>ENA-OREM01001615-OREM01001615.1-marine-metagenome-genome-assembly--contig:-NODE-1615-length-10849-cov-2.986539_pt1 | contig 10849 bp, 12 predicted proteins | sample MGYA00248623_ERZ508561 | MGnify/ENA primary metagenome ERZ508561 (study PRJEB26227, sample SAMN06264494) | marine metagenome | isolation source: Columbia River Estuary | place: USA:Columbia River...
ATAAACCCCTCGCCGCGATGCCTCGCGACAGCAGCTGCTATGGCTGCTGTTGCAGTCGCAGGCGCTGCGTCTGCTCAAGTGTCAATTACCGGTAACTTGGGCTACGGCTGGGAAACATCTAGCCAAGGTAATGGTGCCTCTACAAAGGGCCTGAAGGTCACCGACGGCAACGTTAAATTCTCAGCAACCGAAGACCTCGGCGGTGGCATGTCAGTCGCAACAGCGATGGACATCCAGAGCCGCGGTCGTGACACCACTATCGCAGGTCGCGATGCCTCTATCACCCTCGTAACAGGTGCTGGTGGCTTCACACTGGGCGCGGTTGAGGCTGGTAACGGCATCATCGGCTTGGGTGGCGCAGGTGCCCCAACCATTGGTTTGGATGGCAACCGCGCGCAGAGCGACCCAGTCGCCGGCGCCCGCAATAACGGCGTCCTTGACGGCGCTTCTACCGTCAATATCGCGCAGTACAGCTTGCCAGTGGGTAATGGTTTCGGCATCAGCATCGCGCGCATCGATGACACCGCAACGGGTGAGGGCGCAAACCCTGGCAACGTTTACGGTGCCACATACGCAATGGCAGGCTTGAACGCCAAGCTCGACGTCACACAAGCCAAACTTGTTAACCGCACACGTTTGAGCGCTTCTTATGACTTGGGCAGTGCAGTCATTGGCGCTGGCTACCAGACGCGTAAGTCAACAACAGCTGGCTTGGCCACAGGCGCTTTGGACGCCGGTACCAACAAGCAAACCATCATTGGCGTCGCAATGCCTGTGGGCGCTTTGACTGTCGGCTTGAACTACGCAACCAACAAGAACAGCACAGAAAACGTTTCTAACAAAGGTACCGACATCGGCGTGAGCTACGCACTCAGCAAGCGGACCGCGTTGTACGCACAAATGCAACGTGTGACCGTTGGCACCGCAGAAGCCACCACCACCACACGCTTCAAGCTGAAGACAAGCTTCTAATCACCGCGCTGGCATTTCGCCAGCAGAGTGTTTAGCAGTTTCCCGAGGTGTTCGCACCTCGGGGTGTTGCACAGTCAGCGCTTAAGCATTCCCCGCCATCATCGGCGGTGGTGCTGAATTTAAACCGGCAAGCGTTGTACGCCAAAAGCGTTACAACTCTTGTCGTTTTATTACGTCTAGATTGTTATATAAAAACAAATTAATACTTATAAATAACTCATTAATAGGATTGTTATGCCTACAATGAGCTCTTTTGAATTACAAACAACGTCACCCCCCCTGTTGCCCAACCCCAAAAATGCTGTTTGCCAATGCCAACGCTGCCAACGAGCCCCTGTATGCCAACGGGCGCCGTGAACGCACCGTCCCCATCCCCGCCACAATCACCCCCATTGCGGGCTATCCGCGCAAGCTGGTGATCTTCAAAATGGCGGCCAGCAAGTTTTGGCAGGTTCGGTGCTGGGTCGCAGGGCGTACCCACCGCAAGAGCACCCAGAGCCAAAGCGCCCAAGTGGCCCGCCATTTCGCCCGCCAGTTCTACGAACAGCTACTGGCCGACCATCGCATCGACACGCTAGAAAGACGCGAACCGCCCCGCGACAGCAGCGACGTGCCGATTCGTTGGACACCTCATTCGCCTCACCCTGCAGCCGGACACTCCCCCAACTCCAACCCCAAGCCCGCCCCCCGTTCGGCGTTTTTGCCGCGCATTTGCTGCGGAACGAGCAATCGCGGGTCGACCGGCGTGAATACACCTTGGGTAGCTTGCAGGTCTTGCGTAACCGTTTGGATGGCATCATCCTGCCGTGGCTGGGCGCGTGCGCGGTGGCTGACATCGATCACGCAAAACTGCAAGCGTTCACGCATGGCCTGAGCGAGCGATTCTCATCCATCACCGTCAGCCAATACCTGATCGCTGTGCGCAAGGTGCTGTCAACAGCCGTGTCGCTGGGGGCGCTTGAAAAGCTGCCTGAATTTCCAAAAGTCAAAGCGCAAACCAACTCACGCGGGCCGTTCACACCAACCGAGTACTGGCAACTGTTACGGACCAGCCGCGCGCTGTCAGGGCAACGGCCACCCGACGACGCCAATGCCCTTCGCCTGCGTCACGGCCTGCGCCACGCTGACCACACCCTCCCGCCCGATTTGGCATGGGTGATTGGCTTCATGGTCAACAGCTTCATCAGGCCGAGCGACCTCAAAACACTCAAACACAAACACGTGGAAATCGTGCGCAACGCCAACGTCTATCTGCGCCTCACCTTACCGGCCACCAAGAGCCACGACAAACCCATCGTCACATTGCAACCCGCGGTGCGGGTCTACCGCGCGCTCACCCAGCACCACGCGGGGCACAACCAAGCCAACCCCAACGACTACCTGTTTCTGCCACAGCACAAAGACCGCGCCTACGCCGCTCGCGTGCTGGCGTATTACTTCAACTGGGTGATGGCCGAAACAGGCCTGAAACAGGGCGCTCAAGGCCAACCCCGCAGCCTATACAGCCTGCGCCACTCCAGCATCACCTTCCGCCTGCTTTACGGCCACGGCATCGACGTGCTGACCCTCGCCCGCAACGCCCGTACCAGCGTCGACATGATCAACCGCCACTACGCCAGCACACTGACGGCTGAGCAAAATATCGGCATTTTGCAGAGCCGGCGGCCACAAGCACGCTAAAAACCCGTCAATTTGTAGCGAAGGTAATGCGCGATACCGAGGGCGAAGCGCGATAACTCGGTCACCAAACGGAAACCCATGCAGGGGAGTCGCTGGTACCAAACCAAGTGATAGCGCACGCTGTCCGCAATGGTTGATGCATGGCCCGTATCAGGCGGGCATGGCGAAGGGGTCACGACGCGAAGACGCAGACCAAATAACCACGCACGTTCAAGCGCATGATCAAACGGCAGTTGCATAGGCGTCAAGGCGCGGACCATCTTTTCAGCAGCCGCACGCGAATACAAAACATTATTGGCATTCATGTGACGCGACAACGGAACACCCAAGGACTGGCCCTGCCCGATGGGCTCAATCAATAGCGGCGTCCCGGAGTGAAACGCGGAGAGTTTCACAATGTCCCAGGCGTGTTGCTTCTCCAACAGACGCTGTATGAGATCGAGATAGCCTGCCGGCAAGCCTGCATCATCTTCCAGAATGATTCCGAATGCCGCACCCGATGCCAAGAAAGCGTCGAGGGCGCGAAGGTGAGACAGGTAGCAGCCCACCTCATTCATGCTGATATTGCGGCCGTGGCGCAAGGCATAGCCTCTGACATCAACAGCAGGCGTGTTGGCCAAGTCCACTGCCCGCCCCAAGACCCCGGGCACCCGCGTGAGTGGCAGCCCAACCGCCTCCGCCTGCTTTTGGATCGCCGCCAGGCGCTCTGTGGAGTGATCCAGGTTAATGACAAAGGCCCGGACTTGACTTGAAAGTATGGTGGTTTGGGTCACAAAAACCGGGCGTATGAACGGCCCCAAAAAAGAGACAAAGCGCCATCAACGCGGCAATCTGATGATCATTTTAACAATTGCGGTCGAGGGCAACGGCGGCAGAGAGAACAGACAGACCAATAAAAAACCCCACCGTGTTGCCACAGCGGGGTTTTTAATCTTCTAAACCTCTAACTGGCTAATGCCAGCGGGGGAATTAGAAAGCGTGCTTCAACTGAAGACGGTAGTTCGTGCCAACAGTACCAGCTGATGTACCAGCAGCAAAAGTACCTGTAGCGTAGCTGTATGTCACTGAAGTACGCTTGCTCATTGCATAGGTGGCTGCAATGGCCTGTGCCTTGCCGCTACCAGTGTCTGCTGCTTTTGCGTACTGGTAACCGACCGTCGCTGCGCCCATGGGCATTGTGATAGCGAACTCACGCTTACCAGTGCTGGTAGAACGGCCAGATACCTTGGCAACGCCAAAGTCATATGTCGGACGAATGTCCCATGCTGAGGTGCCAGATGTTGCAAATTCAACATAGGCGCTCATTGGGCCAGCAGACCAATTGACAATCACGCCAGGTGAAGAGCCAGTGAATGCCATGTTGGGCGTCTGGGGGGCAGCGGCCCACTCCAAGGTCACAGACGCGTTGGGGATGAATGCTGGCAGCGTGTAGTCCAACACGTTAACCGTGGTGTAGCCACCCATCGCGTCGCTCATGTCGTCTTCCAAAGAAGCGCCGGCGCTCAGCTTAGACTGGCCTGACAAAACGTTAGCATATGCCAGCGTACCGAAGCCACCTGAAATGGCGATTGACGTGTTGTTGGCAGTTGTTCCATTACCGCGCAATGCTTCGTTTGAAATGCTGGTAGCTGCACTGACTTTCATACCGCCGCCCAAGTCTTCAGAGGCGCTGAAGTTGATGTCAGCATCGCTCAGGTCCAACACGGTGTCGCCAGCCGCAACAGTGTTCTGCAGCGAGAAGGCAACTGCACCAGTAATGCTAACTTGAGCAGAAGCAACGCCTGCGACTGCAACAGCAGCCATAGCAACAACGTTTTATTTTTCCCGAGAGTGAACACAAAGTAGCCGCAAACCGCTGTCGCTCCTATCTTCGGTTTAGTTTGACGGGTAGCACACCGACATATGTAAAACAGAAGACAAAGAAAGATTTCTAAATTAACGTTGGAAGCGAGTGCTTTTATATGGTGATTGAGTGAAGCTTCATGATTCCGCAGAAGCCACTGCAAAGGTTGCATTTGAGGTGTGCAACAGTATGCTTGCAACGTGCATTTCATCTCGCCATCGCAAGCTCAAAATGACGAAATCTACGGTTTGCGGGATCGATCCCGTACCGTACCCATTCCAACGTCGATTACACCTGTGCCAGGTTATCCAGATAAACTTGTTGTATTTAAGATACAGGCGAGTAAGTATTGGCAGGTTCGCTGCTGGCACCAAGGATTCACAAGACGAAAAAGTACCCGCACCCAAAGTCTTCGTGTAGCGCAGTCTGTCGCGCGACGGTTCTACGAAGAGCTAATGGCGTCAAACTATGTTGAGGGGATAAAAAGCGCAAATGCGTCAGACTCTGAAACCCGTGTCTCCATGCCTAAGTCGTCATTTGCTGCACTAAGCGCTCAAATGCTAATAAATGAGCAAGCGCGGGTTAACAGGGGAGAATTTAGCCGTGACAGCTTACAAGTGTTGCAGAACCGTTTAGACAAACATATATTGCCGCGTTTCGGCGCATCGCAAGTTACAAGTGTTGACTACAAAGAGCTTCTAGCTTTCTCTCAGTATCTGAGCAAAACACTCAGCAGCATAACCGTCAGTCAATACCTAATCGCCATTAGAAAAGTACTGTTAATTGCGGTTCAAAGTGGCGTCGTCTCCAAACTTCCTGAATTCCCCCGAATCAAGATCGTAACAACTCCCCGTGGTGCATTCACACCGAGTGAATACTGGAAAATCATACGAACTGCCAGATCCTTAGTGGGAGCTCAACACCCGTCGACTGTGGATCTTAAAGCTCGCCATTTCAAACTGCGTAGCACTGACTACCTTATGCCAGCAGACTTACCCTGGGCAGTTGGCTTTATGGTGAACAGCTTCATACGCCCGAGCGATCTCAAAACTCTGAAGCACCGACATGTAGAAATCGTGACAAATGTAAACACTTACCTGCGACTGTCGTTACCCATAACAAAGTCACACACAAAACCAATCGTTACACTCCAACCCGCAGTACGAATCTACAAGAAGCTACTTGACCATCAAAAGAGCAGCGGGTTTGCGTCGCAAGCTGATTACGTTTTTCTGCCGCAGATAAAAGATCGCAACTACGCTCAATTTATTTTGGCGTACTACTTTAACTGGGTGCTGCAAATTACAGACTTAAAGCTGGGTCCCCACGGTGGTGCACGCACACTCTACAGTCTAAGACACAGTGCAATTACGTTTCGATTGCTTTACGGACAAGGGATAGACTTACTAACGCTGGCACGCAACGCTCGTACAAGTGTTGATATGATCAACAAGCACTACGCAAGCACAGTGTCAGGCGAGCAAAATATCGGTTTATTACAGAGCAGGCGTACTGTACGCTAGGGCATCTTCTTGAACCCGTCTCGTAACCGCTTACTCGCAGATTGAATTTGCATATCTAACTCGCCCTCTTTCACAGCAGCGATTAAACTTTCGATCACATTCGGCAGACTTTTCGTATCAGGCACTGCAACCGCACACTTCCCCTTTGCGAGTTCCAGAACCTTGCTACCGTAGCGAACAGAAAGAAGCAATTCGCCCTGCTCGCCCGTCCACCACCATTGTTTTACCCGTATCGGCACTTCCTTCAGTGCACTCACACCTGTGTACGCATCCTTAATGGCTCTTAGCCGTAAAGGTGCATATTGCCTTCCAGCCAAATTGGCGCTCGCAAGCTCACGCTGCTCAACCAAACGCCGCAACAATTTGTCTCTGCGACGTATGATTTCTGGCTGCGTCCGCGGCTTCGCAGCTGCAGTAATCTTGAGCGTACTGAGTATATTTGTCATGTGCTTTCCCTCATCAGTTAACAAGCACATATAAATTTAATGTCGTATTTCTAGAAGTCAACCGAAAAGACATTCACGCCCAAATTGGTTGGCTTTCTGGAGCTACGCTGTACGAGCGTCATTCATTTTCTGCAGCGCTTTTTGCATAGCCTGACGAGCCTGCTCTTGCTTTACCTGTCGCTGTGTTGCCTTGGTTTGTTGCTTGAGTGCTAGCAGGCGTTGTTGCGCTGGCGTTTTAGATGCGGCTGGTTGCTGTTCATCTATAAATTCTGTTGCACGCATTAGAACCAGCCCATGCTTATGCTGGGCATATTCACCGCACAGTCGCGCTTGTAAGCTGCTGCTGCAATCGCTTTTGTCACCAAACGTTGCACTGTAAAGCTGCTGCTGCAGATGTGGTTGCTGCGCACTGCAATCTCGTCCGCCAACATCTGCAGCACTCCCTCGACGGGTTTTTTTGTCTGTCCGAGAGTTCGTCTGTGCTCTAGCACTTCGGCTAGGTGCAGTAGTGCAGCAGTTGACAGCTGCAACCCTTGACTTTGGATACTGCACAGGTAGTTTTCGCTCATACCGCAATCCCGACTAAAAGTTCTTGTGGTAGTTTTAGGTAGCACTTGGCATACCTGTTCGTATAGTTGCCGTTCAAAAGTCATAGCTTCCCCTTTGTATAAAAGTATTTATGCAAGTGGTATCTATGGTGCTTTTGGTTCAAGTGATAGAGCAGTTCAAGCGTCTGCTGTCGCAGCACGCAAACTTCGTTGAGCTCTTCGGTTACTGCGTAACCTAATCGCCATCAACTCGTTTATTGCCCCAACCTCATTACGGTGTAACAAGATCAATTACGGCTGAATAGTTGTTCGGAATGATTGTTGATATAAGGGTTTCGCTAGATCTGTTCATACCAATGCCTGATAAACAGGCAAATGGTTTTTGAAGTGTTCGCTGAGTCCCAAATCAAACTGTATGTACACAACCAGCTTTTGCTGGGGAAGAAACGGTTTTGCTATAACCTTTTACGTGAGCCACTAGAAGACGCAAGCCACAGATGCCACATACAACGAACATCTGCGCCACGTGGGTTTATGTTATCCCCACTCGTTTTTCGTCCGCACAAGTGCAGACATTTTTCAACCTTACGACACAGCAAATGTTTCTTGCACATAGGGCAGACATTTCAGGCATCCTTAACGGGTAGTGCTGTGAAGTCACACAACAAGTCGTGTGTTTTGCGTACCGTTGCTCCCCCAAGTAGAACGGATTTGCAGTGCATATTATTTCTGTTTGGCTGCACCAACCTTAGCCTTGTTCACTACAGCTTGGTTTAGCTGCTTAAGTTATTTATGCCTGTCATACGGGAGCAGTATTTTTAGCCCATATGTAGGCTGAAAACTACCAGCACGATTTCCCATTATTCAGTGTGCTGCCGTCATTAAATACAGTCAACCGAAGTAAGGCAAATCCATCGCTTTTCTGCGACACCAAAACACCAAAGAAAATTGTACTTTTCCTGAGTATTTTGATTTCATTGAGGAAATTGTTGCTACCAATTTGGTTGGGTTTCGGTTGCTCTTTTTTGCCAGTGAAAACACACTGACAGCACACAAATTATTTGGAGTGCGTGTGTCTCAGGCAAAAACACTAACAGCAACAGAACAGCAGCAGGTGCTGCACTACATTTCACAGCACAAGTTTGCAGCTCGCAACCGCGCTATGTTTTTCACGGGTTTGTATTCTGGGATGCGGGTAGGGGAAATCGCCAGTCTGTGTTTGGGCGATGTTTTAAACGCTGACGGCAGCGTTAAAGGCGAGGTCCGCTTACGTGCTACACAAACCAAAGGCAGGCACGCACGAACAGTTTTTATTTCAAACAAGCTGCAGTTGGAGCTTACTGAGTTCATGAGCACGCGAAACGTGCCGGACAACCCAAAACACCCACTTTTTATTACTGCGGGGCGTAGAGCGTTTTCAGCAAGCGTGATGACGCAGCACTTTTATTGGTTGTTTCAGCGTGCTGGAATAAGTGGTGCAAGCAGTCATAGCATGCGTAGAACGTTCATCACGCAGCTCGCCAGCAAAGGTATTGGGGTGCGAGTGCTGGCAAGTTTGGCGGGGCACAAGAGTATCGCTGTCACCCAACGCTATATCGACGTAAACGATGACATGAAACGTCATGCAGTAGAACTGATCTAAACTCGATCGCTTTTTCCCAACGCAGTGAGCATTGACCTGAGCCTATCGCTATCTTCTTGGGTTACCCCTAAAGTTTTATTTGGTATGTCAAACGCTATTTCGACAGCAGCCTCTAGCAACACTCGAAGCGCAAGGTATTTTTTCTTTGCTTTCTTGCTTAGTTTTGGCAACCCACTGTCTTCAGCATATTGACTTTTTGTTCCACGCACACGCGGCATGGTGTGCGGTCCAAGTGCTATGTTGGTTTGCGATAGATCGTCTAAATCTAATTCAATCCTACGATCGAACCATGCGTGCAGTTGAAACATCGCTTCTTTACCCAAGTTTCCAACTTTCGCATCGCTGTATACCTCGATCAAACGTTCAAAAGCATCCTCGTAAAGACTTTCAGCTTTGTCTTCTAAATGTGCATTCGATCGTCGCCTGTTGGTTTTACTCTCTCGGCTGGATGCTTGTTCGAGTTGGTACCAGACAAAATCAGCACGCTGTAGTTTTTCAATATAGCTACGCAAGTACTGCGGAACACCGCCACCGTATGTAACTTCGCTGGGATGTGACGCTGTCTCAACTTGTTGATCAAGGTTCATCAGCTGCTCTGCTGTGAGGCACTTACACAGTAGTCGACGCGGTAACGAATGTCCAATGAGGCTGGCACGGACTGCCGCGTTTATACATTTCAGCCGCTCTTCGTCATCCCATGACACAGAGTCCTGCAACTTAAGCGCAGGTACTTCGTATTCATAAGATGGCTTTGCATCAGCATAATCTGCTTCGACATACTGATGATTAGGCTCTGTTACAAAATTCCCGTCAACATGTTTGAGTCGACGTGACTGATGCATGAGTTCTGGAATATGAAAATTCTCGTATTCAAGATCATCAATCAGTCGCGCCCAATCTGGCAGGAGATGCAACGTGGCGTACTGTGTCACCATCGTCGCATACGAACTCATAGCGTCAAGTCAGCTTCTTACGGCTCGTTCTGCGAGCAGCACTTTTACGCGGCGCCGTCTTACGTACGCCTTTAGTTTTGAGGACACTACGCAAATCTGTTGCGGTGAATCCGTGAAGTTGGCATTTTTCACGCACATCCTTTAAATCCGCTTCGCGTAGTTGCTCCAGTAGTGCTTTGCGTTTTGATTCGTTCGTTTGTGCAAGCTCCGCAACTTTCGCAGCTGCAGCCTCCTCCTCTGCCTGCATCTTCGCGAGCAATGCACGCGGATCTTGGTTTTCAGTTGTCATTTGCATTTGCATTTGAGAGCACCATTGTGTTGTTGATGAAATTTAATATTACATTTAATTAATAAATTTGAATAGTAAATTTTCTTTCCATATCTTGCGCATCTCAAACGCAACGGCTCAACACTGTTGAAGATGCAAAACCGCTAAGCATAAAAAAACCCCACTGTGTTGCCACAGCGGGGTTTTTGATTTTCTAAACCTCTAACTGGCTTGTACCAGCGGCGGAATTAGAAAGCGTGTGTCAACGTCAAACGTGTACGCTGTGGGTTCACACCGGCTGTCGTGGTATCGTACGTCAGCTTTTCGAACGCAACAGATGTGCGCTTGCTCAATGCATATGATGCAGTGAAGCTCTGGCCGCTCAAAGATGCAGCGGTGCCAGTCTTGCTGGACACTGTGTTCGCACCAACGGTCAAAGCGCCCAAAGGAGCAGTGATGCTGGCACCGGTCTCTACACGCTTCACGTCTGCGGCGCTACGTGTTTCAACACGGCCGTAAGTGACTTTAGCAACGCCTGCGTCGTATGACACTTTGTAACGTGAACCACCGTCGGTGTTGCTGTTGTTGACTTTGTCAACAGCCAGCTTACCGATGTTTACTGCGAAAGGACCAGTTGCGTAGTCCAATTCATAGGTAGTGTTGGTTTGGCCGATACCGTAGTCAGCACCGCTGTTACCGTCAGAGTAGGTCACGGTGATTGTTGCACCCATGATGTTCTCTGATTTGAATTGCACGCGGTCAGATGTCTGGCCGTTAGAGAACAGGCTGGTAGTAATCGTATCGATAGGCAAGTAGTCGCCAGACTCAACGTTTGACATAGAAACGGTACCCACACCAGCTGCGGTAACAGCAAGCATTGAACCTGTATTGGTGGCGCCGATAGCGTTGTTCACGACCATGTTGTCCATGCCGAAAGATGCAGAAGCGGACAAACCACCACCCAGGTCTTCAGA
>ENA-OREM01001621-OREM01001621.1-marine-metagenome-genome-assembly--contig:-NODE-1621-length-10809-cov-2.978848_pt1 | contig 10809 bp, 17 predicted proteins | sample MGYA00248623_ERZ508561 | MGnify/ENA primary metagenome ERZ508561 (study PRJEB26227, sample SAMN06264494) | marine metagenome | isolation source: Columbia River Estuary | place: USA:Columbia River...
TTTCACCGATAGCATCTAATCGATAGGTATGACGTTCTTCATAGGTGTATTTGCGGTACAGCTCGAGACTGTCCAGATGAACGCGACCAACCAAGTCATAAGTAACAGCCTGTTTCCCATATTTTTCATACTCCCGCTTCTTAGGCATTTGATCCCATAGACACAATCTACGAGTATCTTCTTTACTCAGTGCCTTGATAATCCTATTTACTGTATAGGGCATATCGAAGCCTTCACTGTTCCAACCACTGTGAATGTCTGCATCTTCAATCAAGTCCAAGAACATACTAAGCATTTGTCCTTCGCCTTCTTCGCTGTTTGGAAATAGTACAACACTATCGCCCCAACGTGCTTTACACATTGCAGTTGCTTCTTCTAATGGCATTCCTTTGGGAGGCATTGCTACAGTAACTAACATACCGTCAAGCCACTGCAAACATATTGTGATAGCTGTAATGGGCATAAACGGATCTTCAACTGGAGCAAAGCCTCGCTCTGGATCAAAGTCAGTCTCAATATCCCAAAACGCTACGTTTAGTTTAGGTGCATCTTGGTTAAGATAGTTTTCACTTAAACACTGGAAGATAGGATTAATATCACTTTCAAACAGTTTTTTGCCACGGTTGATAGCTTGTTCTTTACGGAAGTCTTTTGTGTTTTTGCATACAATACGACTTAGAGTGTCGCCATAGATGCTTTTGTACTTTCCACGTGGATCTTCACAATAAAATGTGTACTTTGATTGATACTCGTGGTAATGTCTTTTTCCGTCTTTGCGTTCAACAACCCGAATAATATCCGAATCTCTGTCAAAGAATGCATCTACGTATGGCATGGACTCTCCTTAATGTGTGTTTAGTATACACTTTTTATTTTGTTTTGTCAACTGTTAATATTTGATGTATTAAGCGTCCGTGTCGTATCCTGTTGTAGCAACAATAGTTTCAAGATCTTCAAACTCGTCTTGTACACGACCCCAGTCACGTTTTTGTGCAACTTTGATTGCTTTATTAATAAGACTTGGTTTTACATTTAGTTCTTCTGCAACTGCTTTAACAGTTTCTTTTAGTCCGCCTTGTAAATCTTCAATCTCTTGTAATACTGTAACGCCTTCTTTAACTAGACGTTCTAGTTTGGCTTTTTCTTCTTGGCCGTATACTCTATCGCTCATGCAATACTCCTTAATGATATTGTTTTATAATACTATACGTTTTTCTAGATGTCAAGTGCTTTTATTGGACCTAGTATTTCGTATCCTTGAATACGACTTTTATAGTCGTGATGGTCGCCTAAGTATAGATACTTATATCCTTGCGACTTGTAATACGCCGGAACATGATAACTAAATCTCCAGCCAACACTATCTTCAGGATTACTATAATCCCATGCAAACTGATCACTGAATGCAATCTTATCGTTTGTATATATTCTTGTTTGTTCCCATGCTACAAGTTTATCATCAATATACAAACAATGAAAATCATTTTGTAAAATATCATCATTGTACAACGGAAATACACTATCAAAGTTTTTATATTTGCAGTAAGCATTATATACGTGTACTGCTTCTTTCCAATCAGGCTTGTATAAGAAAATATCAGGATCTAGTTTGTATTCTACTTTGGATAAGTCAATCCTACCGTACATAGTATCCAAGCCGCCTTTCGGTTAAATAAGGTTCCATATCTTCCATCCAGTCATCATAAGGATTATCTATCCATGTGTATCCTCGATCAGCTAGTTTGTCTTTTTCAAACTGCGTAGTATCATGCCATATAGGAATATATTCATTCCATGTACTGACTGATGTACCATCAGGATTGCCACTAGGACGAAAATGCAACTCGATAGGATTATCGCCTTTGTATTCAATATTAATATATTTTACATTATTTATACTAGCAATAGCGTCTGGCATAGTTGGTGTATAATCACTGCGTATCCATTTACTAAACTTTACAACATTTGTTTTGCTGTTCCAACCTTGCCAGCAGTGTAAAGGGTTCCAACTACCATTGACATTTTCGTATGTAGCACTATAATGATTGCCCTCTAAGTATTCGCACCAGAAGTATCCTGGAGGTGTGCTAGTACAATCACCTTGTTTTAATGTTTTTATAGTTGTACATACACCCATGCCTATAAGATTGTATATAGGACGTATTACATATTCACCTGTGCTGGGTATTCGTACGCCACCTGGACCGCAGTTATAACCCATAGTTTCTGCTAGATAAAGTTTATTCCACCATTTATGATGCTGTGGATATTTTAGATAAAGTTCGTGTTCATCTAAATCGTAATCATCTAGCATTAGATAAACCAGGTATTACTTTTACTTTCTCGCCATTGTGCAAACCAGTCTTCAAATGTAATTCCTGAGCGTCCGCCTGTTCTCATAGATTTACCTTCGCCTTGTTCAGCAAGGTCTTCAACAACTTCAAGGAATGCGTCTTGTTGCTCGACGGTAGCACCTAATGTTTCTTTGACAATAGTATCAATGTAATCTAATGTGTATACGATTAACTCCATATCATCAAAATGTGTATCATTTATATATTGTTTTAAATTTTCAATATTATCTGGCGTAGGCTCTTCACGCATTTGTTCCAGAGCTCTTTGTACTGATGTAGTATTACCCGAAAGTGTAAGATCGCTATCCATTCCGATTATAGATTTAAGTTTCTCTATATTATCGTCTTCGCTCCAAGGCCCGTCAATATTTTCACTATCGATATCATCTATTAAATCTCCACCATATTTTGCTTTATAACGTTCGTTTATTTGCAAATAATCGTCTTTAGATCTTATCTGACTTACTAATGCATCAAGAGTTTCATCGGCGGTGCCCCAACCAAACCAGTTAGGGTTCATACTGTCATGAAACAGTACAGCCATTAATGTTGGAGCAGCATATGCTGTGCCTATTTTGTTTATTATAGAAATAAATCCTTCTGGTATATCAGATGGTTCGCTTAATATAAAATCAAGTAATTGTTCACCGTCATTGTCAGTAAGTTCACTGTCGAGACTAGGGTTAAATCCGAAAGCACGATATATCTTATCATACATTGATCTAAGTTCAGTATCGGGTTGTATTTGAGAAAGTTCTTGTAAGGCTGCATCACGTGTTTGTGGATTACCTAATCGTTCTAAAAAGTCGGTTTCATCTGCTGTAAGTTCGACATCGTCATCTGAAGAACCAAACCCATCAGTACTATCGCTTTCATCTCTGTATCTAGTATCAAAATGTATATTAGCAGCGCCTATATTATTTTCAGTTCCGTCTCCAACTAGCCACAGTCTATCATCCATAACTTGGCCGTATACCCATTCACCTACAGATTCGGGTGTTGATCCGTTTGCTATAAGTACGGCTGCTTCATTTAGAATACCTGCTAATCTTCTTGGTCCTATAGATTTAAACTGAGAAGTATCAAACGGATCTTGCATTGTATAAAATGCAGTCATCTCAGGAGCACGATCACTTATAGCGGTAGTTATTATTGCACCTGCCATTGCACGGTGTTCATCATTTGCTTCTACGTTTAAATCTGGAACAGATCCACCAGATGCTTGTATTGCTGCTTTTAATACTTCATCAATAACTAATACATCTTTGACAGCATTCCGCCCTTTATTAACAACAGGCATTGAAGCTGCTAGTTGTTTTTCAAGTGTATAACTTTGATCATCTATATCAATAGTCATACTTGTTTCATCTTGTCCCCAGATAATCGATGCATATAATAATCTTGGATTTATTCTTCTTAATGTTGTAAGACGTCTTACAATCATTGATTGATAATCTTCTTCACTAAGTTCATTAACTAGCTGAGTTGATAAATCTTCAAACTGTGTATTATATGCTTCGTCAACTTTGTTCCAGTCTCCGGCAGTATTCAGTTGATTCATTAGCTGTTGAATTTTTGGACCATCATAACTAAATAATCTTCCACCCGGTATTGCGGCCAATACACTATTTTCAAATGCCTGATTCATTGCTGTAATCCAAGCACTTATTTGAGATTGTCCTAATGTAGGATCGTTTTGCACTTGCGGCTGATCGGCTGCTGCTTCTCTTTCTGTTTCTTGCTGTTTAAACTTTTGGATTAACCCATCTGCAAGTTGTTTAAAATAACTGTATAATGCTTGTGCTTCGAGTTCCATGCTTCCTCTTGGCATTGGTGGAACAAACGACATTTCTTCACCATTTGCAAGAGTAGCAACTAAACCATTGCTCATTCTTTGAACAACTTGCCCTTTCCAAACATTTTCAAGCCAAGCACTCCCAAACTGATTTTGCCTTTCAGGAATACGTATCATCATACGATTAAGTTCGGTTAATCTTGCATTTCTTGTCTGCTGGATAGTATCCATTTCAGCTTCACGTTTGTTGAGAAGTTCTTGTAAAATAAAATACCAACCACTAAATCCAATAGCTGCAATCATTTTTGCGGTGTCTATTACTTCGTTTACTGGAGTATTAATCACATGATCTAAACTAACTGTAGTTCCAGCCCACATAGCAGCAGAGTTTTGATTGCCTGCTTCTGTACCAGCATTGCCTATATCGAGTAGTCCAGACATACTGCCTCTGTTAGGCTCAACAAGTTTTGTTCTAATAAGGTATCTAATATCTTTTTGTGCAATTTCAGATGTTGCAGGGTTTAGTTCTCTTGGATTATTTACTTGAATATTAATACTGCGCTTCCAAGTTTTAATAGCAGTATCAAGTGCTACATCCCATGTTTTATCAATAGGACCACTCCATGCAGGCCCAGCAGTTTGATAGTTTCCTTGTTGATCTTTTCCAGTTACAACAGTATGCCTGTTTAATGCTCTTTTAAGTTCAATAACATGACTACCATCAGGATTGCCTGGATTATTTGATGTAAGAGTAGGTCCGGCTGCATTATTATATTGTAATAATACATTTTCTGAAATAACTTGACTTAGTTTCATTATTCACTCATTCTTTTGTTTAATGCAGCATATAACGAATCTTTGATACTGTCAATACTTGATTCATTTTTTGCACGTTTTGTAGCAGTAGCATACATAACAGCTTCTGCATCATCGCCGTAGCGATCTTCAAAGTCACTTTTATTTTTCTTCATACCTTTTACAATATGTTCTTTTTCTTTTTCTTCGCCTTTTGAAAGTGTACGCTCACTAATAGAACCTTTTGCTAGTTTTAAAACTATTGCTTCTAAGGTATGTATTCTACGCTCAAGTTTATCAATGCGTATACGATCTTCGTCACATTCTTCAATCTCTTGTTCGCCTACTAGTTTGTCTTTTAGTGGATGTCGTTGTTCGCCTGTGCTACTAGGTTTGCTTGTGCTTGGCATAGGATCAGAACCTTTGGCTTGGCCTGCACTGCCTGTTCGTTGTGTACCTTCAGTTACTGTAGATTTTACACCTGCTAGTGCTGCAAAATCTGTTACACTATAATCACGATCCATTTTTAATGAACCTTCAGGAACTATAGCACTCTCGTTAATATAGTCAATGCTATTGCTTTCAACTGCTGGAGCGGCAGCTTGTGCTTTCATTCTTGCTATATCTTCTCTAGGATCAACTGGATCCATTGCAAATAGTTTGTGTTGTAGTGCATTAAAGTCCATTAACCGTCGCCTTTTACTTTATGACAACTATCACCTTTACCTCTGCGATAGCCCTTCCAGCACACTTTACCGTGGCTGCCTTTTTTCTTGGTTGATTTCTTTTTCTTTTTACCTTCATCGAGATCATCTGACTCAAGTGTTTTCCAGCTAGGATTTCCACACTCTGCACACAGATCTGCTGATTCAAATAGCTCACGTATTCTCACGATTATCTCCCAGTTACGTTTGCAAGTCTTTCAGACAAACTGCCCTTATAAGATTTGACCTGTGAATTAGATAATGTACGCTTTATTGTTTTTGGTTTTGCATCTTCTGCTACTTTTACACTTTCCATTTGTGTATCATAATCTAGTGCGTGATACACACTACTAATGTAGTCTGCTGCTTTGGTAATCTTAGCCTGTTGCCATCCTTCGATACCTTCAGCTTCGCTTACATTTTTAAGCATTTCATGTAGTTTGATTGCATACTTTGCAAGTTTGTAAAGATCGCTTCTTGCCATCTGTACTTCGTGGTCGCGTTCTGCCATGTCGGCTAAGTCGGCAAGACCTTCGTTGATTTGTTTAGTCATTGTTTGGCTCCATACTAGTATTTTAAGTATTTATGCCTTTTTAGATGACTTCTTCTTTTTTGAAGATGGTGTTGCGCCACCTAATAAATCACCAGTGTCAAGAGCATTTTTCATTGTACCATCTGTATTATACATATTACGTTTTTGCATAGTACCTATACCACCAGCAACAGCAGCAACACTGCCTGCGCTTGTAGTTTCGTCCATTTTGTTCTTTGCATGACAATCGCAATGTTTACAATCAGGTCCGCACTTACATTCTGTAACAGGTTTACCGCAACACGCCTCTGGACACATTTCAACTTTTGCTTCTAATAGTTCACTTATTTTCATTGTATTCTCTCCAATATGCATTGCGTTCGTTAGTACTAGCTTTACGTGCTTCGTGTTCTTTATATTTAGTTATGTAATGAGCTAGTTCTTCTTTTGTCATTGCGATCTCATTGCTGCTGATTTTTTCTTTTGTGTTTCACTATACCACTTCAAATAGTTAGTGACAGGATTAGCCAAATACCATCCTACGTCTTTGTATGTGCCAAACTTTGCTTTTAGCATTTCTGTGTTCAAGTTGCTCCAGTCGCTATACGAACTTTTATCAACAATAGCTTTTGCTTTTTTACCTGCATATTTGCCAACAAAATCACCTACATTGATTAGATAGTAAGTGCCACAATCTACCATTATTTCATTGTCGCCGTGTTCTGGATCAGGCCAACCTGTTTTGTATGTGTCAACAAACTGTTCAGCATCATCTTTGCGTCCTAAGTCTTGTACTTCACTACTGTGATGTATTTCATAGTTGCCAACTGGAATCATAATGTTGTTTTCACCAAACGGTCCTCTTGTACCTGCGTGTGGTTCAAGTGTTGCCCATACTGGATTTTTAATACCTAGTTGTTGTATTACGCTTTGTTGTGCAGGATTAACTTTGTTGCCGTGTGCTTCTCTATTTTCTTCAGGAGTTACTTTAACTACAAATTTATAAGCATTGTTGAAAACATCTTTTACTTGACGGTACATCAACGGTTTGTTGCCCATTTTGTTACAGATACCTGCAATCACAGCCACACGTTCGATCATATGATCCATGTCATTTGGTTGAGCCATGAGTTCGTTGATCTTCATTTTTTCTTCTTCTTACCTGACTTCATGTTAGCACACCAGTGATACATTTTAGCCTTCTCGCCACTTGCTTTTTTAGCACGTTTGCGTAGTGCTGTTACACTACCATTGCAACTAGCACCTGACTTTTTTACTCTACCAGGTCTGCTTTTGCCTTTTTTCTTACCGTCAGCAAAGTTTTCTATGATTTCTAAAAATCTCATTATGCTAGTGACCTCATTCGCAGCTTATAATCGCTGTACGCTTCTTGTCTCTGTGCTAAATGTCTTAACCCAGGGTTGATAGTTTTTGTTACAGAGCGAACATCGTTCCAGTTACTAACATTAGGAGCAGTTCTTCTAGCCCAGTAATGAAATGCAAGTTGTACTGCTATAGTAGGAGTAGCTACCAAGTCAGGTGATTCTATAAAGTCAGTGTATCCCCCTGGCATTGATTTACTAGCTTGTTCATAGTTGTATCTGCCTGTTATTTGCAAATATCCTCTACCTCTATACTTGTATCCATCACCTGGTTCTGTATTGCCAAGTTCTCTTGCTTTACGGGGAGCATGTTGCGGATCATACATTTGAAAGTATTTTTCACCACCTAACTCGGTCATGTATTGAAAGTTGCCAGTTTCTACTTTAATCTGTGCTAACATTGCAGCTATTTCGTCATCTTCCATACCACGTACTTTGCCATTATTTACTATCAATCTTTCATGACGATTTGGCTGCCATTTTGGTCTTAACTGTGGACGTAAACTAGTTGCAGGAGCAAGACTTGATCCTGGCTCATCTGTTGTAACGCTGTCAGGTCTTAACCGAGGACGTGGACTTGATGTTGGTGCTTCTGTAATTAAATTTTCTAATGCTGAAAATATTCTGCCAGGGAGTTTTGGCTTACTTTCTTGCAAGTCACTCATATCGTGTCCGCCCTGTATACAAGCCCATTCCATTGCTGTGTAGCGTGGTTCTGTACTTTCTGTCATACCTAAGTTAAAAAGAACGTTTGTGCTTTTGCCTTTTACTTTTTTACTTAGTGTAGGAGGCTTTCCGTCTTTGTCTACTTTAAATCCAAATTTACCTGCTTCACGAGAAATCGAATTAGCGTCAACGTCTACTGTTGTATTAACACCTTTAACTATTCTTCCATCTTCAGTTAACAAGTCTTGCATTTTCATTTTTTAGTACGTCCTCTAAACTTTGCTGGCATATTTTCACCAGTCATTTTAGGTAGCCCGAACCATAGTTCAAACCATTCTTTATCGCCTGGTTTAATATTATCTTTACGCATTTTACGTGCATTGGAATTTGCTGCGTCACTTATGTTTTCTAGAGTATACTCAGTGTAACCTTTAAATTCGTTTACACCTGCAAGTTTCTTTATGCGCTCTAGTTCGTCCATGGAACTAGTCTTCCCAAATTTTCGCTAGTCTGTCACCCATTGCTCTAATCTTTTCAGCTTCAGATGCATTGCTGTTTTGTGATACTGCATCGGTATTTACTAATTTTGCTTTAGGAGTAGTCATTACTGTTTTTTCACGACTACCATCTGTTGCACTATAAATATCATCCGTAGTTACTGGTTTATACATGTTCAATTCCTCCTGCCATTTCAGGCTCTTTGTCTCTAATGTCCATTATTAATGTCTTCACGTTGCATCATTGAAAGTTCTCTTGCAACAACTTGATTTGCTTGATCAGTTAATCCTGCTTGTATAAATCTTTGTAACTTTTCTAATTGTGTAACAAGTCTTTTATCTTTAGTAGTAGGTTGTGTAGTTGCCCATAGAGCTTTGTTTTCATCATTTAGCCATTCTGGTGCTTCAATTGGATCACCTTCTCCAAATCCAAACCAACCTTCTGCCATTTCAGGCTCTTTGTCTCTAATGCCCATACCTTGTTTAACTGCTGCAAACATTTCGTCTGCTAGTTCTTGTTGTGGAACACCTTGTTTAAATGATTCTAAATCATTGTCAGCGGCTGCTTGACGCATTTTACTTGCGCTCATACCTTCTGCACCATCTGCATCTGGATCACGTTCGCCTGCACTTACTACTTTAATTAATTTAAAGCTATAGGGAATATTACCTGACTTGTCAGCTTGTCCATTGTATTGGTTTAATAAGTTTGTAAATGAATCAACTCTATCACTGCCTGCAACATAAATTACACGTTCGTAACCTAGTTGTTCTAGTTTCTGCATTGCTTGTATAATTGTTTTAACTTCTGGATGTCCTACTGTTACATTAGGAAAGAAAAACTTTGCATAGCGTAGTTTGTCTTCAAATGATAATGGATCAGTTTTAGGCTTTTGTGATTGACTAAGAAACACGTAGTGGTCACCTGGAAGGCTTTTTATTTTATCTACGAGTTTTTGATGTCCAATTGTAGGAGGATTCATGCGCCCAAACGCTACTACTGCTGTCCTCGGTGCCTCGAATAATTGACGGAGTCTCATGCATACTCACCGTTCTTTATCATTTCGCACTCTTCAGAAAATACTTGATCTATAATTTTTTGTCTATCGTCGTTATTAAATACATCATCAGGCATATCAGCAAGGTTATATTTTTTTACATATGCACCAAGTGCATTTTCAATCATACTAGCAAGACATTTATTTTTATCTAACGTTTTTCCACTTCGGATCATTTCAGCCATTTCACTTACTGCTGGAAAAAATGATTTACGATAAAACATAGGATCATTACGCATGAATACACATACATCATCTACTACGTCAAAGTCAAATTCTTGACTGTCTGCTATTCCCATTTCTACTATCTTCATAATCTACCACTTCCTACATGACCAGTAACGTGCCTTATGACGCGGCCCTGGATTAGAACAGTTATGTCTTGCACGGAAACTTTTTCTACGTGCTGCATTATTCTTTTTAATTTTAGCACCTTTTTGCCCAAAGTTTACTTTAACTACATTGCCTTTAGGATTCTTTACATACACTTTAAATTTCTTCGTGTCCCCCTGCATAGGCTTACCTAGTTTAACTTTACGTCCTTGATATTCTGCTTCGTCTAAATTGTCATCTTCGTTGAACCACATAACACCGTAGTCTTCAAAAAACTCGTCATCATCTTCGTATGTAATTTCGTCAGTCTCGTCAAGTTCGCCAGTAGAACTTACTTCAATATCAAAATCGTCATATCCTTCATTGAAGAAATGTTCAGCTATCTTATTAGCCATTGCATCTGATTGTTCTTCATCCAACGCACTCGGTAATGGTATTTGTACAACTGTAGCACCTTGCTCTGTTTCAAATATTTCGTGTGCAGGAAAAACTGACTCATTTAGTCCATTTATACTATCTTGCTTTTCCATTACTACTCTTACAAAATGTTCCATAATACTTCCTTTTTAGTATTTATCTTTACCCGCGCCTACGTGTTCTAACTCGAGGATACATTAATCCACTTGTAGGACGAGTGTTTACGTCTTTATTGTATGTGTTAAACGCCATATTACCTGACGTTGCTCTGTGATT
>ENA-OREM01001628-OREM01001628.1-marine-metagenome-genome-assembly--contig:-NODE-1628-length-10783-cov-6.602186_pt1 | contig 10783 bp, 9 predicted proteins | sample MGYA00248623_ERZ508561 | MGnify/ENA primary metagenome ERZ508561 (study PRJEB26227, sample SAMN06264494) | marine metagenome | isolation source: Columbia River Estuary | place: USA:Columbia River Estuary...
GGCCCAAACAAAAACAGGCCAAACGAAATCCCCAAGGCACCGATGGCCATCACCCAGAGCGGAATAGACACTGCATCGGCGAAACCGCCTGAGGCCGAAGCCTGCACAATCGCGGCCAGCGGTCCAACCGCATTAGCCACATCATTTGCTCCATGAGCAAAACTGAGCAACGCTGCGGATACAACCAAGGGGATGCCGAAGAGCTTTTTGAGAGACTTATTGCGGTTTTCCAACCCCTCAGCTTGCTTGCGCACAACCGGGATCATGACCAACCAAATGATGACACCCAAACCAAGACCAATCATCAAGGCCGAGGAAAAATCGATTTTCATGATTTTCTTTAGGCCCTTGAGCGCCAAATAAACGGAAAATGCCCCGCCCATAATCCCAACCAAAACCGGCACCCAAACACGCGCCGCGGAGATTTTATCATCACGATATACAATCCGGTTTTTGATAAACCAAAGAAACAGGGCGGCAATCACCCCGCCCAAGACCGGTGAAATCACCCAGCTTGCGGCGATTTTATACATGGTTGGCCAGTTCACAGCTGCAAATCCCGCAGCCGCGATCCCTGCCCCCATTACGCCGCCAACAACAGAATGGGTGGTCGAAACGGGCGCGCCGACCCAAGTGGCCAGATTAACCCAGAGCGCGGCGGACAATAGCGCTGCGAGCATGGCCCAGATAAAGATGGAAGCTGTTTGCATGCTTTGAGGCGCAATAATGCCCTTTGCGATGGTCGAAACGACGTCTCCACCTGCAAGCATGGCGCCGGCACTTTCAAACACCGCTGCAATGGCAATAGCCCCGCCCATCGTCAAAGCATTGGCCCCCACTGCGGGCCCCATATTATTGGCCACATCATTGGCGCCGATATTCAGCGCCATATAGGCCCCAAAGCCAGCAGCGATCACCACGACAAGCGTATTGCCGGTTTGACCAAACAGATAGAAAGCAACAAGCCCCGCAAGGAGTATAAAGACCAATGACACCCCAAGCCCCATCATCGGGCGGGAGGCATAGGCCGTTGCCTGCTCTAGGGCCGAGAACCGATTTAAATCTCGATCTAGAGTTTCCAAGTGTCGTTGGTCGAGATCATTCTGAGCCATGCTAATACATCCCTGCTATGTTCGCGGACCCGATAGCAGTTTCGCGTAAATTTCACAAACATTATTGCAAATTTGGTGCGCCACCACTTGTGGCAGGTCACCTTTCTCTACCGCAGCAGAGCAAAACAAACCGAATGACACGCAGACTGTGAATATCGCTGGTAAATTCAAATTTTCCTGGAAAATATACCTTCGTCGCCGTTTTCGGGCGGGAGATCATTTTCCGTCGCGGGCAGATTTTTCTTCGCGCGTGAGCTTATTGTTCCATGTGTTGTTGCTCAAGCCCAGCTCGCTGGGCAAGGGCTTAGTTTTTCCAACACTGATTTTGCCACCTTTGTTCAGAAATTCCTGAACAAGCGCGTCATCGGTGGTTGCTTTAGGAATATGCTTCATGACACCACCTTAGCCACAGCACAGGTCGCTTGTCACCCTCAAATTACGGGCAATGAGGCTCTGACGGTTCAGTCAATCACCAATGCCGGCAAGGATTTCACCAAATCATCCACCGCTTTCATCTGCGTCAAAAATGGTTTGATCAAATCCAAAGGCAGGGCGCTCGGCCCATCGCATAAAGCCTGATCGGGGTCGGGATGCGCTTCAAGAAACAATCCGGCAATACCCACGGCCAAGCCTGCCCGGCCCAGCTCAGCAATTTGTCCGCGCCGCCCGCCAGAGACCGCAGCACCGGCCGCGCGGGTTTGTAAAGCATGGGTCACGTCGAAAATAATCGGCGCGTCATCGCTGCAATCCTTCATCGTCCGAAGGCCCAGCATGTCAACCACCAAATTGTCATAGCCAAAGCAGGTCCCACGCTCACAGAGCAGAATTTTCTCATTGCCACATTCACGAATTTTTCCAACCAAATTTTGAATCTGCGGTGGGCTCATAAACTGTGGTTTCTTGACATTGATCACCGCATCAGTCGCCGCAACAGCCGCAATCAAATCGGTTTGCCGCGCCAAGAAGGCGGGCACTTGCAAGATATCGCAGACCTCAGCCACTGGCGCGGCCTGGGAAATTTCGTGCACGTCCGTCAAAACCGGCACACCAAATGTTTGCTTGACCTCTTGCAACACCTTGAGACCCTCGTCGAGTCCGGGTCCGCGGAAAGAGTGAATGGAGGAGCGATTGGCCTTGTCAAAAGAGGCTTTGAATATATAGGGCAGGCTCAATTCACCCGTGGCCTGCACGAATGCTTCGGCCACGCGCATCACCAGATCGCGGCTCTCAATCACATTCATTCCACCGATCAAACTCATCGGTCGATGATTGCCTAGGGTCATATTCGCAACGGCGATTTCAGTCATATCTTTGGCTTTCTACATATCTCTTTAGCCTGTTCATAGCATAGTTTTACAGGTTTCAAAGCCATCACCTTTGCCCTTGGATATCTCGTCATATCAGTGTAGTTTTTGGCAACTTCTTTGAGCAGACTTGGGGCCAGTCGACCATGAAAAACCCGATCGATCCCGCCGCATCCGCCCTCTCGGCCGTGGCTTGTTTTTCCGCCGGCATGTCCCAATTGCAGCAAGCCGTGGACTCAGCGCAGATGCGCGGCGTGATCGCCGGAGCTGCGGATTTGATCTTTGCCATGAAGGGCCGGCTCATTCTATCGGGGGTTGGAAAAAGCGGACATGTGGCGCGGAAACTGGCCGCGACTTTCGCCTCCACCGGCACGCCGGCCTATTTTGTCCATGCGGCCGAGGCCAGCCATGGCGATCTGGGTATGATCCAAAATGACGATGTAGTGTTGCTTCTCTCCTGGTCAGGTGAAACGGGTGAATTGGCCGATATTATCGCCTATGCCGCGCGCTTTGATGTGCCCATTGTTGCGATAACCGGCAAAGCCGAGGGCACATTGGCCCGCCGCGCGCAATATCCCATCGTTCTGCCTGCGGCCCAAGAGGCCTGCCCGCATAATCTGGCGCCCACCACCTCGACCCTGTTGCAAATGGCAATGGGGGATGCGCTGGCCATTACCTTGCTGAAAATGCGCGGTTTCACTGAGGAAAGTTTTCGCAACTTCCATCCCGGTGGGAAGCTTGGCGCTGTCCTGCAGCCGGTTCGTGAATTCATGCACCAGGGCGATGAGCTGCCACTTCTGGATCAATCTGCCCCTGTCTTTGATGTGGTGGCCGAAATCTCGAATAAAGGATTTGGCATTGTCGGCTTGCTTGATGCGGCCGGCCATCTGAGCGGCGTGATAACGGACGGTGACATTCGCAGATATTTAGAAAAAAACGCCAATGGCATGATGCAGGATGTGATGTGGTCCAACCAGGCCCAAGACATCATGAGCCCCGCCCCTGTCACCCTGCGGCCGGAAAATCTAGGGGCACGATCTTTGCATACGCTGCAAACAAGGAAAATCTCTGCCGCCTTTGTCTTGGACGACGGTTGCCCGATTGGATTGGTCACAGTGTTACAGCTGTTGCAGCGCGGTGTTGCCTAAGACGGGGCGCTAGGGCCAGCCTTTGGTCTGAAGCACCTTCTCGATCCGGGCCACATCCACAGGATTGTTCAGCTCCCAAAAAACGCGGCCCTGAGCATCCACCAAAACACATCTAATTTTTACGCCATGTTCGAGTAAACGCAACTGCTCGAGCCCCTCCAGACGCTCCAAACTTCGTTCCGGCCAGCGGATATATCGCGCCAAACTGGTCGGGCGATACGCATAGGCCCCAACATGGTGATAGACGGGGGTTTGCTCATCGTCAGCATAGGTTTTGTCGGTGAAGGGCAATACCTCTTTCGAAAAGTATAGCGCATCCCAATTTTGATCGAAGACTGCGGTTGTGCCACCAACCCGTCCATTGCGGCGATCTTCACGAAACATATTCAATGTCAGCCCATCGCATCGCAGCACCGGCGTCGCCATCTCAACAGTCGAATCGCCTTTCATCTCGTCTATCAAAGCTGTGATAAACCACGGCGGGGTCAGCGGCGCATCCCCTTGCAAGTTAACCACAATATCCGCAGGCTCTGGCAATTTCTGAACGGCTTCCGCAACCCTCTCTGTCCCGTTGCGACAGTTCTGCGAGGTCATAATCACTTGGCCGCCAAAGTTATGAACCGCATCAGCGATGCGCTGATCATCCGTGGCCACAAATATCCCATCAACACTGGGCACATCGCAGGCTGTCTCCCAACTGCGTTGAATAAGTGACTTGCGCGCGCCAGTAGAGCCGGTCAACATTGCCAAAGGCTTGCCTTCAAATCGCGTTGACGCATAACGCGCGGGGATAATGATCACGGTTTTATCTGTCATACCCTCTGACTTAAGAGATTACGCGGGGGTAATCAAAAGAATTATCCCCGCGCATCGCGCTGCCCTGCAAAAGCGGCTCTGCCAAATCAGAAATTATGCTCGACATTGAAAGTCAGTGATCCATTTTTCGTGTCTGCGACATTGTCAAACTCCACGGTGGCATTGAAAAGGGTCAAGCCATCCCCAGAGGCCGCCGAATATCCAAGTGCCGCGCCGGTTCCGCAAGCGCGGCCTCCCCCCACACCCCGGGTTACGCGACAGGTCAATCGTGGCGAGAGAGAGAAATTTGCGACTGCGGCGCTATCGCGGCCATCGCCCAGCGGCCATTTAATTTGCGGCATGAACATCAGCTGCCCCATCTCCACATCGCCGCCGGCAAGACTTAGGTTATTGGCGGTCAACCCATAGGCTTGCGCCGCCACAGCCTGTGAGCCAACCCGCGATTTTGCATAGCTAAAGGACAGTTCTGGCCAGATCTCAATACGCGGCATCCTGAACACGCCCGTGGCACTCGCGCCGAGCCGGAGCGTCGTGCTGTCAAAATCGCTGTCCACCTGTAGAGTGCCATTGCTCACGACCAGTTGGTTTTTGTTGCGTCCAAGTGCAGCAAAACCCGCGATGTAGGACACGTCATTGAAAGAGCGCAGCACATAGCCACCAACGTTCAACCCGTAACTATCCTGCCGCCCGGCAAATGTTCCAGACAATTTTGCACGGCCGACTTCAACCCCAAGGAAATATCCAAGCACCATATCGTGTGCCAGCTGCAGTTCCAACGCGCTACGCCCGTTGAAATACCCGCTAAAATTGCCGTCTCGGTCACTTGTAAAATTGAAGGCGCCGGTGGTCACCACTTCAGCAGATTGCTCCCTAACACTGGACAGAGCGAAGAAGTCACCGTTCAATCGGAACTCTCCATTATCGAAGCGTGCGGTGCCATCCACATAGGTCGCCGTCATCGCCGTAGTGTTCAAGAACATATTCGTAAACGAAGCGCCGGGTCTGACATCCCATTTACGGATATCCTGATTAAAATTACCCGATCGCTGAAACATATTATTAAAATTCGTGCCGCTTGTCACATTCCAGCCACTGACGTCCTGATTGAATCCCGTAGCGTAAAATGCTCCATCGAAATTAGTCACATTCGATACATCCCACCGAGATATGTCTTGATTAAAGACATAGGCTTGGCCGAATATCAGTTTGAGCGAGGTTGCATTGCTCATATCCCATCGCGAAACATCACCATTAAGGGTGGTTTTGATATTAAACGCATTGTCGAAATTGTTCACATTGCTCACATCCCAGCTCGGGATCGCCCCAAATCCAGAGTTATCCCCCCAAGTGGTACACAGCCCCGTCACCGGTTGTTCAGCGAGACAGCTTCCGATATGCGCCCGCAATGTTGCGTTTGAATTGGGAATAGGCGTCACAGGGGTCACACCATCGGATAAAAATTGCCCCGCAGCTGGCGTTGCCAGGAGCGTGAAGAGAGCTAAAACACCTGCCAGGATCTGGCGTAAGAAATATTGGGGCAATTGAAAAAAATACGTCATATTTGGTTCCGATAGTTTCGGCTTCAAGAGCAAATAGGTTGAAAGCAAGACCGGCTGTTAGTCCGCGTGTGAGTGCTATGGTTCGACCGTTAATGCGTGCTTAATCGCGTCCAAAATCTCTGCGTAAAATGTTTAAAATTGAAGATGGTAGTAGCAAAAATAGCGGCAATCCTCAAAGGTCTAAATGTATTAGATTCAATACACTAAATGAATATTTTTACGCTAAAATTGCCAGAGAAACTCCAAAAGGCGAGAGGGCCGTACAGCTTTCGAGACAGACCCGCAGCCCCATGAAGCAAAGCCCCAGCCCCGCTGGATGAGGCATTTTCAGCCCCCGCAACACCGATACTGCGGAGCGCGGCGGTTCGCGCAGCGGCCAACCAATCGTGTGTCACGACCCAGCGAGCCGTTGAAGATTATATTCTCCGGCTTATTTGTTACCTGTTGCCCTCAGCCCCGAGGCAATTTACCAGGACACTCAAAACCACCAGTGAAATTCGGAGAGAGAACATGGACGGAAATGACATATCCAACAGCGGCAAATGCCCGGTAATACATGGAACCGCGACCAATGCGGCCTCCCGTGGGCGGTCGAATGCCGATTGGTGGCCCAATCAGCTGAATTTAAAGATTCTCGCTCAAAATACGCCAGCCTCGGACCCGATGGACGCCGATTTTGATTATGCCGCGGAATTTGCCAAATTGGATCTGGCCGCTGTCAAAGCCGATTTAACCGCGTTGATGACCGACAGCCAGGACTGGTGGCCCGCAGATTACGGGCATTACGGTCCCTTCTTCATTCGTATGGCCTGGCACAGCGCTGGCACCTATCGCACCGCTGATGGGCGCGGCGGCGCTGGCGCGGGGCAACAGCGTTTTGCACCGCTCAACAGCTGGCCAGACAACGGCAACCTCGACAAGGCCCGGCGCTTGCTTTGGCCCGTCAAACAAAAATACGGCAAGGCTTTGTCCTGGGCCGATTTGATGATTTTGGCCGGCAATGTTGCGCTTGAATCTATGGGCTTCAAAACCTTTGGCTTCGGAGGCGGTCGCGTCGATGTTTGGGAACCCGAAGAAGATATCTATTGGGGCACCGAAGAGGGCTGGCTTGACGACAACCGCTACAGTGGCGAGCGCGAGTTGGAAAACCCGCTGGCGGCCGTGCAAATGGGCTTGATCTACGTGAACCCAGAAGGCCCGAATGGCAACCCTGATCCCATCGCCTCTGGCTATGACATCCGCGAAACCTTCGCGCGCATGGCCATGAATGATGAAGAGACCGTGGCGCTTGTGGCCGGTGGACATACTTTTGGTAAAGCCCATGGCGCCGGCGATCCCGAGCTGGTGGGCGCAGAGCCTGAAGGCGCGAGCATTGTTGAGCAAGGCTTCGGTTGGAAGAATGATTTCGAAAGCGGCCTGGGCATTCACACCACAACCAGCGGCATTGAGGGTCCTTGGACGTCTCATCCCACACAATGGGATATGGGCTATTTTGACCTCCTCTTCGGGTATGACTGGGAATTGACAAAAAGCCCCGCTGGCGCGCAAATTTGGCATGCCAAAGGCCTTTCAGATGAGGATCACGCGCCACAGGTCGACGGGTCGGGTACAAATGTTCCTGTGATGATGACAACCGCCGATATGGCCATGCGCATGGATCCCGCTTATGAGAAAATCTCGCGGCACTTCCACGCCAATCCCGATGCCTTCGCTGATGCCTTCGCACGCGCATGGTTCAAACTGACCCACCGCGACATGGGGCCGAAAGTGTTATATAAAGGCCCAGAGGTGCCTGCGGAAGATCTGATCTGGCAAGATCCCATCCCCGCCGGCAATGCGGAGCTCAGGGCAGCGGATATCGCAGATTTGAAAGCGGCCATCATGGGTACAGGCCTGTCTATCTCGCAATTGGTCTCAACGGCTTGGGCTTCTGCCTCAACCTTCCGCGGTTCTGACAAACGCGGCGGCGCCAATGGCGCGCGGCTGCGGCTTGCGCCGCAAAAAGATTGGGATGTGAACCAACCTGAGCAATTGGCAGAAGTCTTAAACGCCCTTGAAACCGTTCAGGCAGCCTTCAAGAAATCTGTTTCAATGGCCGACTTGATCGTGCTCGGCGGCGCGGCTGCTATTGAATCGGCCGCGAAAGCTGCGGACCACTTAGTCAGCGTGCCCTTCACACCCGGGCGCGGCGATGCCACTCAAGAGCAAACCGATGCGAAGTCTTTTGACGTGTTAGAGCCACAGGCTGACGGGTTCCGCAACTACCAGAAGCGAAACTTCAACGTCTCTGCCGAAGAGCTCCTAATAGATCGAGCCCAGCTGTTGACGCTCAACGCGCCAGAGATGACTGCGCTGGTCGGCGGGCTTCGGGTTTTGGGCGCCAATAGCCATGGCGTCCAAGACGGCGTCTTCACCGATCGTCCTGAAACCTTGAGCAACGACTTTTTTGTCAACCTACTCGATATGGGCACAAAATGGGTCGATGTTTCCGGTGACGAGACTCGCTTTGAAGGCCGCGATCGGGCCACTGGTGCCGTGAAATGGACCGCCAGCCGGGTCGATTTGGTATTTGGCTCCAACTCGCAATTGCGCGCCTTGGCCGAAGCCTTCGCAACATCGGACGCTGAACCGCTCTTCGTGAAACGCTTCGTTGCCGCTTGGGCAAAAGTGATGGATGCAGATCGTTTCGATCTGGCTTAATCCACAACCAAACACCGACTAAATTAGAAAAGCCCGCTCGCAAGAGCGGGCTTTTCTAATTGACTTTTAATATAAACGATAAAAATGTTGCGTCTTAGACAACCAGCTAACTCAAATTTGCCGATAAATAATATGTTGTGCAAAATCTCAAACGCGGCCAAACTGTGGCCAGTTGCAGAGTTATAATGCGATTGAGTAATTTCGGGAGAAAACCAATGAAACTGAGCGTACTACCTGCGATTCTATTGACCACAACTGCATCCATCGCACAGGCCGGTGGGTTTGAAGCTCAAACCCTCGACACGGGCTTCATGTACGAAGAGGGCGCTGTTTTAACCGCCTCCACTGCGTCACTGAATTCCAACCTCACCGAGGCGAACGGCACGAAGATTTTGAAAGATCAAAATTTTACGAATTTTTCGATCAAGTCGAAAGTTGGGCCCCTCGACGTCGGACTGACCACATATCGCTCTGGTGCCATCCAAATGAGCGGTGCGGCCAGCCCCATCGCATCACCCAACTTAATCCCCAATGCAGATGCGAATGTTGAAAGGCTTACGGCATTGCTTAAATATGACTAAGTGAAAATTTTTCAGTCTTAGCTGGCATCAACAGTGATAAACTCGGCACATCTGTCATCAGCACACCCGCAGGCCGCTATGACATTTCAAGCAGCTCAAGCACGGGCTACCTTGCCGGCGTCACCTATTCGCGACCCGCTATCGCACTGCGAGTCGAATTGCGGCTGCAAAGCGAGTCTGACTTGTCGACCACAACAGACTATACCGGCGCAACGTCTGTTCTACCGGGCATCGCGACATCTCTCAAACGTCCGCAAACCATGACGTTGAATTTTCAATCTGGCATCGCCGCGGATACATTGCTGTTCGGTTCCGTGCATCGCGCAAAATGGAGCGCAACACCGATTACCGTCGGCACAACCACAACCCTCGGCTCAGCTGCGATCAACAACAGCTTCAGCGCAGGCTACAGCAGAACAGAGTTTGATGATGTGACCATCACGGGATATGGCCCCGCCTCGCCCGTTTACACCGGCAATTCAGCCAATACATTTGGTGTAAAACTTCAAGTCAATTTTTGAGCACTGAGCGCCACAGGGGGCCCTATCGCCTGTGGCGCGCACCCCATCTATAGCAGCCGCTCCAAAATAGCCCGCAGCGCAGCTGTCATAGGCATCGGCCGCCTCGTTTCACGATCCACATAGACATGCACGAAGTGGCCCTGCGCAGCGGCGCTTTGCGCCTCACCGGGAAAGAGGCCGACCTCATAGGTCACCGATGACGTGCCCAGCTTACGCAATTTGATCCCTGCTGTGACAAGATCAGGAAAAGCCAATTCGCTGAAATAGTGACAGCCCGTTTCGACCACCAAAAACACCCCAGCGCCGCCCCGGAGATCCAACGCGCCCTGCTCCAGCAAATGCCCATTCACAGCCGTATCGAAGAGCTGATAATGCACGGCATTGTTCATATGCCCATAGATATCGTTGTCGATCCAACGGGTGGTGAGGGTCGAAAAGGCGCGATATTGCGCGCGGGTTGTCGGAACAGGTCTCACCAAGCGGCCTCATAAATTTTCAGAGCCGCGGCCTCATCGACAGGGCGCGGATTATTCACCAAAAGACGCGTTTGATTCATGGCGTCTCGCGCCAGGATTGGCAGCGCCTCGCGCGCGATGCCCATGTCGCGCAAGCCTTGCTCAAGCCCGCAAGCCCGGCTCAAATCAGCCATACTTTCAGCAAACTGCAGGGCGGCCTCTGCCACGCTCATTGCGGGTAGATCCGGGAAAACATGTGGTAAGAGCGCCGCGTAGGCCTCGGGCGCAACCTGCGCATTGAAGCGCAAGACATGCGGCAGAACCAAAGCATTCGAGAGCCCATGCGGGACCTTATAGTGTCCCCCAATCGGATAGGCCAAGGCATGCACGGCCGCCACGGGCGAATTGGCAAAGGCTTGACCGGCCAACATGGAGCCCAAAAGCATACCCGTACGCGCTTCGAGATCATCAGGCTTTTGCACGGCCCGCAACAGCATACGACCCATGAGCCCCAGCGCCTCGACCGCCAGCGTACGGCTGATTGGATTGTTGTTGGCATTGACACTGGCGTAGGCTTCAATCGCATG
>ENA-OREM01001629-OREM01001629.1-marine-metagenome-genome-assembly--contig:-NODE-1629-length-10783-cov-2.674295_pt1 | contig 10783 bp, 13 predicted proteins | sample MGYA00248623_ERZ508561 | MGnify/ENA primary metagenome ERZ508561 (study PRJEB26227, sample SAMN06264494) | marine metagenome | isolation source: Columbia River Estuary | place: USA:Columbia River...
CAAATAAAAGTAAGTAAAACAACGACCCATAAAGGTGTAAAGTTGATAAAAGACATGGTCGTTGCGGTTAGCAAGGATGATGCCGCGAAATTAGTATCAGATAAAAAAGCAGAGTATATTGAATGATACGCAAAGACGTAACATTTATATTACTGACCCTAGCTGGGCTCGCGAGTGTATTTTTTTTTATGATGCAAAATACGCGTTTCGAAAGTAATTTGATAAGCTGCATGAACGATGAGGGTAGTTTCCAAATTACTTATAAAAAATTGAAGCTAGATATGTTGGTCAGTTTTGAAAAATCCAATGAAAAAGTCACAACATTTAAAATAAAAACCCTGGATGGAGAAAACTTACATTTTGAGAACCAGGTATCAAAATATAAAATAAACTTGGATAAAAAAATTGCGATCGAAACGCGCAGTGGAGAGAAAACAATCTATAAATGTTCGTTAAAAAGCTTCAAAATGTAACTAAAATAACGGACGCCGCCAAGACATATCAACAATATCTAAGTCAAAGTCGTCGTTTTTAATCACTACTTCTCCATGTTTGATTTGTCTACTTTTTTTAACTTTTAAGTATAAAGTTATTGGCCGAATGGGTTCTCCGCCGCTGCATAATTTTTCTAATTTTTCAAAATTTGTAAAATTCAAAACCATTTCTGCCGTAACTAAAGGTCGGATAGAGCGGAAACTCATTTGTCCAATCACAGCCACATTTAAATCTGACTTCCTAAAAACCATACTACAGTTATGTGTCGGTAATGACGATATTTCACATGAAAGCATTATTTCTGAATCATTTTTCAGACTCGGTAAAACAACCTCTGCGCTTGTGACAGTTAATTGCAATTCTTCAAAAATTGCGCTCAGGGGAAGAACCGCCATCAAACTAGTTCCAATTCGATTTTTTCACGCAGTACAGCTATCGCTGCAGATTTAATCTGAGACACTCGACCAGTACTGACAGAAAGAATTTCTGCAATTTCATAAACATTCAATTCTTTGACGTAGTAAAGCTCGATAACTAAAATCTGTTGTTTGTTTAATTGGCCAATCGCTTGTCGTAAATATTTCTTAAGCTCGCCATTGAATATTTTATCCTCAACATTTGGCTCCACAGAAAAAATAAAGTCACCGTATAATTCTGTTACCTCATCAATACTCTGGTTCTGGTTTGCTGCAAAATTTTGCTCCCACCGAGACAACTCAACCGATGTAATTTTTAGTTCTTTAGCAACTTCGTCTGCATCAGGAATACGGCCAAGTTTTAGTTCCAATATGCGTTTCGCTTTATCAGTATTTTGCTTTTGCTTGACCGTCGTTCGGCAGAGGTTAGAAATCTTACGAAGATAATCCACTATCGAACCTTTAATACGCATCCGAGCGTAGCTTTCAAAAGCAACGCCTTCTCTATTCTCGTACTTGTGAGCAGCCTCAATTAGACCCATCATTCCCACTTGCAAAAGATCCTCAACTTCAGCAGCCTTTTGAACACGTCCAGCATAAAAATAGGCGTATTTTTTGACTAGCCCAGTATTTTTTTCAATCAGGCGGTCAGCTGGAACTTTGGTATTATACGGGTTCGACATTTTTAATATCCAGTTTCTGAACTAAAAAAATGAATGCCAGACTTCTTTTGCTTTGGGATTTTATGAAGATTATTTGTAATTACATCTAAGCATGTTCCAACTTGTTTTTTGGTCTTCTTATCAAGTATGAAAGGTTTGCGCGCAATAATGGACTGCACAACGTCGTTTGATCCAGGCATCCAACCTGCGAAAGCTAATTGCACCGGGAAAAATTTAAGTACTATTTTCTCAAAACTTTTAAAATCTCTGAATGCAGATGTTTCATTTTTGGCCATATTAATAATTATTGAAAAGCGGCTGACCCCTTTCTCAATATGTAGCGCTTTCAAAAAAGCATATGCATCCATAAAACTAGTTGGCTCACCAACCAAAGTTATCACGACCTGGTCTACTGCTGCAGCAAACTCAATGCTAGAATTTGACGCACCAGCAGGCGTATCCACAATCAAATAATCAAGATCATTTTCCAGCACATCAAGAGATCTAATAATTTTCCAACGCTGCTCTGTATCAAGGTTTAATGTCTCAAGTGTACCAGAACCGCCTGGAATAAGTTTCACGCCACTATGGGAATTACAAATGATGTCATCCAATGAGTGACTGCCTGATAAAAAGTCAGAAATAGTATTATCCGCCTTCACACCCATCAAAATATTGGCATTCGATAATCCAAAGTCGGTATCCAAAACCGCCACCTTCAATCCCATGAGAGCCAAATTTATAGCAGAATTTACGGCAAGACAGGTCTTACCCACCCCTCCTTTACCACTGACAAAGGCTAATGACTTCACCATTGGATTACAAACCGTCCTGTCTGACAATATCCAGCAAAAAATCCTCGACAACAGAAATTTTTGCGAAATCAAGGCCATCTTCCAAAGTCTTCAAACCAGAAAAAAACTGAATTTTTCTCCCCAAATCAAAGACCGCCGACAGTTCAGAAATTGAAACTTCAAGCAAATCCATTTTTGTGAGCGCCACACTCAAATTAGGTATTTGCAGTACTTCTAAAGCTTGTCGTACTGCATCATAGCTTTTGCCCACTTCAAGTGTGTATATCACGCTCACCTGCGGCTTATGTTCCAGCGTTTCTAACCTCATCAAAACTGAATTCAAAAGATCCATCGGACCCTCATAATCCACTATTAGCCTGCTACCATCTAAGGCAATATCCTGCCTTTTCCTAAACAGTGAAGTTACGTTTGCATCCGAACTAGACTTGAACAATGAATTTAGGTCACCTGAAAGAGGATCAGCGATGACCCTATTATTTTGCAAAATAAGCGTACTATTCTGTGCAGCTGTATGCGTTGGCAAAAATTTAGCGAGTTTTTTAGACAATAAAGTTTTTCCAGATCGCTCAGCACCGCAAACTAAAATAATTTGGCTCGCGTCAAAATCTTTACTTTTCCCTTGGACAATTTGCCTAGTGAATTGACGCATCAGATCATGTAATTCAAGATTTGGTTCGTTTTTATCTATCAGGGTAGTTGCAGTTCTATTGCTGAAGCCAAGCATTTTCATTTTTGCATTAATTGATAATGATGTGTCTCTTTGCTGACCAAGAGCGATCGTTCCGTCCACCAAAAACTGTAGTTCACTAAGCTTTTGTTCGAATGCCATGGCAAGATCTGATTTTTCAGACCTGTTATCACCAAGTGCAGACGGGTTTGGTTCATTAGAACCAATTGGCTCTTGGTTATCTGATTTATTCTCATATTTAGATACTTCAGCATCAACGAGTTCAGAGAATTTTTCAGCAGTATTACTCTCAGGCAGTTCAGATAATAACGGACTTTCCCGACGCGCCGTCGCCTTTTCTTTTGCTTTTAATTTCGCAGCATCTATTTGCTCTTTAGACAATAACGTACTTTCCCGACGCGCCATCGCCTTTTCTTTTGCTTTTAAGTTCGCAGCGTCTATTTGCTCTGGCTCATTTGTAGCCAATATCTCTATCATCCCATCGCGACGTGTAGTGGACAAAATAAGTGCATCAGGCCCAAGCTTCCTTTCCACTTCGTCCATTGCTAGCGACGTATCAACAGCAGTAATTTTCAGTTCTGGCATAAGAAACACTCCAACATAATAACATTTCCTTTACTCAATTGCATCTAAACCTCCAACTGTGAACGCTATTTCTACACTCCGGTCCTCAGGCAATTCTAAGAAGCTCAAGACATTTATTGACGGCAACTGAGATCTCACAAACCTTGCCACATGCTTACGAATTTGCGGCGCAACAATAAGAAATACAGGCTTGCCTTCGCTATTGAACTGTTCCGATGCCTCATTAAGGTTCGAAAGTATTTTTTTAGCAAGTGTTCCCTCGATAAGAAGCATTTTTTCGTCAGGATTTTGCCGTACAGTGGTCAAAATCATTTGTTCAAGTTCAGGAGAAAATGTGATTAACGGAATAGTATCCTTGAATTTCAGAAGTTTTTGAATTAACAGCGGCACCAACTTAGGGCGAATGCGCTCAGCTATGTCATCACTATCCATCTTCTGGATATTCATTGAGCTTAAGCTTTCAAGAATTAATCTCAGATCAGATATTGGTACACCTTCCTCAAGTATGCACTTCATGACTGAAGTTACCTGATTAAGGGGCATCACTTTTGGAACTACTGTATCCACTAAATTAGGATATGATACTTTCAGATTATCCAATAATTCTTGGACTTCTTCTTGGCCCAACAAATCTGATGCATAACTATTAATAATCTGGTTCAGGTGAGTTGTTAAAACATCATCAGGCTCAACAATCACATAGCCTTTGGCTTCGGCATCGGCCTGAAGTTCTTTATCAATCCAATATGCATCAACACCAAAAGCTGGCTCTTTAACTTTTAGACCAGATAACTCAAGATTAGTACTGTCACCGGCTATCGCTAGTTTTTTATCCGCATAAATAAGATCATCCGCCACAATTTTTTGGCCAATCTTTATCTGATACTGAGACGCCTCTAAGTTTAGATCATCACGAATTCGCACCCCCGGAACGATGAACCCCAGTGCCTTAGAAATTTCCTTCCTCAAGCGAGTAACTTTAGGGACCAAATTATCTGCTTTTCCTTCATCCACTAGCGGTACCAGCCCATAACCAATGTTTACAGAAATCTTTGATGCATCTTTTACATCTACTAATCCAAATTCGACCTCTTCCGTTAAATCCTCGCCGCCTTCGGCAATCACTTCACCGGATAATGCAGCAACTTCCTTTCTTCGAGAATTCCACGCAAAAATTCCAGTGATTACAGCAAAGCCAATAAAAAGGATATTAGGCATACCTGGTACCAAACCTAATGCAAGCATTACCAAAGAAGTCGGCAGCCAAGCCGCTGAAAGGTTCACCTGACGGGTTATGTGTTCCGACATGTTTTCTGACGAAGACACACGCGTGACTATAATGGCTGTCGCTATCGAAAGTAACAATGACGGAATTTGTGCTACCAGTCCGTCTCCAATTGAAAGCAGAATGTAAAATTCGGCTGCTTGAGTAACGTTCAAGTCGTGTTGAGCAATTCCAATTATCAGGCCACCAATCACATTAATTGCTAAGATCAGTATACCGGCAATTGCATCTCCTTTTACGAACTTTGAGGCGCCGTCCATTGAGCCGTAAAAATCTGCCTCTTTCGATACATCAGCCCTACGATCTGTCGCTTCTTCTGGAGTCAGAACTCCAGCATTTAGATCAGCGTCAATCGCCATTTGTTTTCCTGGCATTGCATCAAGCGTGAACCTTGCTGAAACTTCGGACACCCTCCCAGCACCTTTTGTGATCACCACTAGATTAATGATAACCAGAATAGCAAATACAAACAGGCCGACAGCATAATTGCCCGCCACAATGAACTCTCCAAAAGCCTGGATAACTTTACCGGCCGCATCAACCCCATTATGACCCTCTGACAAAACTATCCTTGTTGAGGCTACGTTTAAACCTAGCCTCAAGACTGTTGCTAATAGTAATAAATTCGGAAAAGAAGAGAAATCAAGCGGACGATGGGTGTGCAGTGCCACCATTAAGATGAGTAGGGAAATTGTGATGTTAAAAACAAAGAACATGTCTAACAAAACCACCGGCAATGGTAATACTAGCATTCCAACTAAAGCAAGAATGCCAACGGGCAGCAATGAGCCAGACATTTTTTTAATGTCTCCCATGGAAAACCCTATGGCCTGGCTCTGCTGCATGCGTAATTCCCTCACTTGCGTCAAATTAATGACAAATTAAAATACTGATAATAAACATTAATTTCGGATCAATGAATGTTAGCAGCTCTTGGTTTAGATATAAGCACAAAGCGTGCCATACTTGTATTTTTCACTTAAAATCATGCGCTTGGTAATCTCTAATGAGAGGTTAAATTTTTGAAGTTTGTTTCTGGCATAGTTATTGCTAGATCTTGCAGATGACTATTATTGAAAGGAACGCATCATGCGCTCAGTATCTATCCCACTGACTGTTGGTATCATGGCTACCAGTGTATTCGTATCGGCTTGTGACACATCAGGGATCCCCTTTTTACAATCACCAGATAGCTCGCAACACTCCAGGGCTACTTTGAAGTCAAAAAGGATTGGCCTTCAAAACACCCAAATGATCCTTGCAGAGAGTACACTTGCAAGCGCTCCAACTTACGTTGCCCCGACAATTAAAGCGGTTGGCTTCTCATCAATCGCTGTTCAACAATCAAAAAATTTAAACCAACGCAGGCTAATGGCAATTCGTGCAGCCAGACTAGATGCTTATCGCGTACTGACCGAACAGATCCATGGCGTGCAATTAGACGGCCAAACAACCGTTGCGGAAGCAATTCTAACTTCAGACGTAATGAGCGCAGCAGTTAGAGGCACAATAATGGGAGCAGAAACCGTTAAAATTGAACCGTCAGGTCAAGACACCTACTCCGTGGAGCTATCAATTAGTCAAACTCATGTGGATCGTCTGATTAAACTGTACAAACGCGGTCTACTGTAGTGAGCGGTATGATGATTTGATGAACAACCTTCGAATACTTTTTTGTTTTGTGCTAATGGCACTTTCGACTTCGCTGCAAGCTGAACGGTTTGTAGTCGAGTCGGAGGGTACTGCACTCAAGACTGCGGAGCTTCCATATAGTGTTTACGAAGCTCGCGCCATTTCCAACGCATTACAGTTAGTTTTGCAAACAGGTGCTCAATCGTTGGATAGTTTTTCTCTAGTAGAAAATGGTAAAGTGTTATTTGATCAAATCTCTGCACAATCGAATGTACAAATTGCGGGCTATCGGGTGCTGTCAACAAAAGACCATGGAGATAAGGTTTCAGCGCGTCTTAAGATACTACTTCTGCCAGAAAATCAAAATGAAACCCAAATTAGCTGTCGTCAGCCAAATAACCTTGACCTGGCTTTTAAATGGCAGGGGTTATCCATCAAGAAATCACTGCCATTCTGGGTGCAATTCGATGAACTGTCATTAACGCAGACAATAGAAGCGATGATGGCTGCCAACCCCAAATTCAACTTCCAAGAAAATAATTCTGACCGTTCCTCGACCTCATCGAGCTATTCACTTTATGAAAGTGGAAATACGCCTAAAAGGTCGATACCAAACTATTTGCTTACACTTTCACTAGATCTAGACGTGAAGACAACGAACGTTATTCAACGGAAAAAGGTTTTGGTGGTGAAAGCTAAATCTGAATTATTTCGAAAATCTAAAGCTTTGAATGGAACAGAAACCAAAACAGAGATGGAAATTGAGAAAAGCGGTATGTTTGTTGGCGGCTCCAATTCTAGGCGACGAGACTTGGAAAGTATTCAGGAGGCAGTCTTTAAATTGGCAGTGGGGTCAATTACTCAAACTTTGCACCACCTGGAATGTATGAATTTTAGTGGGAAAATAAAACTTAAAAACGAAAATTTGGAGATCGATTATGGCCTGCAAGATGGGCTGTCGCCGGATGATATCTTTAGCTCGATACAGTCTGGCACTCAACAATACTATTTTACCGTTAAGCAGATGAATAATACTTCAACAACTCTGCACGCACTTACACAGGGTAAAACTGGAAAGTCTTTTGACGGATTAAGCATTAAATTGCTGGAACGTTACTAATGCAAATATTTATCAAGATATTTACCGTTTTTCTGATTACTACGAGTACTCAAATGCTTTGTGCTGAGGAGAGGTTGATTTTTGGTGCTGACATCAAAAAGATTGCCCAAAGCTATTTGGCGGATAATGGCATCTACAATGAAATTTTGGTTTCAGAAAAGCGCGCCTATTTTCCGTGTAATGAAAAAATATCGATAACACAAAAACACCCTAGTAGCTGGCACACGCTTAAAGCGTCATGCGGCAAGCCGGCTCGATGGTCTATTTCCCTTAGAACGCAAGACAGAGCATTGGAAAGTGAGCAATTGGGACATAATAATCTTCCAAACAATGTGCAGATAGTGTTCACAAAATTAAATATCCCAAAAGGGAAGGTGATTGAACCGGCTGATTTGGTGATGAAATGGGCTGATCCTCGTACTGCACGAGGCGCTTACGTGACGCTCGACAATATAGTCGGTCAAAAAGCAAAAAGAAATTTGTCTAGGGACACCGTTATAAAGCCTCGGCACATATTGGCAAAAAACGCAGTCAATAAAAATGATTCTGTTCTAATAATATCTGGCTCCACAGCAGTAAGAATTGTAACCTATGGTGAAGCGCTTTCCGACGGGAAAGTAGGTGACATGGTCTTAGTCAGAAACTCATCGTCATTGAAACAACTAAAAGCCAAAGTGATCGCAGAAAAAAAAGTTTCGCCTCTAACTAACATAAACTAAAATCTCGTCGTTAGAAGACTCGAGAGGAGTGCTTACCATGATCAATTCAGTTAGCAATAACGTTCCAAGTGCGAGCTTACAGCTTAGCGATAGTAACAAAGCGAATGTCCAAATTGACAAAAAAGTCTCAGATTTGGCGCCTAAGGAAATAGTAAATAAGTTAGACAGCCAAGACCTTAAAATTAAGGATCAGGTTGCTAAACTTGCCGATGGGCCCCCCGTAGACCGCTCATTAGTTAACGAAATAAAGACTAAAGTCGAACAGGGACGCTATCCTATAGACCTGGATATCGTGACTGAAAAAATGTTTGAAAGCTTCAGAGAAGCTGGAAGCTGATAGCATGAATATAGACAACCATTTGCTCCTGGATACACTGGAACAAATGAGAGAACTACTATCAAGTCCAGACATTGCGTCTCGGACTGACGAAGTCTTTTTGACTCAAGCAATTAAAGAATTCTACTCGCTTATCGACGAATATGCTGTTGCTCAAAGCCCTGACGTTGACGCACCTGAAGATCCGGAAAAAATAAAAGAAATTTTAGGTCAATTAACATCAAAAATAGATACTATTGAGCAGCATATTAACCAAGAAACGGATAAGCTTAGCTTTCTATCTAGAATAAGCCCAAAAAATTAATTACTTAGGAATTTTAGTAAAAATTTCGGACGCCTCTTCCTGAAATGCAATTTTCTCTTCAATTGCTATCAAATCTTCTATATCCGATATCATGTCGCTCACAGTTTCATTACCAAAAGCCTGCGAGATTAACAGCCACGTGTAAGCCATTTTTAGATCAGGCTCCACAAATAGATTATAATAAGTCTTACCTAATCTTTCTGCAGCATCCCTGTCACCATCCATTGCCTTAGCCGTCAACTCGCTAACTATTTCTTGAGCGACAACTCCTATCAAGTCCTCAGTCACTATATCTCGCACATCATCAACCAATATGGTTATTGAAGATGAAGTCATGATCTCGATGCAAGCCGTTAATAAATGGTATGGCGATTTTCATGTTCTTAAAGACATTAATCTAACGGTTAATAAGGGTGAGCGGATCGTGGTTTGTGGACCGTCTGGGTCTGGTAAATCAACCCTTATCAGATGTCTTAATCGCTTAGAAGAACATCAGGCTGGCACGATTAAAGTGCAAGGCATTGAAATTAATAATGATTTAAAAAATATTGATGAAATTCGCCGTGAAGTTGGGATGGTATTTCAGCACTTCAATTTATTCCCACATTTAACAATCCTCGAAAACTGTACATTGGCACCTATCTGGGTTCGTAAAACACCAAAGGCAGAAGCAGAAGCGATTGCGATGAAATATTTAGAGCGGGTAAAGATTCCTGAGCAGGCTCATAAATACCCCGGCCAGCTTTCTGGTGGTCAGCAACAACGTGTTGCGATTGCCCGGTCTTTATGTATGGAACCTAAATTGATGCTGTTTGATGAGCCAACATCAGCGCTAGATCCAGAAATGATCAAAGAAGTGCTGGATACAATGGTCTCCTTGGCTGAAGATGGTATGTCGATGATTTGCGTTACCCACGAAATGGGCTTTGCGCGTAAAGTGGCAAACCGTGTTATTTTCATGGATGAAGGCCAGATTGTTGAACAGAATGAACCTGAAGAGTTCTTCCAGAATCCTCAATCAGACCGCACAAAACTATTCCTGAGCCAGATTCTCGGACACTAAGAGCTGTGTTCTATAGGTAATGCGAGTAGGGCTATCCATTTAAGGCTGGTCCTGTTTCTAGTGGCGCATCAGAACTACCCCACTGTGTCCATGACCCGTCAAATAACTGTACGTCCGTCTTACCAAGCAGGGCAAAGGCAAGCGTCAGGCCAGCAGCCGTCACGCCTGAGCCGCAACTTGTTATAACCGGCTTATCCCAGTTAATGCCTGCTTTATCAAATAAAGCCCGCAGCTCCTCTTTGGATTTCAATAGTCCTGAATTAGCATCAAGGATATCATTTATTGGCAGGTTAAGGGCGCCCGGTATATGTCCTGAACTCAAGCCCGGACGTGGTTCTGGGGCTTGTCCTTCAAAACGGGCGCTTGCGCGCGCATCCAAAATTTGCGGCGCTGTGCCGGCCTCAACAAGACCTCTTAGCTGGTCCATCAGTATTACATTAGCATCTGACGCAGGTGACGGGGTGAATGTCGTCGCAGACGAAGGCGTAGTATCATCACCTGAAGCTGTTGGCCCGCCAGCATCTAGCCATGCCTGCCAACCACCATCTAGCACGGCCACATCTTCATGCCCAAACATCCGCAGCATCCACCATGCCCGCGCAGATGAAAGAAACACTGACCGGTCATAGATAATGATCTTTTTGTCCGAAGATATGCCGAGC
>ENA-OREM01001633-OREM01001633.1-marine-metagenome-genome-assembly--contig:-NODE-1633-length-10772-cov-2.502010_pt1 | contig 10772 bp, 8 predicted proteins | sample MGYA00248623_ERZ508561 | MGnify/ENA primary metagenome ERZ508561 (study PRJEB26227, sample SAMN06264494) | marine metagenome | isolation source: Columbia River Estuary | place: USA:Columbia River Estuary...
TACTGCCTCAGCAACTGTATTAAAAACTGGAAGGCCTAAATGAGTCTAACCCTATACAACACATTATCGCGATCCAAAGAGCCCTTCACTCCTCTGGACCCAGAGCGGGTTACCCTCTATGTCTGTGGACCTACAGTCTACAATCGAGTACATATTGGCAATGCTAGGCCGGCGGTAGTCTTTGATACCTTATTTAGGTTGCTGCAGAGCCAGTATGCCAATGTGGTCTACGCGCGCAATATTACAGATATTGACGATAAAATTATGAAAACGGCGGCAGAGCTGGGTGAGGATATCTCCGAATTATCCAAGCGTTACGCCCAGGCCTATTTTGAGGATATGGAGGCATTAAACTGCCTAGACCCCAGTATTATTCCCTATGCCACTCAGCATATTCCCGAGATGATCAGTATGATCGAGCGGCTGATTGCCAAGGGCCACGCCTACGCCGCCGAGGGCAATGTGCTGTTTGCAGTGCAATCTATGGACAATTACGGTGAGCTGTCCGGTCAGTCTCTCGATCAAATGCTGGCCGGTGCCCGAGTAGAGGTTGCCAGGTACAAACAATATTCCGGCGATTTTGTACTCTGGAAGCCCTCCGCAGAAAATGAGCCCGGCTGGGATAGCCCCTGGGGTCGAGGTCGGCCTGGCTGGCATATTGAATGCTCGGCAATGATCGAAAAGCATCTGGGTGACAGCATAGATATTCATGGTGGTGGCCAGGATTTAATTTTCCCCCACCATGAGAATGAAATTGCCCAGAGCTGCTGCGCCCATGACGGCAAACCCTTTGCCAAATACTGGCTGCACAATGGGTTTATTAATATCGAAGGGGAGAAGATGTCCAAATCTTTGGGCAACTTCCGCATGGTCAATGACCTGCTTGATTTATATCCAGGTGAGGTACTGCGCTATGTGATTCTGTCAGCTCATTATCGCTCCGAGCAGAACTTCAGCAAAGACCTGCTCGATAGTGCCTGGCGCTCTCTGGACAGCCTCTATGGCTACCTGCGGGGCGAGGCTGATGCAGAGCCCAGGCTGGATAGAGACAGTGCTGGCTATACCGCGCTGCTCGACGATCTCAATACTCCAGTAGCGATCAGCGAGATCTATCGAATGGCCAAAGAAATGCATGGGGCCACTGGCGATGCCAAAAGCCAGCTGCACAGTCAGCTAATGGGATTGGCTAATCTGATGGGTTTGTTGCAACAGGATCCGGAGCAATGGTTTAAACAGGCTAGGGGCGGCGATGCAGGCGCTATCACTGAAGCTGAGATAGAGGCGGCAATTGCCAAGCGGCAGCAGGCTAAGGCGGATAAAGATTATGCGGGCGCGGATCAGGTTCGCGAGGATCTGCTGGCCCAGGGCATAGTTCTTGAAGATAGCCGCGAGGGTACCACCTGGCGTCGCAGCTAGCTGGTTGTCAGGGGCTTTGCATAGCCTCTATTTCGAAGGTCTCCAACATATCCACATGACGGGCCAGCAGCTTCTGGCCAAGCTCCTGGTTACCTACCTCATAGGTAACCAGTAGGGCATGGCTCAAAATAGGGATACTGGTTAAATCGCAATCCCCAGGAATATTGGTATGGTTGGTATAAATATAATCTGGCTGCGCCAGCGCCACATCAGCCTGATCTAGATCGTCCCAGCTCTGCAGCACCAAACCAACCCTAGGCCAGCCAGCCTCTCGCGCGGCAATGGCCAGGGGATAATCAAAACTCATTAGCACCGTCTGCTGTGCCACCGGCCGCAAAATCTCCTGAACTGACGCAATAATTAATGCCCGACCACAGTGCGCTATAGATTCTTCTTTTAACTCAACAAAAGCACTGACCTGCGGATGAGCCACAAGAATATCCACCAGAGTTTCTAATGGCGAAATCTTCTCAGCGATAAAGCTGTCACCCAGCCGCTGTGGCTCATAGGCAGAACAGCCGAGCAGCTCTGCTCTTGACAGCGACAATACAGAGCCAGATTGGCCGCTAACCCGCTGCAAATCACTGTCATGATAGATAATTGGCAGCTGGTCCCCGCTAAATTGCACATCCAGCTCAATAAACAGTGCACCGGCCTCTATAGCCTTGATAAGAGACAATGCTGTGTTCTCTGGATACTTAGCTTGAAACCCGCGATGAGCAACGAGCTTGCTGGGATGGATCATAAAGGTAACCTGATTCATTACTGAGAGGGCTAATGGTATCCTTGGGCCAGGAAAAATTAAAGGAACCTTCCATGTCTTTAGTCCTCTTTGAAGTTCGCGACAATATCGCACTGATCACAATGAACAATCCGGATAAACGCAATATGCTGACGATCGAGCTGTGTAAGCAGATTGTCGACTGCGTGGCTCAGGCTGAGCAAGATCCAGAGGTAAAGGCGCTAATTGTCACTGGTAATGGCCGAGCCTTTTGTGCCGGCGGTCAGTTAAAAGACCTAACCCCCAACCGAGAGACTTTGGAAACCATTTACAGCGGTTTCCTAAGTATAGCCAACTGTACCCTGCCAACCATCGCCGCCGTTAACGGCCCAGCTGTGGGGGCCGGTTTTAATATGGCTGTTGGCTGCGATGTGCGCATAGTCACTGAACAGGCGCGCTTTGAGCCAAGGTTTTTTGGCCTGGGATTACATCCTGGGGGCGGCAATACCTGGATGTTGCGACAGCTAGCCAACTGGAATACGGCGGCAGGCATGCTGTTGTTTTCGCAATCTCTCAGCGGCACTGAGGCGGTTGAAAAGGGTTTGGCCTGGAAATCTGTTGCGGCAGACCAGCTAGTTGAGGAGGCTTTTGCCTTTACTGCCAATATACGCGATCTACCCAAAGAGCTATTGCTGCGCACCAAGCAAACATTGCGGCAGGCAGGGGGCACAAACAGCCATAAAGAAATATTGGATATTGAGACCACCGAGCAGATTTGGTCGATTAACCAGCCCTATGCGCGAGATTCAATTGACGCGATGATCGAAAAGATCAGCAGTAAATAAAAAATTAAGAGAAAATGGGGTGGACGACGGGGATTGAACCCGCGACCACCGGAATCACAATCCGGGGCTCTACCAACTGAGCTACGTCCACCATTAAGAGCTGACTGCCGCTGACGTGCCCCACTTGAGAAGTGGCGCGCCCGGCAGGATTCGAACCTGCGACCCACGGCTTAGAAGGCCGTTGCTCTATCCAACTGAGCTACGGGCGCACAATAAAAGCCGACAAATGGTCGGGGATGAGGGATTTGAACCCCCGACATCCTGCTCCCAAAGCAGGCGCGCTACCAGACTGCGCTAATCCCCGAATGTGTCTCCATGCGGTCTCTTTCGAGAGCGCGCATAATACTGACAGAGCCGGTTTCCGTCAATGCGAATTCATCACATAGGGCAATTTTAATGCCTGCAATAGATACCTATAACATTTAATAGCGTACAACCCTGGATTAAGTGGTTAAATAAGCCCTTAAGGTGCCCTCAAGAGGCGCTAAACTAAACAAAATTATTGGTTAGGGGAGAGATATGATTCAATTTACGCTTAACGGCAAGCTTGTTCAAACCAATGATGAACCGGATACGCCATTGCTCTGGGTGATCCGAGACAGCTTTAAGCTAACCGGTTCAAAGTTCGGTTGCGGTATGGCCCAGTGCGGAGCCTGTACCATGCATGTGGATGGCAGAGCGCAACGAAGCTGTGTTCTTCCGGTGGCCGCGGTGGCCGGCAAATCAATTACCACTATTGAAGGCCTGGGTACGCCGGATAATCTGCATCCCCTGCAGCAGGCTTGGGTGGATCAGGGTGTTCCCCAGTGCGGCTACTGCCAGTCTGGGCAAATTATGAGTGCAGCCTCTCTACTCAGCGATAATCCGAATCCCAGTGAAGCTCAGGTTGAATCTGCTATGGCAGGGAATATTTGTCGCTGCGGCTGCTACCCAAGAATTAAAAATGCGATTTTGACTGTGGCAGAACAGAGTCAACCAGGTGCTGTTCAGGTCGCTATTCCGGTCACCAGTTCAGATGCTGAGGGGGTTCAGTCATGAGCGGTATTCAACTGACGAGACGCGGATTCTTAAAGGCAACTGGCATTGTTGGTGGCGGCCTATTGATTGGTTATGTGGCGACTTCCGGCACTCAGACACCGGCAGTGATGCCAGGTGCAGGTGCTATTGCGCCCAACGCCTTTATCCAACTCACTGCAGATAACCGGGTCATTTTTTACAGTCCCAGAGATGAGATGGGCCAGGGTATCTATATGGGGCTGGCTACATTGATAGCCGAAGAACTAGATATTCCCCTGAAGGACATCCAAGTGGAATTTGCCTCAGTGCATGAGGATTACAAGCACCCGGAATATGGGGTTCAGGGTACTGGCGGCAGCTCCTCAATGCGAGTGCATTATCTACCACTGCGTCAGGCAGCCGCAGATACCAGAGCTCTTCTGCTGGCCGCTGCTGCAATTGATCTTGGGGTCAGTAGAGACTCTCTGACTACAGAAGATGGTTATATTCTCAGCAATGGTACAGGCCTGCCCTACAGTGACTTTATTGGCACAGCTCAAACATTGGAGCTTCCCACAGAGACAGCTTTAAAACCCAAGGCCGATTTTAAATATATTGGCAGTGATATTGCTCGCAATGATGCGTTAGCAAAATCTACTGGCACAGCGACCTACGGGGTAGATGTGGATCTGCCCGACCTTTATTACGCGATTGTGAGCCGCAGTCCTGTGGCTGGCGGCAGGGTTAAATCAGTGAACGACAGTGTCGCCAGATCAATGGCCGGTGTAACTGATATTGTGCAGATTGATTCAGGTGTTGCTGTGGTTGCTGAGTCATTCTGGAAAGCCAAAAAAGCGGCTGCAACATTGGATATTTCCTGGGATCTGCCTGAGCTTGCAAAGTTTAGCAGCGCCCAGATTAAGGCGGATTATCAGGATGCATTAAATAGCGGCGCTGGCGATACCGAGATTTCCGGTAGTATTGAGGACGGTATGTTGTCAGCGACACATCAGATAGGTCGAGAGTTTTGGACCCCTTATTTAGCTCATACTCCCATGGAGCCTGTTAATGCGGTGGTGAGAATTACCGGTGATCAGGCCGAACTTTGGGCTGGTACACAGGGCCCAGGCGTTGCTCGCGGGTTGGTGGCCAGGCATGCCGATGTGCAAGTAGATAAAGTAACCGTAAATAGCCTTTTCTCTGGCGGTGGTTTTGGTCGGCGTGCGCAGCTCAGTTATGTTGCTGAGGCTACCCAGGTTGCGGTGGCAACAAATAAGACCATTAAACTGGTCTGGACCAGAGAAAATGATGTACAAAATGGCTGGTTTCGCCAGGCGTCAGTGATGCAGATCAATGCTGGTATAGACGAAAGGGGCCTAGTTACCGCCTGGGATGCAGCGCGAGCTGGCGGAGATCTAACGCCCCATACAATGGCTAGTATATTGCCTGGGGCACTGCCCTCAGTACCCAAGGGAATCAACGACTTACTGGTAGATGCCACAGAGAGTATCTTTGATGGTTGGGTGATTGATGGTGGCGGTGTAGAGGGGTTGGTTGACGACTATGACTTCCCCAACAAGCAGCTGCGGCACGCCTCGGTTAACCACGGTCTTCCTCTGGCAGCTTGGCGCTCGGTCGGGCACTCGTTCACTGCCTTTGCCAAAGAGACAGTGATGGACGAACTCGCTGAGCAGGCGGGCCTGGATGCTTTTGAGTTCCGCCGACGAAACCTGCAGGGCAATCCGCGCTTACTTGGCGCTCTGCAAGCTGTTCAGAAAGGGCTAGAGAACTGGGATATTCCTGAGGGTCACCATATAGGTGTCTCTGCCCATGGCTCTTTCCACTCCTATGCAGCTCAGGCAGCGGAGGTGTCGGTTGAGAGCAATCAGATTCGCGTCCATCGCGTGCTCTGTGCCATTGACTGCGGTCAGGTGGTGAATCCGGATATAGTGCGCGGGCAGATGGAAGGCTCTATTATGTACGGTCTAACCGCAGCGCTTTATGGCGATATTGAGATTGAAAACGGAGCAGTTAAAGAAAGTAATTTCCACGATTATAAAATGCTGCGTATCAGTGAGGCACCTGAAGTCGAAGTTCTGATTGTTGAGAGCGAGGAGGCCCCGAGCGGTGTAGGTGAGCCAGGTCTTCCTCCAGTAGCGCCTGCAGTGGCTAATGCTGTTTATCGGGCCACTGGCGTGCGTCTTAGATCAATGCCCCTGGTTTTGGTATAGGCGGGCAGAGGTGAATTTAGAGATTGGGGGCAGCATCCAGTGCCCTCTGTGCTCCGGCTTGTCAATATCGAACTATTGCACTGATAACAGGCGCAGCTATTTATGCTGCTCAGACTGCTCTCTGGTGTTTGTCCCCAGCGATCAACATCTTAGCCCCGAAGATGAAAAAGCCGTCTATGACCAGCACCAGAACTCCCCGGATGATCAAAGCTACCGAAAATTCCTCAGCCGATTAGCAGAGCCACTGATGGAGCGTCTAGAGGCTCAGAGTTATGGGTTGGATTTTGGCTGTGGGCCAGGACCAACCCTATCGCTAATGCTGGAGGGGCAGGGCCATCAACTGGCGCTCTTCGATATCTACTATGCCGACAATCCCTTGCTGTTGCAGGGTAGCTATGACTTTATTACCGGCACTGAAGTGGTCGAGCATCTATCCAGCCCAAGACGGGACCTGGACAGACTCTGGGCCATGATTCGCCCCGGTGGTTATCTGGGGCTAATGACCAAGCTGGTAAAAGATCAGCAGAGTTTTATGGGCTGGCACTATAAAAATGACCCTACCCATATCAGCTTTTTCTCAGTCGCCACGTTTAATTATTTGGCTGATACCTGGGGTGCCCAGGTCGACTATATCGCCAATGATGTGATTATTTTCCGCAAATCAGCTCTCGAGCATGGATAAAAGCCCGCACCGATCGACTGATATCTTCCGGGCTGGTCATCCAGGAGCAGACACTGATTCGAATAACCTTGTTGCCCTGCCAGACTGAGCTTCCCACCCAGCATTCGCCGCTTGATTGAATCTGCTCAAGCACTGCCATAGTAGTGCCGTCATTATCACTGGGTGATACGATAACCTGGTTAAACACCACATCATTGTGAACAGTAAAATTAGCCTGTTTAAGCTCATCAGCAAACTGTACTGCTCGCTGATGCAGACCATAGACCAGTTCATCCACACCGGATTTACCCAGATATTTAAGGGCTGCCCACAGCTCAATTGCACGGGCGCGGCGAGACATCTCTGGGGTGTACATCATGCCATCCCGCTGCTCACCGTAGTTGGAGGTTAGATAGGCGCCAGAAGCCTGCAACGCTGTAACCAGAGCCTCTTTATCTCGACACAGCAGGATTCCGCTGTCATAGGGTGTATTTAGGGTTTTATGACCATCCAAAGACCAAGAATGAGCTTTCTCCATCCCCTGAGTCAGATGTTTAAGTCGCTCTGTACCGCCAGCCCAGAGACCAAAGGCGCCATCTATATGCACCCAGGCACCCGCAGCGTTGGCGTTATCACAGATCTGATCAAAGGGGTCAAAGGCACCGGAATTCACATTGCCAGCCTGCAATATCACAATACAGGTAGCATCTAGCTCTGGCATCTGGTTCTGATCAATACGTCCCTGGTCATCCCCCTCGACCCATTCAATATTGTCCAACCCAAACCCCAGTAGCGCTATGGCTTTGATCACGGCGCCATGGGTATGGCGGCCAGCAATAATACGAATGGGTGGCGCACCATTGTGGCCCTGCTGATTGAAATCCCAACCATGGTTGCCATAGATGCGTAATCGAGCTGCAGCCAAACCGCAAAAGATTGCAGAGGAGGTGCCGCTGACAAACCCCGCCACTGTGGTATCTGGCAAACCCAGTAACTGCTGCAGCCAGCGCTGGCAGACCTCTTCCAGTTTGGAAGTAATGGGTGACATCAGCTGCAGCGCGGTATTCTGATCCCAAAAATCTGTCAGCCATTTGGTAGCCAGTGTCACAGGTATAATGCCGCCATTCACAAAGCCGAAATAACGGCCACCGGTCTGTGCCACAGACGCGGGGGAACCATAGTCATGCAGTTGCTGCAGAATACTGCTGGCATCCCCAGGATGGCCTGGCATAGCTTCAACAAACTGCTCTAAATCTGCGATCGCTTGCGGCGTTGGGAAGACAGCCCGATCTGCAATTGCCTCTGCATACTCAAAAGCATAGCCCTTGGCCTGCTCAAAAAGGGCTTTTAGCTGTTGTTCAGCTAACATTGTTTCACGAAGATTCATCAGAGGTTCGGCTCAGTATTGTCAATAGTGATTATTCTCTGGCAGTAAATCATAGACTAATGTTTTTACAAAGTTAGAATGTCGGTCTCGAAAATTTTAACCGTCAATGGGAAGCCCTATGTATAGTGGAAAAACCTTGTGCCTCAAGTCGATCGAAAATGGATTTGCTGAGATTAACTTTGATAACCAGTCTGGTTCGGTCAATGTTTTTAATCAGGAGACTCTGGCTGATCTGCACCAGGCAGTGAGTATTCTAGGCAATGCCACAGATATTCGCGGTTTACTGCTGAGCAGCAGCAAATCTGTGTTTGTGGTGGGCGCAGATATTACTGAATTCTCCTCTATGTTTGCTGCATCAAAAGAGGATTTCCTCAAAGGTGCACAGCACGCCAATAGCCTCTTTTCCCAGATAGAAGATATGCCATTTCCCTCGGTTGCCGCTATTAATGGCTTCGCCCTCGGCGGTGGATTTGAGGTCTGCCTGGCCTGTGATTGCAGGCTAATTTCTTCAACTGCAGCCATTGGTCTACCTGAAACTGGTTTGGGTATTTTGCCCGGCTGGGGCGGCACGGTTCGCTTGCCCCGTTTGGTGGGCTATGCAACTGCGGTGCAATGGGTCACCTCTGGCAACCAACAAAAGCCCGAGGCTGCTTTGGCTGCAGGTGCCGTTGATGGAGTAGTGGCACCAGAGGCTCTCCGCGATGAGTCTCTAAAGCTCCTTGCAGAGCTGGCTGATGGCAGCCGTGACTATCAGGCGCGCCGCACACAAAAGCTCAGTGCACTGGTCGAGGCTCCCGAGGAGGTAACTGGTCTCTCTGAAAACTTCCAGGCAATGATACAAAGCAAGGTTGGGGTTCATTATCCGGCGCCTCTAAAGGTAGTTGAATTAATGACTGCGGCGGCCTCTGCGGATCGTGATGAGGCCATTAGGTTAGAGAATTTGGCCTTCTATGAGATTTCCCAGACACCACAGGCCCGGGCAATGGTAGGTTTATTTTTAAATGATCAGGCTATCACTAAAAGGGCCAGAGGCTATGCCGCCGCGCTATCTGAGAAACCAGCGCCAGTTAGCCTAGCCGGCGTTATTGGTGCCGGTATTATGGGTGGCGGTATCGCATACCAAAATGCGGTGCGGGGCTATGCGGTGGCTATGAAAGATATTGCTGATTCTGCCTTGGATTTAGGTATGCAGGAAGCCAGCAAGCTGCTAGGTAAATCTGTTAAACGGGGCAAGCTTAGTGAAGAGGGCGCAGCACAGATTATGGCAAAAATTACCCCAACTTTGGACGATGCTGCTATTGCTGACTGCGATATGGTGGTTGAGGCTGTGGTCGAGTTGGAATCGGTTAAAAAGCAGGTTTTACCCTCTGTGGAAGCTCAGTTAGCCAGCACTGCCATCATTGCGTCCAATACCTCTTCTTTGTCCATTACTTCGTTAGCTGCCTGTTTGCAGCAACCTGAGCGCTTTATTGGCGTGCACTTTTTCAATCCTGCTCCCTTAATGAAGTTGGTAGAAATTATCAGAGGTTATTCTACATCTGATGAAGTTACAAACCAAATTATGGAAATAAGTAAAAATTTAGGTAAAGTTCCTGTTGAGGTTAACGACTATCCTGGTTTTGTCGCCAATAGAATCTTGATGCCAATGATTAATGAAGCTATTGAAACTCTAAATCATGGAGTCAGTTCAGTAAAAAACATTGATGAAATAATGAAATTAGGAATGGGGCATCCAATGGGCCCACTACAGTTGGCAGATTTTATAGGTTTAGATGTTTGTCTATCTATATTAGATGTAATGTATGAAGGCTTCAAGAGTCCAAAATATGCAGCTTCACCCCTACTTAAAAATATGGTATTGGCAGGTAAATTAGGAGTCAAATCAAAAGAAGGTTTTTATGACTACTCTGATAATAAAAAAGCTGAAGTTGTTTCTAAACAATTCCAATAATAGCCATGAGTATAAAAAAACAAATAGATTTAATTAATGAGCAAATTGGAAAAAACGTTACGCTTGTTGCTGTTTCAAAAACTAAAACTGAATTAAAAATTAAAGAAGCGTATGATAGCGGCCAAAGAGTTTTTGGTGAAAATAAAGTTCAGGAGCTGGTTTCAAAACAAAAAAACTTACCTAAAGATATTAATTGGCATATGATTGGGCATTTACAACGTAATAAAGTAAAATACATAGCTCCGTTTATAAATTTAATACACGGAGTTGATAACATTAAATTGTTGAAAGAGATAAATAAGCAAGCCAAAAAAAATGACAGAATAATTGACTGTTTAATTCAAGTAAAAATTTCTAGTGAAGATAGTAAGTTTGGTATTGATTATAAACAAGCTAATGAATGGTTAACAACAGACTTACTAATAGATTTTAAAAATATTAGAATAACAGGTTTTATGGGAATGGCAAGTAACACGAATAATGAATTAAAACTAACAAAAGAATTTAGTGCATTGAATAGTTTCTTTAATAAACATCAAAATACAAACTTAAAGATATTATCAA
>ENA-OREM01001637-OREM01001637.1-marine-metagenome-genome-assembly--contig:-NODE-1637-length-10758-cov-2.240146_pt1 | contig 10758 bp, 14 predicted proteins | sample MGYA00248623_ERZ508561 | MGnify/ENA primary metagenome ERZ508561 (study PRJEB26227, sample SAMN06264494) | marine metagenome | isolation source: Columbia River Estuary | place: USA:Columbia River...
TGTGTCTGCTGGACACGGTCACCGCGCAATCTGCGGCGGGAGCGCCAGCGGATTGCGGTGGCCCATTGTCGGAGAACAGCCCCGCATCTTCCGGCCGGCCGTCCCTCGGGGCATCTTCGTCGACGGCATCGTTTCTTCCGTCGCCACCTTCTTCAGCCAAGCGCAGCATGGCATTCGAAGAAGAAATGTGGTGCCCAGACAAGGTGCGGAGAGTGGCACAGACGACTCTCAACCAACCCCTCAGGATTGTTGTTGAAAGGATTCCTCGACGGGCGGATGTCGACGCTGAGAGTTTCCTTTTGTATTATGCTGGAGCATTGGTGCAGCGTGCTGGGTTGACGTCAGCCAGAAGGCGCGTCACTGCCAAGCAGCCGCCATGTGCCTCGGAGTTGCTCGTAGCATATGCCGCGGCTGATTTCAGCGCCGTGGATCACTTGACGTGGCCGCGCAGCCGTGACAGACTGAATGCCTTCGTTGTTGTTGCCAAGATCCTATCTTGCGAGTACAACGTGGACTCCCTCAAAGGCCGCTCCATAGCCAAAGGTGTATGGGCCACATGCGACATACTGTGGAAGAATCGGTGGGCAATTCTGGTCGCATCTCAAGGATTCGGGGAGCTTCAACAGAAACATCGTTGTTCCGGCTCCGAAAATGACGCCCCAGCTCGCGAAGTCAGTGGTTGTCTTTTTACATGGCAAACGTTCATCGGCCGCAGTGTCGACTCGGTGAAGGAGTTGCTTGACGCCGGCATCCATGGGGAGCGCTTGGTGGAGCTCATGTCGGAAGACGCATCTGTTCAGAAGGCTTTCGATGAGTTTCACGTTTGGATTCAGACGCAAGCTGAGAGCCATGGCTTTCGGTACTTTGCAACTAGCATGGAAGTCAGCACCAGAGGGGCCCAGGCCGTGGCCCACTTGCATGCCTACGTGTGCGTCGATTGGTGCCAGGACATCAACACGCAGAAGCGGTGCAAGCCGATCGTGGAGCCATCTTTGTGGAAATATGAGTCGTACATGCCCCACTGTGCTCCCAGCAGGATCGTTCACTCCAAGGCCTTTACCAAGGTATTGCAGTCAGGTTTGTTTTATGTTTGTGCGGACAAAATTGGCAGTGTGTTCAGGCGGTGCAATGCGGAACCATTTGAGGCCGCCAGTGGGGAAATCCGATTTGCCGTTCTGGGCCACGCGAGTCATTCCGCGTGTTGACCTTTTCCTACCAACTTGCAGTCGCATTTTGTTGTTGCACACGTGATCGGGTTTGCCATGTGGGGCTGCCCGAGGCAATGTGTTCCGCGTCCGCCCCTTTGCCGCGTTGGTGCAGCAGCCAGTTCTCATGCATCGCCGTGTTGCAAGCATGTGTGTGCCGGCAGTTTTGGCCGATGCGCCGTCGCAATGTTGCTCTGATGTGCTTGGCGTGATTCGTGTAGGCTTGTGGTCTGTGTGGTAACTGAACTTTGGGGTCAATGTGTTGCGGCGTGCTGGCATCATTGCCCGTCTCGCGGCAATGCATGTTGCTCATTCCAGATGTGTGTGTGTGTGTGTCGCCGTGTCGTGGTTGGCCATGCGCATGGAGCGACCGCGCCGAGCCATTGGCAAGCCGTGCTGTGATCAAGTTCTCCTGGCCACGTGCGCGAGATGTTCGCGTGGGTGCAAGCCGGCCAAAGCACAGTGCACATTCGCAGCGCGAGTGGGGTTTTGTTTGAGAGTGCTGGGGTGTGTGCACGCGGCGGCGTTGCATTTTCGTGCACGCGATGCCTGGCTGCATTGCCACCCTTTGGGTGGCATCCGTGAACGCATGGCTGGCGCACGGTCAGAGTGACCGCATTTTGCTTGGCCCACGTTGCGTGATAACCAGCATCCAGCTTGGGTGTTGCGTGATCCGTGTCGCACCCTGCTGCGCTGCCCGCGGAATTCTATCCAGGGTGGGCCCAGCGAGTTCCCCAAGGGATTTTGACCTAAGACAATCATTGTTTTTCGGCTGTGGCCCCGAATAGTGAAACGGCATTTGTCTGAGCTTCAGGCATTCCACGTGACCTTCAAACAGATACACGACCTATGGAGCGGCGGCAAGATCACGCATGACACCGCCAAGGCCTACTGCAGGCGCAGCCGGTGCATGGGTGGGGACCGCCTCTTCTCTAACGTGTGCTGGGTTCAGGAGAAGGAGATAGCTGATGCCCAGAAGAAGGATGCTGATGCGTGGCGTGCAGCGCTGGAAGGCGGCCTGGGCGAGTTTCGTTCGACGGATCTCATATTGCAGTGGCAAACCCAGTATGACTTGCGGTCATCGATGCAGCTGCGCTTCAAGCCCTTGTTACTGCAAGGACCAACGCGATGTGGCAAGACCAGAAAGGCCATCTCGATATTCGGGCACGGCCGCACTATGGTGGTCAATTGCCAGGGGCTCGGGGCAGCTTTGCCCAGCATCCGGGAATTCTGCCGGGAACGATTCAGCTGCATCTTGTTCGATGAGATATCTTCCATCCAGGTGTTGCGAAACAAAATGGTTTTTCAAGCGGGAGTGGACCCAGTGGTCCTGGGTCAGAGCGCTTGCAATCAGCACGCCTATACAGTTTGGCTCTTCGGCATTCCGATGATATTATGCTCCAACGACTTCCAGCTGAAAAGCAGAGATGACTCGCCCATGCTGGAAGTCGACGAAGAGTACTTGGAGAACAACATCGTGGATGCGTCGTTGCCGGAGGGTATGCTTTGGTACGTTGAGCACAAGGATGCGGAATCGGTCGGAGAATGCCAGGATGTTGACTCTGAATGAGGCGCGTTGCCGCCAAGGCCACGGCAGCTTGCGGCGGCATCGCCTGCGGTTCCGTGTGTCTGCGATGCCCAGATTTGTAGCCACCTTGCGCATCAGTGGCGCCGGTGGTCGGTTGTATGCTTCCGCATACTTGTGTCTGCATGTGCCTGAGCCGTTTTGGGCATGGCGGAGCATTTCGGCACCCACTCATGGGCCACTCTTCGTCAGTGCTTCACCGAACTCCATGAAACCGTTGAGGTGGGCGGGTGGCGGGTGTCGAATTGAATGTCAGGGCGTCGAGGCCTAAGCGGTGCAGTGCTAGATTTTGTTGTGTGACACCGTTCTTCATGGCATGTGTTGTGTTAGCAGTGGGCGCAAGGGCAGGCGCTGCGCTGCTAATTGCAGCTCTGCTTTGTGCAGGCTGCGCGGGCAGCACAGTAAGGGGTGCAGCACCACCCCGCCCAAGTATGGATCTTCCCAGCAGGGAGCATCAGCGCACATGAAGTCGCATGAAGGAGTGCGGTGTGCAACTTTCAAGCGTACTTGTGCGCTGGCATAATCGAATTCGCGGCCGGCCCGCATTAGGGGGATTGGGGCTGGCCGTGCGTTGTGCTTTTTTGTATGCGAGGGTCGGATCTCTGCAGCAGTCATGCGTTTGCAAAAAGTGCTGCATGCGCGCACGATGCAGCGCTGGCGTGGGCATTTGCTTTGCCGCGCGCGGCGCTGGAGTCCAGCATGTTCAGTGGGCAGTGTGCCATCTATAGCCAACGTGTACGGCGCATTCGCGAGAAGGTGTAGTGAAGCACTTGCGATGCTGGTGCCGCTGTGCGCTCGCGACGTGCTGGCGCCTTGTTGCAGTGCTGTGCTGTGGTGCTGCGACGCCGCGCGGTGCCATGCATGGCAACACAGCTTGAAACCCACCGTGTGTGCCGCATGGCGCAAAAGGCTATAGCATTCTGCGCGCCGCGTGTCAGCACAGCCGCGGCGCAGGCATGCTTGACCAACTTCTGAAAGCGACCCCGCTCAAAACTTAGCCCCACATTGCGCGCCATGCTGGCACGTGGCATGCTGGCCCCAGCTGTTTGAATGAGAGGCCAGCCGAGCTCATTCAGCATTCTTTGCCCGAGTGCCATTGGGGATGCATTTTTTGAGCCCTGGCCGGCTGTAATTAAAGACACTCATTGAGGGACATCATCGGTGCAATGGTGGTGGTGCTTGAGTCGCGTTGCGGATTGTGTGATCGCGCAGCTTGCAGCGCGGCCCCTCCGCGAGGGCCACGCCGCAGGCTGCGCATTCGGGAACAACGGGCGGGGCGAGGACTTGCTTCATGTTGGCCCCGTTAGATTTATCAAGAGTGGGCCTGGGGCATGTTTGGAATAGCAGCTTGGGGTTCGCAGCACTTGCTCCTAGCATGATACCAATCGCATTCCTAACTGTGCATCCGTTCTGGTGCTCCGCGGGGCACCAGGTTGAAGCATGCAACCCCCCCCCCGAGGGAGGGCACTCCATGGGCCGGCATCCCCGGGCCGAAAAATGGACCGACAAGTGTGGACAACAAGGGGTGTACCCCATAGTGGGGTACCCCCCTTGTGGCCCACACTTTCGGGTCAGAATTCGGGCCGGGATTGTCGGCCCACTGGCCGCCCCCGCGGCCCAGGCCAAAATGAGAGCACTGGCCGGCCCGGCTGAACGAGCAGGGTGCTTCCAGCCCCTGGTGTGGACTCGCGGCGCGTGCGAGCACGGCGCAAGAGAGACGCGGCACATGTGCATCGCGCGGCGGGCTCTTCCCCGCAGCATGCGGCATGTGCGGCAGTGCTGGAACACCGCGCAGCGACATGTATGTTCGCATTCGCTCTTGGCGCACGATCATTTTTTCATTTTGGCGGTGGGCGGGGGCATTTATGTTAACACCCGCGGGCCTGTGCCAGAAGGCCAGCCATGTGACATCTGAGCGCCGAATCGTGGCGCATTGTGTTGCCAGTTGCGCACCCAACTCTGTCGCATCATTCTGCCTGTGCAGCGGCTCTGGTCCGGCGAAGTGCAGCTTGCCAGCCGCGTCAGCCGCGTCACCGCGACAGCCAACGCCGCCATGTCGTGGTATGAAGATGAGTCCTGGGGCAAGTGGGAAGACGTGGCCCGCCAGTCGGGCAGCAGCAGCGCCGGGTGGTCGCAAACCGGGCCCGGTGCCGGCAGCGCCAGCGCAGCAGCACCGCGCGCAGCTTCAGAAGGGCCAGGCGCTCCGGCCAGCGAGCCCGCAAGGCATTGCTTCGGCGATGTTGGGTGCCCATGGTGCATGTTTGACTTCAGCCCTGGTGACCACCACGACTTGCGGAAGCTGGGGGAAAGAGTGCAGAACATGAAGTTCGGCAGCACAATGGGCGAGGACAAGCACCCGAAGCCGATGTCGCCCATCATGCACAAGATATTCTGGACAGTTGCAGAGGCCTGCGTGGCGCACACGGAATTGGCATTTCCTACCATGGACATCTCGGAGAGCAAGGAATCCCTTGTCGTACTGGGCGTGCTGCCGCCACCGACTTGCGCTGGCGCGGTCGGGTCCGCATGGATGCCAGGCATGGTGCCAGGTCCACCGCCGACGTCATCCTGGCCCCCTGAAGATGAAATGGAAGCGGGGTGTGGCAAGAAGAAGAAGCCCAGAAAAAAGAACTTCGATTGGGAGGCGGACGCCGAGTGGAGGAATGACCCCAAATTGCCAGCCGACCCATTGCGACAGCGCGGCATCAAAATCACGATCAACGAGGATCCTGGTTACACGTGGGTCGAAGGCGATGCGTTGCAGACCCTTCTGCAGTTCTACGACAATGCGAATGTCAAAGATGTCTGCGAACGTGTTGAGGTGTCGCCGGGCAGGATCTACGACTATCGGTTCGAGGGCGGCAATTGGATGTCGCAGTCCAATCCGTCGTACCCAAATCGCAGAAGGCGCGCGGTGGTCGTGGTGTACGTCGCGGCCACGGCGCCCTGAGCCACAATCCCGCCCCGGGCAGTTTGCGGCTTTTTAGCCAGCGGCTCCCGGGGCGGGGGAATCGCCACAGCACCCGGGTTCATCACCGCCGGGCACGGCCTTGTTGGTTCATCCAAAACAGATCGCATGCATACATGTGTGCTCGCAACCAGTGGGCCCAGCATCTGCAGCACGAGCGGCACCGCATGGCAGAAGCGCACTCCAGTAGCAGAGTGGGGGAGAACGGGCTGTGCATGCTTCGGCGGGGCAGCAAGCAGAACATAACTCCGGGCGGGCCGTTTCCGCGCCAGATTCTTCGATGTTGCTTTGATTGGCTCGGCGAAACCCGCCGAGGGCAAGAGTGTGTGCAAGTGGTGTGCCGCACATGCGCGCGAGCACCGGTGGGCAGCCGCATGCCGCGCTGAGTGCAGCGGCATGGTTGCAGCGCGCGCGGTGTATGATTCATGGCTGCAGCTGTTGATGGGCGCTTAGCGCAATGCTGCAGCGGAAAGGATGGTAAGGCGGGGGCTTGCTGGGGCCATGCGCGATGCAATGCCAGGAACACCCAAATGGTATGACTTCACACGGCACCCTCCCCACCCAACGTCATGGTGCATCACATACGTAAGGGCCCGCGGCAGCTGTGATGTCGCCCATCAGGAGACCGAATGTTTGAGCCATGAACCTGTGCAGGGGTGGCGCGCGCATGCTCTGGCCCATTCATAGGCGCGGCGCTTTCAGTAAGGCATGCGTGAGCGCGATGCGCTGCGCAAATCTCCGCCGCAGGAGTCGCGGATGCAACGTGTGCCCATTGATGCGCTTGGCGGGGGTATGGTGGCATGCACAGTTTGCACCCCTTCCATTGCATGCAGCGACACATTGAGACAGCAGTTGAAAGTTGATCAGCATGATTCGTTCGGAGTAGCCATGTCGTGTGCCGCCCCGCCCCGCCCAGCACAGCACCGAAATCATAATCGAATGCGGAGCCGGGCATCTGCAGGCAAGCCGCTCTGCCAGGACTTGTGCGGCGATGTCGGTGCACTCCAACACTCCCTTGCAATTGTCGACTCGCCCAGCACCACAGAGCTGGAGCTGCATGGGCACCGAATCTGTGAGGCAAGAGCATAGGAGAGCCAGAGAATGCAACAAATACAATCGCAGTTGTGAGCCCAACACGATGGCAGGGCACACTGTGCGGCAGCACTCTTGCACATGCAAACAGTCCCACGCACAGGTTTTCCATCGCATGGGCGCAGTTGAGCAATTCAGTTTGCGGCACCCCCACCCCCATAAAATTAGACACGAAAACGGACTCGAAAAAGACCCCCAAACGGTCAAGCACCCCACCCATAACAAAACCCCTGTCCCAAGCTATTAATATTATATAGTTTTACTTTGTTTTATTGTTTCGTTTTGCGTTTCGTTCGAGCAGGGCCGCACGAACTGCCGCAACAAGAGTTTTTTTTCAAAAAAGGCTTTGTTATGGGTTCCGGGGTTGATTTTTTTCTTCAAAAACTTAACTTTTGCTAAGGTTTTTTGAAGTTTTCGTTTAAAAACTGCACTCACTCTCACGTTGTTGTGGCACTTTGCTTATCTGGGAGATGTGCCGGAGGCCCCCCGCTAAGCGCAACCTTGCGCCTCAATCAGTGAAAAAGTGATCCCCTCGGAGCGCACGCAACCCTCACGACAAACTTTTTGAACTCGACGTGGCCCGGCACCAACATGCCATTGCCAGTCCGGATTGCAAAGTGAGGTGGTCTGCATGCATGAACTTAGTGTCGCTGCTCCCGGTCACCCTCGCCGCCAAAACGTCGGGCATGAGAGCAGGCCGCGATCTCACATATCATTTTCTCACCGGCACCTTGTGTTTGCTGTTGTTCATGTCCCAAGCCGCTCCGAACTTGTTGTTAAAGTGTTGGGGCCGCGGCAACCAATGCAGCACCCGGCATTCCGCGGCCTTGCATGCGGTGTCCACCGGGGCGCCCCGGGCAGAATGTGAGCCACATGCGGCGCCACAGCGATGGCACCAGCCAGCAGTAACACGCGCCAGCATTCATCTCCGGAAACGTTTCGTGGATCCCCCGGAGCACATTCCCGCATGATCAGTTTTTTTTCCGGTTGTGTGTTTTAGCTGTGCTTCAACGGTTGTCTTGTCATTGAGTGCTTGAGTGTCGTGCTCCGTTCGCCCGGCGCTTGTTGGTGCACCGTCTCGTGATGCCGCGGGTGCTGCGATCTCCCGTGCAGTGCATTGCACTCCGAGCAAGTGCGCGCTTGCAATGCCACGTGAATCGCCGCAGAAAATGCCCGCGGTGTGTTCAGAGCTACAGCCGAGAAGCATGGGAAAGGGGGCGGCCACATGGCATGCACAGTGAAGTGCACGCTGGCGGAACAAGGCGGGCCCCCGATTCTCTGCATGTGCCATTGCTTCATTGCCGTGTCAACGCCAATTGTTGGGATGCATTCGCCCCCCTGGGAGTGACACGAGTTCCCGCGGCATCGGGCTTCGATGGAGCCAACATTTTTTCATTATCGGATTTGCATGTTGACTGCACGCAGTGGTTTCCGACTGAGCCTCATGGGGCTTCAGGCTTTCCGCCAGCCCTGTGGATTGCACCGCTTTCTGATCAAGCAGCCCAGGCCGCACCCAGCCAGTGACGGCGATGCACGCCATGTCGCAATTGCCGTCTGAGGAGACCATAACTGGGAGATGCCACGAGTGTGGAAGGATGTGCCCGTCTTCTCCTGTCACGGAGTGCGCATGCGGTGGCCGTTGCGAGTACCGCCCCGAAGAATCGGTGGTTGAAGGCGCTTCTGTTTACTACTGCCTTGAATGCAGTGCGCGGTGGACGCAGAGGCGGTATTTGTGGCGGTGCCCGTGTGGACGTAGTTGGAGTGGCAAAGGCTCTGATGGCAACCAACGCATGAAACACTTCGGCTTTCTTCCGCGGCTGCAAGATGTGCGACCGCCTGTCCTCATGGCAACGGCGGCGGCTTCGCCATCGACTCCCACTTCTTCGCAAGAAGATCACCCGGAGATGGAGGTGCCTGAAGTCACGGATGCACAGGAAGCGGATGGAGGCTCTGCCAGCGCCGGCCCTGCCTCAGCGGGCCCTCTGCCGAATGAACCAGAACGAGGAGGCTGCTCTCCCACTGATGTGCGCTTCTTGCAGCAGGAGAAGTGCATTGTGAGGTTGCAGGGCCTCTTCCACGCCTTGCACGGCCGGGTCATGGAACAGGAACACCAACTCCGCAGAACCCGAAGTGAGTTGATGCAGCTTAGGCGCCTTGTGAAGGACTTGAAAGTGTGCGACGGCATTGCGCAGGCGGCACGCGGGGGGATGCAAGCGGATCTCGAGTTTCTGTTGGACAATCAAAAAGACACCCGCGACGCTTTGCAGGCGATCTCGAAGGGATTGGACGAGCAGGAAAGTCTCACGCGGTTGCACAGCATGCAGTTGCAGAGCTTGGGGATGGATCGTGCATGGTCGCGTGGCCCGGTGGTTCATGAGCAGGGTCAGCATTTTCCGCAATTGCATGGCTTCGATGCCATCGAACCTGTAGCGGTTTTTTTGGCCATTCCCATGTGACCCCCATCATGTGTGCATGTGGTGGTGATGCCGCGATTGCATACGTAACGTGCCATCGATCCGCCATGTCGCTTTGATCCGGGGTGCTGTTGCATTCTCTGCTGCTGCAGGTGGCTGTGCTCAGATGTGTGCTGACATTGCGTCTTGTTCTGCTAGTGGTGCTGCTGCCTCCCCGCTGTGCCCCCAGCCTCCTTGCATTTCATAGTGCAGCCCGCAGCCTCGTGTCGGCAGAATTTGCTTGCCATTGCTCCGTGTTGATTGCTTCGATGCAGATGTGGCACGATTTGCTTGTCATGGCGCTGTGTTGGTTGATGCATGGTCACAGTAGTCATAGCAGCATGGACCTCGCGAAAGCGAGCTGCAATGGGGCCACCGCATGCCGCGCCATGAGCTGCGGCATGGTGGCCCGGCGATTCTTGCAGGTCAATGTGCCTCCGCCCTTGACGCAGCATGACATGCAGAGCCGTGATGCGCAAAACAAATGCTTGACGTGCGCACCATCTGCCGAGTTGCGCAGAAGCAAACCCTTTGGTGAATGCAGAAAGGCTGGCGACAGCTGGGAACACCAATGTTGGAGGCCTCTCAGATGCCGCCTGCTTTTCATTTACCGATGCCACACTGTCATTGCTTAGAGCAGCCCTCCAAAGGCACACTCGTCAAGCCTGCGCGCGACATGTGCGCAACGGTTGAGAATGTTGAACCGTGCATGTCCTCAGCGAGCAAAGGGAAGGATCACGCACGGAGGGGGGGGGACACTTGCAAACAGTAATCCTCCAAGGGCGCACGCTCATTCATGCATGCACTCACCTGTATGTACCGTATTTAGGGGCTCCGCTCCTGTGGGGTGCGACCTCGCCAGGGCGCTTTGGCATGTATGCTTCCCGCGAGGCGAACAGACTCCGAGAGCATAGCCTGCTTTGGCACCCCGCGGAGCCCGATGAATTCGCTTGCACGACATTGTATCACAACCACTAGAAATACACACACGATCGGGGTAGACACAGCCAGCGGCACTTCCCCTTGCGAGCTGTTGGGCATGCGATGTTCTCATTCGACAGCCAGAGCGCGGAGCTGGCGGCAGTCTTTGAAGGGAGGCTTTGCTTTGACAGCGTTGTGCGCGCATCGCCAACGCAACACCCAGCGCAGATTATGCCATGGCATGGAATGCACATGTGTCTACGTGAAGTGTGCCCAGAGTCAAGTTGTGTTCATCTCATCTCAATGCGCAGTGTTTGGTGTTTCCCATTGGGGCTCATTGGCACGGATTGCATGTGGTTGCATTGTGTTTGTGTTCGCCGCGAGGCATGCTGTGGGCACGGGGCCTGCTACATGCAGCAGTGTGTGGCACGAGTTCTTTCGGATTCAGAACAGCCAGAAACAAGATATTAAAAGCAGTGTTTCCCCAGATGTGGATTCCACAAATGTGGGGGTATGCCCCCGCAGTGTTCAAGC
>ENA-OREM01001641-OREM01001641.1-marine-metagenome-genome-assembly--contig:-NODE-1641-length-10754-cov-5.078393_pt1 | contig 10754 bp, 12 predicted proteins | sample MGYA00248623_ERZ508561 | MGnify/ENA primary metagenome ERZ508561 (study PRJEB26227, sample SAMN06264494) | marine metagenome | isolation source: Columbia River Estuary | place: USA:Columbia River...
TTTGTCTTCATATACGATTGAACCTCCTCTAGCAACCATATCTTGTGCATCAAATTCTGTTATATCATTTATTTGAGCAACGCCATTAGCGTCACAGCAATAAAATCTTTTATTTAACCAGCTTAACGCACCAACAGGGTTGTTAAAATCAAATCTTCTGTCAAACATTGAACCTGCTTGTTCATAGATTCCAGCTTGACCAAACCCAGGCCATGAACCACCAGTAAAGGTAACGTTGTTGTCAGCATATGATCCATCTGGATTACCTTTTTTAGCAGCTGTTGAATTGTGATAATCAATTTCTAAAGTTAGAGTGTCTGAAGCAGCAATTTCAATATTTAAGCCTAAAGATTTATTAGTGCTTTTGTTTTCACCCCATGTGATTGAGTTAGTAAAGCTTTCACCATACCAAGCTCTAGCATCTTGATGAGTTTCCATACCACTTACTACAGCGCCATTTTCATTAATAACCATTTCTCTGTTATTCCAACCAGCAAAATATGAACCAAACTGAACACCGTCAGTTTCAAATTCAACATCTGACCATGTGTAATCTAAAGTAGTTCTAACTTTTCCTAATTCAAACTGGAAAGCAGTTTGAGCGTTATTTCTAATTCTTTTGTTATTTTTAAATTTGTAATTTAAAGCTTCAGGATAAAAAATTTCACCATCAGTTCTTTTACTGTTGTTAGTAACAACTGAGTTACTAGGAAATCTATATGTTAAGCCTTCATCAACCATCGGCAACCATGCAATTTCGTTAGTACCATCTTCTCTATTCTCTCTATCTTGATGTGATCCAGAAATTGAGAAGCCCCATGACATATCGTTGTACATATTTTTTGTAGCATATAAAAAGTCTACTTCAGGAGTAACTTCCCCTTTTGAATGATCATATGCTCTTGCAGAAACTGATCCAATTGTATCCTGGCCAATATCTAATGGTTTTGTTGTTACCATGTTTACTGTAGAACCCAGACCACCAGTAGGCAAAGTTGCGTTAGCTGATTTATAAACCTCAACAGCAGCAATACCGTGTGCTGAAATATCACCAAAATTAAATGATCTTCCACCTACATACCTTCCTGGTACTGTTGGCATTGACCTTCCATTTAAGGTAACTAAGTTAAACTCAGGCCCTAAACCTCTGACAGAGATCTTTGTACCTTCATCATTACTTCTTTCAGTTGTAACACCTACAAGCCTTGCAAGTGATTCAGCAAGGTTTCCGTCTGGAAACTTACCAATGTCTTCAGCTGAAATAGCATCAACAACACCGACATTTTTTCTTTTAATGTTGATTGCATCAATTAAGCTATTTCTAATACCAGTTGTTACGATTTCTTCAACTGCTGCTTCATCAGCTTCTTCAGCCTCTTGAGCAATTACATATGTTGATAGTGGTAGTAATACCATTAATGATAATAAATATTTGTTCACAGATTATTCCCCTTTTATGTGTAAAACAGCGGCCATTAAACAACATTGTTGTTTATACGTCAAGAATATAAAGAAAGATAAAATAAATGTAAATATTTTACATTTATTTATGGAGAAGAAATAATAAGTAAGTGTATATAAAAAACAAAACCCAGCCTAATAAGACTGGGTTTAATTTAAATGAATTTGTTTAAGATTAAGTGATTACTTATCTTGTTTCACGAGGTCTTGATTCATTCACAACTAATTTTCTGCCCTCTATTTCACTGTCATTTAGAGCTGCAATTGCTGCTTCAGCACCATCACTCATTTCAACAAAACCAAAACCTCTAGAACGATTAGTCATTCTGTCAGTAATAATTTTTGCTGATGTTACAGAACCGTGTTCTGCAAAAAGATTTTCAAGGTCTTGGTCGCTCATGCCCCAAGAAAGATTTCCAACGTATATATTCATAGTATCCAATAATTAAAAAAAACGTATCTTACAATAAAAATAACACTAATTGTTAAATTATTTAATCTTTTAAAAACTCTAAGGTTTGCTCTCCAAACTCTGACCACCAGTTCATACCCATCAAATGTATTTTTTCTAAGTTAAGATCAGAGCTGTCATCAAGAATTTTATTGATATCGCCAAGCGGTGAATTGATTCTAAGGTAAGAATCACCAATGATATCTTCAGCGATATCGTGATGAATTTCTGAGTCGAGCATCATACCCATAATATCATTTCGTAGCCAACCAACTCCACCCCAAACAGATGATGTTTCACCATTAATTTTCTTCTTATTAAGGCCAGCCCCAATACTAAGAATTTTTATCTTGTCTGTTTCAAAGTGCTCCTTGGCCTGCGCAAAGCCAATCATTGAGGGGTTGTTGGTAACCACACCACCGTCTATCATCCATAAGCCATTCTCCATTTGATATGTTGGAAAATACATTGGTGCTGCGCTTGAGGCGCATACTGCATCAATAATGCTGATTTCAGGAGAAGAAAAATTACTATGAATAACATGAGATCTATTTTCAACATCATACGCTAATGTGACTAAAGGTTTTTTTACCTTTCCAAGCAAGTCTGTCGAGAATATTTCATTCAATACCCCGACCCTGCCCTCAGATTCATATCTTGGTCTAGCTTGAATGAGAGATGCTTTGTCCCAGAAAAATGAGGTTTTCATGATTCGTCCAAGATATTCTCTAGACCAGTATTTTTTTAATTCTGATGCTTGCATTCCATCATAAGCAAGGCAAGCTGCATTAAATGCACCGGCGCTAGTGCCAACAAACATATCAAAAGAATCAAAGATTTTTTTTCCAGACTCTGCTTCAAGTTTTTTTAAAAATACAATACCAGCGATAGCTCTAACTCCCCCGCCATCTAGTGAAAGAACTTTTTTAAACTTAGGCTGCTGAGAAGATTTTTTAAAAATATTAAAAAAATTATTCATCACTTTATTGTAAACAGATAAATAATTTTAGATATAAAAAAAGGGCCTACAAAGACCCTTTTTTGTTTAATGCTGGTAACTAGTTCTTAAGCCCAGAAACTGCATCTGTGTTTTCAGTTTCTTTAGTAACTGTTTTTAAAATTGTGCAGCTGCCTTTTGATGAATCAAGCGTAAAAGCAACACAAGATGATCTGCTAGTGCAAAGAGCCTGACAGCTTTCTACTGTTCTGAATTTTTTTGATGTTTTTACAGTTGCTATTTTTCCTGAGAATGAAATATCAGCTTTAGGCGTGAAGTTCATATCTGCAGCAAAAGCAGGAAGTGCAAACAATACAGCTGTTAATGCAAAAATCGATGTTAGTTTTTTCATATTTATACCTTTAAGGGGGTTAGAAAATTAATATTTGAACCTACTTATGTAAGCACTGAACACATACTAAAGAAATATGTATGCACTGTATACATTAAAAGTATATAGATAATGAGTCTATTATTTGACTACTTTTAAATTTAGGAGATTGCTGGCCTGCTCTAGGCTTCCAGCGTTGGTAACATTTGAATATCCAGCATCAATTAATATTTGAGTGGCTCTTCCTGATCTATTTCCGCTTCTGCAATACAGATAGATTTGTTCATCTTTGTTTACAGAGTTTTTGATATTTAAAATATCTTGCCATTCTATATTTTTGGTGCCCTCTAAGTGGCCTGCTGACCATTCATCAGGAGTTCTAACATCAATTACTATATTTGCATTTATTAAAGGCAGGAATAACATACCTAGAAGAAGTCTCTTATAAAAAGCCATTAAGCCCAGTCCTCTAAAATCATATCTGATGCTTTTTCACCTATCATGATTGTTGGAGCATTTGTATTGCCCCCAACCAAGGTAGGCATAATAGATGCATCTATTACCCTTAAACCAGATACCTTATGAACTTTTAATCTTTCATTTACAACTGACATCTCATCACTACCCATTTTACATGTTCCAACCGGATGATAGACAGTGTCTGCGTCCTCTCTAATAGCCTGCTCAATATCTTCATCATTATCTAAGTCAACTGGTCTTTGAACATGACCGCTTGTGTATTTAGATAAAGGTTCTTTATTCATAACTTTCATCATTTTTTTATAGCCAGCAACCATGTCTCTCATATCGTCTGGATGAGATAAAAATTTCGGGTCTATTTTTGGATCATCTTTTGGGTCTGCAGATTGAAGTGTAACCTCCCCCCTAGATTTGGGTCTAAGTAGGCACGTATGGCAACTTAGCCCAGTACCCCAAACACTTTCTCTTCCATGATCTACAACCATCCCTGGTGCAAAATGGAGTTGAATATCAGGAACTGTAATATCGTTTCTTGATCTAATAAAGCCACCAGCCTCAGCAACGGTTGAAGTAAACATTCCAGTCTTTATAAGAAGGTATTTAATAAGCTCATACGGATACTTTAAGAAAATTGTTCCTAAAGAAAAACCAAATAAATTAAGAGACTTATATTTATGAACAGATATGTAATCTATGTGATCTTGAAGATTCTTTCCAACACCAGGTAAATCAACTTTATGTTCAATACCGTGCTTTGTAATCTCTTGCTCTGGTCCAATCCCAGATCTAAGCAATACCTGAGGAGAACCAAAAGCACCTGATGACAATAAAACTTCTTTAGTAGCATTAAGTGTGAACTCCTCGCCATCCTCCCCAATACATGACACACCGGTGGCCCTGCTATCATTTACCAAAATTTTATTTACATTAGTGTCCGTTAAAACTGTCAAGTTTTCTCTCTCCAGTGCAGGAACCAAATATGCCTTAGCAGCACTACATCTCTTACCGTTTTTTTGAGTAGTTTGATAATACCCAATGCCCTCTTGGCTTTCTCCGTTAAAGTCTTCATTAAAACCAAAAACCGATGATCCTGTTTCAACAAAATCGTCTACAGGTTTATTTTTGTGACGAATATTAGCTACATTCAAGGGACCATTCTGGCCATGGAAATCATTTTGATGAATTTCGTTATGCTCTGCTTTCTTAAAGTAAGGCAGGATTTCATCATATGACCAACCATTATTTCCAAGCTCAGACCAATGATCATAATCCCACTTGTGACCTCTAACATATAACATTGCATTGATTGAACTAGAGCCACCCAATGTTTTGCCTCGTGGTTGATATCCTCTTCTATGATCTTCAACTTCAGATTCCACCTCATGGACGCCACCTGTTGAATCTACCATAGCCTTAACTGGCTCGGTTACTTTTACTTTTGCAAACTCTTTTTGAGGTTCAGTATTATAATTCCAGCTGTATTTACTTCCCGCTCCAAGGAATGCAAAGCCCAAGGGTACATGAAGTCGTACATCAGTATCTCTTGATCCTGCTTCAATTAAACATACATTAAAGTCTGGGTTTGAACTTAGCCTGTTGGCAAGAACACAACCTGCGGAGCCCGCACCTAAAATTATAAAATCATATTCTTTCATGAAATTCTCCCCAAAATCATTATCTACAGTTTATGTTTAACTTCTATATCTGTAAACTTATTAATATCTATAAAGTTTATGTGCTCCTATGAGTTTATTTAATATATTTATTATTTTTTGGATCCTGGTGGCTATCGCTACATTTATATACCTTTTTTTTAATAATGCTCCCTATGGCAGGCACATAGAGGACGGATGGGGAAGAAATATATCAGCAAGAGCTGGCTGGGTCATTATGGAATCGCCGTGCGTCATATTGATGATCATATTTGGTTTAATAGTTAGGAATGACCTAGATTTAGTCCATGAAGTATTCTTGATGATTTGGTTAACTCACTACACTCATAGAACATTTATTTACCCATTTGTGATTGACATGACAAACCCAAAAATGCCAATAAGCATAGCTGTATCAGCATTCTGCTTTAATCTAGTGAATGTTAGTATCCAGGCCTTTGGTATATTTTATTTTACGAGTTACTCTTCTGATTGGCTTTCATCTAATACCTTTTTTATAGGCTTGTCTTTATTTTTTATTGGTATGTTTATTAATATCAGATCAGATTATTTAATTGTAGGCCTCAGAAAGAGAATGGGACCAGGCTATCATTTGCCTAATAAGTTCCTTCATAAGTATGTATCTTCCCCTAATTATTTTGGAGAAATTATAGAGTGGATTGGCTGGGCAATATTGACTTGGAGTATTTCAGGGTTAGTTTTTTTACTTTGGACAATAGCTAACCTTTTCCCAAGAGCCATAGCGCATCACAAATGGTACCAAGAAAAATTTGAAAACTATCCTAAAAATAGAAAAGCTATTATCCCAGGAATAATCTAAATCAAATCGTAATCAGCAATTTGTTTTGCAGCGGCTAAGATAGATTCTTCTGCAGTAATAGGGTTCCATCCAAGTACATCCTTTGCCTTAGTTGTATTGCAGTCCCTTTGTTTTCCAGCCATTTTAGAAATAGTTTTTAGGTCACTTTTAAACAAAGCCATTACTTTTAATAAAAGGTTTGGCATATTTTTTTCAGGAGCTTTGTATCCATTAGCATTCAGGACATTGGCGATATCACTCATCCACATCTCTTTTTCAGAAACAATAAACCTTTCTCCATCTGAATCAGTATTCTTCATAGCTAATATGTGAGCCTTAGCAACATCCCTTACATCCACAATACCTATATGAATTTTTGCAAGGGCTGGCATGGAGCCGTTAAGCATTCTTAGGACCATTGAATTAGAAATACCAACATCATCTGATAATGATGGCCCTAGAACTCCAACAGGGTTGATTACAGTTAATTGATAACTTACATCATTGTCCTTTACATAATCCCATGCAGCCCTTTCGGCTAAAGTCTTGCTCTTCGAATAGAAAGTCATTTTGTCATTAGAGGTATCTGACCAATGGGTTTCATTAAAACTTGTAGTACCGTCAAAAGTGTCACCGACAGCAGCAAAGGATGAAGTTAACACCACTTTTTTAATATCATGCTTGTCAGCAAATTTTAAAGCCCTTAATGCGCCTTCTACGGCAGGCTTTACAAAAAACTCTTCGGTTTCATTTGAAAGTACAAATGGTGAGGCGACATGCAGAAGATAATCACAGCCAGACATAGCCTCATCCCAACCTTCATCGCTCATCAAATCAACAGGATATAAAGTAAGGTTTTCACAAGAAGTATTATGCTTTTCAAGCGACTGTCTTACTTCAGATTCTCTTTGCATTGATCGCAGAGTTCCGTTAACTGCATAGCCTTGATCAAGAAGCTGTTGTATACAATGAAGGCCTATAAAACCTGTAGCGCCAGTTACTAATACTTTTTCCATGTTTACCTCTATCTATAAATTGAATTAATCATCATACATTAATTTATTTTTATATTAAGATTAGCTAATGAGTAAATTTATTACAGTATTGGTGATATCCGTTATTGGGTTTAATACACATGCTGATGAATTAAAGGAAGAATCTAGATGCATCAAAGATTCTTTAATTCAAATATTAAAATCTGATCAATCTAAAAAAGAAAGACAGATCGTATTTAATGATACTAGTGACGATCTAGAATTAAAAAAACTATTACAAAGACTGATACCAGGCTCAGAAAATAAAACCTTCTATGTAGCTGATCTAGATACTTTATGGGATTGGGATAGATCAAATGGAATGAAGTATATATATAAGATTCTCGATCTAATGAATAGAAACTATGATTTAAAATCTATAAACCCTGTATTGAAGACTAAATACCTTGAGGAGTCTAAGTTCAGGTGTGAAGGCCTAAATTAATAGACCTTCAGCAATTAGAACATCTTACCTTTTAAAACCATTTATTAAGCTTCTATGATCCTTGGTGAAAGCTGACATGGCCTCTTTAAGCTCATCGCTGGTATCTCCCATTACTTGAAAATTAGTAATGATAAAGGTATCAATGAACTGTTCCTTATGGGAAGCCTTATCAAATGCATCCATATGAAATAAAGCATCCTCATTACTATGATAGACCTCCATTAAAGATACTTTTGTTTTGTCCTCTGAGATCCAGTACTTATAGTACATAGTCTTAGGTTCCGTTTTTTTTACTGTTTTTACTAGATAGTCTACGAAGCCTTGAACGCTATCAGACTTGCCCTCAGCAACATCCATATCTAGATAAAAAATTATAGGTTCAGACTTGTGATGCATGGCCATCAGAAATGATGGCATCAGCATGGTTAGTAATAATAATTTTTTCATTTAGCTCTCCTTAATTAGATGGGAACGTAGGCATGAAATCTTTATCATCTGCATTATATAAAGTGAACCCATGATACAAGTCAGGGACCTCTCCACAGGATGCAAATGTGCTAAATATTGGGAACATTGTTTCCCTAACGCTTGCCTCAAATGAAATATTTGCTTTGTTCATTGACTCCTCGCTATTTGTAAAATTAGCCCAAAGAAAGCCACCACTTCCATCAACATTGAAGTAATTTCCTAAGTGATACGAGGTATCTGAATAATCTGCATTAGCGACTGCTTCTGTAAAACCTGATAGGAAACTTATTGCTTCTTCTTGTGTAGAGCCATCATTTAACTCACAGATATGAACCTCACCATAGAAGTATCCTGAATCAGGAAGTTCGCTATATTGAGCAGAAGCTATAGGAAAAACGCTCTCGAAACCATTTATGAGTGATTCATCGCACTGAAGAACAGATGCGTACTTTTCATTCCATGCAGCGGCTTCTTTATTTTGAGACCATTCTGACCATGCCTCTTGAGCCTCTTCTTTTGATCCCCACTGGATTTCCCACCAACCGTTATCTGGAAAAGAGTTTGTAGCTACAGCTGGCGCGTAACCCCAAACACCTTGAAGATTTTCATTAGTAAGTAACTTTTGCCATTCAGAGATCATCTTTGTCATATTCTCAGATGTGTAATCTGGTCCTGCCGTGCATGGCATAAACTCGGTGTAATAGACCTTTGAAAGTCGATCCTCAACACTTTCTGTAGATACCTCGCTGGAATCCTCCATAGAGCAACTGACAATAAATACTAAAGGTAAAATAAAATTAAATATGTTTTTCATAATTCTCCCTATTATGTAATTGAATATTTATTCTCTCATTTGGTAAGAGCATGTCAAATATTAAAAACACATATAATTTTTAGATCTAAATAAAAGGGATGATAGGTATATTGCAAGATACTAAAAGTAGAAGGCTTGAGATAATAACTAGAATTTTCATATAAACATTTATTAATTAAAAGTTCACTTATTATAGACGAAAAAAGAGCTTTTCCTTTTACATGTTAAGCTTTACTGTCTCACAAATATCATCTTTTTGAATAATCACTTCCTTTTCTTCGCCTGAAATTTTTTCTCTATAGGAGCATATTCTATAATCACGATCTGAGGGTACTCTGGAATTAACAAGATTAAACATTCTTGCCTTCTGTTGCATTATTTGCGGTTGAGAGGGTCTTTGCTTTGAAAGCGGTTCATTGAAGTTTTGACTGATCTTTGGCTTGACTCGATTCTTCATTTTATTAATCTGATCTTGCTTAACTCTCATTGCAGAATAAATTGCCTGCCTGTAAGGCTTGCAATCAAGTTTTCTGTCTTGTATCTCACTGGCAAGTTTTGATAAATCATTCTCTGAAAGAGATTTATTGGTCATAGCATTAGTGCATAAATCAAGATTATTCATTGAATTAAAATGAAAAGAGCTCAAACCCATTGCGCTGCAAGCAACCAAGTTAATTATGACAAACAAACCAATTATTAAATGTTTAATCTGAATCTCCTCATAAACCAAATTACTAAAAAGTAATAATACATAAAATCCATAATATTTTCATTTGTATATACATATTGAATACACAAACCCAGACACCACTATCGAGATAGTTTTATAGCTAATGTTAAGATTAGCCATGAATAATAAACAAGAAAACAACCCATTGCATGGAATCACACTAGAAGCTGTTGTAACCAGTCTTGTGGATTATTATGGATGGCATGAACTTTCCAAGAAGATTGATATTAACTGTTTTAAGAGTAATCCTTCTATTAAATCATCATTAAAATTTTTAAGGAAAACTCCCTGGGCCAGAGAGAAGGTTGAATCCTTATATTTGTCTATTTTAAGCGCAATTAGGAATTAAATTATATTTGTTAAAAAAACACATATCGGTTAGGGTTAATTATGAAATACTCTGATTTTAAATTAAAGCACTTTATAGCCTATGGACTAATTGTATTCATTGGAGCTCTTTTAATTCGGTATGAAGTTTTTGATGTAGATGATCGTATTGTTATATTTCCATTAGTTATGATTTGTTATGCTCACTTTTATTATCAAAAAAAACTTTCGAAACTTCATAGAGTTGAAAAACTAGAAGAGTATTCAAAATTAGGGAATTATGATTTTATTGAAAAGCCTGCTCAACCCGATTTAGTAGATTTTGTAAGCTTTAAAACACTGGCTTTAATAATGGATAAGGATGACAAGAAAGCGTTTATGAACCTACTTATTCATCAACCAAGACAAAAATTTAATTCAGTTGAAAAGCCAAAAATCGTAACTGTTAGAAAAACACACCACAATAGCAGTGGTCCAAATAAACTCTTCTATACTCAGGTCTTTTTATTAGAATCAAAAAAAGAAATACCACACTTCTTTATAGAAGCTAAATCATTTTTTGGTGGTATTGGTGATCAGTTATTGCACCCATATAAAAAAATACATATTGAAAAGTATGACTTCCCTAAAAAGAAATATAATTTATATAATCAAAAACATTTTTATAAACAAATATCAGAGAAGTATAAGAACTCCCTTCAGTCTCAGCAAGGTTCAATGAACTTTATTAGTCAACATAAATTA
>ENA-OREM01001643-OREM01001643.1-marine-metagenome-genome-assembly--contig:-NODE-1643-length-10749-cov-3.294790_pt1 | contig 10749 bp, 8 predicted proteins | sample MGYA00248623_ERZ508561 | MGnify/ENA primary metagenome ERZ508561 (study PRJEB26227, sample SAMN06264494) | marine metagenome | isolation source: Columbia River Estuary | place: USA:Columbia River Estuary...
TCTTCATGTATTTTCATTTCAAATCCCCTTTTTGTTTTTCTATGTTGGTCAATTTTAAAACTGACTTTTGTTGGCCCCCGATGGGCTTTTAAACTGTTGGCTCAGGCATCCAGCGTTTTTAACTCTCTACGCATCACCTTGCCGGTACTAGTTGTGGGTAAGTCATCAACAAACTGTACAGCTCTTGGTACCTTGTAGGCCGCCAAATGTTCACGGCAATAGGCGATGACACTCTCGCTATCTGGATTGGCGCCGGTTTTGGGTACAATGTAGGCCTTGGCCAACTCTCCTTTGGCTTCATCGGGAATACTCCCCACCGCCACCACAGCAACATCAGGATGACCAGCAATAATTCGCTCGATCTCGGCGGGATACACATTAAAGCCAGCGGTGAGAATCATGTCTTTCTTGCGATCGACAATAAATATACAACCATCTTCATCTATGGAGGCTAGGTCTCCTGTATGCATCCAACCATCTGGCTCAATGGTCTCTTTAGTTGCCTTCTCATTGCCATAGTATCCCTGCATAACAATGCCGCCTTTTATCATCAATTCACCCACTTCCCCCGTAGGCATTGTGATGCTGACGTCTTCAGTATCGGTGATACGAGCTTCTGTGTAAGGTAATGCAGTACCAATAGAGCCGTGTTTGATTGGGCCATTGGCAGCGAATGTTGTTCCCAACCCGCCCAATTCTGTCATACCCCATACTTCAATCAGTGGGCAACCAAACCGCTTCTCTACTTCTTCCATTTTTGGTTTCGGCATGGTCTGGCCACCGACAGTGCAACAGCGCAATGACGACAAATCATAGTTGTCGAGCTCTGGGTCATTGAGCATAAACATGTACATAGTGGGCACGCCCTCAAAACGCGTCGCCTTGTGGTCTTGAATGCTCTGCATAATCGCCTTTGGTTCAAACGCGGCATGCAGCACCAGAGTCATTCCATTCTGTATGGCGGAGCTCATTACCACATTGCCATAGACATGGGCGCAAGGTAATGCGATAACCACCTTATCTAACTCACTGCGCTGATGCATCAGGGTAGTCAGAGCAATATTCATCAGAATACTCTTATGAGACAGGCAAGCCCCCTTAGGGAATCCAGTGGTCCCAGAGGTGTAGCAGATAGTAGAAAGGGAATCAGTATCAATGGCATCGATCGTGAAATCGTCATTACTGTTAATGAGAATTTCATTGAAAGATAATAGCCCTTCGGGAAGAGCCTCATCTCCAAAGACAATAATATCTGTTACCTGAGACCTGTCCTTCACTCCCTGGAGAGGCAGTGCTTTTTCATAGGAGGCGATCACAACGGAGGCACCACAATCACTGGCAACAAATTCAACTTCCACTGGCGTGAGCATGACATTAATGGGGTTGATTACCGCACCCATTTTAAGGGCACCATAATAGCTAACCACCCATTCCCAGCAGTTTCCCGAGTACAGGGTTACCCTATCCCCGGGCTTTACGCCGAGGCCGACCAGCGCGTTGGCGAAGCGGTTTGTCAGATCCTCTAATTCGTTGTAGGAAATAGACCGATCCGGCAATATTAGTGCCGTCTTGTCTCCAAAGCGCTTCGATGCCTCGAGCGGGATACTACCAATTGAACTAAGCATGTTGCCAACCCCTTATTTTTACAGTTTGTGACGCACTTATACTGCGCTTTTATACAATAATTTATTTATCTCTATTCCGAGCTACTGGTTTTTTTGAATTCATAGCCCATAGCAATAATCGCAATTATTAGTAATAGAGAAATACCTATAAAAGAAGCTTCTATATCCACCGTGGCTATTTCCGACGCCCACAAAGCCACCAGCATTAATTGATATATAACACCAAACAGACCCAGCGTGACTGAGGCAAGTTTGGTTGCCAAAGACAAGCTAAACAGTGGTTTTGCGACGAGCAGAGCAAACAATGAATACAGCCAGAAACCTAAATAATCGAAAGAGGTATATAACGAAAAAGGCACAGATACGTTCAAGATTCTCAGTAGCGAATCGGCCAGCTCAGCGCCTGATGCGGCGGTTGAAATGGTGTCGGCGAGAAGGGGAATGGTCCATACAGCAATAAACTTAGGGATAATAAATGCCATGACCGACATCAGCACCACCATAGCAGCAATCATGGCCACTAGTGGACTAGTGCTGCCAACCCGCCAGGCAATAGCAAAAAACGCTCCGGATAGACTCAGCATAGCGACAATCTGATTGACCCAGCCGGCAATAAATAATTCTCTGTTATTGCTGAGCCAGGCCACCCGGTCCGCATGCTCAACCGCATAACCGTTTGGTGCGTCCAAAGGAAGATAGAGACTAATAATCGCCGTGACTATGACAACGAAAACCGACCAAAAACCGAGCCTGTTAATACTGTTGTCCAGTGAAGAAAAAATATCCATGTTTGCCTCCGCATTAATTGTAAAAATTGTTTGTATAACCTACGGAAACGGCAGTTTGGAGATTACACTGAGAGCTTGCACACAACTGTTAGAAGCGACTCAATGGATATCCTAGGGCATGTCGAGTGACATGTAAAGCGCCTTTAGACAAACAAAGAACAAACAAATTCAGGTAAGACTGATTTGTCTCTTATCTGCGCAAGCGGGCACAACAGGATTGATTTATAACTTGTATCTGCCAACATAGGATGACTAGGCGTCAGAGGCAGATGAGTAGGAAAGAGGTGTTAGGCGTCACCACCATAGAGTTTATCGACCAGATCACAGACTACCGAGCGAATCTTAGAGTCATCATTTTCCCAACGTTTGCCCGAGGCAACAAAAATGGTTGATCCCTCTACGAAAGCCATCAGAATAATAGATTCAACGCGAGGATTCTTACTTCCAGCCTTGTGGAGTAAACCCTCTAGAATCTGCAAATATTCAGCATAGATATCTTCAACCAGATCGGCCACTAATGGCTCCACCTGACCCATGGCCCAGAGTTGTGGCCAAAGTTTATCCGCCTGTAACCTGCCATCTGCTGGCTCCGACGAAGCGAATTCCAAGACCCCTTTGATAGTTAGCGGCTCATTAGCTTTTATAGCATCAAAATTGCTGTGGTATATGTCAGCGATATAAGCCACCAATGCACGCAACATATCTTCCGAGGTTCGGAAGTGATATTGCAAAGCACCTAGCTTAATACCGCTAGCGCGAGCCAAGGCTCGCATGCTCAGGCTGCCATAGCCCTCATCAACAATAATATCGACTGCTGCCTGTAATATCTGCTGTTTGCGCTCACTCATCAATCGTAGAATCCGTTAATTTGCTGACTGTTCAGCGAGTTTACAGAAAAGGATAGCCAGAGTCTTCCCAGATAGGGTTATCTAAGATTTTTGTTAAAGCTGTGTTTGGCAAGTTGATTTGCGGGCAGCTATTATACGGCGCGACTTAATATTGGCAGCGAGGCGCAAAATAAGTACCAGCAATCCTAGAAGAGCAAAGACAACATCGATTGTCTTTGCATTTTGACTTAGGGCCTGCTCGGTATAACTCACCCAGATCGCCGCCCAGAAGTACCAAATACCTACCCAATGCAGCCAACTCCATTGGGCGCGACTTAATTTTCGACGCACTGGATAAAATGAAGTAACGGTGAGTGCCAATAAAAGGACGTAGCTAAGGCTTCGCCCCACAAGATCGCTGGTCTTATGCAGCTCATCCCAGTAATAGGCGGGGTATAAATCCAGTAACACTGCGATAAAGACCGCCTGCCAGGCAAATCCAGCTGCAAAGGATAAGCCGGTATAACGGCGGTTTCTCAACAACCACTGTGAAATAGCACCTGGAAAAAGCGTTACCAGGGCTGATGTCACAAAGGCGATAAGTATCCAGGGAGAGGCAAACTGCACAGATAGACGTATCAATTTGACTGTGGCTTCAGGCGAGGAGATACCTATGATCAGCATCCCGGCGACCATACCGCCAAGGGTCAACAGCGCAATCAGGTAAAAAAGCGGCCAACCATTCAATACCCTGTGTTGCAGCAGAGTCAGCTGACGACCTCCCCCACAGCACGAATCGACGCATCAATCGCCGACTGCACATAGGCATAGGCCTCGGAGTCAGAATTGGCTATGCTGATTCGGCCGAAGGGCTGCCGTCCAAGCTCATGGGGTGCCTGTCCCGGCTCCCAGCGCGGATCATGAAGATCCATATATTCATAAGCATAGCCATGGGACCAACGATTAATGGTAATGGCCTCAATATCCCGATCAGCATCAAAACCAGCCTCACCAAACATACCGGTAAGCTGGTATCGAATTTCTCGCTCATAGTCAGCAAATGAGGTGGCCATTATGTTGTGCCTGCCAAGCCGACAGAGATCGCGCCCAGACTGTTTACCATCGCCCTCTGGTGCAGGCATATGGAGCATATACATCACCATGGGATCATCTGGCTTGGTTGAAACCTGGTAAGCCCCCAAATTTACCGGCGGCGCGTGGGTGACCAATTCGAAAAAGCTATCGGCACAAACATAGAGAGATGTACCGGTTTTTCGCACCGGGGCACTGGTTTTAAGCACCACATTGGCAGCGATAAAAGGAACTTTGGATCCATAGGCTAAGTTTTCTTTTTGCGACTCGGGTAAATCTGGGCAGAGATGTGGAATCATCCCGTTGTATCCAGCAAGAATGCAATGCCTTCCCTGAACCCTATAGGCACGATCACCAGACACATAGGAAATATCGACCAGGTCTGAGCCCCTATTGGCAACATTAACCACCGTGCTATTTAAACGAATGCGCACTGGAGCGTCTTGCAAATCCAATTGGGAATAATCAAAACGACTGGCAACCAGCTCCTCCATTGAATCGGCGCCCGCCACCTGGGGGATAAGTTTATTCACAAATAGTCTTGCCACAGAGGCGTTACCATCTGGGAAAATAGGTGAGCGGTATGCGTTGGGATCTTCTGGCACATCAGACTCCCCATCTGACTTTGGGAAGCCCATGGCGTTGGCCCCAGGTGCTCCCAACTCGATTGCTTCCATAATGGATGCACTGCTAATACCTACGCCCCATATAGCTCGAACCCAGGGTTCTGTTAATTTGGCGCCCTGCCTGGAGAGGCCAACTCGTTCATTGAGGAAGGTGGCATAGGAAGTGCTGCGCATGTAGATTTCTTTATCGGACAGGGGAATATCCGGCAAATAGTCTTTCTCACCACTGACCAGAGCAATCAGACAGCTAGTATCAGTCTTTGATAAATCCAGTGACTGAATCATGGCTTTATAGTCACCAGCACCCGCCCATGTGGACCCCCAATCACCTGGGATAATAGTATCTTTGCCATACAGATTTTTATTCAAATAGATACCATAGGGCGCGGCTGCGTTTGACAGGCCATAGTCATCTGGGCCTGCATCTTGCAGCGCCTTGAAGTCAACACCAATGTCTTCAAGAACCTGATAAGCACCAGCGCTAAAAGCTGACTGCTCGAGGTTGAGACTTCCGCCAGGACTCAACAACATTTTGCCCGAAGACTCAAATTCATTGCGCTTTGCATGGCCACCGAAATCATCATGGTTATCCAGCACTAGAATCTTTACATCGGGTCCCATTTGCTGCTTGTAGAGATAAGCCGCAGACAGACCGCTTATGCCGCCGCCCACAATCACCAGATCATAAAGTTCATCCACTGGCTCATACTTATCAGGTCTCTGCCCCCCCATAACCAGAGCATGAGCGACTTCAAAGGACCCTTTATGGCTTCCGCGCATGCCTGTTAGCAGTGGCGGATAATACTCTTTGCCCTTAGCTGTGGTGCCGAATGCCAGAGAAGTGTAGGGAGCAAGAGCCGTAGCCGCCACAGATAGGGCGGCACCATTTAAAAAATCTCGTCTGGTTATTTTATCTCTCATCAATCATTACTCTTCGCCCGCCAACCAGGCTTTGGTTTCAATAATAATCATCTCTCGAAACTTAACTGGCATATCCCAGGTTCCCTGCCAACCTTTTGGCACAAGAAAGGTATCACCCACCTCATAGGTCTGCTTTTCGCCGGAGAGGGAAGTAAGGATAACCCTACCTTCCAGGACAGTGACAAACTCGTCATAGGAAAAGGGATAGCTTACATCTATCAGAGCAGCCTCGGATTCATATAGCGCAACCACAAAATCACCCTGATGCATGACTTTTTGCCAATGCTTATTGGCGCCTGATAGGACCACACCTTCGGGCCAGGGTGGAATTGACTCCAGCTCAGCACCCTTCATAACCTCTTTATTGAGCGGCACAACAGAAATTTCCCCATGAGCGGGCATCACTACAGTAGCCATAATAAACACTCCAAGTAAGTATAATTTTTTCATTTTTTGTCCTGTGTCAGTGTGAAAAGTTGGTTAAAACAAGTTAAGCAGACTGCTCTTGCACAGCGCGCCAAGCTGCATCAAAAGCCGCCTGCATCAGCGGCATGGCCTCTGAATCAGAATTGGCAATTGAGATACGTCCAAATTGTGCCCGGCCAATCTCATGGGGTGCATGCCCCTCATCCCAGTCGGGATCATCAAGCCCCAGATAAGAGTAGGCATAACCATGGGGGATACGATTAACTGTAATTGCCGTTATATCAGTCTCATGATTAAAGCCATACTGACCCAGCATTCCCTGAAGCTGATCGCGAATCTGCTGCTCATAGTCTTTAAATGGTGTGCCATAAATCTTGTGGCGACCCAACCTAAATAGCTCACGCGCAGGCATACCTTTAATATCCGCTGGCGTAGGTGAGGCCATCATAAATGCTGCCATCGGCCGGTCGGGACTCTGGGGTGGCTGATAGCCCCCTGAGGTCACCGTGGGCGCAGCACTCACCCATTGAAAAGGATCATAGGGACATTGAGTAAAAGTCGTGTCAAGCCCAGCAAAGGCTCGACCATTTTTTAGCAGCACATTGGCATAGACAAAGGGGACCTTCACACCGTAGCTCAACCCCTCTTTCTGCTGATCACTCATCTCAGGGCAAAGATGTGGAATAAGTCCGTTGTAACAAGCGAGAATACAATGGTCTGCACTGATACTAAAGGGCTGACCTTTCTCAACATAATCCACCCTTACATGATTGAGAGCTGTCTCTTTAACTCCTACCACCGTGCTATTGAGCCTCAAGCGAGTCGAGTTATCGTCAAGGTCCAAAGCCTCATAGTTAAAGTTTGAAATGGCAACATCCTCAAATCCCTTCATGGCCGGAGCCACATTAGGAATTAACTTGTGGACCAATAATCGGGCAACCGATGCATTGCCATCGGGAAACATATAGGCCACAGGAGCGTCTCCCAAAACAAACGCGCCAGCCAGATCACTGAGCCGATTGGTCAACCAGCCCATAGCTTTTAATCCAGGACACCCAACACTCAAAGCTTCAAGGACCGTAAGGTTCCACCCAGCTGGGCCCAATAAAACACGGGTAAAAGCCCCCAGTATGGGCAAGGTTTCTTCAGCTAAACCAACACGCTCAGTCAAAAATTGGTTATAACTAACGGACTTCACGTATCTGTATTGCTCCAAGAGAGACAAATCATCTAGGAAGTCTCGATCACCACCGAAAAAGGCTATCAACTTAGCTTGCTCTTCCTCAGGTATGGGCAACTCTTTAACCGCCGCGCCATACCCTTGACCTCCATGGAAAAACTCTAACCAATTACCACTTAGGGTTTTATGGCCACCAGCAGCAGGAATCGTCATACCATTACTGGCGCCAAATTTACCACCGAGCATATAATCATCAGGCGTATTGGCTGTCATTGCAGCTAGAGCCTGATCGTCAATACCTATATCTTTTAATAATTCAATCGCCATTGCGCTATATGACGACATAGGCTCGATATTTTGAGCCCCACCCAAACCAAGTACCATATTCCCGTCTTGGTGAAATTCATTGCGCTTGGCATGCCCACCAAAGTCATCGTGGTTGTCCAGCAGCAGTATTCTTGCAGCAGGGCCCATCTTCTTTCGATAATACCAGGCAGCGGCAAGACCACTTTGCCCAGCGCCCACAACCACTAAATCATAGTGCTCATCTAATTCTTCATAACTGGACGGTTTTTGCCCATTCCAAGCTAGTGCATGAGCAACCTCATAGGATCCTTCATGACTACCGCGCATACCAGTAAGTGTCGGCGGATAATAGTCGCCGGGAAGTTTGCTAGAGGCTAATGACGCAGTTGTCTGCGCTATAATCTGTCCGGGCACCAATAGGCTTGCACCGGCACCAATAGCCATACCATTTAGAAAATCCCTGCGTGAAATTTTTAAAGCCAAAACACTCTCCCAATCCTTAGACATGTCATTTGACATGCAAGACTAACATATCCCTCCGCCGAAAGTCGATAGTCGATAGTCGATAGTCGATAGTCGATAGTCGATAGTCGATAGTCGATAGTCGATAGTGATTTATCAGGCAGCCTGCTAATAATCAATCTTTATAAAGGAAAATAGTGACTTAAGGCTGCGCAGTTCTCTACAATAAGCCGATGCAAAGAACCCAATCAGATAGACAGATCCTAAGCGTCAGTCAGCTTAACCGCAGTGTGCGCCACTTGATTGAAACCCAGCTGCCCTTACTCTGGGTCGAGGGCGAGATTTCCAACTTTGCTCGCCCCGCGTCTGGCCACTGGTATCTAACACTAAAAGATGATCAGGCCCAGGTGCGCTGCGCCATGTTTCGCAATACCAATCAGAGAGTCGCTTTCCAGCCAGCCAATGGTACTAAGGTGCTGGTGCGCTGCCGCGCCGGCCTCTACGAGGGTCGCGGTGAATATCAACTGATTGTGGAGCATATGGAAGAAGCTGGTTTTGGTGCGCTGCATCGGCAGTTTGATCAATTGAAGGCGTCCCTGGCTAGCGAAGGGCTTTTCGACTCAGCTCACAAAAAGAGTATGCCGCAAGCAGTAAATCATGTAGGTATAATTACCTCACCCACGGGTGCCGCAGTTAAAGATGTTCTGTCAGTTTTAAAGCGTCGTTTCCCCGCCATTAAGGTCAGTATTTTCCCAACTGCAGTGCAGGGTGATCAGGCCGCAGGCCAGATAGTGGACACCATAGCCATGGCAAATCAACACAATCAGTGTGATGCCTTAATCATCGGGCGCGGTGGCGGTTCTCTAGAGGATTTGTGGCCTTTTAATGAAGAGGCTGTTGCTCGGGCCATTTTCAGCAGTCAAATACCCACTATTAGCGCAGTGGGGCATGAGATTGACTTCACTATTGCGGATTTTGTCGCGGATCTTCGTGCGCCTACGCCCTCAGCAGCTGCAGAGCTTATTAGCCCAGATGGTTCTGAAATGCATGCACAATTTAAAGGGCTTGAAGCCTCTCTTATCAACACAGTTCATAGGCGCCTTCAGAAATACGATCAAAATGTGGTTAATTTGCATAAGAGGCTGCGACACCCTGGTCGAAAATTGCAGGAGCAGGCTCAACATCTTGATCATTTAGATATTCGATTAAAACGAGCTGTGCGAAGTAGGATCGAGCAGCATCAACACCAAATTATTCTTAAGCGTGATCGCCTTCTGCGGCAACATCCAAAATCTTTATTAATGGAGTATGGCCAAAAGGTTAAAGACGCAGTGGGTCAACTATCAAAAACGGTTAGCCAACAGCTTAACGCTAAAATGAGACATGCTGAACAAACAATCCATCTGTTGGATGCAGTTAGTCCATTAAAAATATTAAGCAGAGGTTTCTCTGTGATTCGAGATGATAAAAATGTGGTAATAAAAAGTGTGAGTTCTGTTAGTTTAGGCGAAAACCTGAAGGGGCGGGTTGCCGACGGTGAGATTCATTTTGCCGTGACCAAAACTACGAAAAACGATCGCTCAGAGCATTAGTAATACAACTCTAAATCTAGTCATTTCTTTTACTGTATTTGACAATCTTTTTGCGCTTCATTCCTTTTCGATCACTGGTTGTTACGCCTTTGTTTTTATAGGGGTTATCACCAGTGCGATACTCGACTCGAACGGGAGTTCCATGAAGTCCTAACTCACGACGGAAGATTTTCTCTAAATAACGCGTATATTGAGCAGGAACGGAATCTGTTTGATTACCATGGATAATGATTACTGGTGGATTGCGACCTCCCGCATGGGCAAACCGAAGTTTTACTCTACGGCCGTGCACCATAGGCGGCTGATGCTCTTCAACTGCCCCTTCAAGCACTTTAGTTAAGCGAGACGCACTCAACGTGTCTGTAGCCGCAGTATAAGCCTTGCCAATGGAATCATAAAGGTTACCAACACCAGTACCATGCAGTGCGGATATAAAATGTACATCGGCAAACTCTGCAAACTGGAGTCGCCGCTTGATTTCTGCTTTTATATGCTCGCGCTTGTCAGGATCTAGTCCATCCCATTTATTGATACCAATCACCAATCCGCGCCCTGCATCAATGACAGAGCCCATTAAATGTAGATCTTGGTCTACTAGACCTTCCCGAGCATCCACCATTAGAACCACAACATTTGCATCATCAATAGCTTGCAATGTTTTAACAATTGAGAACTTCTCAATAGCGAGTTTCACATTTTTGCGTTTGCGAATACCTGCTGTATCAATCAGAGTGTAGTTCTGGCCTCGCCTTTCATATTCGATATACACGCTATCTCGAGTCGTTCCTGGCTCATCGTAAACTACTACCCGGTCTTCCCCTAAAAGGCGATTCACCAGGGTAGATTTACCAACATTTGGACGCCCTACCACTCCGATTTTAATGCTATTGGACCCATCATCTTC
>ENA-OREM01001644-OREM01001644.1-marine-metagenome-genome-assembly--contig:-NODE-1644-length-10749-cov-2.961863_pt1 | contig 10749 bp, 8 predicted proteins | sample MGYA00248623_ERZ508561 | MGnify/ENA primary metagenome ERZ508561 (study PRJEB26227, sample SAMN06264494) | marine metagenome | isolation source: Columbia River Estuary | place: USA:Columbia River Estuary...
AAACAAAAACAAGCACAACCTTCCAGAAAAGATGGAGCACGGGGCGTATTTTTCTTTAAAAAAACTTCAGAAAAGATGGTGCACGGCGAAAAAAAAACATATAATAATAAGAAATGGCTTTTAAATGTTGCTAAAAAAGATATAGAATATATGAGAATACCAGTTGATGATTCTCTTCGCGAAGTAGATTATAAAAAAATGTATGAATTCTTTCCTGTTATTGTACAATTCATTCATAAACACGTTGTCTTGCAGGGCAACAACATACTCATTCATTGTCACGCTGGAAGACAAAGATCGGCGATCAGTGTGTCGGTATATTTGGTTGCAGAATTAGGTATGACACCAGCAGATGCTTGTAAATATATAATGGATAAACGTAAGGAAGCATTCCATTTTGGACTATCACTTAACTTTGAAGATTCTCTTAACAAATATTACAAAGATTTACAGAAAAATAAGCGAAAGTGATTCGTTAAAACCCTTATTTAAAAATAAAAATATTATAATATTAATAAAAATATTACAATATGAATCAAATAATTGCTCCTAAAGCTATCAATTTCAAAGAATTAGTTAAAAATTCTAATACAACTCTATCTCTTAATCTTGAAACTAAAATGATTAACATTCTTAATACGGAATTTACAGAAGAAGAACAACAATGGTATATAGCGAATTTATATATCTATATGAATTACCATCCCACTACTGATTATCCGATTAATCTAGAAGATGTATTTAAAATGATTGGGTTTGCGAATAAGGGAAATGCGATGAAAACAATTAAGAGTAATTTTATATTAGATGAAGACTATAAGTTGTTAATTATCCCTAGGGAAAAAAAACAAAATGCAGGTAGAAGTGAACATGAAATTATGTTAAATGTAGATACTTTCAAAAATTTATGTATGTTGGCAAAGACAGATCGAGGTAAACAAATACGCAAATATTATGTGAAATTAGAGAATATTTATAATAGAATTATTAAAGAAGAAATTGAAGAAAAGAATCAACAATTAGAATTAGAAAGAGAAAATACACAAAAACAACTTGAAGAAAAACAAATAGAACTTCAAGAACAACAAAAAGAACTTGAAGAAAAAGATAAGAAATTAAAAATATTAGAGAATAAACCCAATACCCACGGATTTAATTGTAGACGTGCCGGATATGTTTATATGATAAATGATAGATCTAAACCTGGTCATTATAAAATTGGTATGTCGTACGATGTTGATAAACGTTTATCAAAGTTAAATGTTGCTTCAAGTGAAGCAACGTTAGGAATTTATCATGAAGTAAAAACATATGATTGTGAAACTTTAGAAAGCACAGTTCATAAAATTTTACAGCCATTTAATATACAACGTCGTAGAGAATGGTTCTTTTTATGTAATGAAACAGAAGTACAGTATGCATTACATATCATAAACAAAACACATAATTTTTTAAACAATTTCAACTTTACATCATATGAACAATATATTGATTATATAGATACCTCTTTTTACCATATTAATAAAGAAACTAGTATCACAATTAAACAACAACAAATAGAAAATCAACTACGAACTAAAATAGAACATCAAGTAGAACACCAAGTAGAAAATCAAGTAGAACATCAAGTAGAACATCAAGTAGAACATCAAGTAGAACATCAAGTAGAAAATCAAGTAGAAAATCAAGTAGAAAATCAAATAGAACATCAATTAGAACATCAATTAGAACATCAAGTAGAACATCAAGTAGAAACTAAAATTGTACGTGAAATGAAAAGAGAAAATTCTATCAACGAAACAAATATTTTTAAATTAACTGGGCAACAATTATCTAATAAAACTGGTAATTACAAGGGTGTATGTTGGAGTAAAGAAAAACAAAAGTGGAAGGCTGAATTAAAAATGGCTTATAAAATTGCATTTTTAGGTTACTACTCTACTGAATTAGATGGAGCCAAGGCTTATAATGATTATGCTCTTTATATAAATAAAGAAATGGGAACAGACTATTCTTTGAATGAAATTCAAGACTACATAACAACTCCTAGAAATATTCCAGAAGAAAATAAACAGATAGTAATAGATAAGAAAACTTCAAAATATAATGGTGTCAGTTATAGTTCTAAAAGGAAATATTATGTAGCTGGTATTAAATACAATGGTAAGTCATATTGCTTAGGAAATCACAAAGACGAAATTGAATGTGCAAAATTGTATAATCAACAAGCAATGTATTATAATGAGAATTTTTATACAGAATATAAATTAAATGATATTAGCGATTACATTACAATTGCAAAGAATATTTACCAAGAAATTCAAGATAAAAAAATAGAAAAAAAGACTTGTCAATATTACGGTGTAACATTATCTAAAAGAAATGATAAATATAGAGCTTTATTAGTTCATAATAAAAAACAAATTCATATAGGTTTCTTTGAAAATGAATTAGATGCAGCTAAAGCATACAATAAAAAAGCATCTGAATTAAATTCAACAACTAATTCTAAATACAAGTTAAATGAAATCTAATCAACCTAAAATTTACATTTTTAAAAATACAATAAAAATGTAAAATTGAAGTTTAGAAAATAATTACACTACTAATTCTAAACCAATCCAGCCCTTATATCGAATACCATTTAAAGAAGAATCTGTATATATATATCTTATATTATCAAACCTACGTCTTATCCACGACTCTAAATCTATTCTAATACGATTAGCTACACTTGAATGTATGTTTTTTTTATCAAGATAAGATTCACATACATCTTTTAAATTTAACAAACTATTGTGACATTCTCTAACGTTTTTATCCAACCAATTGCAAAAATCAACGTTTTCAGCGTTGTATTCTGGTGGTCTATCCGTTTTATCATTTATTGTAAATTTAACACCACTTTCTAAACGTTTTGTCAACTCATCGTTTGAAATATGCTTATAACAAGACTTTAACGTATCAATTGTAGAACCAACAACTGTTATTATACGTTTAATATATTCTGGATTACAATCAAAAAATTCACGATTTGAATTACAACGATATCTATCTAATATATAATGAACATTCTTTTCTAATAAATCAGAATTACTCGTCTTGAAATCAAAAACTACCTCTATTTCTCTATTATTTCCTGTCTGTAAGCCTTTTACTCTATTATTAATATCTTTTGTCTTCCCAACTTTATAACCACCATCTGTTCTAATTATGTAAACGTGACCGGTTTTCTCTATTTCTTCGTATGTTTTTTGTTTATAAAGATGTAATTCTCTTGTTGTTTCTTCAATTTGTTTATTACGTTCCTCTAACTTTTTTTCAAGATCGTACTTGCCTTTAAGACGGATTTGTTTAATTACATCGAATACCCATTTTTGAAATTGTTTTGCAATTGGTTTCCTTGAAATCATTAAAATTTTATATAAACCTTGTTCTTTTAACATATTAGTTTCTTGTTCTCTACCAAGAGAATCAGTGAGGTGCATACTATGCACCTCATCTTTATCAAAATCTCTTATAGTTGATTTAATATCTTTTATTTCAAGTAAATCTCCTATATCTTTTGCTTTGAACAATGGTTCTTCATAAGATCCATATACTTGTATATTCAATCCATTAAATTGTTTTACTAACAAGTTATTAATATTTGTATTACTAGTTTGATGTCGAATTTGATTATTTTCAAGTAATGTTATGGTATTTGCATTTGTCAATGTGGTTTCTATGTTCATATGTTGTACAATAAATAATATCTTTAAACTAAATCTTGTTCTTTTAACATATTAGTTTCAGTTGCAAATTTACATTCATCATTATAGTTTCAGTTGCAAATTTACCGTCATCCGTTCTGATGACGGCTTTACTACCTGAATTTTGACCTTTCTCCGAAGGGAGAATGGTGATTTTATAGTCTTTATTTTCAGTAAAATGTTGTTTTAGTAATCTTTTTGCATTTGCCTTGTTTGAAAAACCTATAAATTTCCATACGTTTTCCAAGTTTACAACAAAATCGTTAATAGGGTGGTAATTTAAGTATAAGAACAAGTTAGATACATATAATCTTTGTTCTTCATCGTCAAAATGTTCCTTTAATTTATCTATTAACTTATTTTGATCATAAATTTGTATAGAACTAGTTTGTATAAGTGTTTTAATGTCAACAGGTGTTTTAGAATGTACAACAAAAGTTTCCATCTTTTTATGTTTATATTTTATTCATTTTTAAATAAATTTAATTAAATAAACATATTTGGATTAAATAATAATAATAATAATAAAAAATATTAATATACGATTAAATTAAACTTATTTATGGTTTCTTTTTCTTATATGTTCTATCACGATTTTTAAATACTAAAAGATTTCAACACCATACGTTTTTCACTTTCGCTCAAACCATAATCTCGGTATTCTATCTTTTGTTTTAGTAGATTGTTTTCTCTAATGTAATCAATAAAAGGTCCTTCTGCATATTCTTTACTTTGTTCAATAAGCATTCTACCTACTGCAGTAACAATTGAACCAAGTTCTTTTAAAATAAGATTTCCTTGTCCTCTTCCAAGGAAACCATAAGTAGAATTCAATGATACTTTAATAGCCAATTGTGTAGAATCAAGAATACTTTCCAACAACTTATTTCCTTCTGCTGCTGCTCGTGCCATTTCACGTTTTACACGTTTTCTTTCCGAATACAATTCCTCTAATAATGCTGGTAGTACACCTTTGTTAACAATTTCTCCCGTTTCAGGATTTGTATGTGGTTGTACTACTGTATAGTTATAACTAACATCTCGTTTTTGATATTTTTCATCAGACTCTCTTGACTTTTTTAAAGGATCGTGAATACGACAATAATAGTTTGTTACATCTAATTCATTCTTTACTTCAAAATAAGCTTGTTTACCACATACTTGTCCTTTACTTTTACCACTTTTACCAACACCTTCACAAGTCTGACGTAATTTATATTCTACTTTATCATCCCACGCAATCTTTTCATAATTTACATCTGGAATACCCAAATACTGCTCATCTAACACAAATGAACTATAACATAAATTTCTACTAATCATAATTGTTGGATACAAACTTGCAAAATCTAACACAGCTATATTATCCTTGTACATTCCAGGTATAGGTTCTAAAACAGTAGCTCCTGTAAAACTGTCATCTATAGCATCATCATTTGACCACATTCTTGTAACATAATAATCATTTCTTTTGTAACGAAACTTGATATTGAAAAAATCACGTTTGATTTCTGTATCTGAAAAAACAACAAACGTATGATCATCTATTATTTCTGATAATTTAGCCATCAAAACTAATGGTTTGTTAGATTCATTCTGACTTTTACCACAATTAACTTCAACATATTCACCAATATCATCATTTTCAAAAGGATGAGGATCCTTACATTTTATAAACAATGCATATGCATCTTCATTAAAATTTGTATGTGGTACTAAAAAATTCATTTGTCTAGCTTTCCTCAAAATCTGTGAATATACCTTTATAGTTTGACCACGAGTTGTTAAAAATCCAATAGGAACAAATGTAACGTTTGCCAACTGCATAATTGTAATTAAAATGAGCTGTTTATCAACTAATCTTTGTAACAAAGCTGTATCTTGGATACAATATTTCGCAATTTTGCATATCTCTTCTGGTGAACCACGTTGATAAAAATCAAAAATATCTTTTGCACTTACATCATGTTTGTTTTGACCTAAAATTTCAGATGCAATGTTATCCAACTTATAACTAGCATATTTTTTCATACCACGTTTATAATGAATTAATAAATCATAATTTAATCTTCCTGGTATGTATACACGATTGAATTCACTGTCACCATATGCACTAGAACTAAAATATTCTTTCTTAATATCTGCTGCCTTTGATGTCATTCTACTCAACTTTTTCAAAAGATATCCATCCTTATATGTTTTTGTTCCAGTACGTTTAGATGTAACCAAACCTAATAATTCAGCTCTTTCTACCAAATACATACAATCAAATGAATCACCATTGTAAGTGTAAAAAATATCTGGATCCATCATAGAAACTGTGTCTACCCAACGTTTAATTAATTCTTTTTCTGTTTTACATTCTTCGACAATTACATTTGGATCATCTATAGATTCACAACGTTTTAATGTTAATAAATGCTTTACCAAAAACCCATCTTTATTTGACGTGTTACCTTTTACGTATTTATATGTAGTTGCTATTTGAAAAATTTCATTCGGATATTCAACATTTCCATTTTTTGTAATTTTATATTTAGGATCAGGAAATGTTCTATCGTGACTATATACTTCAATATCCCAAGATGCTTGTAAAAAATTTGCAAGATCTTGATGTTCTTTCATTGAAACGATTAGTTTTCTATCAATCGATAATTCAACTTGAGTAGTAGCTGAATCACTCGTAATATTGTATTTACCTTTCGGTAAACGAATCCAACCTGCCATCAAAATATCCTTGATATGACAATAACGCATAAATGGCTCAAAATTACTTTCATATAATTTAAATTTAGTTGGACGTTTCGTTACATTTGCAATCTCTATTGCCTTTTTAAACAAGTATCTACTCTTCATTAAAGCCGAATAATTATTAAAAACCAATTTTACATACTTGTATTCTTTTCCATTTCTAAAACCAAATAAATCCTTTTTTTGTTCAATACACGATCTATGTTTTCCATTTTCCTTTACTAACGGTTGACTAAATGATTTTAAAAAATAACTTGATTCAATATGTTTCAAAAAATACCCTAAATGTATTTTACTAAATGTATTTGGAACTTTTATATAATAAAAAGGCTTAAATCCAGTTATTTTACAAGTTACTGAAATACCACTTTGTGTTACTCCAAAACATCTTATTGTATACACATCAGTATTAAGTTCGTTTTGATTATCGTCTTCAATATCTTCGGTGTCATCGTCTTCTTCATCTTGTGCCCACCATTCTATAATTTGCATCTCTATATCATTTTTATAAAAATCATCTGGTATTTTTATAAGATTATGTTTGTAAAATCTTTCCATGTAATATAGTTTCGTAATTTAAAATAATTCATTTTTTTAAATACATATTAGACACGCATATTAGGTTATTTTTTTTGTTTCTATAAATTAGTATGGAAAAGATCAATGAATTTACTCAATTATCATATGATATAATATATAAAATCTATTTTTTTATAGATGATTATTCTACTGCTAGTAATTTTTGGCTACTTTCAAAAACGTTTAATAAAAAATATATGAGTTATTATAATAAACCTTACGAGCACAAGTATAATATTTTATATAATAATCTATTTACGTTTTTATCTTTATTACCTGAATGGAGATCTGATGAGTATTATTTAAATATAGATATAGATTTTTATGAATTGGTCACAACTAAATTTTTATTAAAAGAGGAAAAACAAACAGTTATTAATGATATTCGATTTATTTATTATTTTTATAAAAATTTCTTTATTTACGATTTATTTTTTGAATCGTATTGTAATAATCATTTTAGAGGAATTGATCATTTTAGAGGAATATCATACAAAGTATCACGTATTTTATTAAAAGGACCTAAATTTATAGATAAAATAACAACAGTTATTTTTAATAAAAATAAATTAAAAATCGTATCAAAAATATAATACAGTAAACACATTGATTGAAAATCACATTTAATTTTAATTTTATATGTATGTTAAAATATATATATGTATTAAATATATATATGTATTAAATATATTTATGTATTAAAATATATGTATTTATGTTTAGAGTTTAATCGTCTTATTGAAAAAAAAGTGTTTTAAAATAATTTTGACGTTTTTTTATATAATGTAAAATACTTTTATAATAATCGAATAGATCTTTATCGAAAGAATAATTTTCTTGTGAAAAAAAATTAGCTATCATATTGTTATAAAATCTTCCATATAATCTCATTCTTCTATTTGTATTTGGATTTTTTATATAAATCATTTCATTTATGATAGTGATTTCCTTATTTAACAAAATATTATAATAGTATAAATTTTCTCGTCTTAACATTTCCTTAAATTGTGTGTAGTTGTGAGACACCAATTCGTCTTTATAAAAGCGTTTTTTAAGTTTACATATTTGAAATAGATATCTTTCATTGCACGTATAACAACATAGATTAAGTTTTGTTCGTGTTAAGTTTAGTTCTTTAAAAGTAAATATTTTTTTAAGCACATATAATGAAGTAAGATTTGTTGACATTTTGTGAATATCATTAAAATTTAAATGTATATTTTCTATATGATAATTACTTAATATGTAATTGTAATAGTTCATTTTAACATCAGCATATTCATATTCAAATGAATCTAAAAAATGAAACCAATAATTAAAATCGTTTTTCGGATTAAATATTTCAATTTGTAGTAAATTATATAGAGCACATAACTCTAATTGATCTGGATATAATGAAATATGACAATGATTGTTATTTATATAAAAATAAAATATCTTATAAAAAAGTGCGTTAATTTTATCGTTTGCAGTTATATCTTCAACTTTTGTATACATTATAAAATTATATAAATCATTTGTTCTAATTGAATTCGCACCACATAATCTATTTCTATTAAAAATACGTTTGTATTTATATAAATGAACTGTAATATGATAGTGTATAAGATTATAACAAAAGTTTACCAATACATTTCTATCTTTAACACCGAATGAAAGATTACTCTTAATTAATTGCCTTTGTAAAATATTGGTTTGAACTGATTTAATATAATGTAATAACGATGTCGAACAAGATTTTAAAATACATATGTCTTTTAATGTTAAATATTTAGTAATTTCGTAAATTATATCAGATGGTAACAAATTCAACGTCTTCATAATTTATTAATTGCCATTATGAATTTTCATTTTTTTTAAAATTGCTTAAATCACATACATATTCTTATTCCGTGACAGTTTATTGTTGGTATAAATTGTTCAAACCATATATTAATTATTCTTGGTCTATTTTCATCTGATATGTTAGGGTCAGGTTCGTTTAAAAATGTGTAATTGTATTTTATTTTATACCCAACGCTTTCCATGTAGCATTTTAATTCATCAAATTGCTCACTTGTAATATCATTTGGGGAAATAGATTCTCCGTATAAATGTCGTGCTCCTGAAACTAATATAGACATTAATAACTGAAACAATGTTATATTTGGCGATTGTAATATAGATATATTATATGTACAAGGTTTTTTTGGTGGTTCAGAAAATATTTTTATCACTATATCTTCTAATGTTTTCTCTTTCATAATTGACAGATGTTGCTTTCTATTATTATATTGTAAAAAAAAATATATAATAATGGTATTTTCCGCACCTCATTATAAATCGTCACTTATTAAACAATCTTGGTCATCATCTAAATCATCTTTTAAATTTGATTCTAATTTTTCATTAACTCGTTTCCTAATTTCATTTAAATATAATTTTCTAATAATCATTTGTTTTTGTACTCGATCACTATTTACAAAATCTATTTTTAATTTTTCTTGATTCAAAAATTTACTTTCAAAATTTACTGCAAAAATACTTAAATAATATAGTATATCATTCAAATAATCATCATCTTGGTAGATAACTGTTATTCTAATCTGATCATTGAATTTTTCAACTAATTTAGCCATAGGTATTGACAACATATGCATATATATATGAATTTGAGTTTTTTCATAATCTCTTAAAGCTGTAAAAAACCCACGTGTTCTATTTTTTACTTCAACAATATAACTCTTATTTTTATCCTGTTTATCAATATAAAGACCATCAATTCTACCTCCAATATACCAATCAAAATTACTATTACTATTGCATTCTATACGTTTTTTGAAAAATTCTTGTGATGTATCTAATTTTACATCAAAACGTTTTTCATATATTACAATAGCAGATTCTTCTTTTAAAGTACCATGTGTTCGGTTTATAAAACTTTCACTTTCTTTTAACAAAGTTTGTTTTTGTTTATCAGATATATCCATTTTTTTAATTGAATTTTTAATATTTTCTCTTTTATCATCTGTTTCAATTGTTTCGGATTGAACTAAACGAATATTTTCCTCTCCTAATGTTTTTTTTAATCTTTGTTCTTGATTTAAATCAATGTCATCTATCATTTTTTCTAAACAATCACTTTTTACTTTTAATTCCGATAATCTTTTATCTATTTTGTTTGATCGTAATGTATATTGACGTTTTGTAATTTTTTTTGTATCCAAATCTGTTTTTAATACATCTTTTTCTTTTTCTAAATCAATAATCTCTAAATTTTGAGATAACAATTGTGTTTTGTTTTCATTTATAATTGTATTATATCCATCTGGGTCACAACGTTTCCATAAACGTTCAAATGGAGTTACAAAATCATATTCATTTTGTCCAATAAATGCAGCAATGTCACTTGTAAATAAAAAAAGTTTTTTCTTAACACTTTCAGACATAATCCCTTTTGTTTTTTATTTGTTTTGTTTTTAAATTCTAAAATCTACAAAGGTTTTTAATTTAAAATTTACATTTTATAAAAATTAATCAAGTTTACAAAAATTAATCAAGTTTACAAAAATTAATCAAGTTTACAAAAATTAATGGATGATATAGCAGTTGATAAAAAAAAATGTTATAATAAAACTTCATGTAAGAGTGAAGAAAGTAATAGTACAGATGATGTATTTAATAAAAA
>ENA-OREM01001645-OREM01001645.1-marine-metagenome-genome-assembly--contig:-NODE-1645-length-10745-cov-9.650356_pt1 | contig 10745 bp, 7 predicted proteins | sample MGYA00248623_ERZ508561 | MGnify/ENA primary metagenome ERZ508561 (study PRJEB26227, sample SAMN06264494) | marine metagenome | isolation source: Columbia River Estuary | place: USA:Columbia River Estuary...
TAGGCTCATTGATGGTTATTTTTTGTCATTATAGAAATTATAAAATATGTAAAAAAGTAAATTGTGAATGTCATAAAGTATCAAGCGCTTAATAATTTTCTATTTTAATAAAACTCGGTTAATTACTTTGGATACGAATTTATTGTATGATTCGCTTTTTTGATCTAGAACATGACTAAATATAAAATTCTATTTTATTTGCTACTAGTTAGTCCTTTTGTCATTGCAAATTATGATATTGAGGAAATTATTACAACAGGATCATTGGTAAATAATCCTGAGCAAGATGCATCACCAATTGACGTTATTACTCAAGAGGATTTTGAAAATTTTAATATCTCTAATTTTGCTGAAATTAGTAAATACATAGCCTCCTCATCTGGGTCACATTTCCAGACAAACGCCCTTGAGGGAGTTGATCAAGGAATGGCCTCGATTACACTCAGAGGTTTAGATCATGCATCTACACTTCTTCTTGTTAACTCAAAAAGACATACTTTTGCTGGAACCCCCTCAAATCAGGGTGAAGGATATATTGATATAAATATCATCCCTGAAATAGCAATCAAACAAATTGAAATTTTAAAAGAAGGAGCTACATCGCTATATGGATCTGATGCCGTTGCTGGCGTTGTAAATGTTCTAACTCAGAAAGATTTTGAAGGATTTAAATTAAGAATTAATAACTTTGAAACTTCAAATTATAGTCAGAGAGATAAATCTTTAGGTTTATTGGTAGGATCAAATTATAAAAGTGGCAGCTATGTGTTTGGTCTTAATATGCTGCAGAGATCTTCTCTTTCAGCGTCTGAAATTCCTGGAATAGCTGAGCTTGGCCTTAGCGGCTTAGGTAAAACTTTTAAAATTTCTGCTGATGATACAGTTAGTAACGGTCTATATTCAGGTAATTATAATGCTAATCAATTTGTACCTGACCCCCAATGCGAGGCAAATGGCGGTGTGTTAGATGGATCTTTTTGCAGATTCTTATACGGTACCAGATTTAATATAGTGAATGATGAAGATCACTCAAAAGCATATGCCAATTTATCTTTTGAAAGAAGTAATTATGTTTATGAGATTACCTTTATGGGATCAGCGGTTGAAGTAAATGATAACCCTCAATCACCCTCATATCCTGCTCTTCCTTTTTTATCTAGACAAATCCAACCCGATCAAGGAGGGAATCCTTTTAATGTTCCAGTTACTTGGTATGGGCGTCCTCTTGGATCTGAATTCGATTCCCCATATTCTCCCAAGGATATAAAACAATACAATCTTAGTCAGACACTCAATACTAATATTAGTGAAAGCACGGAATTAGAGGCTTCTTTAACTATTAGTAGTCACTCTAATGATCATTACAGGCCAGATATTATTGATTCAAAGTTCTTAGAAGCACTTAATGGCACAACCATCGGTCAATCTAATGGAACTATTATATATTGGAATATATTTGATTCATCACAAAATACGCAAGAACTAATTGATTATGTAAGAGGTGCTGAGGTTTCATCTAAAGAAGCGTCTTTAAAAACTCTAGATTTAATCTTTAGGACCAATATAGACGACTATGAAATAGCATATGGTCTTCAATTAAATGATGAAGACCTGAAAATTTCATATGATGATATTAGTAAAGCTCAATTTGATTCAGATGGAAAGATTGTGAAATCAGCAGATTTATTCTTTCTAGGTGGAGGCATTAATGTCTCAAAAAATAGAAATAAATATGCTGGTTTCTTTGAAATTCAACTTAAGCCAATAGAAAATATTGATATCAAAATTGCTGGAAGATTTGAAGAGTTTGAAAATGATTCATCATTTGATCCTAAAATTTCTTTTAAGTATTCTCTATCAGATGATATAACTCTTAGAGCCTCAAGAAGCTCATCTTTTTCTATGCCCTCTATGGCGCAGATGTTTTCAAGTGATATTAATTTAGGGAGTGTAAGAGACTTTAATGGCGACTCACCATTTGTAAGACAAGCGCAAATCGGTAATCCAAACCTAAAGCCTGCAACTTCTAAAAATTTAAATATTGGACTTATTTTTGAAAACCAAAAGCAAAGACTCAGTATCGATTATTGGAATATCAATTATAAAAATAGAATTGAAGCTCAAAGTGCCCAAGTTATTCTTAATACAAATCCAAATGGCTCAAGTATTACAAGAAATTCTAGCGGTGATTTAATTGGAGTTACTACAACATATTTTAACGAAGAATCAACTGAGGTATCTGGAGTTGATCTGAACTTCAATAGACTTATATCAACCTCAGACAAATATGGAAATGTATCGCTATCAATTAACTCAACAACTTTAATTGAGTTTCTTACTCCAGCTCTCAGCAATGAAGGTGGTGAATTTATGATTGATAGAGTTGGTAAATTTAATTACGACACTAACACTCATTCACTTCCTAAAAATAGAATCAATGCTTTTTTAAATTGGAAATATCAAGATTATGATATTAATTTTAACTCTCGATATATTGATGGATACAGCAATCAACGACCAATTAATAGCCTTGGGACATTATATGGGTATAGCAATTCAGTAGATTCATTTTTTGTTCACGATTTATCTTTAAAAAAACAGCTATTCACAAATAAAGGCGAATTAAATATCAAGTTATCAATTATCAATTTATTCGATGAGTCTGCTCCAAGACTGTATGATGCTCCTGACTTTAGTTTTGATACTAGGGTTCATGATCCAAGAGGAAGAATTGTTGGCATCAATTTTGAATATAGGCATTAAATAAAATAAATAACTTAAAGGGGTTGATAACCCTTTTTGATCAAATATAAACTAAACTCTCACAATGAATGAGCTTGAAAGCACTATATCCCAAATTATTGAAGAAAATTTTCTTCCTTATGAATGGAATGAAAACATAGAAAAAGAGCTTAAAGACCTTAGCCTAAATACTGAGCTCAACAGAAAAGATTTAACACAGATACCCTTTGTAACAATTGATGGGGCTGATGCAAAAGATTTTGATGATGCCGTTTTTTGCAATCTTAATGATAAAACATTTATTTTAGATGTAGCTATTGCTGATGTTGCGGAAATTGTGAAATTAGATTCAGCATTAAATAAAGAAGCTATGCAAAGAGGTACTTCTATTTATTTTCCCTCAAAGGTTATTCCCATGCTACCTGAAAAAATATCTAATAATCTTTGTTCACTAGTTCCAAATGAGGTTAGAAATGTTCTGGTTTGTGAAATGATATTTTCACTAAGTGCTGAAATGAAGTCATATAAATTTTTTGAAGCTAGAATAAAATCTCATAAGAGAATGACTTACAACGAGGTGGAAGATTTTATTAAAAATCAAAAATTAAATGCATCGAAGAGCATAAAAAATTCATTAGACTCTTTAAACATTCTTACAAAAAATTTATTAGTAAAAAGAAATAAAAGACAAGCGCTAGAAATAGACAGTCAAGAGCCAATACTTAATATAAATAAAAATGGAAAGGTGGAACAGATATCATTACCGCAGAGGCTTTATGCTCATCAAATGATTGAAGAATCTATGCTTGCAGCTAATGTATGCGCTGCTTCATTCATGAATAAACATTACAAATATGGTGTTTATAGAGTTCATGAAAAGCCAGATGACATTAAATTAGATAGTCTTAAATCATTCTTTTCTTTAAAAGGTTTTTCAGATGGTTTTAAGAAAGAGCCGTTAGATCTAATAACTCAGTGTTTAAAATATTCATCAAAAAAAGGTTTAAGTAAAATCTTGCAAACCGTTGTTCTTCAAAGTTTAAAAAGAGCAGAGTATTCAACAAAAGAAATTGGTCATTTTGGTCTTCAGTTGGATAGATATTCTCATTTCACATCACCCATTAGAAGATATCCAGATCTAATGACGCATAGACTTATAAAAAATATCTTAAACAGTGAGAATTTAAAAATTGATAAGGAGCTTGTTGAGGAAGATTGTCAAGAAATGTCTGAATTAGAAAGAATTGCTGAAAAATCTGCAAGACAGGTAACCCAACAAATGATTTGTTACTATATGAAGAGCTATATTGGCCAAGAATTTAACAGTACAGTTACTGGAATAACTGATTTTGGTTTATTCTCTGAAATTGATGGGTTTTATGTTTCAGGTTTAATTCATGTTACTGATTTGCCAGGTGATAGATATTTTTATGATAGAGAAGCTAATATATTGAAAGGTAAGAAAACTGGAAGAACATATAGACTAGGCCAAAATATAAAAATAAAAATAGCTAACGTGACACCTCATGAGAGAAAAATAACTTTAATACCAAATAATTAATTAGCTAGAAATGATTAAGAAAGGAAATGATTTAAGAATTGGGTTTCATAGTATTGAAAGCATAATTAATCATAATCCTCATAAAATTAAAAAAATTTTTTTACCCTCGAGTAGAGATGATCTAAGACTAAACGAACTCATATCATTAATAGATAAAAATGATTTGAAGTATGAATTTTCTAGTAAAGTTAAACAGGAACCTGAAGCCATAATTGCAAATGATCCTGAGCTAAATTTTAAAGATTTTAAAGATTATTTAAATTCAAATTTGGTTAATCAACCATTGATTTTAATATTAGATAACGTTATTGATCCAAGAAATTTAGGTGCTTGCATTAGATGTGCTGCTGTAGCAGGAGTAGATGCAATGATTATTAATAAACACCAATGTGCTCCTATAAATGCAATTGCACATAAGGTTTCTGCAGGCGGTGTTGAGGTAATCAAATTATTTCATGTTACTAATTTAGTTAATTGTCTTAAATTTCTTAGCGAGAAAAATGTAAATATTTACGGGCTAAGTGAGCATGCTAGTGAAAGTTATCATGAATCTGATTTTGTACCTTCAACGGCAATAATCATGGGTGCAGAAGAATCGGGTATAAGAGAAAAAACGCTTGAAAGATGTGACTATAAAATTAACCTAAGTGGCAATAAATTATTTAAAAGCTTTAATGTTTCTGTTGCAACTGGGATAATATTGTCAGAGGCTAACAGGCAGCGTCAAAATAAATAATAACGGATAAGATGTTAAAACAAAGAACACTTAGAAACTCAATCAAAGCAGTAGGTATAGGTCTTCATACTGGAAAAAACATAACTATGGAATTATTGCCTGCTGATATAAATACAGGAATTAACTTTATAAGAAATGATGTGGATGAGGCTTTATTGATTCCAGCTATAGCTGAAAATGTTGGAGATACAAGCCTTTCAACAGCATTAATTAAAGATGATGTAAAAATATCAACTATTGAGCACCTACTTTCAGCCATTGCTGGTCTGGGTGTTGATAATTGTATAATTAAGGTGGATGGGCCAGAAGTCCCAATTATGGATGGGAGTTCTAGTCCTTTTGTATTTTTAATTCAATCAGCTGGATTAGAAGATCAAAATGCTTTAAAAAAGTTTATTAAAGTTAAAAAGGAAATTACCGTAACTCGCGATGATGCTTATGCTTCAATCAAACCTTTTAATGGTTTTAAAGTTTCGTTCAAGGTTGATTTTGATCACCCTGTCCATAAAACACTTCCCAGTGAATCAATTATTGATTTTTCCTCTACATCATTTGTAAAGGAAGTTTGTCGAGCAAGAACATTTGGTTCATGGAATGAAAAAGAATTTCTACAATCAAAGAATTTAGCCTTAGGAGCAAGCGTTTCTAATGCAATTGTTTTTGGTGAAGAAGAGATTCTTAATGAGGAAGGCCTCAGATTTAATGATGAGATAGTGAAACATAAAATGTTGGATGCTATTGGTGATTTATATCTTCTTGGTGGAAACCTTATTGGTCAATTTTCTGGATATAAATCAGGGCATGCATTAAACAATCAATTGTTAAGAAAAATTATCTCTGATAGTGACGCTTATGAGGTGGTTGAGTTTGAAAACTCAGAAAATGCCCCAATCTCGTATGTTAGGCCTCCATTTGGAGATATAGATTAGCTTTGAAAGTTAAGTAACTGTTTGTAAGAAATTAATATGTTAAATCCTTTTGCTAAAATTTTTGGTTCCAGTAACGATAGAGTAATCAAAAAAATGATGCGTCATGTAATTGATGCAAATAATCTTGAAGAAGATTTATCAAAAAAACCTGATGACTATTTCCTAGAATTAAAATCAAAACTAAAAGAAATATATATTCAAAATAATAAAGATATTTACAGCATATTACCAACAGCATTTGCTGCTGTCAGAGAGGCATCAAAAAGAACCTTAGGACTAAGACACTTTGACTCCCAAATGCTGGGAGGTATATCGCTTGCAGAAGGTAATATTGCTGAGATGAAAACTGGTGAAGGAAAAACACTTGTTGCAACACTGCCTGCATATTTAAACTCTGTTATTGGAAATAAAGCGATACTAGTGACAGTAAATGATTATTTAGCTAGAAGAGATGCGGAGTGGATGAGACCAATTTATGAATTCTTGGGCTTAACAGTTGGTGTTGTTGTTTCTAGTCAAGAATTTGGTGAAAAAACAAGTTCTTATCAAAGTGACATTATATATGCAACAAATAACGAGCTTGGTTTCGACTATTTAAGAGATAACATGGCTCACTCTGTTCAAGAAAGGGTTCAGTGCTCTCTTGATTTCGCAATTGTAGATGAAGTTGATTCAATATTGATTGATGAGGCTAGAACACCCTTAATTATTTCAGGCCCCTCTTCTGAAAGTTCAGAAATGTATAAACAAATTAAAAAATTTATACCGAAATTAATTCTTCAAGATAGAGAGGGAACAGAAGAAGATCCTTTAAAGGATGAAGAGAGAGGACATTATTTAATTGATGAAAAAAATAGAAATGTTGAGCTAACTGACGATGGCTATATTCTTGTTGAAGGCCTGCTTGAGGATTCTGGTCTAATTGGTGCGTCTGAAGGTCTATATTCAATTTCAAATTTAAAAATAATGAAATTTGTTCAAGCAACTTTAAGAGCTAACTTTCTATTTAAAAAAAATGTTCACTACCTAGTTAGAAACAATGAAGTTTTGCTAATAGATGAACATACTGGAAGAACAATGCCTGGAAGAAGAATGAGTGAAGGGGTTCATCAAGCGCTAGAGTGCAAAGAAAATGTCCCTATCCAGAGAGAATCTCAGACTCTTGCTTCTACTACATTCCAAAACTTCTTTAGATTATTTAATAACCTTTCCGGAATGACTGGAACTGCGGACACTGAAGCTGTTGAATTCCAACAGATTTATGGATTAAACGTAATAATAATTCCTACTAATGTTCCAATGATTAGAGATGACCATAATGATTTAGTTTTCTTAACAAAAAAGGCTAAATATAAAGCTTTAGTAGATGAAATTGAATCTTTAAGGCAGAAATCAGCACCAATCTTAGTTGGAACTGTTTCAGTTGAGTCTTCAGAAGAAGTATCTTCATACTTAACAGCAAAAAAAATATCACATCAAATATTAAATGCAAAACACCACGAAAAAGAAGCTGAAATTATTGCAAATGCTGGAAGGCCAGGAATGGTTACTATTGCTACAAATATGGCTGGAAGAGGAACTGATATTGTTTTAGGTGGAAAAAAAGAAGATCAAAGTGAAGCAGAATGGGCTGAAAATAATGAGAAAGTTTTATTATCTGGAGGTCTTCATATTTTGGGTACAGAAAGACATGAGTCAAGAAGAATTGATAACCAATTAAGAGGGAGATCTGGAAGACAAGGTGATCCTGGTTATTCTAGATTCTTCTTGTCTCTCGAAGATGATTTATTAAGATTGTTTATCTCAGATAACAGGCGTGCTCTTTTTGATAAAATTGGTATGGGAGATGACCATATAGAACATAGAATGCTCTCAAGGGGAATTGAGAATGCTCAAAAAAGAATTGAAAGTAAAAATTTTGATGCTCGAAAAAATCTACTTGAGTATGATGATGTTTCAAATGATCAGAGACAGGCGATCTATTCTCTAAGAAACCAATTATTGGAAGAAGCAGACATAAGTGAGACTATTAATAATTTAATTGAAGATCAATTCAAAATTGTTACTAACTCCTTCATTCCAGTCGAGTCTGTAGAGTCTCAATGGAAATCAAAAGAGTTAGAAACTCATCTTATTGATGCCTATTCTTTGGAGACGAATATTGCTCATAAAATCTCTGAAGATAAAAAATTAATACCTGAATCTATAGTTTCTCTTATTACTAATATAGCCAAAGATAGATACGTAGAAAAGTATAAAGATGTTGGTGACAACAGACTTATGTTAGAAAAGCAAGTAATGCTTCAAGTCCTAGATGTTCATTGGAAAGAACATTTGGGAGAAATAGATCATCTAAGAAATAGTATTGGTTTAAGAGCATATGCTCAAAAGAACCCTAAAAATGAATTTAAAAAAGAAGCATACTCAATGTTTGAATCAATGTTAGATGAAATAGATAGCGGCACAGTGAGAATATTGTTTTCTTTACAAATAGCAAATGAAAATGAGATAAATTCTCTAAAACAAAATGATCAAAGGCAAGAAATATCTTTAGAGAAAGCTGAAATAGGCAATCATCAAGAAAATAATTTTAATAATGAAGAATCTAAACTTAAAGCAACTGCAGAAACAATTACAAGAGTAGAGCCAAAATTAGGTAGAAATGACCTTGTAAAAATTAGCAATGGACAAGAAACGAAAGAGTTAAAATACAAAAAAGCTAAACCTTTAATTGAAACAGGTGAATGGAAAATTATATAGAGAATCAATCTTCATAAAAATCCTCAGATTGAATAGGCCTAGAAATTTTATTATCCTCGTTTGCCCATGAGCCAAAGTCTATTAATTTACATTTTTCTGAACAAAATGGTCTGTATAAATTTTTATTAGATAAATCCGTTTCTTTTTCGCATCTTGGGCAATTAGGCATTATTTATAATCTCCATATATTTCTTATGTATTTTAAAAATTTCATTTTTTAAATACTCAAATGATGATAAATTAAGAACAACATCATCAGCTATAGTTAGCCTCTCATCTCTTGTTGCTTGAGAACTAATAATTTTTTGAATATCTTTATTTGATTGATTGTCTCTTAAAGAAGATCTTTTAATCTGTGTTTCAACATCACAATCTATAAGTAATATTCTGTCATAATTATCAGAAGAATTAGTCTCGAAAATTAAAGGAACCATAACAATACAATAAGGCGATTTTGAATTATTAATAAAATCCGAAATTTTTGATCTCACAATAGGATGAATTATATTTTCTAATTCCTTTTTTTTAATTTCGTTAGAAAAAATTTCTTTTCTTAATAATGTTCTATTTACCTCTTTATTTTTATCAAGAAGACCTTCTCCAAATTTTTGAACGAACAAATTATAACTATGTGAATCTTTGGATAAAGTATTTTTTGCAACAATGTCAGCATCAATTACATCAATACCCAACTCAATAAAACAATCAGCAGCAGCTGATTTGCCAGAGCCTATTCCACCAGTTAAACCAATAATCATGCAAACATTATACGTGAGATAAAAAAAAAGGCCTCTAGTAAAACTAGAAGCCTTTTTAGAGAAAAAAGCCTGACGATTTCCTACTCTCACACAGGGAGACCCTGCACTACCATTGGCGTTAACCCGTTTCACTTCTGAGTTCGAGATGGGATCAGGTGGTTCCAAGTTGCTATTGTCATCAGGCAAACTGGTATGTAACTTTTTATTTTTTAATTCTCACTACAATGTTTTACTCAAATTATGAACCTTACTTAAGGTTACATGATCAAGCCTCACGAGTTATTAGTACAAGTTAGCTCAACGCCTCGCAGCGCTTACACATCTTGCCTATCAACGTCATAGTCTATGACGACTCTTTAGGAGACATAAAGTCTCTGGGAGATTTAATCTTGGGAGAGGCTTCCCGCTTATATGCTTTCAGCGGTTATCCTTTCCGAACATAGCTACCCGGCAATGCCACTGGCGTGACAACCGGAACACCAGAGGTTCGTCCAATTCGGTCCTCTCGTACTAGAATCAGCTTCCCTCAAATCTCCAAACGCCCACAGCAGATAGGGACCGAACTGTCTCACGACGTTCTAAACCCAGCTCGCGTACCACTTTAAATGGCGAACAGCCATACCCTTGGGACCTGCTCCAGCCCCAGGATGTGATGAGCCGACATCGAGGTGCCAAACACCGCCGTCGATATGAACTCTTGGGCGGTATCAGCCTGTTATCCCCGGAGTACCTTTTATCCGTTGAGCGATGGCCCTTCCATACAGAACCACCGGATCACTAAGACCTACTTTCGTACCTGCTCGACGTGTCAGTCTCGCAGTCAAGCACACTTCTACCTTTGCGCTCATAGCATGATTTCCGACCATGCTGAGTGTACCATCGCGCTCCTCCGTTACTCTTTGGGAGGAGACCGCCCCAGTCAAACTACCCACCAGACACTGTCCGCGACCCGGATAACGGGTCTGCGTTAGAACCTCAAACATACCAGGGTGGTATTTCAAGGATGGCTCCACGCAATCTAGCGATCACGCTTCAAAGCCTCCCACCTATCCTACACAGATAGGTTCAAAGTTCAGTGCCAAGCTATAGTAAAGGTTCACGGGGTCTTTCCGTCTAGCCGCGGGAACACGGCATCTTCACCGCGATTTCGATTTCACTGAGTCTCAGGTGGAGACAGCGCCCCCATCGTTACGCCATTCGTGCAGGTCGGAACTTACCCGACAAGGAATTTCGCTACCTTAGGACCGTTATAGTTACGG
>ENA-OREM01001646-OREM01001646.1-marine-metagenome-genome-assembly--contig:-NODE-1646-length-10744-cov-3.545889_pt1 | contig 10744 bp, 12 predicted proteins | sample MGYA00248623_ERZ508561 | MGnify/ENA primary metagenome ERZ508561 (study PRJEB26227, sample SAMN06264494) | marine metagenome | isolation source: Columbia River Estuary | place: USA:Columbia River...
AAAGAAAAAGCGCTGCTGGTTTCTTTGTGACAGTTGTGCCCCAGTTAAACGGTAAGATTGATATGTAAAGTGCTGATCAGAGTGGAATGATGAGTGCCGCTGTCCCAGAGCCAAGAACAGCATTAACATCCGTCACCAAAATCAGTGGTTTTAACTCATCTTCAGTCAGACATATGACTTAAGGCCCAATGCGCTCAGAGAAAGTTTACCACATGACCAATCTTATAAAGTAAAAATCAGAACAATTGGTACAAGAAAAACACTACATTGATGCTCATTTCGAGGAGACTGAGGATCACAATGATCAAATCAAATTTGAAATAAGAATGATGTATGACTCGCTTAAGCAAGACAAAGCTGATGCTGAAGCCGAATATGAAGCAAAAATCAAAGAGCTTGTTCAACTCGAGATCAAGGAAAAGATGGTGAGATTGAAGTATGAAAAGATGATGGAGGATATGAAACAAAGAATAGAAATTAACATTCATAACCAAGAATTGGCTGAAAAAGAGATCGAGTAAGTGCAGAAGGAAATAAACAAAGAAAGGAAGAAGTACAACAAGTTCCTGGAAAGAGACAAAGAGAAGATCCAGTATATCAACCAAAACATGAACACGAAGCGTTTGGTAGAGATGAGCTACGTCAACGAGCTCAGGAGGGTAAAGGAGAGAATGGAGAAAGAACACAAGGAAGAAGAGGAGCGAGCTGAGGAGAGATCCCAGTTGGAGGTAAAGCGATCACTGAAAGCAATAGGTACATTATCTGTGTGTCCCTCCACTCGAATGCGGCCCTCTGACAGGGACAGAGTTGAGCCTATCTTGGTCAATAGGCCTCTAAAGCCATCCTGCACATTGGCGCTGCCGGACACAAAAGAGCCCTGACTGGCCAGGCGCACAATCAGGTTTTCGTCCTGCAGCACTAATTCCACGGCACCGGCTTCGATTTCCTCGGCAAGATCCTGGGTCATTTTTTCATACTGAGCCTTGGCATCCTCGCGGCGGCGTTCTTTGGCTTGCTCTAGAGCAGCCAGGTCCTGCTTTCGTACCTCTATCTCAGTGGTGGTAGCTGCCTGAGCCGCAAGCACCTTCTCGGACACGTCCAGAACAGGTTGAGTCAGATAGAAACCCGTAGACTCTGGCTCACGACTGGAAAAGGTCTGCAGCTCGACAATCACTTTGCTGTCAGCTTTGCGCAGCACCACTGAACCTTCTTTAATTTCTTTGGCCAGGCTCTCGCGCAGAGATGCCATGGTCTCCTCCGCCCTGAGAGCTGCCAGTTCCTCTGGGCTTAGGCTCTTTAGATCTAGATCAGACTCGCTGTCGCTGGCATCTTCCGAAACCATAAGGGTGGTAGAGATGGGTATTTCTATCAGAGGACTAATAACAGTGGCACCGAAGGCCGCGTTCAAAGAGCCCATGGCCTTGGCGCGCTCTCCCACATCCATGGTCGCAAAGTTATACAGCAGTGCAAAAAAGGCCATCAGCAGGGTCGCCATATCGGCGAAGGTTGTCATCCATGGCGGTGCAAATCTTTTGCATTTTGGGCACTCCTCTGGCAGCTCATTCTCGTCTTCCAGCAGCTCTTCATCAGCCATGGGCGCTCACCAGAGCAGCTCTGTAAGCTGCTAGTCGATGAGGATTGATGCCTAGCATAGTTCCCATGGGTTTAAACCGCTGATTTTTTCTGCATATCCATTGCTATTCGGCCGCTGCGGGCTCAGCATTGGCGCGTTTTTTGTTTTTCTTGGGGTTTAGGAAGGCCGATAACAGGTCACCCAATAATCGCGGGTTACCGCCACCCTGGATAAACAGAACTCCCTCAATAATAAGCTGGCTGTTCATCTCTTCGTTTTTGGCATGGTTCTCTAGTTTCATTGCGATAGGGATAAAAACAATGTTCGCCAGCAGTGAACCATAGAGTGTGGTCAAAAGGGCCAGGGCCATAGCGGGGCCAATGCCCTCGGGGTCGGATGCCATATTTTGAAGCAGATTGACCAGACCGATCAATGTGCCGATCATGCCCATGGAAGGCGCAATATCTCCTGCGGCCTGCAGCGTTCCCCGGCCAGTCTCATGGCGCCTGGCCGTCATAAACATATCGCGCTCCAGAGAGCTGCGAATAAAGCCGGCCTCATTGCCGTCGACCAGAGCACTGATGCCCTTGGCTAGAAAACGATTGGGAATTTCCTCATTCTCCAGCGCGATCATACCGTCTTTTCGAGCTATGCCTGCCAGCTCAACCAGGCGATCAATCAAATCCTCTGGCTTGTCCATCTTGTAGCGAAACATTTTCAACGACACGATAAACATATTTAAAAATTCACCCATAGAGGAGCGAAACAATGTCACCGCAAAGGTCCCTAGTACCACTAGATACGCGGAGTTAGCATTCATCAGTGGCGTGGGATCTGTAACCGCCAGATTTATCGCGACAAGCGCGCCAACCAGGCCGATAATTGTTGCAATGTCCATTGGTACTCCCAGAGGTTAATAGATTATTGTTTGCAGCAGCCGTTTAGCCGCAAGACCGCATAGAGATGCCGCAAGACTTTTCTCCATGGTTTAACTATCGACAGTTTGATGTTTTTATTTAGGCCGCTGGCGGCAAGTTTAAGCCATTCAATTCCCCATAGGAAGCAGGATGCTAATTCCTGTTTGCTAAGGGAGAATTCGGCTAGCTAGGTTTGCCCTGACTAGGTTTGGGAGCAAAGCTGAGACATCGGCTGCCCTCTATGCGGGTGACTTCCAGACAGGGCAGCATTTTGGATTTAAACCCCATGGCATTACAGGCGTAGGGCATGTTTTTTTCGTGGGTAATTTTGAAATATCTGCAGCCCCAGCAGTTGGTCTGTTGGCTAGGAGGACTCGTCATTGCTGTTTTTCCAGTACTCCTGATAGGATTTCCACAGCAGCAACGACACAAAGACCGCTGCAAAAAAGTAAACCGCGGCGCTGGTCAGGTCCACCCCTCTCAGAAATGCAAACTCTGGCCTGGTAGTGGCTATGCCAATAATCATCACAGCCATAATGCCAATAAAGCGCATGCGGCGGCAAAATTCGCAGGGTGGCTTTCTGTGTTGGCCTGTCATATTGAGTCTCCGTAACAGCCTGTGAATTGCCAGGCTGTAAACATCTGTATAGAGCTCGCATTGTATGCCTCCTGCGACTCCCGGTGCAAACTAACCTCTAGCTAGCGCAAAACAGCTGCGGCTGTGACCTCAACCTGATACTGGGAACTAGGATCAACAATGGGTCCAATGCCAGTTCCCAGAGTGAGAGTCTGACCTGCGGCCAATGGCGCAGGCAATGTTAAATAGCTAGCTTGACCTGCTACGGTAATACGCAGTCGCACTGCTTGCATGGTGACCGGGCTACTATTGCTGGTGCGCACCAGTAACTCTCGGCGGTCGGAAAGCAATAGTTGAGCTGTTATAAAGCGCTGAGGTTCCAGCTCAAGCGCAATGGCTTGAAGCTGTTGCTTGGCCCGCAGCTGCAGGTCTCCGCCAGCCTGATAGGCCTGCTTGTAATATTTGGCTGCCAGGCTGTATTGCTCTCCCTCCATGGCCTCTTCACCCAGGTAATAGCTGGCCGTTGGAGTGGGCAGCAGGGCATAGCTGCGTTTAATATCGGTTAAACCCTGAGTTGTTTGGCCGCGCTCGTGGCGCAATACCCCGCGGGCCAGGTAGGGGCTGAAATACTGTGGATTTTTACTGATCGCGGTGGTGAAGGCTCTGTCAGCATTGGCAAGATTATCCATCTGCTTCCAAGCCTGACCGCGCAGCTCCCAAAAGGCGCTTTCTTCAGGCTGTATGGCCACCGCTTTATCAAGAGCGGCAAGGGCCTTTTTGCTCTGCTTTTTATCTAATGCTGCTAAGGCAGTTTTCTGTGCGGCGTAGGCCGGAGCATCCTTTTTAAGCTGGGCGATGGCGGCTTCATAGCGCTGTCTGTAGCGCTGACCACTGGGCAAACTACTGGCCCGGGCACTGTTGGCTTCGACACGCCGAATAGAGGGCGGATGACTGGCAAACAGGCCACTAATAAAGTCTGTCTGGCGGTCTTCACTGAGTTTCACAAAGGTGCGCTGTAATTCCACCGCACCCTGGGGCTCGTAGCCTGCTCTGGCCATATATTCCATGCCGTAGTAGTCGGATTCCAGTTCATCATCGCGGCCATATTTAGCCATCCAGGCTGCAGTCCCAAGCTGTGAAGCCGCGGCGTAGAGCTGTCCATTGTCGCGGCCCTGAGTACCAACAGCTACAGCAAGCATGCCAATATTAGCCAGAGTTCCTCGACTCATTTGAGAAGCACTGTGGCGGGCGGCGGCGTGCACAATTTCATGGGCAAGCACTGCTGCCAATTGGGACTCATCGTCCAAATACTCCAGTAGGCCACGGTTAATGGCGATTTTACCTCCAGGCAGAGCCCAGGCATTGGGCACTGAGTTGTTTAGCACGACAAACTCATAGGGCAAATCTGGACGATCACTCTGGGCGGCAAGCCGGCGACCTACTGAGGTTATATAGGCCTGCAGTTCTGAGTCCAGATAATAGTCGCCGCCCTGAGACTGCCGCGAGGGCCCATAGTTGTTTTCGCCCAGGCTAATCTCTTGTCTTTCTGAAATCAGTGATAGCTCCTTTTCCCCGGTCACCGGGTTAACGGCACAGCCGGCTGCGAATAAAACCGCCATCAGGCTGACTGCGTAAAGAGGGATTAATGGGTTGTGCATTATGTATGCTCCTTGGTTCAATCTGAGGTCCATAGGTTGCTATAATGACAGCACTAAACGCTCTGGATTTCCATAAAACGGTGAAAGTAAATCATGTTGACTGTTATTTCTCCCGCTAAAAAACTCGATTACAGTAGCCCTGTTAACTCTGCAACCCACACTCAGCCTGCTCTTTTAGAGCATTCCCAGGAACTGCTCGCTGGGCTCAAAACCCTTTCACCCAAAGATGTCTGCGCACTCATGGGGTTGAGTGATAAGTTGGGCGCGCTGAATTATGAGCGCTTTCAGGAGTGGCAAACACCATTTACCACAGATAATGCTCGCCCTGCGGTCTTGGCCTTCAAAGGAGATGTTTACCAGGGTCTTGATGCGCAGAGCATGACTGATAAGCAGCTAAATTGGGCCCAGGATAATCTGCGCATATTGTCAGGTCTCTATGGTTTGCTGCGTCCGCTGGATCTGATGCAGCCCTACAGATTAGAAATGGGTACTAAGTTTGCCAATGACCGAGGGGTGGATCTCTATCAGTTCTGGGGCGATATTATTACCTCCGAAATCAATATCCTGCTCACTGAGTCCTCAGATGCGGTGTTGCTTAATCTGGCATCCAATGAGTATTTTAAATCGGTGCAGGCAAAGGATATTCAGGGACGCATCATAACCCCGGTATTTATGGACAAAAAGACCGATAAATTTAAGATTATCAGCTTCTTCGCCAAAAAAGCTCGCGGGCTGATGAGTGCCTTTATTATTAAAAATAAAATTACTAATGTTGAAGATATCAAAAAGTTCGACGTCGATGGCTATAGCTATAACAGCGCTATGAGTGAGGGAGATAAGTGGGTCTTTACCCGCGAGCATTAAGAAGGTGCAACTGTCTATGGATAAGCCTTTTTCTCAAGCCTGCGAAAATAATCGCGAACCTATCTTTAATGCCCTAAGGCCCCTGATAGCAGACAAGACCAGTGTTCTGGAGATCGGCAGCGGTACAGGACAACATGCTGTATGGTTTGCACATCAGCTTCCCCATCTGGTTTGGCAGACCAGTGATCTTCCCCAGAATCACCCTGGTATCCAGCTCTGGCTCGAGGAGCAGCCCTCCCCTAATCTGCGGCCTCCTATTGCCCTGGATATGCTGGTCGATGCTTGGCCAGAGACTAGCTATGACGTGATTTATTCGGCCAATACTGCACATATTATGCCCTGGCAAGGGGTGGTAAATATGTTATCTCAGGTGGGCTTGCACCTATTATCAGGCGGCCTATTTTGCCTCTATGGACCCATGGCCTATGCAGGAGAGATAGCCCCACAGAGCAATGTCCTGTTTGACCAGCATCTGCGGCAACAGGCAGCCCATATGGGTATTAGGGATTTTCATGATATTAATCGCCTGGCTTTAAACGCTGGATTGGTGCTGCTGGATGACCATCCAATGCCCGCCAATAATCGACTGCTGATCTGGGAAAAGGCTTAAGGCTGTAAAAAATAGTCCAGCGCCAAACCAATAAAAATCACCATGCCGACTCGGTGATTATTTAAAAAAGCTTTAAAACAGCCCTCCGAATGGCGACTTCTGGCCTGCCTATTCTGGCTGATAAAATAAGCGGCTGCGGCACCCAGGCCGAGAAAGTACAGGACTCCTCGCCCAAAGCTGATGCCGGCCATTAGCAACAGCACCAGGGTTGCCAACTGCAACAAGGCGATAATCAACAGATCATGGCGGCCAAAAAGTATAGCCGTAGATTTGATGCCGATCTTTAAGTCATCCTCCCGATCAACCATTGCATAATAGGTATCAAAGGCAATAGTCCAGACAATAATGGCGGCAAAAATAAACCACAGCGCCCCCGGCAACTCCTGTGTTTCAGCAGCAAAGGCCATGGGCACAACCCAGGCCCAGGCGGCACCCAGCCCCAGCTGTGGCAGATGGGTGATCCGCTTTAAAAAGGGATAACTGGCCGCCAACATAAGCCCGCCAACAGACAGTGCAACCGTCATACTATTGGTCATAAGCACCAGTATCAGAGCCAGTACTAACAGACTGAAAAACAGCGCCAACGCCTGCCGCGGAGTTATCTCACCAGTTACCAATGGGCGATTTTTAGTGCGCTCTACAGCGCCGTCTACATGGCGATCTGCATAGTCATTGATCACACAGCCCGCAGCTCGCATAACCACCACACCCAGAGTAAAAATAAGTAGGTTAGCCAGCGAGGGGCTGCCAGCCGAGGCAAACCAAAGCGCCCAATAGGTTGGCCAGAGCAGAAGGTAGGTGCCTATGGGTCTATCTAGACGCATTAGGCGCAGCCATCGATTAGCTGTTGGTAAGGTTGCTGTTGTCATACTGATCGGGAATCATCAAAACTGAGGCATTGATTGTAAGGGCTAAAGCTCGGCAAGAATATCTCGCTGACCAATAGAGGCTTGTGGTCTAGGCGAAATACCGAGCGTCGGCCCCACATAGGCGGCTGATAGGCTGCCAGTACAGCTGGCATCTGTGAGGTGGGGGAGTTGAAACAGGCTACCTCCACGGGCTCGCGGCACATGGAGGGCTCACTAAATAAAAGTGCTCCAAGTGGTCGATTATCCAGCTGTCTGAGGCTGCGCAGGCGGCCAGTCAGGGTGCTGAGGGGAATGATACTGCGGGCATAGACCCAGGCTGTGCCGCCGCCCAGCAGCAGCACCTCGCGAATTAATGCCAATCGGCGCTGGGGTAACTTTAATGCCCGGCGCTCCGATAACCGGGGTACGCCAAGGTTCTGTCTTAGCACCTGTACTTTCAGCCTATTATCGCAGGCGTCCATTAGGCGCTGCGTAAGAGATCCGGTGTCCGACAGCCAGGGCCGCAACTGAGCGGGCACTCTATAGTCAGAAACGCTAGCCATCTGTCGCCACAGGGGCTCAGACACTGGATGAAAATCAGAAAATTGGGTTGAGGATAGAGCCATTAACTGCCCTTGGGATAGATAGACGGCAAGCCTTCCGGGCGGGCCTTAAAACGCTTGTACTCCCACTGATACTGACTGGGTGCCAGGGCCACAATAGACTCTACTCCCCGATTAAGGGCATCTAGGCTAGTTTGCTGGTCGGCGCTATTAATCGCTTCTGCGGCTGGCATAAAGTGCAGTCGCCAGCCCCCATCTGCGCGCAGTGCGGTACACAGTAGCACCTGGCTGCCAGACTTTTGAATCAGATTGTGCACCAGAGTCATGGTCTGGGCTGGCACACCAAAAATGGGGGAGAAATCGCCACTGGCGGCCGGAGGTACCTGATCGGGCAAAATAGCTGTGGTCTCCCCTCTGCGCAGCGCCTTTAAGAGTGCAGCAACGCCGCGCACATTGGTAGGCACCAAGGTGGCACCGGCTCTCTGTCTTGAGGACTTTATCCAGTGTTCGAGCTGAGCCATTTTGGGAGGCTCGTACATTGAGGTCATAGTGGTCAGGGTGGATACCCAGAGGCCTATTACTTCCCAATTCCCCTGGTGGGGAACCAGCAAAATAGTACCCCTAGGGTTATCCAGCGCAGCCTGTAAATGTTCAGATCCCTCTACGCTGACTATTTTACTGAGCAACCACTGCGATGATTGGCGCCATAACTTGGGCGTCTCAAAAAAAGCCTGGCCCAGCTGAGACATGCGCTGTCTGCTGAGACCATCGAGCTCCTGTGCCGATAGCTGGGGATAGCAGAGAGCTAGGTTAATCTGGGTAACCCTGTAGGGGCGCGAATTGGTCAGGCGCAGAAAATGACCCAGCACAGCACCTAAATATCTGGCCACCCCCAGCGGCAGCCAGGCTATTATTTTTAATACAAACAGCAGTGCGTTGTTTTTCACAGCTTGCCAGGTAGCTCGTTTTGCAGATACTGGCGCAGCTCATCGCCGATTTCCTTATGCTCTAGGCCCAGCTCAATATTAGCTTTTAACAGGCCCATTTTACTGCCACAGTCATAGCGAATGCCCTCATATTCATAGGCTAGCACCTGCTCCTCGGCAAGCAGTGTCTGAATCGCATCGGTCAGCTGAAACTCCCCTCCGGCGCCAGGTTTTAGAGCCGCTAAATGAGTAAACAGCTGAGGTGTAAAGATATAGCGACCGGTCACACCCATATCAGAGGGCGCGTCCTCATGGGCGGGCTTCTCCACAATTTCGTCCAGCAGGTACACTCGGTCGGTCTGCTTGCTGCCACTGATCACACCATAGGAAGATATTTCAGGCCCAGGCACTTTCTGTACTGCAATCACAGAGCTTTTGTAAAAATCGTAGATCTCCACCATCTGCTTCATGGCGCCCTTGGGATGATGAATTAAATCGTCGGCCAACAGCACTGCAAAGGGCTCGTCGCCAACCAGGTGGGCTGCTGTAGAGACGGCATGGCCCAGGCCCAGGGCCTCGGTCTGACGGATATAGGTGCAGCTGACCCCTTTGGGCACAACGTTCTGGGCAATATCCAACAGCGCTTTTTTGCCGCGCTGCTCTAGCTGGTGCTCCAGCTCATAGGCTTTGTCAAAATGATCAGCAATGCTGCGTTTGGTACGCCCTGTAACAAAAATTAACTCTGTAATACCAGCTTCTACGGCTTCCTCAACTGCATATTGGATCAGTGGTTTGTCGACTACAGGCATCATTTCCTTAGGGCTGGCTTTGGTCGCCGGTAAAAATCTGGTTCCCATACCAGCTACTGGGAACACCGCCTTCCTAACCCTGTCGCCGCGCTTCACATGGTCCATTGCATACTCCTTTAACAAATGATCATTAGTTTGTGAGGCCGCATTATATCCATAATTGGTTGGCTCTACGCCATCAAATAGATTCATTAGCTATGGATTGCCCTATCTTTCTCGTTTTCCGGGCTTATAATTGCCGCTTCTCTGATTGGCAACAACATTTGTAGGTGATATGCGTGAGCAATCTCTGTGCTCCCCCTGATACTTTTCAGGAACTTATAGCAAGACTTCAGCAGTACTGGGCAGACCAGGGCTGCGTAGTAATGCAACCTCTGGATATGGAAGTAGGGGCGGGAACATTCCATCCGGCGACCTTTTTGCGCTCTATTGGTCCTGAGGTATGGAATGCTGCCTATGTACAGCCGAGCCGCAGGCCCACAGATGGCCGCTATGGGGAAAACCCCAATCGCCTGCAGCACTACTACCAGTTTCAGGTGGTGATGAAGCCCTCTCCTGCTGAATTTCAGGAACTGTATCTGGGTTCATTGCAAAATCTTGGCATAGATACGCTGGTGCACGATGTGCGCTTTGTTGAGGATAACTGGGAGTCGCCCACGCTGGGAGCCTGGGGTCTTGGCTGGGAAATTTGGCTAAATGGCATGGAAGTGTCCCAGTTTACCTATTTCCAGCAGGTAGGCGGCCTTGAATGCTATCCAGTCACTGGCGAAATTACCTATGGTCTGGAGCGTATCGCCATGTATTTGCAGGGTGTCGACAGTATCTATGATCTGGTCTGGGCCCATGGCCCCCAGGGTGATGTTAGCTACGGTGATGTGTTTCTGCAAAACGAACGAGAAATGTCCCAATTTAACTTTGAGCATGCAGATGTAGACTTTTTATTTACTGCCTTTGACCAGTATGAAAAAGACGCTCAGAGGCTGACTGAATCACAGCTGCCACTGCCTGCTTATGAAATGGTAATGAAGGCATCCCATACATTTAACCTGCTGGATGCCCGCAAGGCCATCTCAGTAACAGAGCGTCAGCGATATATACTGCGTGTGCGCACATTGGCCCGCAGCGTGGCCCAGGGTTATTTCGATTCGCGCATGGCTGCGGGCTTCCCTCTCGCCGATAAAGCTATTGTGGCTGAGGTATTGGCCAAGCAGGCTGCTCCAGGAGAATCGAAATGAGTGCAGATTTTCTGGTTGAACTTGGCACCGAAGAGTTGCCGCCCAAAGCGCTGCTGTCCCTATCGAATGCCTTTACCCAGGGTATTGTGGATCGCCTAAAAGATGAGAATTTAAGCTTTGGTAAGGTGACGGCCTATGCAGCCCCCCGCCGTCTGGCGCTGGTG
>ENA-OREM01001650-OREM01001650.1-marine-metagenome-genome-assembly--contig:-NODE-1650-length-10723-cov-2.553823_pt1 | contig 10723 bp, 7 predicted proteins | sample MGYA00248623_ERZ508561 | MGnify/ENA primary metagenome ERZ508561 (study PRJEB26227, sample SAMN06264494) | marine metagenome | isolation source: Columbia River Estuary | place: USA:Columbia River Estuary...
TTTTGTATTCCGGGTGCAGTGCCTGGCAGTATAGACGCAGTGTAAATGAATCCAGATATTAGAATTGGTAATGAACCAAGTTTCGATTGGCAAAACACAGCATTACATCTTGCTATGAAAGAAGCAATTGACGCAGGATTATATGATCCAAGTGGTTATGCTCCTGATTGGAATACAGATCCAGAGAAAGCGGCAGTGGCATACACAGAATACACTTACTTGGTAAACTGGTCAATGTGGGATATGAGTGTATACTGGGATGGCGGCTCCCTTAGTCCTGAATGGGATGATAGTTTAAAGACACCAGTAGGTATGTCGGCAAATAACCCATTAGGTTATGCATTGTTCAATACATACTTTGCTCCAGTGTTAAGCAAACCAAATTTTGCCACAATAGAAAGTATCTTTGGCGAAAATGACACAGGCGTGTCAGGATATGTTGTTGATGTAATTTCATCAGGCGAAGGTGCTGGAGCAGGTGATACAATAATAATAAGAAAATCTACAAGCGATGGAACATACTTACCAGAGCCTAACAGTTACGATACACTTATAAAAGGCGGCGCATTAAACTATAGTACAGCAACAGGTATAGCATCTGCTGATATTAACATTGACGGTGACGGATTTGTAACACCAACTACAAGTGCAGGTCCTGAAGAGTTAGTTCCTGGACAAGTAATTGATACACTAGATATTAAGGTATATGAAAGACCGTCAGACGGAAGTAGTAAAATTACAAGTAGGAACTACACTGGCGATGGTACAACTACTGTGTTTAATTTTGGAGCAGAAGTAATACAGCAAGACAGTTTATTTGTAAAAATAAATTATGCTATAATTGCAAGCACTGAATATACAATAGACTATGATGCTAAAACTATTACATTTAATACTGCACCGATAGTTGGATCCAAAATACATCTAGCAGTACTAGGTGTTAGCGGAACAAAAATAATAGATATTGATAATTTTGTAGCAGACGGAAGTACAGCAAGATTCTTAACAAATGTACGTTTTGCTGATAATTTGCAATCAGTAATTACACTTAATGGACAAAAATTAGAAAATGTTGTTGTAAAAAGTCGTAAGCCAGATGGCATTAGCGGAAATGCATTAATTAAATTTGCAACACCTCCTGCTGCAGGGAGTGTAATTAACTTTGCATTCTTTGAAGGCGGAGACGTCCAAAACTATAGTGAAGTTGGCATACAAAACTTTACACTAGACGGAAGTACAACATCTTACACATTAACCACAACTCCGTTTACTGCTACACCGACTCCGTGGCAAACTATAGTAAAAGTTAATGATATTATTTTAAATGCAGGCTACACACAAAGATTTACAATGACAGCAGCAACAAGAGAATATCAATTAGATAATTTCCAAATTCCGCCAGGATCAGTAAACAACAAAGGCTTACAAGTTTTTATTAACGGTAAAAAGTTAACGTACTTGAAAGATTGGACATTTACTGGTGCGTCTAGTTCTGCAGGAAGTAGTATTGTAAGAATTAAAACAGCAGTAGGACATAGTACAGGTGACATCCTTGATGTTTATCTTGTAAATGATGGACAATATGCATTTGGTTATATTGATGCTGGTGGAGAATTTGTAGACACACCAGGAACTATATACCTTGACAGTGCATATAACGAAAATGATATACTTACAGTTTACCAATTTAGTAATCATGATAGTCAAAGATTTGAAAGACAACAACTAGATGTAATTTCTAGAGTTACACTTACACCTAATACTGATGATTGGTATAAGTTTAATCACTTAACAGCTGGGCTTATTGAATTACCTACTCCGGCTATAGATGCTGAATATGTTTGGATTACTATAAACGGTCAATTATTATTACCAAGTATCCAGTACCAAGTAACGGATAATAAAAAATATGTAAAAATTAATATTCCTGTTGCACAAAATGATGTAATTGAATTAATACATTTTGCAGAAGCACAGTCAGTAAACAAATATGGTTGGAGCCAGTTCAAAGATATGCTTAACCGTACTCATTATAAGCGTTTAGATGATACTGCTGGTATACAATTAGTTACAGACTTAAATTGGTATGACCAAAAGATTACAATAAGCGATGGAAGTACATTGCCTATCCCAGATGCAACAAGTAGTGTTCCGGGTGTAATATTTATAGATGGCGAAAGAATAGAATATTTTGTAAGAAACGACAATGTATTGAGTCAACTAAGACGTGGTACATTAGGTACAGGTGTAAAAGACACACATATTGAAGGTACTACAGTGTTCAATAGCGGATTAACATCAGTGATGCCGTACAAAGACGAAACACTTACAACACAGTTTATAGCAGACGGTATATCAAGTACGTATACTTTAGATTTTGTTGCAAGTAGTATTAACGAATTTGAAGTATTTGTTGGCGGCAAACGTTTACGTAAAAACGCAATTAGTAGTTACGTATCATTAAATCCAACATATCAAGATAGTCCGGAAGGTGATGTTACACTTCCGGCAGAGTTTAGTGTGAATGGTTCTACACTAACATTAACCACAACCCCAACAGAAAACGTTAAGGTAACTGTTGTAAGACGTAGCGGTATAATATGGACAAATCCAGGTACTCAACTGAGTAAAGCAGATTCTGACATAGCTAGATTCTTACGTGACTCAACAGTTGACTTGCCGCGATAAATACAACAGCAGGATGTATAACAAATGACAGATAAAATAAATGAAAATAGCGGTGTGTTAATACAAGGACACATCAAAATACACAATCCAGAAACTGGAGAAGTAATAGTGGATAAAAATAATGCTATCCATTACGAAAATATGAGTATAAGCCTAGCAGAAAGTATAGGAAATGCTGGTACTGGTTGGATTTACCAGATGGGGTTCGGAAACGGCGGTACAAGCGTTGATGATACAGGTATTATTACATACCTAACTCCAAACTCAACAGGTACAAATGCAAGTTTGTATAACGAAACATTTACTAAAGTAGTAGATGATCGTAGTGTTAACAATTTAGATCCTGCAAGAAATAAAATTGAAACAAGACACGTTAGCGGAACAAACTATACTGATGTATTAGTAACTTGTTTGTTAGATTATGGTGAACCAGAAGGTCAAGATGCATTTGATACTGCAACTAACTCAGAAAGTTTATATGTATTTGACGAATTAGGATTAAAAGCATATAGTGCAGACGGCACAGGTAGACTACTTACACATGTAATTTTCCATCCTGTACAAAAGTCATTGAATAGATTGATACAAATTGATTACACTGTGAGAATACAAAGTCTAACAGGTTTTAACGAGGGATAATTGAATGCCATATACAATACAATTTACTGATAGTAACGAAAACAATCCCATAATAATTGAAGATCAAACTATCAATAATGATACTAGTTTGCAGTTACCAGGAAAAAACAGTGTTGGGTACGGCGCCGCAATTGCTACAGACTTACTTCATTTATTAGAAAATTTTGCAGCACCAACTGCACCAGATAGACCAATTGAAGGACAGTTATGGTATAATAGTTCATCAGAGCAACTGTTAGTATACGATGGAACTATTTGGGTTCCAAGTGGTGGTCTAAAGAAAAGTACAACTCAACCTGATGCTGTTAATTCACTAACTGGCGATTTATGGGTTGATACAGATAACCAACAATTATACTTGTATAGTGGTAGTGGTTGGATACTAGTTGGCCCGCAATTTAGTGATGGCCTAACAACTGGTGCTGTACCAAATACAATTATCGGTCAAGATAATGCAGAAAACACAGTTATTGAAATTCAAGTTGCAGCAAATATTGTTGCTATAATTGCTTTTAGTGAGTTTACTCCTAAAGCAACAATTACAGGATTTACAGGAGCACCTATACGTCCGGGTATTAACCTTGCAAGTAGAGATACAGACGGTGATGGAATTAACAATGTTAAGTTTTACGGTATTGCTGAAAAATCTGAAAATTTAATTGTAAACAATTTAGCTATTCCAGCAGGAAACTTCTTAAGAGGCGATGCAGAATCAACAACTACTAGTCCACTGAATATTCAAAACAACAGTGGTATTGCTTATGGTATTAATGCTGAACTTAATATTGGTATTGAAGGCAGTGCTGGCGTAATACAACATAATATTGAAGGTTCAAATATTGATGTTAGAGTTAGAAATGCAGGAAACAGTAATACTGTTTTAAGAGTTGACTCAAGTTTACGAGTTGGAATTAATAACGAAGCACCTGATGAAGCATTAGATGTAACAGGTAACATTTTATCAAGCGGCACAATTAAAACCAATGACACAACTGAAAGTACTACAATAAGTAACGGTAGTATTATTGCTAAAGGCGGTGTTGGTGTTGCTAAAACACTAAATGTTGGTGAAAATATTACAGTCCAAAAAGCAATTACATTAGGTAACAATGATTTAGTTGTAGATACAGCAGCAAGTGACTTAATTTTACCCGATCTTAATAATGCTAGAAACATAGGTACAGCTGCTTTAAAATGGCGCAAAGTTTATGCTACTACTTTCTTAGGAAACTTAGAAGGACAAGTAAGTGGTAACGTTAGCGGAAAAGCAGGAAGTGCAGATAAGCTAACAAGTGCAACTACGTTTAGAGTTACAGGTGATGTTGAAACAGTTGAACAAAGTTTTGACGGACAAACAGGCGGCGGAGTTAAAGAATTTAATTTAAGTGTAAAAAACACTATTGTTAGTGGGAAAGAATTAGTTAATAACAGTCTATCTAACGATGAAATATTAATAGATAGAACTACAGGTGATAATACCGGACTAAAAAGAATAACTAGACAAACACTATTCCAAGCAATAGGCGGTCTTACACCAATTGGCAGTATTATGCCATATGCTGGAAACGCAGAACCTGCAGGTTGGAAGTTTTGTAACGGACAAGAATTAAGTACAGGGGTATTTAATCAGCTATTCCAGTTAATTGATTATAATTATAAACCACAAATTGAAACTACAGCTGGATTTTTCTCTGTACCAGATCTAAGAGGAAGATTTCCAATGGGTAGTGCTGTTATGGGAGGCACTACAGTACCAGCAGCAGAAACAACAAGAGTTGATACAGTAAATTCACAAACATTAGGAGCAGTAGACGGAACTGGTTCTAAAACTATTGATGTTGAAAACTTACCAGAACACCAACATGATTTAAAAGCACCAGATGGACAACAGTTTTTTGCACATCGTGAAGTTGATGGTCGAGGAGTTATCCCAACTGATGCACAACCAAGTAGCTTACAAACTGGAGCTGAAGATTTATCACAAAGATTTGGATCAAGTGGAGATGTTGCTATTCCAACTGGAAGCGGATTTAGTGAAGTTGGAGCACCATTAGATATAACTAATCCGTATCAAACAATTAATTACATTATCTACACAGGAGTCACAGGATCATGAGTTATAAAATAAACAAAACAGACGGGTCCTTGTTAGTAGAACTTACTGATGGAATAATAGATGTTACATCTACAGACTTAACACTAGTTGGACGTAACTATAAAGGGTTTGGCGAAGCATTTAATGAAAATTTTGTAAAAATTATTGAAAATTTTGCTTCTTCAAGTGCTCCTAGTAATCCTTTAGAAGGACAATTATGGTATGATACTAGTGACGATAGATTAAAAATATATAATGGCACAAGTTTTACAACTTCAGGTTCACCATCAGTTAGTGCAACACAGCCAACCAGCCCTGTAGCAGGAGATTTATGGATTGATAACAGTGAAAAACGTCTTTCAATGTACGATGGCACAGTTTGGACTGTAGTAGGACCGCAATATAATGCAGTACAAGGTAAAACAGGACTTGAAGCTGTTACTATGGTAGACACAAGTACACAAACAAGAACAGTTGTAGCATTATACGTTGGTGGAGTGCTTGCTGGATTTTATAGTAGATTTGCTTTTACTCCGGCTAATGCTTATGCAATTGCTCCGTATGCAGTCGGACGTGAAATAAAAATAGGATTTAATCCTGTTGATACTGCCGGATTTAAATATCATGGAACTGCTACTAGTGCAGAAAACTTAACAGATGATGCTGGAAATACTTTTAGCTCAATTGACTTTGTAAGAACTAACGAAAGAGATTCAAGTAATGCAGTAGTTGATCAGCAAATGGAAGGCGGACTATTTGTAAAAGGTAGTACAGGTTTAACAGTAGGATTTGGTGACAGTAAGTATGCTGCGTTTAAAACAATAGATAGCGGCACAACAACTACAATTGAATTAAGTCAATTAAATTATGATTTTTCAATTCGTGTTCCACAAGGCAACGATTATATTGAAGCACTTACTTTAGATACAAGTACACAACGTTTTGGTTTATATCAAGATACACCAACAGCAACATTAGATGTTACTGGAGATGGAAAATTTAGCGGAAACTTAACTGTAGGTGGTAATATTACAGTTGAAGGAAGTACTACATATCTTAATACAGAGACTATGAGAGTACAAGATCCTAATATTGAATTAGGAATACAAGATGATAGTACTGAATTAAATGATACTGGAGTTGATGGCGGTGGTATAACATTAAGATCGACTGATGGCAGTAAAGATATTCATTGGGTAAACAGTACAGGTAACTGGACTTTTAATCAAAATATTGATTTAATACAAGGAAAAGAATACAGAATTGAAAATGTACAAGTGTTATCTAAAACTAAATTAGGTGATACTGTTACTACTGCTAACGGATTAACAAGTGTAGGTACTTTAGGTTCTTTAAGTGTAACAGGTAATGGAGCATTTGGAAGTATTAGCTCTCCAGGAGCATTAAATATTAGCTCAACTGGTGACATAACAATTAACAATCAAAAAATTACAGGACTAGCAACACCAACAGGTAATACTGATGCAGCTACAAAAGCATATGTTGATAGTTCTACAGCAGGAACAGACATAGCACTTGCATTAGATATTACTGGACTAACAACTCCAAATGCGGCTGGAGTATCAAATGGTCCTATAACAGATGTAAAAAACATATTACAGAGTATTTCTCCAGCATCAAGTGTGAGAGAAAATGCAGTAGCAAGAATACATTGTACAAGTTATGCAGGGGCAACTGTAACTGGTATTGGTATTAGTGTAACAACTGATGCTACAGGAACACTACAAAAATCAAGCATTGCTGTTGACGCAGCAGGCACACAAAATGAGACAGTAATACAAGATATTGCGGCTGCTAATACAGCTTCGGGTAATGTTACACTTACACCGACTAGATATACAATGGTATTTACTGTAACAGGAGCAACTTGGACATTTACAAGCACAAGTAATTATCCGTAGGTTACGATAAATACTAATAACAATAAAGGGTTATAAAAACTATGGCGTACACAATTAACACATATAACACTAATCAATTAACCGTAGTACAAGACGGGACAATTGATCAGACTACAGACATCAAGTTAGTTGGTAAAAACTATGCAGGGTATGGTGAGATACAAAACGAAAACTTTGTATTCTTATTAGAAAACTTTGCTGGTGGCAACCAACCACCTAGAGCTATTACAGGGCAAATATGGTTTGATACAGTAAACAGCAAACTTAAATTTTATGATAGCACAAAATGGCGCACCACAGGCGGCGCAGAGATTAGTGCTACTGCTCCGGCAGGATTAGCAACTGGTGATTTTTGGTGGGATACTACTAACGAACAACTAAAAGTCTACAACGGAACTGATTATGTTCTAGTTGGTCCACAAGACGCAGGTTCAGGTATTACACAAATGCAAAGTGCTAGTGTACTAGATACCGGTGCTATTGCAAGATCAGTTATAAAAGCTACTGTAAATGACGAAGTAATTTTTATTATTAGCCCAAGTGAATTTACTATTGACTCAACAGATTCAGAAAACGCCATTTCTGGATTTGATGTTGTACGTCAAGGTGTAACTCTTAAAAATACAACAAATGCAACAGCAGGTGTAACAAGTGGAAGTCAAAGATTTTGGGGAACTGCTTCTAACGCATTAAAGTTAAATGGAATTGATGCAAGTAATTATGTGCAAGCTAATCCAGGAAACCCAACTGTATTTTCAGAGCTTACAAACTTTCAAACTGATGCAGGAATTGCAATTGGTACAGGATTAGATTTAAAAATATTCATTGAAAACGATAATCAGGGTGTTATTAGTAACGCTCAAGGTGACGAGATACGTTTTAGAGCAAAACAAACAGGCGGAGTTATTACTAACATAGTAACTATGGAGCCAGGAAAGATAAAACCAGGCTTAAATAGTGTAGGCTCAGCAGTTGAAACTGTAAATATTGGTAGTACAACAGAAAAATTTAATGAAGTACACGCATCTAACATATATGGAATATCAGAAAAAGCAACTGCATTAATAGTAGGCGGAAACGCAAGAACAGGTGCTGTTGATTCAACTGGAACTGGTACAGGTAACAGTGTAGCAGTGCGTGATTCAAGTGGTAATTTAAATGCAGTATTATTTCAAGGTACAGCAACAAGTGCAAGATATGCTGACTTAGCAGAAAAATATACAACTGATCAAGAATATCCAGTAGGTACAGCAATGGCAGTCGGCGGCGAAGCTGAAGCAAAAGCAGCAAGCGCAAGCAATATGTGTATTGGCGTTATATCTGCAGAACCTGCATACTTAATGAACAGCGACTGTGACGGTCAAGCAATTGGTCTTAAAGGGCGTGTTCCAGTAAGAGTAATAGGTTCAGTAACAAAAGGACAACCTGTTTATGCTTGGGAAGATGGAGTATGTTCAACACAATCGGCAACTTCTTTAGTTGGTATTGCATTAGAATCAAGTGAAGACGAATCAGAAAAATTAATAGAGTGTGTTTTAAAAGTATAAATAACTACGTACTTTAAGAAAAGGATTAATTATGGCAGTGACAGCAGGAACAACGATTGGTGAATCGGAATATACAACATTACGCAGTAAAATGCTTACAGTAATGGGAACACCGTCCGGTACAGGAACTGCCGCAGCAGGATATTTACAGACTACAACTGCTCCAGCAGTTAATCCAGGTGATAAAATTTTAGCATCACAGTGGAATTCTTTAAAAGCTGATATTACAAGAGCATTTACACACCAAACAAATGCTGCTCCAGGGGCACCTGCATTAGTTACTGTTGACACTGATACAGGAATTACAGCTGATATTCATAATGATTATGAAACTGTAGCAAATTTTATTACTAATGATGCAAATAGATTTAGTTTAGGAGCTGCACAAAGTACAACTACATCAGCTAGATCAAAAACAGCAACCGCCTGGAATGGTACAATTATACATGATGTAACATTTACTTGGGCAAGTGCTAACGATGCAAAAGCATTTTTTAATGCAGGTGGATATATTAGAATGGCATCAACACTTTCTTATACAGGAAGCGAAGCAAAAACATTGGAATGGAAAACAATGCTGTCTGACTCTAGTGTAATAGCACTTAATCATGTAAGTGCTTACAAAGAAACTGGCACAAGTGGTACAATTAGTAACAATGACGGTTATTATGATATCAATGGCACAGAGCGTGAACTATATGTACAAGATAATGCTGCAAATCCGTATTCAGAAAATAGATACAAAATTCTAGCAAGATCAATTACAAATGGTCTACGTATACGTTTGTTATACGAAGATAACGATACTGGCGACCAAACAGGTACAGGACCAGCTGTTGATGAAAATGTAGCAGGTACATTAACAAGTGCATTTTCGTATATTAGACCAACTGGCGCAGCAGTAGAAGTTAATGCTCCTACTATAGCAACTGGCGCAACAAATACTTTCACATAAGACTTGACAAATACTTAATTTTAGTGTATACTATAGAAGTATATACAAGGAGATCTTATGGACGAAAGACTAGAAAAAGCTCTTGACTTTTCTAAATTTATAGAAACACAAGCTAATCAAAAGAATATATTCTTAAAAAACTACAAAAGCAATCTCATCTATTATGCATATGGTCATAAGTTTGTTGCTACTCCTAATTTTATTAACTTTGTTAATGTGTTAGCTTCAATGGGAGAAAAACAAGTAGTTGTAATTGACGACAACGATGTTCCAGTTTATGTAGATGATGTAAATGAATTCTATAAAGAACTATTAGAAACTTATGTGTATGCGTCTAGTAAATATGCCGATGAATACAAAACTATAAAGTCTAATAGATCAGTAGAAGGATTAGCAAGTTTATGAGTAATGGTGTAGTTTTATTTGCATTTAATAATTCAAGTATTGACTATATAAAACAAGCAATTTACTGTGCAAAAAATGTAAAGAAATATTTAAATTTACCAGTACAATTAGTTACAGATGGTATTGATTATATATCTGATACATTTCCGTTTTATAAAGAATATATTGACGAACTAACTTATGTGCCTGCACCTCAAGGATCAACAAAAACTTTTTATAACGGAATCTATACTAATAAAAAATTAGAATGGAAAAATTCAGCAAGAAGCAGTGCATACGAGTTAAGTATTTTTGAGAAGACACTAGTTATTGATACTGACTTTTTAATCTTCAATGACAAACTATTAGAATGTTTTTCGTCTCAAGAAGACTTTATGATAGCAAAAAATTATGAGCTAATAAACACAAATAATAAAAAAATAGACTTTACAAGAATTAGTGATAAAAGTATTCCTATGTATTGGGCAACTAT
>ENA-OREM01001651-OREM01001651.1-marine-metagenome-genome-assembly--contig:-NODE-1651-length-10723-cov-2.188334_pt1 | contig 10723 bp, 13 predicted proteins | sample MGYA00248623_ERZ508561 | MGnify/ENA primary metagenome ERZ508561 (study PRJEB26227, sample SAMN06264494) | marine metagenome | isolation source: Columbia River Estuary | place: USA:Columbia River...
GGGCTTGAAGAAGAAGCCCTCGACCTCTGAGTTGATTGATTGGTTGAAACTGCTGATGGCGGATGACATTCCGGAAGAAATCTTAACCAATCGCGATACGACTAAAGCGATTCCGCCGCTGTATGGGGCCTTGGTTAAAAACGAGCAAGATGTGCAGTTGCTAGAGCGACTGGCCTTTATGAACCGGCGTCAGTCGGGCGGTAATAGCTCTGGGGGTCAAGGCTAGGCTTAGGTCAGCCTCAAGCCCATTGTAATGGTCGACGCGAGATTTGGATTGACCGGCTATGACCATGCGCCTCAGAGCGCGGCCTTCAAGGCCGCCGAAAAGGCCCGATCGAGGTTGGCTATAGGGCGCAGATAGCGGCGTTGGAAAGCGTTTAAAACCGGTGCTTGGACATCAGGCTCAAGGTTCCAACAAGTGGGATCTCGAGTTGAGTCGGACCGGCAAAGAGCCTCATCCTCATACCATACCGAGAGATGATGCCGATGAGACAAGCGGTAGACGCAGAAGCTAAGCGGCTTCAATTGCGTAAGTAAAAAGGAAGTACTGAGCATGTTGATCAATTTTTTCATGGAACTCAAGAAAGCCAGAATCCCGGTTTCGATTACTGAGTTGATGCATCTTTTAGAAGTGCTCAAGGCGCGTTTAGTCTATGCCGAAATCGGTAAACAATTAGAGCGGGAAGGCCTCGATTCTGTGAACCACCGCACGGTAGTTTCAACCGCGCGCAAGCTGGCCTTGTTGGCACGTGCAGCCACTGCGGCTGTGAAGGCACCTGCCGTGCCGGATGTCACGCTCAGCCCTGTACCCGCCATCCATTACTTGGTTGACATTGTGAGCCGAGAGCGCAACCCCTTGGCGCATGAGAAGCCCTGGACGGTGCCTGTTCGAAGTTTTGATGAGCGTGTTGTATGGATGGTGGAATTGTTCGGCCGTTTAGAACAACGCGAGAGAACCCCGCGTTAAAGAGCCTGATACAGTGGATTTGAAAATTGTTGAAGTTGTGGTGTTGCTGATTGCCGGTGTTCTTTTTGTAACTTGGCAATTTCGTGATTTACGTCGCGCCAAAGAAGTGACGCGCCAACAACGTGAAGCAGAAAAACACCAAGCTACGCAGCAGAGCGCCAAGCCTAATGAGGCACCTTCGGTGACCTCGCAACAAAACGACCTCAAATGACACCTACCCTCAAAGTCATTCATTTGGTATGCGCGTGCTTGTTTTTGGGCAACGTGATTGTGAGCGGCGTTTGGGCCTTGTTGGCTGAGCGCACGCGCAATCACGCCATCGTTCAATTCAGCAACAAGATGGTTCTGATTACAGACCTCATGTTCACGTTGGTAGGGGCAGTGGGTGTGGTTTGGACAGGCCACGGCATGGCAGAAAATTTTGGAGGTGGTGCCAGTCAACCTTGGATTCAATGGTCCTATTGGCTGCTTACTTTTTCAGGCTTGATTTGGTTGTTCGTTCTGGTGCCTATTCAATTCAAACAGCGCGCTTTGCTTCAACAATATTCTGAGATCACTGAAGAGTATTGGTGCCTGTCCCGCATTTGGAAAATAGCCGGTGCCATTTCTACCGTGCTACCCTTGCCCATTGTGTATTTCATGGTCACCAAGTCGGTTTGACGCGCGTGATCGTCCTAGCTTGGATGAGCAAATGGCAACTTCAAAAAACACGCTCGACGGCCGCGTCGTCTTAATTACCGGTGCAGCTTCTGGCATTGGTGCAGCCACTGCCCTTGAAGTATTGGCCCATGGCGGCGTTCCTGTTTTGGTGGACTGCGATGCAGAACCCCTTGCGCAAATGGCCCAACGCTGCGGCCCTCAAACGCTTTACTGGGTGGCCGATGTCACGCAATTGAAATCAATGCAAGACCTTGTTGAAAAAACCTTGGCCGAGCTGGGCCGCATCGACATCGTCTTTGCCAACGCAGGCGTTGCTGCTTTTGGGCCGATCGCCTACATTGACCCCGAAGCTTGGAAACGCTGCATCGAGGTCAATGTGTTTGGTGTTTTCAACACCGTTCGTGCGGCCTTGCCTGCCATCATGCGGCAACGTGGCTATGTGCTCATCAATGCGTCGGTATCTTCTTTTGCGCATCCTCCTGTGATGTCTGCTTATGCTGCCAGCAAATCGGCCGCCGAGGCCATGGGCAATTCTTTGCGCATTGAGATGTCAGCGCACGGTGTGGGTGTGGGTGTTGTTCATGCGGGCTGGGTGCGCACGCCGCTGGTCACCGAAGGCGCCTTGCATCCAGGCTTTGTGCGATTGCGTGCCACCATGCCAGGCCCCTTGAACAGCGAAACATCGCCAGAGGAAACAGCGCGCGTCATTGTGCAAGGCATGATGCAGCGCAAGCGCAGAGTGTGGGTGCCCGGTTGGTTGCGAATTTTGTTTGCGCTCAGAGCTTTGCTGCACATGCCTTTTGCCGAGCGCGAACTGCTGCGTGCTGCGCCAGAGATTGAAAGCATTTACCTGGAAGGCTTAGAAGCCGAGGGCGCATTGGCTTCTAGCTTTGGGCCCAGAGAGAGAGAGCGAACCCTGGCACGCGCTCGTCAAAACGACTGAACAAAAAGACCACGCCATGCAACGCCGAAAAAATTCACCTAGGCACGTCGCGGCATTCGAAAAGGCAGCATGAAGCGCACCGGCAATGAAACCAGTCTGGGAATGTCCAACGACTCGTGAACTGCAGTGACATTCTCACCCAACAGTTGAGTGCGCAACAAGGATCGAACATAAAACGGCGTGTCTTCTAAAGTGCTCAGCACCTCGGGCGCCTGGCTCGATTCACTGCACATGCCCCGCGAAAGTCGCCAGCCCGAAGAAGGCAAGTTGTGTCGCACCGGTGCTGTAAAAGCGGTGTAACTGCCGTCTGGTGAAAAGCGTTGCGCTACAACCCGGCCTGGCCCTTGTTTGGGCCGCACATCGTAGACCACACTGGTATCGCCATTGGACATTTCTGCGCGCGCCCAGTCCCAATCTTGGAAGCCATTTTCGACGGGTTCATCGCCTTCGTTGGAATCCATGTAGGCATGACCGCGCCAACTGAACTGTGGGTTGTCCATTTCAACTTCAACGCGCGAGCACGGTGCGATAGGTCCCCAGCGGTGCAAGCCCTCGTTGTCCAGCGGTGTGACAAAGTTGCAAAGCCCTTCAGGTCTTACGATGACACGACCGCGAACTTTCATGGGGATGGGCACATTGATTTCATCAATGTCAATGGTGAGCGCTTGACCGTCCCAGTGCAGACTGCTGGGGCCAATTTGGTAATGCTGGGCGTTGCGCGAAATGTGCGATCGACCGCGCTCTGTCATGGTCCAACGCTTGCCGCCTTTGCCATACAGCGCCACATTCAAAGCACAGTGGTTTTCAGGCTCGGCAACGCCGCCTGCGCGGCTGCGTGCCAATGCGTAGTAGGGCGAGAACACACTGCCCACAAAGGCAATGATGGAGAGGCCGTATTCGCCGTCGTCGCTTAGCGCGTCGACATACCACCAGAGATAACCACCCGGCGGGACGACTTGGTCAAACCGAGGTCCGCCATCAGCGTCGCGGCCGCCAAACGCCCCGACATGGCTGCCATGGGTACGCCCGGCCCCGGGTGCACGCTGCCCCCCGCCGTGTAAAGGCCCGGCACTTTGCTGCGCGATGAGGGGCGCGCGAAGGCCGACATCCATCCGTGTGTTGCTTGGCCATAAAGTGCGCCCCCACTGCCCGGAAACAGGCGCGCAAAGTCCTGCGGCAAGGTTCGAACCACTTGTTGCGGTGAGGCCTTGATTTCTAGGCCACAGCGACGCATCAGCGCCAGACTGCTGGTTTCGCATGCGTGTATCTCCGATGAATTGAAGGAATGAGTATCGCCATCAGCGGGCGCATTGACAAGGCACAAAAGTCTTTCCAAACCAGGCTGGGCCAGTCCGTCGTCGCTTCGATCTTGCGCGCAAACATACACCGTACCTTGCTCAGGCAGTTTTCGATTTTGAAAAATATCATCAAACTCACGCTGGTAATTTTGGTTGAAAAAGACGTTGTGCCGCACCATGGGAAAGCCACTGCTTTCAGCATGCATTGACAAGGTGAAAGCCGACAAGGATCTGTTTATAGCAGGCACCGACTGAAAATTCGGCTGCACTGCTGGGCCCAATAGACCCTGCGCCAAAGCGGCCACATCGCCATTGAAGATCACATGATCGGCATCTAGCATTTCACCTGATTCAAGTTGCACGCCGCTGACTTGACCGTTCTGTGTGAGGATGCGTGCGCAGGCCTGACCGTAGCGCGGCTGCACACCCCATTTTTCTCCTAAAGCTGCCAGTGCTTTGGCCACTTCAAACATTCCGCCAGAGACCGACCAAACGCCATCCAATTCAACTTGCGCCACCAACATCAAAGTAGCCGGTGCGGACCACGGCGAAGAGCCGCAGTAAGTGGCGTAGCGACCAAAGAGTTGTTGCAAACGGGGGTCGTGAAAGTGGCTGCCCAAACTGCGCCACAAACTGGCGAAAGGCCCCAAGCCTGTGAGTGTTGCCATGCCTTGCAATCCCAAATCGCCCACCATGCTCAACAGATCGGGTCGCTCGCTTCGGATGTACGGCTTTTCTAGCGTGTCATACAGCTTGCGTGCTTGCTTGCAGAAGCCTAAAAACCGTCTGGCTTCTTGGGGACTGCTAAAGGCTGCGATGGCATCTGCACTGCGTTCTGTATCAGACAACAAATCGAGCGTCTGTGGGCTGCCATCCCACGCATGTCTGGCCAGCACGCCAATATTTTCGAGTTTCAAAATATCGGCAAGTGACGTGCCCATCTCTTGCAACATTTGATCCAAGACCCAGCGCATGGTGAACACGGTAGGACCTGAGTCAACGCCCACGCCATCAACTTGCACTTGGCGAATTTTGCCGCCGGGCGTTGCGGCACTTTCAATCAGCGTGACGTCCAATCCGCGGTGTGCCAAGACCAGTGCACTCACCAAACCCCCAATGCCTGCGCCCACCACCACCACCCTAGGTGTGTGCCTGGAATTAAGCATAGACTTTGCCTTGCCATTGACCCTGCACTTGCAGAGGGACAAATCGTGCAAACATGGATTCAGAAAAGTAGTCGTTTTGTGCTGCGTCTTGAATGGCTTCTAAGTGCGCGCCCGAACGCGCATAAGCATTCATGTCAGACACGCTGTCCCAAATGGTGAAAGTGGCTTGCCGCACAAAGGGTGCTTCGCCCAAACCCACAGCCAGTTGGCAACCTTTGGCATCTGTCAGTGCGATTTGAGAAGGCGGTGCATGACGCCAAAACGCAGGCGCTTTGGCCAGTTTGATAGAGGCGCGCGTCAGCGCCGCCACAGGCCCCTTGATGGGTTGCGCCGCGCATACATCGAGCAGTTGGCCATCCCAACTGCCTCGGCATGACCAGGTTTTTAGAAGGGCCCAACAAAATTCGTCAGAGCGCTCTTGGTAGGCTTGCAACACACTGGAGTTTTCAACGAAGTCTTGGGCTGTTTGCAAAGACTCAAACAAGCCAAACATGCCTTGGCGCGAAGGGCTGGGTCGAAGTCCAAAGCCGCCCTCATAGCCGCTGCCCAATACTTTTGAAAACAGCAAGCCAGGAATGCCTTGCAAAGCTTGGGGTCCTTTGACGATGCGCGACCAACCCCACAGCCGCGAGGCATGAGAGATGTCAGCCAACAACAGCACGACCACTTGGCCATTGGCGTCGCTTGCTGGTGACGTGCTCATGTCTGAATACCCCATAAAAAAAGGCCTGAACCGCAGCGGGTGCAGGCCTTGTGAGATTCAGAGCTTAAGGCTTTGCGAGGGCCTGAAGTTCTGGAAAGTCTTTCGCCATTTGAGCACCATAAAGCGGTTTGTAAGCGCCTTGGTGGCAGGTGCTGCAATTCACCTTGGCCACATCACCTTTGGGTCCGAGGCGATTGGCCGGGAACTTGTCGGTGAGCGGAATGATGTAATCGTTGTTCAAATCACGCGCCATTTTAATGCCGTGCCATGCTGTGACGCGTTGTGGCCGAGACTCTTCCCAAGATGCAAAGTTGCGCGTGTTGTGGCAATACGTGCAGTTCACACCCAAAGACTCAGACATGTGCACCATCAGAGAATAAGTGAACTCAGCTTGCTTGGTCGATGTGCGGTTGGCATAAGCACCCGCACCGGTCATGGCTGTATCGCTGTTCACACGAATAGGCTGTGCATTCATGAGGTAAGGCGAAAATGGATCAGACGGCAAAGACGTCAAACCAGCTGCTTTGGTGGCCATGTTTTGCCCCGCCAAATCACCCAATAAGCTGTTGGCATAAAGGCGATCTTTGGGCGCTGTCCAAACTTGTGTTGGAACGTTGTTGCCACGGTGGCAGGTGTAGCACGTGACGCCGGTCTCGGCCACGTGAGCCTTGTAGTCTTGATTGACCTTTTGCGTCATCTGGATCATGCGCCTGGCCACCACCTTGGTGTACTTGTCGTCATCTGCAAAATTTTGAACATTGTGGCAATAGGCGCAACCCGCTTCTGGCGAAACCCATTGGGTTATGGAGGCCATGTGGCGATTGAATTGGCCCACGCTCAGATCGCCCAAAACTTGGACGTTTTTGTAAACGTCCTTGGCCTTGGGACCCTCGGCATCAGCCGCTTCTGGCGCAGCAGGTGCTGCATTCAAAGACGCTTGCTTAGCCAGGGTGCGTGGGTTGTAGATTTGTTCCATGCCGGTGCCACGGAAACCAGTTTGAACCGTTTCAATGGGCGGCCTTTCACAGCCTGCCAACATCACGGCTGCCATCAGGCAAAGTGCAGTTTTAAAAATTATTTTCATGGTTTCACTCCCAAAATAGCTGGATCGACCACAAGAGGGCTGACCAATGGGTAGGCAGGTACGACATGGTGTTTGACAGACCAGAGATACCAGTTGTCAACAACGGTTCCCGTAAGCAAGATACCGATACCGCCAACCAGGGGGCACAACACTGCGAACCACCAGGCCCAGCGGTGAATGGATTCCATCGTGGCGTTAAAGCCCATGGTCCAGCGCCAGAACAAGGCAGCACGCTCAGACGCTGTACCGCGATCTACAATTTGTTCAATCTCTCGCTCGCCGCCATAACGGCCGACGGCCAAGATGGTGGCACCGTGCATTGCAAACAACAGTGCAGAGCCATACAAAAACACAATCGACAAGGCGTGGAACGGGTTGTAGAACAAGTTGCCGTAGCGCAGCGAGATAGCCGAGACCCAGTCTAGGTGCGGGAAGATTCCAAACGGAACCGCCTCTGACCAGCTGCCCATCATGATGGGGCGGAAGAAACCGCAAACCAAGTAAAGCCAAATGGCTGCTGCAAAGGCCCAAGCCACATGGGTACCTAAACCGAGTTGTCTAGCTCGTCTGTAAGTGCGAGCCCACCATAGCAAGATGGAGACAGTGAGCATGAAGCCCACCACAAGCCACCAACCGCCTTCTGCCAGCGGTGGAATGCTCAGCCCATAAGCGGGTGGCGGCGGTTCGAGTGCCAGCCAAAACAATTGTCGAATCAGTTGAATCGGATTCCAGTCAACAGAGGCCAACATGTTGAAGCCAATGATGTTGAAAGCGGCGATGCCAAAGACCAAGGACGCTACACCGAGCGAGCCAAGATAAACAGGACCGATTTGGGCATTGCCGATGCGACCCAAGAGGTGCACCAGAAACGGAGTTCCCGTGCGCTTGTCGTCGCCGCGCGGTAATTCGATGCCATCGTGCAAAGGCCCAACGGGCTGCACTGAGGTGAAAAGATTTTGGTATTCGGCCATTTCAATTTCCTCTCTTTAATTAGGTGCGCCAGATGGGCATGTTGAGCCACCAGCTCCACCATTCAGGCCAAGCGCCAGTCCAGAACGGGCCGCTGACAACAATACAAACAATGCCGAACCAAACACCTGCCAGTGCCAAGAACAGGCCCAAGCGGTGAATGCCTAAAGTACCGACCGAGTAACCAATGAGGTCTCGGAAGAAGGTGTCTTCGTGTTCAGGTGACTTCACTACTTGCCCCTTGCCAGGATTGGTGGCAGACAACACCAAACCGCCGTGCATCGAGAGGGCGAGCGTTGCTGCGAAGAACAAGCTGGCTGCAATCATGTGCCAAGGGTTGTAGTGAAAGTGCAAGTACTGATAAGCCGTGTTGCTCACCCAGTCCAAGTGGCTGTAGATGCCATAGGGAAATGCATGACCCCAAGCACCCATGAGCACGGGGCGGATCACCTGCAAACTCACATACGCAAGAATGGCCATGCCGAAAGCCACAGGCACATGCAAGCCCATGCCTAACTTGCGGGCAATTTCAACTTCACGCAATGCCCAAGACACGAAGGCGCCAATAGCGCAGACCGTGATCAGTTGCCACAAGCCACCTTCCATCATGGGCGCAAAGCGCAAACCATAAGAGATGTCGGGTGGGGCAATGTTAATTTGCCAAACATTCCATGTAGGGCCCATTGCTGCGCCCCACAAAATCATCATGGTGCCCATGAGGGCAAAAAAGATCGTCGTGATTCCGAAAAATCCGACATAGAAAGGACCGACCCAAAAATCAAACAGGTCGCCCCCAAAAATAGTACCGCCGCGTACACGGTATTTGCGTTCAAAACTCAGCATGGACATGGTTGCATCCTCCGACCGATTGACTGTTTGTGAGGTCTTGTAGGCTTCAAATTAAAAAATAAAAGGACAGACGCATCGTTCAAATGGATTGAGCGAATTGCGTCTGTCTGCGTAAAGACCAAAGGTCCTTACTTTTGCGGCAAAGCCGCGTTTTGTGGTTGCTGTGCTTTCGCCGCTGCGGCCTTGGCCGTATCGGGATGCCAGCTGTTGATGTTGTACCGATCGCCACTGATCTGAATCAGGTGAATCGATGTTGAAATGAAAGCAATCAGCAGTCCTACTAGAACAATTGCCTTGCGGGGATCTATTACACGCCACATGCGCCACATAGTAATTTCCTTTCTTAACTCAATTGAGAAATAACGGTATAAACAGAGGACTTCACGCCGTCCAAAGTGCTCGTTGAACCCTCTGCGCCTGGAAGCCAGCTACGCCAGTCAAGGACCAGCAACTGTCCCGCCACAGCGAGAACCATGAACACTAAAAACAGCAAAACATAGGTGACCCCATAACCATCAAAATGGTCGTGAGATTGAACCTTTGTCATGCGATCGTTCGGGTGGGTCATACTTATCTCCGTTGAATGGTTTTTTTAGAACCAGGGACGCCAGATCCACACCAAGCTGTGGGCGAAGAAAGCTCCCACACCCCATAACAGGTAACCCTGTATGAAGTACTGGTGAAACTCTTGGGCTTCTTCGTCTGACAGCCCTGAAGGGTTAGCTGCATCAGTCATAGTTTGTGCCTCTTTCTAAATGCCTTTCGGCGACTCCCTGCACCCTTGCGGATACAGGATGAACTGTTGTGGCTCTGACACCGCAACAGGTGGACCCTCGGCCAGGCCGAAGGATTGGACGGCTCAGTGAATTCAGGCTCACATCTTTCATGCATGTGCTCCTTCATTCGCTTGACCGAACAATTCTGTGAATCTTTCTGCCTCTACATGAGAGCGGCCGGTTTCCCGTGCATCTCGCTCTGCTTGATCGCGCATTCTTTTGGCTGCTGAAATTCGAACCAACACCGGTTGTTGTTCCAACAAAGCCTCTAATCTGTCTTGTGCTTCTGGCTCCCACGGCACAGTGGTGTTGGGCGCAGAGCGACCCAAGGTGCCTTCAATCTCGTCCATCTCGGTGCCCAATGGCAGGATGTGGAACAGCGCGTCGAACAGACCGTTGCAAAACTCTTGAATGATGTAAGTGGCGCCGGCATAACCCATGAAAGGCGTGCCGGTATGGCGACGAATAATGGGCAATGGAAAACTGGCAGGAATGAAACTGGTTTTCATCATGCCGCCACCGCCGCACTCGGCCAAATAAATACGCTCGTTGTAGCTGCCATACAAAATGAGTGGTGTTTTTTCCGTGACCAATTTGCGCACTTCGGCGTTGTCTGTTTTGGCACCCGCGATGCGCGAGATGGCAAAGTTGCAGGGCAGGCCCATTTCGTCTTCTAAAAAATGGCGAATGCCGCGCGTGTAAGTTTCGTTGGCCACCACGCCAAAGTTGGCGGTGCCAAAAAAGTCTTGGGTGACAGAGCGCCACAAATCCCAGATGGGCTTGATGGTGCTGTGCTTTTCTCTTTCGATGAAGGGCTCGGGATCGAGGCCGAGCAGTTCGCCCAATGAGCGCAAGAATTTGGTGGTGCTGTGCAGACCAATGGGCGCTTGCAAATAAGGACGCTCTAAAGCTTCGCACAGCATGCGACCAAACTCACGGTACATGCAAATGTTCACATCGGCTTCGACCAAGCGCGACACATCGGCAAGGTGCGAACCCAATGGGAAGACCATGTTGACGTCAGCGCCAATGCCCTGCACCAAGCGGCGAATTTCAGCCAAATCGCTTGGGCAGTTGAAGGTGCCGTAGCTGGGTCCAATGATGTTGACGCGAGGACGTTCGCCCTCTTTGCGTTCGCGTTTGGGCACATGCTTGATGCCGTATTGTTGCCACAGCCAGTACATGGCGCGGTTGGCACACTGCCACTGATCTTCGTCGATGGTGCGCGGTAAAAAGCGTTGCAGGTTGGTGCCTTCGGGCGTGACACCACCGCCCGTGCAGCACCCCAAGCGACCGGTGCTTGGCTTT
>ENA-OREM01001652-OREM01001652.1-marine-metagenome-genome-assembly--contig:-NODE-1652-length-10722-cov-3.174166_pt1 | contig 10722 bp, 7 predicted proteins | sample MGYA00248623_ERZ508561 | MGnify/ENA primary metagenome ERZ508561 (study PRJEB26227, sample SAMN06264494) | marine metagenome | isolation source: Columbia River Estuary | place: USA:Columbia River Estuary...
AGGAAATTGAATACCTCGACAAGCAGATCCGTGCACAGGCACTGATTGCTGACCAAGCCAAAGCTGCGTTGACACGTGCCGGCAGCGCCTACGCCAACGCGCAGCAGCAGTTAGCGCAAACACGGGCACAAGCGGCAGAGGCTCAATCCCGAGCGCATGACATGAAGGTCGATGTACTGCGGCTCACCCAAGCTGCCGAGCAGGCACTCACGCGTCGCAATCAGATTGAAGGCGACCTGACTGAAGTCGACACCAGCCTTGCCCAACTGCAGGAACAACAGGCGATGGCGGAAGCGCGATTCGAAGCGCTCGACATGCAGCTAGCGGATACACAAGAACGCCACGCCCAACTGGACGAGCAGGTGATTCAAGCCCAGCGACAACTGGATGCCGCACGCGAGCAGCTGCGCTCACTTGAGCGTCAATTGCAAGAGGCCCATTTCGCCCGGCGCACGCTGGGCGCCCGTCGCGACGAACTGAATCGAAATGTCGCAACAGCCACGACGCAACTTCAGAGTATTGATGAAGAGAACACGCGTGCCATCGATGAGCTAGGGCGCCTGAGTGATGCCGCAGCGCGCGGCGGACTTGAGGATGCCTTGGCCCGCAAGCTGGAGCGTGAGCAGGTACTGAGCGCCAAACGCAGCGAGTACGACGATCTCACCAACAAGTTACGCGCCAGCGATGAACGCCGTTTGCAACTGGAGCGGGCACTCGAACCTCTGCGTGCGCGGATCACGGAGTTGCAGTTGAAAGAGCAAGCCGCGACGTTGGGCGTGCAGCAATATGCGCAGCAGCTTGAGGAGGCGCAAGCCGACTTGGCATTGATCTCACAAAGCATCACTGAAGATAATGTGCGCCTTGCGGGACTGCAGTCTGAAATTGAGCGCTTGCACCGTGACATTGCTGCCTTGGGCGCAGTGAACTTGGCGGCTCTCGAAGAGCTGACCTCATCGCGAGAACGCAAGCAGTTTCTAGATGCCCAAATGGCCGACCTCACCGAGGCGATCAATACGTTGGAAGATGCAATCCAAAAGATTGACGCCGAAACACGCGAACTGTTGGGTAGCACCTTCGAAACCGTGAATATCCATTTTGGCAAGATGTTCCCAGAACTTTTTGGCGGTGGCAACGCGCGATTGGTGATGACAGGCGACGAGATTTTGGATGCTGGTGTGCAGGTGATGGCGCAACCACCTGGCAAGAAAAACCAAACGATTCACTTGTTATCCGGTGGTGAAAAAGCGCTTACAGCCATCGCGCTGGTGTTTGCGATTTTCCAGCTCAACCCAGCGCCATTTTGTCTGTTAGACGAGGTCGATGCCCCGCTAGATGACGCGAACACCGAACGCTACGCCAAGCTGGTCAGCAGCATGAGTAAGAGCACGCAGTTCTTGTTCATCAGTCACAACAAGATCGCAATGGAAATGGCGAAGCAGCTAATTGGCGTGACCATGCAAGAGCAGGGCGTTTCCCGTATCGTGGCAGTGGATATGGAGTCTGCCGTCAATTTAGCTGACGCATAATTGGTTGAATAGCGCCACACGTGGTGGCCGCCAGCAGGTTGTTTTAAATGAGTCCTTTGCAGCTGAGTTTGATTGGGTTGGGTGTGTTCATCATGGTGGCAGTCGCCGCCTATAACACCTACATCACACGGTCGCGGTCGCCTCGGATTGCCGAAAAACCCACCGAGCCTAAGCTCTCACTCGACCCCCAGTTACAGGCAATTCTGAAAACCGAAACCCCACCAGAGCCCGACGAGGATGCACAAGAACTAGGCGATCGCTGGGATTTGCCGTCGGCAACCCTTTCCGTACCCAATGGTCCGGTGGAGTCAAAAGGCCACCTTGATCCACTCATTGATGTCATCACGCCCTTAAACCTAGATCACCCCATCAGCGGTGATTTTGTTTTGGCTGCGTTGCCACCCAGCCGCCGAGTGGGTACCAAGCCATTCGCCGTTGAAGGGCGCCGTCAGGATCAAACCGTGTGGGAACACATTCAGTTGTCACAGCAGTACGTGCAGCTGCAGGCGGGGCTTCAGTTGGCCAATCGCACCGGCCCAATCAATGACATTGAATTCTCTGAATACATTGTCAAAACCCAGGCATTTGCCGACATCATCAGTGCCCAGCCTGACTTCCCGGAGATGATGACGGAGGTCGCACGAGCCCGTGAACTCGACCAATTTGCCAGCGCGCATGATGCGCAGCTGAACTTCACCATTCGGGCCGATAAAGCGGTTTGGACGGTTGGGTACGTGCAGTCGCACGCTGCAAAAATGGGATTTGTACCCGGCTCGTTACCCGGCAAGATGGTGCTGCAGTCGACCAATGGGGGGGTTCCTATTTTGACGCTGCGCTTCGACTCACAGGCCGCCATGGCCGATGACACCGAGCAAGCCAGCGTCCATGAACTGCGCATGGAGCTGGATGTCACCCATGTAGCGAGTCAATTGAACGCCTACGACCGCATGCGCAATACCGCGATTGATTTGGCAGCGGCAATAGACGGCATTCTCACCGACGATTCAGGCGCTCGGCTGACGCCCGAGGCACTCAACCAAATCGGCCAGTCAGTTAAGAGCCTGTATGCCGAGCTTGCGGCGCGCGACTTCCCAGCCGGCTCGCCCTTAGCGAAACGTTTGTTCTCCTAGCCCTATGCAACCGACACCCGATGTCCTGGCGCGCGCGGCCGCGTTGCGCACCGAGTTACACGCGCACGCCCATCGCTACTACGTCCTTGACGACCCTTCCGTACCGGATGCGGTTTACGACCAGTTATTTCAAGAGTTGAGCGAACTCGAAGCAACGTATCCGTCGTTAAAGACCGCCGACTCACCAACGCAGCGCGTTGGCGCACCCGCATTGGATGCCTTCCAATCGGTCGTTCACGACATTCCGATGCTGAGCATTCGGACTGAGACCGACACCACCGCGCAGGGGGCTGTGTCTTTTGATACGCGCATTCGCAAGGAGCTGGAGTTGGACCCCGAGGCGCCGCCCGTGACCTATGCGGTTGAGCTGAAGTTCGATGGCCTCGCCATGAGCCTGCGCTATGAAGACCACGTCTTGGTGCGTGCCGCCACCCGCGGCGATGGCGCAGTGGGTGAGGATGTCACCCGTAACATCCGCACGGTCGGGCAAATACCGCTGCGTCTGCCGCCAAATGCACCAAGCACTCTTGAGGTACGGGGCGAGGTGTACATGGCGCGTGAAGACTTTGACAAGCTTAATGAGCGCCAAGCCGCTGCGGCACAGAAGTTATTTGCCAACCCCCGCAATGCAGCGGCCGGCACGGTTCGCCAATTGGACTCGGGAATCGCAGCATCCAGACCCTTGCGATTCTTCGCCTACAGCCTCGCACACCAATCAGGCGGTGGGGCTGATCGCCAACTACAAACCCACGCGGAAACACTGGATTGTTTACGTGAATGGGGTTTCCCTGTGTCTGAGTGGACACAGGTGGTGTCTGGCGCAGACGGGCTGAGCGCCTTTCATGCGCGTGTGCAAGCCGCTCGCGACAGCCTTGGCTTCGATATCGATGGGGTTGTGTACAAGGTCAACAGCCTGGCCGCCCAGCGGCAATTGGGCTTTGTCAGCCGCGAGCCACGATGGGCTGTTGCGCACAAGTACCCCGCACAAGAAGCGCTGACGATGGTCAACGGCATCGATATTCAAGTCGGACGTACCGGAAAACTCACACCAGTGGCAAAACTGGCGCCCGTATTTGTTGGGGGCGTGACGGTGACGAATGCCACGCTACACAACGAGGACGAGGCGCGTCGCAAGGATGTGCGCGTGGGCGACACGGTGGTGGTTCGCCGAGCCGGTGATGTGATCCCCGAAGTGGTCTCCGTTGTGATGGAGCGCCGTCCTGACCACACGGAGCCTTTTACCATGCCCCACCAATGCCCCATATGCGGCAGTGTGGCGCTCCGTTTCGAGGAGGAGGCCGACTACCGGTGCACGGGCGGTTTGGTCTGTGGGGCCCAGCGCAAAGAAGCGTTGACGCATTACGCATCGCGTAAAGCCATGGACATCGATGGCTTGGGTGACAAGATCGTCGACGCATTAGTCGAGAGTGGTCGCGTCAAAGACATTGCAGACCTGTACCGTTTGTCACTCAGCGACATCGCGACACTGCCTCGCATGGCAGAGAAGTCCGCGCAAAATTTATTGGATGCCCTGGAGGCGTCCAAAAACGCCGATTTGGCGCGATTCTTGTTCGGTTTAGGGATTCGCCATGTGGGCGAGGCCACAGCGAAGGCCTTGGTCCGGCATTTCGGTCGACTCGAGTCGATCATGAATGCACCGCTGGATTCGTTGTTAGCCGTGGCGGACGTGGGGCCTGTGGTGGCGCTCAGTATTCAAACTTTTTTTCAGCAGCCCGCACAGCGCGACATGGTCCACGCCATTCAGGCCCTTGGCGTGCGATGGGCGGAGCACGATGGTCTTGCCGACATGGCCGCGTTACCGCTTAGCGGCGTGACCGTTGTTTTGACCGGTACCTTGCCAACGTTGTCACGCGATGAAGCCAAAGCCTTGCTGGAGGCGAAAGGCGCGAAAGTCGCAGGCTCAGTGAGCAAAAAGACCCACTACGTGGTGGCGGGCGCGGAAGCTGGCAGCAAGCTCGAAAAAGCCCAGGCGTTGGGCGTACCCGTCATCGACGAGGCAGGTTTAATCCAGTTGCTCGCCGACACCAGTGGCCCCTAGTCTTTGTGACGGTAGTGGCTTTGATTCAAGACGGCCGCAATTGCTGTGACCTCTTCCGGGAAGAGCGACAGATTAAGCGTCGTATTGCACTGCTCGACCATGCCACGCAGTAGGCCCGCGTTGGTTAAACGTCCTTGCGGACGGTAAATAGCACTGCCATCGCCACCGAATTTTTTCGCATGACACGCGTTACAGTTGTTATCCGCAATGAGCTGCCGACCCAGCTCAAGATCAGCGTCTTTGAATATCGCGGGGGTTTGTGCCGTTGCGGTGTGGCTCGCTAACAATGCGCTGAGCGCGACGCTGACGGCGCAGGCGAATGAGGAGATAGTGGGCATGGCAATCAATCTTTTTAGAGCGGTATAGTCTTGTCCAAATGGTAATCGAAACCGATTGGAGCATGCAATGAGCATCAAAACCATCTTAAAAATGGGTGACCCCCGGCTGTTGAGAACCGCGATGCCGGTTCCGGCGTTCAATACGCCCGAATTAGATCAACTGGTGCAAGATCTGCTCGACACGATGGCGGACGCCAACGGTGCCGGCCTCGCAGCGCCGCAGATTGGCGTCGACTTGCAAGTGGTCATTTTTGGCAGTGGCGCTGTGAACCCCCGCTACCCCGATGAGCCGCCGATTCCGCAAACAATCCTGATTAACCCAGTGATCACACCGTTATCTGACGAAGAGAACACCAGTTGGGAGGGCTGTTTGTCAGTGCCTGGCCTCCGCGCGCAAGTGCCCCGTTGGACCCACATTCGCTACACCGGTTTCGACCCACAGGGACGCCCCATTGATCGCACGGCCAGTGGTTTTCATGCCCGCGTCGCGCAGCATGAATGTGATCACCTGTTTGGCAAGCTTTATCCGATGCGGGTTCGCGATTTCAGCCAATTTGGCTTTGTCGACGTGCTGTTCCCGGAACGCTCAGTCTTTGAGGGCCGCCAGTAATTCAGTCTCAAGCGCGATGCGTTCACGCTGATTATTCAGGCACTCGCCGCGCACCAAAAAGGTATCCTCAACACGTTCGCCCAGTGTGGTGATTTTTGACAGCTCCACGCTCACATGGTGCAGTGCAAGGGTGCGCGCAATACCGTACAACAACCCTGTGCGGTCACTGGCGGATATGGTGAGCAACCAGTTTTGTGCCTTCTCATCGGGGCGCAACGCCACACGCGGCGTGACTGGAAAACTCTTCACCCGGCGTGACAGGCGACCGAGTTGCGGTTCGGGCAGCGGCGTTTGCTGCGCGAGACGCTGGAAAAGGTCCGCCTCAATCATGCCGATCAACTCACGGTACTGGTCGGCAAGTTGGGTTGATGTCACCTCAAAGGTGTCCAGCGCTTGGCCTTGCTTGGTCGTGTGAATGCGCGCATCCAAGATACTGAATCCCGCACGATCAAAGTACCCACAAATTCTCGCGAACAAATCGGTCTGTTCAGGTGCAAACACCATCACCTGCAGCACATCGGCAAAGCCCGTCCGCCGCGCCCGCACCATGGGAACGGTCGGATCGGGGTTTTCATGGAGGAATCGGGAAACATGACGCGTGTGCCACGCGATGTCATCGCCATCATGGCGCATGAAATAACTGATATCCAAAAGGTTCCAAACCCTTTCGTGGGCCATATGGGGCAGGGCATTGAGCGCCAGAATCGCTAATGCATCGCGTTTACGTGCATCGACAATCGCATCCGATGCAACCGTTGCCCCGCCCAGAACCCGCTGCGCAGCGCGGAACAGGTCCTCAAGCAACTTGCCCTTCCAGGCATTCCACACCTTTGGGGAGGTACCGCGAATATCCGCAACCGTGAGCAAGTACAACGCGATCAAATAGCGCTCTGATCCGACGCGCATCGCAAAACGGCTGATGACTTCAGGATCGGTCAGGTCTTGCTTTTGAGCCACATGGCTCATCAGCAGATGGCTCTCTACCAAGAACTCAATGAGTTTCGTGTCTTCTGCGGGTAGACGGTGCTGTTTGCAAAAAACTCGGACGTCGCGCGCGCCCAGCACGGAATGGTCGCCACCACGCCCTTTGGCAATGTCGTGAAAAAGCGCTGCAATGTACAACACCCACGGCTTGTCCCAGCTGGCAGCCAGTTGCGAACAAAAAGGGTACTCATGTGAGTGGTCAGCGATGAAGAATCGCCGCACATTGCGCAAGACCATGAGCGTGTGTTGATCTACGGTATAAACATGAAACAAGTCGTGCTGCATTTGGCCGACGATGTTTCGAAACGCCCACAGATACCGGCCTAAAACCGATGTCTGGTTCATCAGCCGCATGGCATGGGTAATGCCTTCGGGGAACTTCAAAATAGACATGAAGGTTTCGCGGTTGACAGGGTCGTTGCGAAACTTGGCGTTCATGATGGGCCGAGCGCTGTACAACGCTCGAAGGGTTCTTGCTGAAAAACCGGTAATACCCACCGTCTTTTGGTACAGCAGGAAGGTCTCCAAAATGGCCTGTGGCTCACGCAAGTAAAGGTCATCATCGACCACCTCAATCAAGCCACTGCGATCAAAGAAGCGGTCGTTGATGGGAGTCATGGGTCGCTGCGCTTGGTGAGTTCGGGCGTAGAGCGCCTCCTCAATATTCAAGAGCACGATTTGATTCAGTTGCGTGACCGCCTTAGCGGCCCAGTAATAGCGCTTCATCAGCGCTTCACTGGCGCGCTGTGCACCACGCGCCTGACCACTCTCCGGGACAACCGCTTTGAATCCGAAAGCCTCTGCCAACGGGGTTTGAACGTCAAATATCAACCGGTCTTCGCGACGCTTGGTGATGATATGTAGCCGGGCTCGGATGAGGCATAACAGCGCCTCGTTGGATTTGATTTGGCCCAACTCCAGCGGAGTCAGCAAACCGTTCTCCGCCATCTCGTCCCAAGTTTGTCCAAAGCCAGCGGCACTGGCGACCCAGGCGATGATTTGAAGATCGCGCAGACCACCGGGTGACTCTTTGCAGTTGGGCTCGAGCGCATAGGGCGTATTCTCAAACCGCTGGTGGCGTTGCTGCATCTCTAGCGTTTTCGCGGTGAAGAAGGCATTTGCATCGAGGCCTGCCCGCACCTGCGCCATCAACTCGGGCAATGTCGCCTTGGCACCGCAAATCCAGCGAGATTCAATCAATGCCGTTTGAATCGTGACGTCACCCGCCGCCTCGGACACGCATTCAGCCACCTTGCGCACGCTTGAGCCAATCTCCAAACCGGCGTCCCAACACAATCCAATGAAACGTTCTAGCTGTGCGCGCAACAGGGGATCGTTTTCAGGGTCGGCAGACTCCGGCAAAAGCACCAGCACATCAACATCGGAGGCAGGAAACAATTCGCCGCGACCATAACCGCCCACGGCGACGAGGGTTAGCGCGCTGGGCATTTGTGCCATGCGCCATACCAAGCGCAACGTTTGATCGGTGTGTTTAGCGAGTTGGCGTAACACGCCTTTAACTCCCCGAGCCTGCAATGAAGGGCTCAAAAGGCTGTTTTGCAGCGCGACTTTACCGGCCCGATGCCCCTCACGCAGCGTCTGTATGTCGGGCGGGATAGCGCCCACGGGTGCCTGCCCAGCGACCGTTTCAGGTGCGAGTTGCATGAACAAAATCGGGTGGCGGTGGGCTACCGGCCGACAACGTGAGTACCTCATAGCCGGTGGAGGTCACCAAAACGGTGTGCTCCCATTGCGCGGACAAAGACCGATCTTTGGTCACGATGGTCCACCCGTCGTTCATCTCTTTGATGTCACGCTTACCGGCGTTGATCATGGGCTCAATGGTGAAGGTCATGCCTTCAACTAAGGTCTCGCCGGTACCGGGCGTTCCGTAATGCAGGATTTGAGGGTCCTCGTGAAACCCACGACCGATACCATGGCCGCAAAATTCGCGCACCACGCTGAACCCGTGGCCTTGCGCGAAGGTTTGAATGGCATGGCCGATATCACCCAGTCGAACGCCAGGCTTGACCATGACGATGCCTTTCCACATAGCGTCATAGGTGATGCTGCACAGGCGCTTGGCCGCAATCGAGCCCTCACCAACGACGAACATGCGACTGGTATCACCATGCCAACCATCCTTGATCACCGTGATATCGATGTTGATGATGTCACCTTTTTTCAGCGCCTTATCATTCGGAATGCCGTGGCAGATCGTGTGATTAACTGAGGTGCAAATCGATTTTGGGTAGGGGGTGTAGCCGCCTGGTGCGTAGTTAAGCGGTGCGGGAATCGCTTGTTGCACATCAACGATGTAATCGTGCGCGAGCTTATCCAAAGCTTCGGTCGTCACGCCCGCCTTCACATGGGGGGTGAGGTAGTCGAGCACCTCGGACGCGAGGCGACCAGCGACCCGCATACCAGCGGCGTCGGCTTCTGTTTTGTAGGTAATGGGCATGCCCCAATTATCGCATTGCGCTGGCGGCTGTACGAGGGGCTGTATACAGCGTTTAGCGATGCGGGTTCCCCCACTAAAATAACGGTTTTTGGCGCTTTGGCACCACCACCCGAGACCACCGTGACTCCTTCAACGCCTCCGATCCTGCACTTTTTCCCTGGCGCTGCGGCCCTAAGCCCCTTCAAACAAAAGCAACTGCTGGCTCAAATCCAAGCCATCGTCCCAACCGCTACCGAACTAGCGGCGCAAGCGGTGCATGTGGCGGTCTTTGCCTCCGAACCGAACCCGGCGCAACGCGCCGCACTCGCGGCGCTCTTGGAACCCGCACACGGCCGCGTCATTGACCTCAAAGCACCTGCCCACGGATGGGGATGGTGGGTCACACCCCGTGTGGGCACGGTATCCGCTTGGGCTTCGAAGGCCACCAACATTGCCCACAATTGCGGCATTCAAGTCACCCGGGTGGAACGCGTCACGCAATGGCAAATTAGCTTCAAAAAGAAAACCAACCTCAGCGCCGAACAGCAAGCCGCGATACTGGCGCTCGTGCACGACCGCATGACGGAATCAGTGCTGTTTGATCAAATGGATATCGCGCAGTTGGCCGTTGCGCAAGCGGCGCCGCCGATGGTACGGATTGATCTGCTTGCGGGCGGACTTGATGCGCTGGCGGTAGCGAACCAGCAGTTCGGCTTGGCCCTGGCCGCTGAGGAAATGACCTATCTGGTGGATGCCTTCAAAGCACTCGGACGCAACCCAACCGATGTTGAGCTGATGATGTTTGCCCAAGCCAACAGCGAACATTGCAGACACAAAATTTTTAACTCTCGCTTCATCATTGACGGCGAGTCACAGGACGAGAGCCTGTTTGGCATGATTCGCAACACCCATCGTTTGCAGCCTGCACACACGGTGGTCGCGTATGCCGACAACGCGGCGGTGATGACGGGGCACACCGTGCAAGCGTTCGCGCCTGCTGATCCAACCCAACCCAGCGCCTATGCCGCCAAGGCCGCGCTGTGGCACGTGTTGATGAAGGTGGAGACCCATAACCACCCGACCGCGATATCGCCTTTTTCTGGCGCTGGCACGGGAGCTGGAGGTGAAATCCGGGACGAGGGAGCGGTCGGGCGAGGATCTCGCCCCAAGGCCGGCTTGGCGGGTTTCTCCGTTTCTCATCTTGAAATTCCTGATAGACCTCGGCCATGGGAGATCGGTTACGGCAAGCCTCACCGAATTGTTTCCCCGCTAAAGATTATGACTGAGGGCCCCATTGGTGCCGCGGCCTTTAACAACGAATTTGGGCGCCCCAACTTGGCAGGGTATTTCCGCACTTTTGAGGCGATCACCGAAAGCGGCGTCAGGGGCTATCACAAACCGATCATGATCGCTGGGGGTTTTGGCAATATTCGAGAGGGTCACGTAGAGAAGGGCGACTATTCCCCAGGCGCCAAGCTAGTGGTGTTGGGTGGGCCCGCAATGTTGATCGGTCTTGGTGGTGGAGCGGCTTCCTCAATCTGAATTGCTTTACGCCCCGTGGTACGAACCTGTATGGTATATTCATTAGGAGTTGGCTGCCAACGATACTTCCATTGCCGCCAGGCAGACGGAGCG
>ENA-OREM01001654-OREM01001654.1-marine-metagenome-genome-assembly--contig:-NODE-1654-length-10718-cov-9.795602_pt1 | contig 10718 bp, 8 predicted proteins | sample MGYA00248623_ERZ508561 | MGnify/ENA primary metagenome ERZ508561 (study PRJEB26227, sample SAMN06264494) | marine metagenome | isolation source: Columbia River Estuary | place: USA:Columbia River Estuary...
CAGGTGGTGATCCAAATAGAAAAGCATTAAATCTTCATCATGGTGTTTTAGTATCTGATGCGTTTATGAGAGCAGTTGAGACAGATGAACAGTGGGCACTAAAAAGTCCTGCTGATGGAACTGTTCAACAAACGATCTCTGCAAGAAATTTATGGATTAGATTATTAACGGCTAGAATGGAAACAGGAGAGCCTTACATTATCTATATCGATACAGTTAACAGACAAATTCCACAACATCATAAGTTAGCAAACCTAACAGTTAAAACTTCTAACCTATGCAGTGAAATAACTTTACCAACAGGCATTGATAAAGATGGCAGAGATAGAACAGCCGTTTGTTGCCTATCTTCTTTAAACTTAGAAAAATATGATGAGTGGAAAGATGATGCAATGATGATCAATGATGTGATGAGATTTTTAGATAATGTTTTAACTGACTTTATCGAAAGAGCACCAGATCAGTTTGCAGATGCAAAATATTCTGCAGCAAGAGAACGAAGTGTTGGTCTTGGAGTTATGGGTTTCCATTCTTATTTACAAAAGCACAGCATTCCACTTGAATCGGTCATGAGTAAAGTTTGGAATAAAAAAATATTCAAACACATTCAAGAACATGTTGACCAAGCATCAAAAGATTTAGCGGATGAAAGAGGACCTTGTCCAGATGCTGCTGAATATGGATTTAATGAAAGATTTTCAAATAAAACTGCGATTGCACCAACTGCATCAATTTCAATTATTTGTGGTGGAGCCTCTCCAGGAGTAGAGCCTGTTGCTGCAAATAGCTACACACATAAAACATTGTCAGGTTCATTTAATGTTAGAAATAGATATTTAGTAGAACTGCTTGAAAAACATGGCAAAAATAATGAGGATGTTTGGTCTGGGATTACAACTAACCAAGGCTCAGTTTCTGACTTAGATTTTTTAACAGATCATGAAAAAGATGTTTTTAAAACTGCTTTTGAATTAGATCAAAAGTGGATCATTGAACTAAGTGGTGACAGAACTCCACACATCTCACAAGCTCAATCTATTAATTTATTTTTAGCAGCAGATGTTCATAAAAAAGAGTTACATAAAATTCATTTTGATGCTTGGAAAAAAGGCTTGAAGAGTCTTTATTACTGTAGATCAAAATCAATTCAGCGTGCAGAAAATGTTAATGATGAAAAATCAACAGATATTCTTGCAAACGTTTACAAACAAAAACCAACAGCGGCGAAAGATCCGGAATACGAGGAGTGTTTATCATGTCAGTAGCAGAAAAAATAAAAGCTGAAATTGTTCAGCCAAAAAATAATAACGGCTTATTAGTAGCTAATCCAGTTTACAAACCATTTAGATATCCATGGTGTTATGATGCTTGGTTAACTCAACAAAGAATTCACTGGCTACCAGAAGAGGTGCCTCTTGGAGATGATGTCAAAGACTGGCAGAAAAATTTATCAGCATCTGAAAAAAATTTATTAACTCAAATTTTTAGATTTTTTACTCAAGCGGATGTTGAAGTAAGCAACTGTTACATTCGTCACTATATGAATGTATTTAAACCAACTGAAGTCTTAATGATGATGTCAGCGTTTGCTTCAATGGAGACAGTTCACATTGCTGCGTACTCTCATTTATTAGATACAATTGGAATGCCTGAGTCAGAATATTCAGCGTTCATGCAGTACAAAGAAATGAAAGATAAATATGATTACATGCAAGGCTTTGATGTTAAATCAAATCATGACATTGCAAAAACAATAGCAGTGTTTAGTGCATTTACTGAAGGCTTACAATTGTTTGCAAGTTTTGCAATTCTTCTTAACTTTCCAAGACACAATAAGATGAAAGGTATGGGCCAAATTGTAACTTGGTCTGTTAGAGATGAAACATTGCACTGTAATTCTATGATTAGACTATTCAAAGAGTTCGTTAATGAAAATCCTGGTATCTGGACTGAGAAGTTAACAAGCGAATTATATCATGCTTGTAAAACAATCATTGCTCACGAAGATGCTTTTATTGATTTAGCTTTTGAAATGGGTCCAATGGAAGGTCTAACCGCACAAGAAGTTAAAGACTATATTAGATTTATTGCTAATAGAAGATTAACTCAGTTAGGTTTAGAGCCGCTTTACAATGTTCATAAAAACCCACTTACATGGTTAGACACGATGTTAAATGCGGTTGAGCACATGAACTTCTTTGAAGGTCGTGCAACTGAATATTCTAAAGCATCAACTCAAGGAACTTGGACAGAAGCTTTTAGTTAATCTTTTGAAATATAAGAAATATTTTAGAAAAACTAGCCTTAAACAAGAAGGTATTGGAGAGCATTTTCTTAATGAAATAGCCTCCAAGAAACCTAAAAATTTCCTAGAGATTGGTGTGTTTCATGGTGTTACAGCACGAAATGTTTGTGAGTTATTACACGGCCTTCATGGAAATGATTTCAAATATATAGGATTAGATTTGTTTGGTGAGAGTGTTGAAAATGCTAATGAAGTTATACCAAACACTAAGTTTAATAATCCGTTAAAGCAAATATATTTCAAGTATATCTTAAGACAAGATCCATACTCAGTTGAGGCGGTAACCTATCTTTTAAAAAAATTTAAAGAAAATATTCATTTAATTAAAGGGAATTCAAATTTACTTTTAAAAAAGATGGATATGTCTCAAATTGACTATGTCTTTTTAGATGGAGGACATGCTTATGAGACGGTTAAAAATGACCTTCATTATTCAAAACCAGTTCTAGATAATAATGGAACCATTCTTTGTGATGACTACAACTTAAGTCAAGCACCAGGGGTCAAACAAGCCATAGATGAATTTGTTAGAGATAACAATCTCAAATCAGAAATTATTTTCGAAAGATTTGCTAAAATAGAAAAAAATTAATTATCTTTGGTTAAGCTGTATTACTTTTCTGTGCTTACTACCTTTATAACTTGCAAGTGGTCTAATTAATTTATTAGCAGCATGTTGCTCCATAATATGTGCAGACCAACCTGTAATTCTTGAAATTACAAATATTGGGGTAAAGAAATCAGTATCAAAACCCATTAAATGGTAAGTAGGTCCTGTTGGGTAATCAACATTTGGATAAATATTTTTTTCTTTAATCATTACCTTTTCAACGATGTCATAAATTTTTTCAAATGTTTTATCTTTTTTAATAATAGCTACTCTTTTAAAGTATTCTCTCATGGTTGGAACTCTTGAATCTCCACTTTTGTAAACTCTATGACCAAATCCCATCACCACATCTTTGTTTTTAAGAGCCTTCGTAATCCATTTTAAAGCGTTCTCAGGTTTTTTAATTTTCTTCATCATGTGCATTACTTCTTCATTAGCACCACCATGAAGAGGACCTTTTAAACTAGCGATTGCTCCAGTGATTGCCCCATGAATATCAGATAAGCTACTGGTAATAGTTCTTGCAGTAAATGTTGATACGTTAAAACTATGCTCAGCGTATAAAATTAGTGATACATCGAAAGCTTTAACAATTTCTTTTTCAGGAACTTTTCCAAAACACATATGGAAAAAGTTTTCAGAAAAAGTAAGATTTTTTTTTGGAGCTATAATTTTTTTCCCTTTTCGAAGTCTGTAAAAAGCTGCTAGGGCAGTAGGTGTTTTTGCAAGAATTCTAATCGCCTTTCTTAAATTTGCTTTTGGTGAGCTATCTTTAGTTTCTTTGTCTTCAAGACCCATGACACTAACAGCTGTTCTTGCAACATCCATTGGATGAGAATTTTTAGGTATTTTTTTTAAAATACTTAATAAATTTTTAGATAAAGTTATTTCTTTAGATAATTCTTTCTTAAATTCTTTTAATTGTTTTTTATTAGGTAATTCTTTATTTAAAATTAAATATGCAACTTCTTCAAAATCACATCTTGCACATAAATCTTGAGCTGCATAACCTCTATAAGTAAGAGAGTTGATTTCTGGCATAACTTTTGAAATTTCTGTTTCATCAACAACTATCCCTAGTAAACCTTTTTTAATATCATCACTCATTATTCATGTCCTTCCGTACTAAAGTTATAAATTTTTTCATCTAACGAATTGTACTTTTCATATTCTACTAATTCGTAAAGTCTTTTTCTAGTTTGCATTTTATCAATAATGTTGTTCTGATGTCCATTCACAAAAATGTCTCTAAGACCATCTTCTACATTTTTCATAGCCAATCTTTGTGTGGTTACTGGATAAATCACAATATTATACCCAAAATTTTCTAATTCTTTGTAATTGAATAACTTAGATTTTCCAAATTCTGTCATATTCGCTAACAAGTAACAGGATAATTCTTTTCTAACTTTTTCAAAATCTTTTTCATCCTGTAAAGCTTCTGGGAAAATAATTTCAGCTCCAGCATCAATATATGCCTTACATCTATCAATCATCTTATCTATTCCCTCAACTCCTTTAGCATCAGATCTTGCTATAATTTTAAAATTTTCATCTTGTTTTGCGGCTACACATTCTTTAATTTTCTTAACCATTGCTTCAGTTGAAATTAATTCTTTGTTATCTAAGTGACCACATCTTTTTCGTTCTACTTGATCTTCTAAGTGAACTGCTGACACCCCAAATTCTTCAAAAGTTTTAATAGTTTCTTCACAAGACTTAAAACCAGTGTCGATATCAACGATGGTAGGTAAACTTGTAACTCTAGATATTAAATAAGATCTAGTACTAACATCTTGCAGCGTAGTTAAACCTATATCTGGAAAACCTAAATCATTAGCCATAACTCCACCTGATACATAAACTGCATCATACCCAATTTCTTCAATTAGTTTTGCTGTTAGTGGGTTATAAGCACCAGGAACTCTTAAAATTTTATTTGATTTTAGTTTACTAACAAAGTCAGCTCTTTTTTGACTGGGCTCTTTTTCTACAAAATGCATTAAAAAATTCCTTGTTTCGTATTTTTCTTTATCTGACTTCTTTTAACCTGGATGTTTAATTTATTTAACTCTCCAGCTTTCAGGTTTTTAAGATTTTGAACAACTTTTAAGAAACGTGCACTCTCTTTTTTATCTAAGATACCGTCTGTTAACGTTAAAAACTTATTTATATAATTTTGTCTTTTAAACGGACGTGCTCCATATGGATGAGCATCTGCTCTATCTAATTGTTCTGTAATTTTTTTACCATTATTTAAAGTAACTACAACTCTTGCACCAAATGATTTATTTTTTGGATTAGGATCGTGATATTTTTTAGTCCATTTTTTATCTTCAAACGTCGTAATTGATTTCCAAATTTTTATAGTGCTTTTTCTATTAGCTCTTTGTTTGGTATATGATTTAACATGGTGCCAATCAGCATCCTCAAGTGCTACTGCAAAAATGTACATAATAGAGTGATCAAGTGTTTCTCTACTTGCATTTGGATCCATTTTTTGTGGATCATTTGCACCAGTTCCAATTACGTAATGAGTGTGATGACTTGTGTAAATATCAATTTTTTTAATTTGATTTAAATTAGGAATTTTCTTATTAAGTTTTTTAGCAATATCTATTAGTGCTTGAGATTGATATTCAGCTGAATATTCTTTTGTATAGGTCTCAAGTATCGCTCTCTTAGATTCTTTTTTCTTAGGCAGAGGAACATTATATAAAGCTTTCTTCCCATCTAATATTCTAGCTATAACACTGTCTTCTCCTTCATAAATAGGACTTGGCGCACCTTCACCACGCATTGCTCTATCAACTGCTTCAATTGCAAGTTTACCAGCATGAGCAGGGGCGTAAGCTTTCCAACTAGAGATTTCACCTTTTCTAGATTGTCTTGTTGAAACTGTTGTATGTAGAGCTTGTTGAACTGCTTGATAAATTGTTTCAGTGTTAAGTTTTAACATTGTACCCAAACCTGCAGCAACACTTGGTCCTAAGTGTGCTATGTGATCTATTTTATGTTTATGCAAACAAATTCCTTTAACTAAATTAACTTGAACTTCATAACCTGTGATAATTCCTCTTAACAAATCTAGTCCACTTTTTTTAGTTTGTTGAGCAACACTTAAAATGGGTGGAATGTTATCTCCAGGATGACTGTAATCTTCTGCTAAAAAAGTATCATGAAAATCAAGCTCTCTAACAGCTGTTCCATTGGACCAAGCAGCCCATTCACAATCAAATTTTAATTTTGAATCAATACCAAATAAATTTGCACCATTTTTTCTAGGATGCTTTAGGGCCATTTCTCTTGAAGAGATAACCGCTTTTCTATTTAAAGAAGCAATGGCAACTGAAGCATTATCAATTATTCTATTAATAACCATTTCAATGGCTGCCTTATCTAACTTTGCATTATCAGAGGCTATTTCAGCAATTTTCCATGCTAATTGATTTTTTTTAGGTAAATCAATTTTTGATGGGTAAACTTTAACTTTATGTGAAATCATTAGGCCTCCTTAATTGTGCAAACCTATTAATAGTAAGAAAAAAAATTAAATCAATCTTTTAAGTAAGTTGAAACTATTTTTTCAACACCAATAAAGTCTTTTATTAAATGATTATGGTAAATTTCATTAGAATTTTTTTCTGTATAACCATTTTCTAATAAAATAACAGGAACAGAGGCAGCCTTTGCTGCATTTGCATCAGTTTCACTATCCCCAAACATTAGAGATTTTTTTACATCACCCCCGATGATTTCAATAATACTTGTTATGTGTCTAGGATCGGGTTTGCAATAATCGAAAGTATCTGAACCAGCAACGTACTCAAAGTAATCATAAATTCCAATTTTTTTTAAAAGATCTATTGCTAAGTGTTCTTGTTTATTAGTACAAACTGCCATTGAAATTTCTTTTTCTTTACACCATTTTAGAAATTCTTTTACCCCATTAATAAGTGTGCTTTCTTTAATAATATTTTTTCCATAAAAATTAACAAAATCTTTTACCATTTCAGCTTTAATTTTTTGATCATCAATTTTACCAAACTCTTTTTTTGCTTGCCCCCATATAGATCTACCAATCATCGCACCAGCTCCTTGACCCACTAAATTTCTAATGTCAGCAGTAGATTTGGTGGGGTAACCATATTTTCTCATTACATGATTATGAGCATTCATTAAATCAGGTGCGGTATCGACTAATGTTCCATCTAGGTCAAATAATATTGAGTATTTTTGAGTCATTAATAAAGTATTTTTAAGAAATAAATTGTGAATTAAGCTATCTATACACTTAATATAAAAATATTTCCAGATGAAACAAATAAATTCTAATATTGAACAAGAAAAACTTCGTAAATTTTTTATCAAGTCTGGTGTAAAGATGATTGGTCCTGAAACTATTTTTTTTTCAAAAGATACAAAGGTTGGAAAAAACGTTACTATTAATCCATATGTTGTCATTGGGCCAAAAGTTAAAATTGGAAATAATGTAACTATCAATTCATTTTCACATTTAGAAGATTGTAAAATAAAAAATAAAGTTGAAGTTGGACCTTATGCACGATTAAGACCAGGAACTATTCTTGAAGAAGGATCAAAAATTGGAAATTTTGTAGAAGTTAAGAAAAGTACAGTTGGAAAAAAATCAAAAATAAATCATTTATCGTACGTTGGAGATAGTGAATTGGGTAAAGGTGTTAATGTTGGAGCTGGTACAATTACTTGCAATTATGATGGTGTTAAAAAAAGTAAAACAAAAATTAGAGATAATGTATTTATAGGATCTAACTCATCATTAGTTGCACCAATTACTCTTGAAAAAAATAGTATTGTTGGGGCAGGATCAGTTATTACAAAGAAAGTTAAAAAAAATTCATTAGCTTTAACTAGAAGCGCTCAAACAGAAGTTAAAAACTACAAAAGAAGAACAAAATAAAATGTGTGGAATAATAGGTATAGCTAGTAATAAACCGGTTTCATCTACAATTATTAATTCTCTTAGAAAATTAGAATATAGAGGATACGACTCTGCAGGAATTGCCACATTATCAAATGGAATTGTAAGTGAAGCAAAATCAGAAGGTAGAGTTGATATTTTAGAAAAAAATCTTGCAGTTAAGAATATGTCAGGCCCAATTGGAATTGGACATGTTAGATGGGCAACGCACGGTATTCCAAATACTATTAATGCACATCCTCATTCTTCAGAGAGTGTATCGGTTGTACATAATGGGATTATTGAAAATTCTACACTTTTAAAAAAGCATTTAATAAACAAGGGTCATGTATTTAAATCTCAAACAGATACTGAGGTAATTGTTCATTTAATAACAGAGTATTTAAAAGAACTAAATTTAAAAGATGCAATTATTAAAACTCTTAAACAATTACATGGAAGTTTTGCTTTAGGTATAATCTTTAAAGATCAACCAGATCTTATAGTAGGTGCTAGAAGAGGGTCTCCACTTGCAGTTGGTTATGGTCCTAACGAAAATTATCTAGGCTCAGACTCTTACGCTTTAAAGTCTATGACTAATAAAATTTCATATTTAAATGATGGAGAGTTTTGTATTATAAAAAAAGACCAGGTTGAGTTTTTTGATGAAGAAGGCTTAAAAGTTAATAAGAAAGTTTTAGAATTATCTTCAAAAGAACAGGATTATGACAAAGGTGATTTTAAACATTTTATGGCAAAAGAGATTGAAGAACAGCCAACAACATTAAAGAACTGTATAAACGAGTATGTTGATACAATTAACAACGACATCAACATCTATAATTTTCCATGGGATATTAAAGAAATTTCTTCAGTTACTTTAATTGGTTGTGGTACAGCTTACCATTCTTGCTTAATGGCAAAGTATTGGTTTGAAGAAAATACTACACTTGATGTAACAATTGATATTGCATCCGAGTTTAGATACCGAAAAAATAGATTTAAAGATGATAATTTATACATTTTTGTTTCTCAGTCTGGTGAAACAGCAGATACTTATGCGGCTCTAGATTTATGCAATAAAAATAACATGAAAACTTGCAGTGTAGTTAATGTTATAGAAAGCTCTATTGCAAGGGACTCTAACTTTGTTTTACCCATTCATTGTGGGCAAGAAATTGGTGTTGCATCCACAAAAGCTTTTATGGGTCAAATGCTGGTTCTTTATATCTTAGTATTAAAATTAGGAATTTTAAGAAAAGACTTGGATAAAGATTTATTTTTAAACAAAATTAAAGATTTAAAATTATTACCTAAATTAGTTGAGCAAACTTTACTAACAGAAAGTAAAATCCAGACAGTCTCAAGCTCATTTACTGATGCAAAAGGTTCGATGTTTTTAGGGAGAGGCTTTTCTTACCCAATTGCATTAGAAGGGGCGTTAAAATTAAAAGAATTAGCTTACGTTCATGCTGAAGGGTACCCTGCAGGTGAGATGAAACATGGTCCATTAGCCTTAATTGAAGATGGAATGCCAGTTGTTGTCTTAGCTCCAAGAGATAATTATTATAAAAAAACAATTTCCAATATGCAGGAAGTAATAGCAAGAGGGGCTAAAGTTTTATTGATTACTAACAAGAGCAAAGACGAAGTTTTTTCAGAAAATATTTGGGAAACGGTATTAGTTGAAAGTGCCAATGATGACTTATTACCTTTTTTATTAACTGTTCCATTGCAAAAATTAGCTTATTATTCAGCTCTTAAAAAAGGGTATGACATTGATAAACCTAGAAATTTAGCAAAATCAGTCACAGTTGAATAATAATTAAACTCTGCTACAACACCCCTAGGTTGAATATGAAAAATTGGAAAATAAATAGCTGGAGAAATTATCCTGTAAAACACATTCCTGAATATCCTGATCAAAAAGAATTGGATGGTGTTTTAAGTAAAATTAAAGATTTCCCACCATTAGTTTTTGCTGGTGAGACGAGACATTTAAAAGAACAATTAGCTGATGTTGTCGATGGAAAAGCTTTTTTATTACAAGGTGGAGATTGTGCAGAAAGTTTTGCAGAATTTCATCCTGATAACATTAGAGATACATTTAAACTGATACTGCAAATGTCTTTAGTGCTTACTTATTCGGCATCATTACCAGTAATTAAACTTGGAAGAATTGCTGGACAGTTTTCAAAACCAAGAAGTTCTCCTGTTGAAAATATTGATGGTGTTGAACTGCCTAGTTACCTAGGTGATAATATTAATGGAATGGAATTTAATGAAAAATCAAGAGTTCCTGATCCAAAAAGACTTTTTAAAGCTTATTCTCAATCTGCATCAACGCTTAACCTTATAAGAGCCTTCTCTCATGGAGGTTTTGCTGATCTTAAAAAAGTACATACTTGGAACTTAGGGTTTATTAAAAACTCTCCAGCTGCAAAAAAATTTAAAGATTTAGAAGATAGAATTGCAGATGCCTTAGCATTTATGGATGCTTGTGGAATTAATTCTGACTTTAATAGAAGATTAAAAACAGTAAACTTTTGGACTTCACATGAGGCTTTATTACTTCCTTTTGAACAAGCAATGACAAGAGTAGATTCTACTACAGGTGAATATCACGATACCTCAGCTCACTTTGTTTGGATAGGAGATAGAACAAGACAACTAGATGGTGGACATGTTGAGTTTTGTAGAGGAATTGAAAATCCAATTGGAATTAAATGTGGACCAACATTAAAAGCTGAAGACTTGATAAACCTTTGTAATAAAATTAATCCAACAAATGAAAAAGGTAAAATAACTTTAATTTCTAGATTTGGTCATGAAAATGTTTCTAAATTTTTACCAAAATTAATTAG
>ENA-OREM01001657-OREM01001657.1-marine-metagenome-genome-assembly--contig:-NODE-1657-length-10702-cov-2.537506_pt1 | contig 10702 bp, 9 predicted proteins | sample MGYA00248623_ERZ508561 | MGnify/ENA primary metagenome ERZ508561 (study PRJEB26227, sample SAMN06264494) | marine metagenome | isolation source: Columbia River Estuary | place: USA:Columbia River Estuary...
TATCGCAGTAGTCGAGTCATTGCTTGCCGGCACCTCAGCACCGTGACTAATTCCCGCAAACGCTGGCTACTGACACATCCACAAGAGTGGTCGGGAGCTTCTGCGCGTTTCTGGAATCGCCTTTTGGCGGGGGATGACCGAATTAGGCGCGAGACAATAAAAGGTTCGCTCGACAATTACCAACATTTTTTACACAAGCAGTTGGTCGCACCCAAATTGAGTCCCACGAAACGTCGAAGGCGCAATCATCTTGTGAGAATTTTTATCGATTGGTGGCGCGGTGAGCAAAACCATGAGGAAACCGCCAGAGCACTGCGCAGGTATCTCCATCAAACAGTCGCACATCGTGAATCAGAGTACGATTTGCAAAGCATGGCGCGCATTGCGATGAGTTTGGGGTTGTTTTCTGTCTCGCTGGAATTTCAAGGACAGGCATGGCGGCAACTAGAGAAACGTGCTCTGTCGACTCAGAGCCTTGATATCCGGGTGAGATTTATTCGATCTCTCCTGTATCAGGGCCGCCTTCACCAGGCATTAAATGAGATTGAGAAGATTAATACGAGAGATCTCCCCAACCCACTCGCGGGGATAGTTGCCACCATGGAGCGTTACGTCGGTTGGTGTCTTACGCAGGACCGTTCAACAGGGAAAGTAGAAACTCTAATTTCGACGAAAGAAGATTGGGAAGATTTCGTCCAGGGTCGCGATGTTCTAATCTACGGTCCAGGTCAGGTTGACCGACTTCCCTCTCTGGGAAAAGGTTTCGTAGTCGCCAGAATCATGGGACCCGGTGTTTATCGCTGGAGCAGCGGGGATGACCTGGTTGGTAACAGCACCGACATCGTATATTCCATTCCAGAGAACATAGAGGATGCGCGATCGGAAGAATCGGGTCGAGTGCTCGATGCATTGGCACAGTATTCATGGGTCTGTGTAAAAAAGACCGATGCTCTGCGGACATCAAATTCACGAGCGGTTAATACTTTTTCGCCTCTCTACGACAGGGGCCACCCGCAAATGGTCCCCTTGGCCGTAGTGGATTTGATTACCTCAGGCGCAAAGCCATACGTTATTGGTAGTGATTTTTTCGCGTCTCCTGTGGCGTATCGACCGAGTGATGTTCGCTTGGTAGGGGGTCTAGATGGTAAACGGCAATCTGACACAGGATCAAATGGAGGGTCATTTGATAGAACCTCTTTGATGGCATCTCACAACATTGTGGAAAATTGGTCACTTACCAAAAATCTCTTTGAAGCGGGCCTCGTAAGCGGTGATTCTGGTTTTGAAGAAGTTATGACTCATAGCTTGAGCGAACTCATGGATATTTATGATGCCCACCTTGGAATCTCAAGAATATAGAGGCCGAATCAACTCCTTGTGCCTATATATTGTTTGAGCACCGTTGGTGCGGGCCTAGACTGTTCACTGCTGGTTGGTCGCTGCATCGAAGACACAGGAAAAGGTGCGAAGTAAGTATGGGAAAGCCCGTCGTTCTCATTGCCGAAGAACTATCTCCTGCCACTGTTGAGGCTTTGGGCCCTGATTTTGACATCCGACATGTTGACGGTGCCAGCAGAGAGGACCTTCTCGCTGCCTTGCCCGGTGCGCACGCGGTATTGGTGCGCTCAGCCACCCACATGGATGCTGAGGCTATTGCCGCCGGAGCTGCACTTAAGGTAATCGCTAGAGCCGGAGTGGGGCTTGATAATGTCGATATTCCAGCAGCCACGGAAGCTGGCGTCATGGTGGTTAACGCACCAACGTCAAATGTTGTGAGTGCGGCTGAATTAGCAGTCGGGCATCTCTTATCTTTAGCCCGCCACATTCCCAGGGCCCACGCGTCTCTTGCTGCTGGAGAGTGGAAAAGATCTTCCTTTACGGGTGTGGAACTTTTTGAAAAGACAATCGGGATAGTGGGTCTAGGGCGTATTGGTGCTTTGGTTGCGGAGCGTTTGGCAGGCTTCGGCGCAAATTTGATTGGGTTCGACCCCTATGTTCAACCCGCAAAGGCAAGCCAGATGGGTGTCACACTCACGACGTTGGATGACCTTGTGGCCACCAGTGATTTCATCACGATTCATATCCCCAAGACTCCAGAAACTACCGGGATGATCGGAGTGGAGGAACTAAAAAGCGCTAAACCCTCACTACGTATCGTAAATGCTTCGCGTGGCGGGATTATTGACGAAACAGCACTCCATCAAGCCCTGAGCGAAGGATGGATCGCAGGTGCTGGCATTGATGTGTTTGTGCAAGAACCTCCTACCGGCTCTCCGCTGCTGGGCTTACCCAACATTGTGGTGACCCCTCACTTGGGTGCTTCGACTGATGAGGCTCAAGAAAAAGCGGGCGTTTCAGTGGCCAAGTCAGTGAAGTTGGCCTTGGAAGGCGAATTAGTTCCTGACGCGGTCAATGTTGCAGGCGGAATCATCGACCCCTCCGTGCGCCCGGGCATTCCTTTGATGGAAAAACTTGGTCAGGTCTTTGTGGGGCTGTGTTCTGGTCCGCTTGTAAGCATTGAGGTTTCGGTTCGTGGCGAAATTGTGGAACACGACGTCAGCGTCTTAAAGCTGGCCGCTTTGAAGGGCATCTTCTCTCGGATCGTCAGTGAGCAAGTGAGCTACGTGAATGCACCCCTTCTTGCCGAAGCCAGAGGTGTCGACGTGGGTATGACCACCGATGTCCACAGCGAGGATTATCGCAATGTGTTGACTATTCGCGGGGTGTTAGGCGATGGTACCCAGGTGTCCGCTTCGGCAACACTAACCGGAGCAAAGCAGACGGAAAAGCTTGTGGAAGTGAATGGCTACGAAATTGAGGTTCCCTTATCGGCGCACCACATCGTCATGATGTATGAAGACAGGCCTGGAATTGTTGCCATTTATGGTCGTGCATTTGGTGATGCTCAGATAAATATCGCGGGCATGCAAATCGCTCGTGACAAAATTGGCGGTCAGGCACTGAGCGTCTTGACCGTGGATTCCAGGGTTCCTGATGAACTTATAGCCCAAGTGGCTGCTTCCATCGAGGCGACAGTCATGGCCCCCATCGACATTCTCGAACTCTGATTCTGCCAACTCCATTGCCCACACCACTCAGCCTCACTGAGCCAGAACTAGTCCGATTCGCTCAGACGCCTTCCATTGTGATTGCTTTGGATTTTGATGGCACTCTAGCTCCCTTGGTCGATGATCCAGAAGACTCTCGGATGCTGCCCGAAGCTCGAAGCGCATTGGAAGCACTCACAAGGCTGGATGGGGTTTCCATCGCCCTCGTATCAGGTCGAGCGATTGAGAGTCTCGCCAGGGTGGCCTCACCTCTTCAGGAATGGTTTTTGGTCGGCTCCCATGGAATTGAGATTCTTTCTCCCGGCGAGGTGGTCCATTACGAAACACCGTGGCTCGTTCCCCAGGGCCTTCAACGCGGGTTTGAAGGCGTTGTCTCTCACCACCCAGGGACCAGGCTTGAGGTTAAGCCTTTTGGATTAGCACTGCACACGAGGGGCGTTGAGCCCAGCCTCGCGAGGGAAGCGGAAAAAGAAGCGGCGGCAGTGTGTGATGAATGGGAGGGGGACCTGGTAATCCGAAGTGGCCATGGAATTCTTGAGTGTTCTGTCACTGAGGCAGATAAGGGAGAAGGTCTCCTAGCCTTGGTCGAGCGCACTGGTGCTTCGGCAACACTTTTCGCAGGGGATGACCTCACGGACGAGGATGGCTTCGCGGTTCTGGGAAATCGGGATTTTTCCCTTCGAGTGGGACCAGGAGAGTCGAGGGCGCGGTTTCGCATCGCGGATGCGGCGGAGATGGCCCAGATTCTGTGGCGGGTTTTCGAGCTTCGGAGTGCGCGCTCTTCTTAGTGACTCCCCAAATGTGAAGCGGGGCCTTAAGGTTGACCTATGGCAAACACACTCAATCTTGCGGTAATCGGTGGAGATGGAATAGGCCCGGAGGTCACTCACGAAGCAATCGCCACTCTGCGTGCGGTGACTGAGGGTGTGCTTGATATTGCCACCACCGATTTCACCTTGGGCGCCGGTCATTTTTTGGATACGGGTGAAATTCTTAGCGACGAAACTCTTGCCTCTCTCGCAAGCTTTGACGCTCTAGTTTTGGGGGCAGTGGGGGGAGATCCACAAGATGCTCGCCTGGCAGGCGGAATTATCGAGCGAGGCTTGTTGCTGAAGTTGCGCTTCGCTTTTGATCACGGAGTGAATGTTCGTCCAACTCAGTTGCTACCGGGTCTTACATCCCCTTTGGCTCACCCAGGGGATATCGATTTCGTTGTCATCAGGGAAGGTACCGAAGGCCCGTATGTCGGCAATGGTGGCTCGCTGCGAACCGGCACCCCCCAAGAGATTGCCACGGAGGTCTCGGTGAATACCGCCTTTGGGGTTGAGCGAGTTGTGCGATACGCCTTCGGAAAGGCGCAATCGAGAAAAAACAAGTTGACGTTGGTGCATAAGACAAATGTGCTGGTCCACGCAGGAAGTTTGTGGTCACGAGTGGTGAACCAGGTCAGTTCTGAATTTCCCGATGTTGTCGTGGATTACCTGCACATCGATGCCACCATGATTTTCATGGTGAGTGATCCTGAGCGCTTTGATGTCATCGTGACGGACAACCTATTTGGAGACATCATTACGGATCTTGCCGGCGCGGTCGGCGGTGGCATTGGTTTGGCGGCCTCAGCAAATCTCAACCTCACGGGAGAATTTCCCAGCATGTTTGAACCAGTTCACGGGTCAGCCCCCGATATTGCAGGGACAAATACAGCCGATCCACGGGCTGCGATGATGTCGATGGCACTGTTGCTTGAGCACCACGGTCAGCCAGAATTAGCCCAGAAGCTCGTCGACGCCATCGCACAAGACGTGGCGAACCATCAATCCGCTGGCCCTCGAAATACTGATCGGATCGGCGAGGACGTCCGGTCGTTATTGGCCTAAAACTTTGAGACACGACCTATGTCCAGCGAGTAAGCTGGCGCTCACCACTCTCCACCTGAATGCAGAGAATATTCATGACGATTGAGCTACCCATGGCCCAGCAAGAGCTGGCTTTCCAGGTCTTATCCAACCCTGAACCGATGCCTATCGAGCGGCGGCAGGCAGTTCTCGACGAGCCAGTTTTTGGAACTGTCTTTACCGACCACATGGTGGATATTTGTTGGTCAGAAAAAGGTGGATGGCACAGACCGCGGGTGCAACCCTATGGCCCTATTCCACTGGATCCCGCAGCTGCGGTCTTGCACTACGGCCAAGAGATCTTTGAGGGCATGAAGGCGTATCGCCACGAGGATGGTTCTATCTGGACTTTTAGGCCAGAGGAAAATGCGCTTCGGATGCAACGCTCAGCAGCGCGGATGGCAATGCCACAGCTTCCGGTGGAGTATTTTCTGCAATCCCTCAAGGAATTGATTGCAGTTGATGGGCAGTGGGTTCCCAGAGCACCCGAGACTTCCCTCTACATCAGGCCCTTCATGTTCGCTAAAGAGGCTTTTCTGGGTGTGCGACCTGCTAAAAAGGTCGCGTTCTATGTGATCGCTTCACCGGTGGGTCCCTATTTTGGAGGAGAGGCTAAGCCCGTATCAATCTGGCTCTCCACCAACTTCACCCGCGCTGGCCGAGGTGGAACTGGAGCTGCGAAGACCGGTGGAAACTATGCGGCGTCCCTTTTGGCCCAATCCGAGGCAGCGGAGAATGGGTGCCAACAAGTTCTCTTCTTGGATTCGGTGGAAGGAAAATTCCTCGAAGAACTCGGCGGAATGAACATTGTGTTGGTCTACCGAGATGGAACCCTCGTGACGCCCAAGAGTGACACCATTCTTTCGGGAATAACCAGAGATTCAGTTCTTGCGTTGGCTAGTGAGCGTGGTCACACCGTGGAGCGCCGTGCGGTCAGCATTGACGAGTGGCGCGAAGGCGATGCGAGCGGCGAGATTGTTGAAGCTTTCGCCTGTGGGACGGCAGCGACTGTTGTCCCCATTGGCCAGCTCAAGACGCCAGATTTCACGATTGGCTCGCCGGATGCTCCAGCAGGAGAGCTCACCATGTCTCTGCGGCAAGAGCTTGTCGATATTCAATATGGGCGCATTCCCGATGTTCATCAGTGGATGGTTCGTCTCGATTCGTGACCCGGTTATGACGCTGGGAGTCATCGTGACAGGGGCAATTTCCTTCCTTGCGGGTTTTTATCTGGGTTGTGTCATCAGCGTTTATCACGCGTGGTGGTTCCCGATCGGACTCATCCTGTCGTTGCTGGCAGTGGCCCTGGTTCTCGGTGCCCTGCGAGTTATTGTTCCCCACCGCACACCGGCAGTACTCGGCGCTGTTGGCCTTCTAAGCGCACTGGGTCTCTTAGCCGGATTGGATAATCAAGGATCCGTGCTGATCATGGCGGATAACGCCGGCTTCCTGCTTCTCTCAGGGGTGGCCTTGCTGGTGGTCGTAAGCCTTGCGTGGCCCCGGTTTGCTTCCAGGTCGAGCCATTACGATAGGACTAGGCCCGATGGTGAAAGGACGCCTTCCTCGTGACGTATGTAATCGCACTGCCCTGTGTGGATGTGAAAGATCGAGCGTGCATTGATGAATGCCCAGTCGACTGTATTTATGAAGGCGACCGAATGCTCTACATTCACCCCGACGAATGTGTGGATTGTGGGGCATGTGAACCGGTCTGTCCAGTTGAGGCCATTTATTACGAAGACGATGTGCCCGAACAATGGGCTCAGTACTACACCGCAAACGTTGAGTTCTTTGTCGAGGTGGGCTCCCCTGGCGGCGCGGCTAAAGTGGGCGTAATTCACCACGATCACGAGATAATTTCTGCACTTCCCCCACAGAATTAGTTTTTGTGGCGCTCAACCTCCCCGATTTCCCCTGGGATTCTCTCGAGCCCTACCGGGCTAAGGCCCGGAAGCACCCGGGTGGTGTGATTGATCTCTCGGTGGGTTCTCCGGTGGATCCAACCCCTGAGGTGGTGGCCTCGGCTCTCGCACACGCGACCCAGGCGCCGAGCTATCCGCTGAGCGCGGGAAGTGAAACACTCCGTGCGGACATGGCGTCGTGGTGGGAGCACCAACGCGGCACTGGTGCATTAGGACTCGATCAAGTATTTCCCTCTATCGGCTCGAAAGAAATGGTGGGTTTGTTGCCCACGTTGTTGGGAGTCACGGCCGCAGATGTGGTGGTGGCACCACGCATCGCTTATCCCACCTATGCCATAGGAGCTGCAGTGGTCGGGGCCACCGTGGTCAGGGAGGATGACCCAAACCGTTGGCCAGAAGGCGCGACGCTGATTTGGATTAATTCCCCAAGTAATCCCACGGGCGAGGTTCGCGACCTTGACTATTTGCGCGCTGCCGCTTCGCGAGCGAGAGACATTGGCGCCGTGCTTGCCAGTGATGAGTGTTATGCCCAGTTGGTATGGGACGTGAGCTCGTCTCCGTCACTGCTTGATGAGCGTGTTACCGAGGGGGATCAGACGGGTCTGTTAGCTCTATATTCGATGAGTAAGCAATCCAATCTGGCTGGGTATCGAGCCGCCTTAGTTGCAGGCGGGAGTGCTCTCACGGCCGAGTTATTGCTCGCTCGCAAACACGTGGGGTTAATTGTTCCCTCTCCCGTTCAAGCCGCGCTCTCGGCAGCGCTGAGTGATCAAGAACACGTGGACGTGCAGAGAGAAAAATACCGTCGTAGACGAGAGGTGTTACTGCCTGCGTTGCACAAAGCTGGTTTTCGCCTGGATCACAGCGAAGCTGGGCTTTATTTATGGGCGACACGCTTTGAAGATTCTGTGGCAACACTGGCGTGGTTGAGTGAGCGAGGAATATTGGCTGCTCCGGGTACTTTTTATGGCGAGCAAGGATCTCAGCATGTCCGTGTGGCTCTCACGGCGCGCGATGACGCAATATCTGAGGCCGCAATGAGGCTCGCAGCCTGATTTTTGTCAGCATCAGACAATCAGGCGGTCAATTTGTTGGGAGTCTCAGCTAGAGCCTCGAGAGTCCTCTAAGCTGTAGAGGATGTCGTGGCGAAGGAGGCTTTCATGACCGACTCACCAGACAGTGTTTCCCTCGATTATCCCGGCGGAAATGCCAAGTTCCCGATCGTTCGCTCGGTGGATGGCGCCTCCAGTATTGATTTTTCGAGCCTGTCCAAGCAAACGGGGTACAACGCGTTGGACCATGGGTTTGTGAACACCGCCGCCACTTCAAGCGGTATTACCTTCATTGATGGTGATCAGGGCATTCTTCGGTACCGGGGCTATTCCATCGACGACGTGGCAGAGAATTCCACCTTCTTAGAAGTCGCCTGGTTGCTGATTTATGGTGAACTGCCCTCGCGCGATGAGCTTCACGAATTTGATGACCGTATCCGTCACCACACCCTCTTGCACGAAGACCTCAAGCGGCTTTTTGATGCGCTTCCCCATAACGCGCACCCCATGTCGGTGTTGTCCTCCGCAGTGAGCGCCATGTCGACCTATTACGGGGATTCGTTGAGCGTGCACGACCCCGAGCAAATTGAGCTTTCCACCATCCGACTTCTTGCTAAATTGCCCGTGATTGCTGCGTACGCGCACAAGAAGAGCATCGGCCAAGCCCTTCTCTACCCCGATAACTCCCGCGGGTTTGTAGAGAACTTCCTGTGGCTGAATTTTGGCCTCCGAGCAGAGCCCTATGTTGCCAATCCTGTACTCATCAAGGCTCTCGATCGATTACTGATCCTCCATGAAGACCATGAACAAAATGCCTCCACTTCCACCGTTCGCATGGTGGGATCCACGGAGGCAAATCTTTTTGCCTCCGTGTCTGCGGGCATTAACGCGCTTTCCGGTCCACTTCACGGTGGGGCTAACGAAGCAGTGTTGTCCATGCTGGCTGAAATCAAAGAATCAGGTGAAGGAGTTCACCGGTTTGTCGAGAGGGTTAAGCGTAAAGAAGACGGTGTTCGCCTGATGGGCTTTGGGCACCGCATTTACAAGAATTATGACCCCAGAGCGCGTTTGGTGAAGGAAAGTGCGGATGAAGTTCTGGGCCAACTGGGCATCCACGACGAGCTCTTAGGAATAGCAAAAGAGCTCGAGGAAATTGCCTTAGCCGATGACTACTTCATCGAGCGCAAACTTTACCCGAACGTGGACTTTTACACGGGTGTAATTTACAAAGCAATGGGTTTTCCCACCAGGATGTTTACCGTGCTCTTTGCTATGGGTCGCCTACCGGGATGGATCGCTCACTGGCGCGAAATGAACTCTGATCCACACACAAAGATTGGCCGCCCCCAGCAGCTGTATGTCGGGCCAGAAGCCAGGAATTGGCCCCAGCGCTAGGTCAAGAATGCGAACTGGTCATGGGTCCCCTCCAGAGGGACCCACACGGCAGTCTCGGTTGACCAGAAGTGCGTTGCGTTTTTTGAAGATTGTTATCCTTCGAAAGCCCGCTCTTGGCTGCGCTCAGGTGCAATCAGGTGTGAAGTGCAAGGTTGAGTGAAGTACCGTCTGCCGATCGAGGTAGCGCCTCGATAGCGCCGGTGGTCGAGTTCCTCCGGTATAGAAGACCACCGATGCCACTTAGGTTCGACCCCTTGACTTCCTGGTTGCCCTCAGAGCTCACCACAAGTATTTTTGCTCCGGCTGTCACATAGAGTCCGGCTTCGACCACGCAATTATCACCGAGAGAAATCCCTACTCCAGAATTAGCGCCTAAGAGGCATTTTTTGCCAATGGAAATCACTTCTTTGCCGCCACCAGAAAGAGTGCCCATGATGGATGCCCCACCACCAATGTCCGTTCCCTCGCCAATAATTACGCCTTGAGAAATCCGGCCTTCCACCATAGAAGGGCCGAGTGTTCCTGCGTTGAAGTTCACGAACCCTTCATGCATCACCGTGGTGCCAGGAGCCAAGTGAGCGCCCAAGCGAACTCGTGAAGCATCGGCAATTCTCACTTTTTCGGGTGTGACGTAATTGAGCAAAGGGCCGAATTTATCCAGGCTTGTCATCGAAACTCCGGCGCTCATGAGCTCGAAGCGGTGGCTATCGAAGTACTCAGGGCTTACGGGCCCCTTGGTGGTGAAGGCCACCACGGGAAGAATTCCAAAAATTCCCTCGAGGTTAATAGAGTTCGGCACCACCAAACAGTGACTGAGTAAGTGAAGCCTGAGGTAGGCATCAGCTGTGGAGGTAGGGGCGTTGGAGAGATCGATGAGGGTTGCTACCGCAACCATCTCCACCCCACGTAGCCTGTCTTCGCCCTCAAGCTGTGTAATTGATGCGGGAATGACGTGGTTATCAAAGTTGGCCGGTGGGGCGCCCAGACGGGGTTGGGGATACCAGGTATCCAAGACTGTCTTCGTTGCTAAATCGACGGTGGCTATCCCGTAGCCCCAGGCGCTGGTGGTAAGGAAGTCCATCCCACCAGGGTATCGCCACTGCCCTCGCCGGTACACTTAGGCCCATGATGGGCCAGACCAGTAACGTCGACATCGCCGCTTCTGTTTCAGAGATTGCGGCTGCTCTTATCGATATCCCCAGTGTTTCCGGCGCTGAGAAAGAGATTGCCGACATTGTTGAGGGAACACTCACCAAGGCACTACACCTTGAAGTACTGCGCAGTGGCAACACTGTTGTGGCCAGAACCAACCTGGGCGCACCTTTTCGCGTGCTGTGGGCCGGGCATCTCGACACTGTGCCCATCAACGC
>ENA-OREM01001662-OREM01001662.1-marine-metagenome-genome-assembly--contig:-NODE-1662-length-10661-cov-3.399754_pt1 | contig 10661 bp, 11 predicted proteins | sample MGYA00248623_ERZ508561 | MGnify/ENA primary metagenome ERZ508561 (study PRJEB26227, sample SAMN06264494) | marine metagenome | isolation source: Columbia River Estuary | place: USA:Columbia River...
ATTTGCAGTTAGGATTACTACAGATGACAATTTAGTTGTAGGTGTTAGTTACACAATAACAAGAGTATATACAGACACAGATAGCAATCCAAACTCTCCAACTTTTGGGCAAACTACAACTACTAATTATAATGGTTCATTTTCAAATTTAGCATATCAATCTATAAATTCATAGGTTACCGATTTAAAAAATTAGAGCGAAGGTTACAGATTATGCTTTTCAAAGATGCAAAAACTAGATTGTTAGAATTTTTGAAAGAACTTTCTGAAGAGCACGGATTTAAGAATGCGGTTTCTGGTGATACCGTAATTAAACATCCATTTACTCAAAAAGAAATTGCATCATTAATTGGTTTGTCTCGCCCAACATTAAATATTTTAATAAATGAATTGCAAAATGATAAAGTGTTATCGTTTGAACGAAAGCAAATCATTTTGTTTAAAAAATAGCTACGATGGTTTTTTAAACTATAGAAAAAACCATATAATTTCTTTATTTTTGCAAATCACTCAATACACATTCAAACATTAATGGCTGCAAGTATAATTCAACTTTTACCGGATCATGTTGCTAATCAAATAGCTGCTGGAGAGGTTGTTCAAAGACCGGCTTCGGTAGTAAAAGAATTACTTGAAAATGCAGTTGATGCAAAGGCTTCTGATATTAAATTAATTGTAAAAGAAGCCGGAAAAACATTGGTTCAGGTTATTGATAACGGATTAGGAATGAATACTACCGATGCTCGTTTGTGTTTTGAACGTCATGCCACTTCTAAAATTCGCCAAGCAGAAGACTTATTTGATTTGCATACCAAAGGATTTCGTGGTGAAGCATTGGCTTCTATTGCAGCAATTGCACATGTAGAAATGAAAACCAAGCAAGATCAGGAAGAATTAGGAAATCATATTGTTATTGAAGGCAGCAAGTTGGTTATGCAAGAAGTTGCAGTTTTGCCAAAAGGAACTTCTTTTGCGGTTAAGAATTTGTTTTTTAATATTCCAGCCCGAAGAAATTTCTTAAAATCAGAAACGGTTGAATTTAGGCATGTAATGGATGAATTTCAGCGTGTTGCGATGGCGCATCCTTTAATTTCATTTACATTGATTCATAACGGAAGCGAATTATACAACTTGCCGAGTTCAAATTATCGCCAGCGAATTGTAAATATTTTTGGAGGAAAAACCAATGAAAAATTAGTTCCTGTAACCGAAGAAACCGATTTAATTACCATTTCTGGATTCGTAGGAAAACCCGAATTTGCAAAAAAGAGTAGAGGCGAGCAGTTTTTCTTTGTAAACGATCGATATATAAAAAGTCCCTACCTGCATCATGCAATTATGAATGCCTACGATGGTTTACTAAAAGAAGGCAATCAACCAAGTTATTTCTTGTATTTACAAGTGCCGCCTCACACAATTGATATCAACATTCATCCTACAAAAACCGAAATTAAGTTTGATGATGAGCATTCGTTATATGCCATTTTGCGTTCGGCTGTAAAGCACAGTTTAGGACAATTTAATGTGGCTCCAGTTTTAGATTTTGATAGAGATGCAAATTTAGATACACCCTACGCGTACAAAAATAAAGATGGTGAATTTCCAACTATTCAAGTAGATGGTAATTATAATCCATTCGCAGCAGAGAAACCAAGAGGAAATTCCTTTTCATCTTCAGCAGTATCTGCAAGTTTTAAAAATCAGCATGATTCTACTAATTGGGATAGTTTATATGTTGGTTTAAGTCAAGATTCACAAGAAGTAAGCTCGCATAGTTTTGAAAATCATGAAATAACGGGTTCATTATTTAATGATAAAGAAATTGAAGAATCACCTTCACGTACATACCAAATTCATAAAAAATATATCGTAAGTTCTATAAAATCGGGAATGTTAGTCATTAACCAAAGTAGAGCACATCAACGTATTTTATATGAATCTTTTTTAGAAAGTATTACTGTTAAAGAAGCGAATAGCCAACAATTATTGTTTCCTGTTAAAATTTCATTTTCAACCAATGAAATTGAAATGATATATACCATCAAACAAGAATTGGAAAATGCAGGATTTTCTTTTGATGAATTTACGAAAGATAGTGTTACTATTAAAGGCATTCCAACTTCTGTAACTGAAAGTAAAATTTCGATTATTTTAGAAGATTTATTGAGTGATATCAATTTGGAAGTTCCTGATACAAGTTACAGTCATTTTGATGTGATGGCAAAATCGTTTGCAAAAACATTGTCGATAAAAACAGGTACATTTTTATCAGAAAAAGAACAAGAAAATTTGGTAAATGACTTATTTTCGTGCAAAGAACCATCTATTTCTCCAACAGGAAAGTCAACTTTTAAAACACTGACTCTACAAGAAATAGACAATCTATTTAACAGTTAAGCAAATGAACAATATTACAGACGCAATCAAACATTTGATTGTTATAAATATCATTGTATTTGTTGCACCACAATTAATGCAAACAGATTACACAAATATTTTAGCACTGCATTTTCCTAAAAATGAACATTTTGGTTTTTGGCAATATGCCAGTCATATGTTTATGCATGGAGGTTTTGCGCACATCCTTTTCAATATGTATGGTTTGTGGGCTTTTGGGACACCTTTAGAACAAATGTGGGGAAAAAATAAGTTTATCTTTTTTTATTTTTCATCTGGAATTGGTGCTGGATTGATATATACAATGGCAAATTATTTTCAATTCAATTCAATATTTGAATTATTTATTCAAGCAGGATTGACTGAAAGTGAGGTGATTGCGATTTTAAAAGAAGGAAGCACCAATGACTTGAGAGTTTTAGAAGCCATAACACAACAACAATTTAATGAAATTTTTGCTTTGTATAATACACCAGCTGTAGGCGCTTCAGGAGCAGTTTATGGGGTTTTAGTGGCATTTGGAATGTATTTTAAAGATGCCAAATTGGCTTTAATTTTCTTTCCTGTTCCAATTGCAGCAAAATATTTTATTCCTATAATGATAGTGGGAGATTTATTTTTTGGAATAACGAAATATTCTGTCGGAAATATTGCTCATTTTGCTCATATTGGCGGCGCCTTGATTGGTTTTATTATTGCCTTGTATTGGAAAAAAAATCAATTTAAAATGCATTAGATGAGCACTCCAAACAATTTAAAACAACGATTTGAAAGAGGAAACATTGTAGAAAAATTGATTTACATCAATATTTTACTATTTGTTTTAACGCTTTTGATGAGCATTTTTCAGAGTTTGTATAAAAATGATAACAATTGGATCATTCAATGGTTTTCATTAGAAGCGGACATCAACTCACTTTTTACAAAACCTTGGACAATGATTACTTACGGATTTTTACATGCCGATTTTATTCATATCTTATTCAACTTGATTGCTTTATATTTTATTGGAAATCTATTTATTGACTATTTTACGCAAAAACAATTGCTTACATTTTATATTTTGGGGACTTTTTTTGGTGGCGTTATTTATCTTTTTAGCCAAAATTATTTTCCATTATTTGAAGGAAAAACATCTGTTTTAGTTGGAGCTTCAGCAGGAATTTCTGCCATATTTATTGGAATTGCAACATATATGCCCAATTACGAATTAAAAATTCGGTTTATTGGATTTGTAAAATTATGGTATTTGGCTGCAATTTGGGTTGGATTAGACGTTTTAGGGTTGGCTGGCGAAAATACTGGAGGACATTTTGCACATTTAGGAGGAGGCTTATTTGGATTTTTATTTGTCAGTAAAGCGAGTAAGAAAGAAATTGGAGTTTTTAAAAATATAGCTGCAATTTTTTTTAAGAAAAATAACCCTTTAAAAACAGTACATAAATCTACAAATACAAAAAAAGAAACAACAAAAAGCGATTTCACACAAAAACAAATTGACGAAATTTTAGATAAAATTAGCAAATCAGGTTATGACACACTTACCAAATCAGAAAAAGAATTTCTGTTCAGACAAGGAAAAAATTAACAAAAATTGAAAAAGCTATCCATCATCAACAAAATTATTTATTTCATAAATATTGTTGAAGCCATTTTACTTTTTGCCTCTTATTTATTACCACTTATCTCTCCTGAAAAACTTCCAATTTTAGCAATTTTAAGTTTATTAGTGCCATTTTTAATTTTTGTAAACATTCTTTTTGCTGGATATTGGTTGTTGTTTTTTAAAAGACAATTCTTATTATCAGCATCAATTTTAATTTTGGGTTGGCTAACATTAACACCTATTTATAAATTGTTTGAAAAGAAAACAGTTTCAAACAATAACCTTTCTGTAATGAGCTATAATGTGCGTTTATTTAATCAATATGAATGGATTAATGATCCTGAAATCCCAAAAAAAATTAATGATTTAATTCAAGAAAAATCACCCGATATTTTATTATTTCAAGATTACTATTCTCTTGTAAATCAAGACTTTAAATTTAAATACAAATACGTAAATACAAAAACTGCATCAAACAAAAATGGTATGGCTATTTACTCAAAATACCCAATTATTAATACTGGTTCTTTGGATTTAAAACACACTTCAAATAATATCATTTTTGCTGATATTATAAGAGAAAAAGATACGATTAGAGTTTACAACCTACATTTACAATCTTTAAAATTAAAAACGGATAAAGAAAATTTTGGTCAGGAGAACTCGGAAAAATTAGTATCAATTTTAGAGGATGGTTTTAAAAAACAGGTTAATCAAACAACTGTTTTTTTAGAACATGAAAACAAATGGAAGGGCAAAAAAATAATTGCTGGTGATTTTAATAATACGAGTTTTTCATGGGTCTATAATCAAATTTCTAAAAATAAAAAAGATGCTTTTATTGAGGCAGGCAAAGGATTTGGAAAAACTTTTAACTATTGGTTCCCTTTGAGAATTGATTTTATTTTGACTGATAATACTGCCGAAATTCATCAATTTTCATCTTTTACACAAAAATATTCTGATCACTTTCCGATACTTACTAGTATAAAATGGGAAGAATAAGTATCTCCGCCTTCGAACAAACAATCGGTATGAAATATTTTAATGTCGCAATTATTGGAAGTTTGCTTTTATAGTTGAAACTTATTTCAATGATAATCCTTTTAAAAGTTTTCAATATGATAAAAATCAAACCATTATCAACATGATTATGCGGAATAGTTTTGATAAATTGAATATTGAAAAGCAAAAGAATTTGGGGTTACTTTATTGGAAAATCACAAATTTGTAAAGCATCGATTTTCAATAAAATAGTTTTGTTGTATAAACTTCATAGGGAGAAATTTCAACAAAATTTATCATTGCTGCTGACGGAGTTTTAAGAACAACTATTAAAATTAGTGGCTAGAATATTGATACGAAAAAACTGATTCCTGCTCTTGGATACAAAGTAACAGTTCCTGAAGATGATTTTGAACGATTCTCAAAAAGTGTTCGATTTGATATTGATGCAGTTCCTTTTGGTTATGCTTGGTATTTTCCTAAAAAGATTATTTGCATTAGTAGTTTTGACCACAAAAAAAGAAAATTAATTTGAATGAATAGTATCAAAGAAGAACTAAAAGAAAAAGTTTTAATAATCAACGCTCAAAACCATACTCACGCTCCACTTTACAAATTCTCAATTGGTAGGTTTTATACCATTTTTCTCTGCCTAAGTTTCTAGCTTCTGTATGGTCTACATTATTTTTCCAAGCAACAATATCCTCTAAAGTTTCCCAATATGAAACTGTAATTCCAATTTCATTTCTAGCTGAATCTATACCTAAATATCCTTTCTGAAGTTTTGCTAAAGCCTCCATTTTTTCTGAAGTTTCCTTATATCCATGTAAATTTTCAGAAATAATTGTAGTGAAAATTACAGCATAATATGGTGGTTTTAGATTTGTGATAATTTTCATATTTTGATTGGTTCCTATTTATTGAATTATATTGTATTTTTACAAGTCATAAATTTACATGAATGATTGCAGATAAAAAAGTCGCATTTTACACATTAGGTTGCAAATTAAATTTTTCTGAAACATCTACTATTGCTAGAAATTTTAAAAATGAAGGCTTTCAAAGAGTAGATTTTGAATCAAAAGCGGATGTGTATGTTATCAATACTTGTTCAGTTACTGATAATGCTGATAAGCGTTTTAAATCTATTGTAAAAAATGCGCTTAAACAAAATAGCAATGCTTTTTTAATTGCTGTAGGTTGTTATGCGCAATTAAAACCTGAAGAATTGGCTGCTGTAGATGGAGTTGATTTGGTTTTGGGAGCTACTGAAAAGTTCAATGTAACTAGTTATATCAATGATTTAACTAAAAATGAAGTTGGAGAAGTACATTCTTGTGAAATTTCTGAAGCTGATTTTTACGTAGGTTCGTATTCAATTGGCGATAGAACGCGTGCTTTCTTAAAAATACAAGATGGATGTGATTATAAGTGTACCTATTGTACAATTCCTCTTGCACGTGGAATTTCGAGAAGTGATACTTTGGATAACGTCCTTAAAAATGCCAAAGAAATTGCTTCAAAAGGCATCAAAGAAATTGTACTTACAGGCGTAAATATTGGCGATTATGGAAAAGGAGAATTTGGAAATAAAAAACACGAGCACACTTTTTTTGAACTTGTCAAAGAATTGGATAAAATTGATGGAATTCATCGTTTGCGAATTTCATCCATAGAACCCAATTTATTGACAGACGCAACAATTGATTTTGTCTCAAAATCGAGTTCATTTGTACCTCATTTTCACATTCCTTTGCAATCTGGAAGCGATGAGTTACTAAAGAAAATGAAACGTCGCTATTTGCAAAAAACATATACAAATAGAGTGGAGAGAATCAAAGAAACCATGCCAAATGCGTGTATTGGTGTGGATGTTATTGTAGGATTTCCTGGAGAAACTGACGAGCTTTTTTTAGAAACCTACAATTATTTGAACGCTTTAGATATTTCATATTTACATGTTTTCACCTATTCTGAAAGACCAAATACAGAAGCCTTTGATATGGAAGGTGTGGTTCCAAATAATGTTCGTGCAAAACGCAGTAAAATGTTGCGTGGATTATCGGTTAAGAAAAGACGTGCTTTTTATGAATCTCAATTGGGGAAAACTGCCACTGTTTTGTTTGAAAACGAAAATAAAGAGGGTTATATTCATGGGTTTACTGAAAATTACATCAAAGTAAAAACTCCTTGGAATCCAGCATTGATAAATACTTTACACACAATTTCACTTAACGAAATAGATACTGATGGTTTGGTTCGATTTGAATTTATAAATGAACTTGTAATTAAATAACCTAATTTATCTAACAAGTCATAAAATAAATACAACCCCCAATATTTACTTAAAAATGAACAGAATACCTATTTTCTTAATGCCAGGTTTAGCAGCCGGACCTGAAATTTTTGAAAATATATCCTTATCACAAGAGAAATATGAAATCCATTATTTAAAATGGAAAAAGCCATTGGATTTAGATGAAACTATATCTAATTATGCTATGAGAATGTGTGAAGATGTAAAAAAAGAAAATCCAGTTTTAGTTGGTGTTTCTTTTGGTGGGATTTTAGTACAAGAAATGAGTAAATTTTTATATTGTAAAAAAGTCATCATTATTTCAAGCGTTAAAGCTACTGATGAACTTCCTAGAAGATTTAAAGTTGCTAATTTTGGGAATTTATACAAATTGTTTCCCACAAAAATTATCACACATTTTGAGGACTTTAGTCGCTTTTTTGTTGGGAAAACACTCCAGAAAAGAGCTATAATTTATAAAAAATACCTTTCTGAAAGAAATGAAACCTATTTAAAATGGGCAATTAAAAATGTTTTGAAATGGCAACAAAATGAAGGAATTGAAAATTTGATTCATATCCATGGAGCTGATGACAAGATTTTTCCAATATGTAATATCAAAAATGCCATTGAAATTGAAAATGGAACACACATCATGATATTAAACAAAGCAAAAAAAATATCTGAAATTATCGATAAAAGTTTAACTTTTTAAAGAGCAAATTTTTAATTAATTTTAGGAGTAAATTCAATAAAACCAATGAACAATTCAATTCGCTTTTTATCGTTACTAACCATCGTTTTTATTACGCTACTTTTTATAAATGGCATTCATAAATCTGATGTTGAGTCAAAAACAAATACACATGAAAACTATAAAATAAAAGCGTTAAAACTTCCTCAAGACCTGAATTTTGCGGGCGAAAGAGTTCCTTTAGAAAATCCAAATATTTTCGAAAGAATGGATAGAGAGTTATTGGTTAATACTTATTGGCAATCTAATGGTTTGTTGTTATTTAAACGAGCGAATAAATATTTTCCTGTATTAGAACCTTTGCTAAAAAAACATGGTTTGCCCGATGATTTTAAATTTCTAGCGCTTGCTGAAAGTGCTTTTATCGATGAAACATCTAGTGCTGGAGCTGCAGGTATCTGGCATTTTATGGTAGAAACTGGAAAAGAATATGGTTTAGAAATTAATAGCAATGTTGACGAACGTTATCATATTGAAAAATCTACTGCTGTTGCTGCAGAATATTTAAAAAAATCTAAAGAAAAATTAGGGTCTTGGACTTTAGCTGCGGCTGCTTACAATGCAGGAAACTATGGTGTGTCAAGTAGATTAGAAGCTCAAAAAGTAAAAAGTTATTACGAAGTTTTATTACCAAATGAAACTGAACGCTATGTTTTTAGAATTCTAGCATTGAAAGAAATCATGACAAACCCTGAAAAATATGGATTTGTTTTTGAAAAAGAGGATTTATACACTTTGCCTGAAATAACCATTGTAAAAGTGGATACTACTATTACAAACTTAGTTTTATTTGGTAAAAAGTTCGGAGTTACTTATAAAGAGCTAAAAATTCACAATGCTTGGTTGCGTGAGAATAAATTAAATAATAAAAGTAGAAAAGTGTATGAAATTAAAATTCCTGTAAAATAAATTATTCAATTATATTTTTAACTCTACCAATCAAACCTGATTGTAATTGAACTTTAATTCCATGTGGATGGTTGACTGATTTTGTCAATATTTTTAAGACAACGCCTTGAGTGATTTCTCCTGAAATTTGGTGTTGTTTCAAAATAATTTCTACAAACATACCAATTTTAATATTTGCGAGTTTTCTACCATCTATCATTTTTTTATTTTTTGTAAAAATAAAAAAGCCTATCAATGTATGATAGGCTTTTGGTAAAAAATTAACTAGTAATAAAATATATATTATAATACTCTTACGTTTACTGCGTTTAATCCTTTTCTTCCATCTTGTAAGTCGAATTCAACTTCATCGTTTTCACGAATTTCATCAATTAAACCTGATGCATGTACAAAATGTTCTTTGTTTGATCCTTCTTCAGTGATAAATCCAAAACCTTTTGAATCATTGAAAAATTTTACGGTACCTTTATTCATTATAAAAAATTATTGTGTTGTTAAATTTAGTAGTAACAACGTTTATTAGGTAGCAAATATACATTCAATTAATGTATAAAATCGTAATTTATTGATTTTCTTTTAATTAAACACGCTAAAGACTATGAATGAGCGTTTTAACTTCGTTAAATTCAGCAATTATTTCCTCTAAAACATCTTTAGCTGGTTTTATTTCATTGATTAAACCTGCAATTTGCCCTATTTCTAGCTCTCCATTTTCTAAATCACCTTCAAAAATTCCGTTTTTTGCACGAGCTCTTCCAAGCAAATCTTTCAATTGCTTAACAGTTGGGTTTTGTTGATACAAATCTTGGATTTGCTGATAAAAAGAATTTTTCACCAAACGAACAGGAGCTAATTCTTTCAATGTCAAATAAGTATCACCATCTTTAACATCAATAATGGTTTGCTTGAAATTTAAATGCGCAGAAGACTCATGTGTTGCCGCAAATCTACTTCCAATTTGAACACCATCAGCACCTAAAATCATTGCGGCCAACATTCCTCTTCCCGTAGCAATTCCACCTGCTGCAATTACAGGAATTGAAACTGCTTGTTTTACCATTGGAATCAGCGTAAAAGTGGTAGATTCTTCTCGACCATTATGACCTCCAGCTTCAAAGCCTTCACAAACAATGGCGTCAACCCCAGCCTCTTGAGCCTTCAATGCAAATTTTACAGAACTCACTACATGAACAACAGTGATTCCTTTATCTTTTAAAAAAGAGGTCCATATTTTTGGATTTCCGGCAGAGGTAAATACAATTTTTACATTCTCTTCTACAATAATATCCATAATTTTTTCAATTTCTGGATACAACATTGGCACATTTACCCCAAAAGGTTTATCTGTAGCATTTTTACATTTTTGAATGTGCTCTCTAAGCACTTCAGGATACATAGATCCTGAACCAATAATACCCAAACCACCTGCATTAACAGTGTGAGAGTCTGTACCTATCATCATTCCTCCTGGGAATGCGTAATTTTCGAGCACAACTTGATGAATAATCCCGGCTCCAGGTTTCCAAAATCCTATTCCATATTTATTCGACACGGATTCTAAAAAATCGAACACTTCCGCGGAAGTAGAATTGGCGGTTTTTAAATCCTTAGTAGCGCCTTCTTTAGCTTGAATTAAATGATCACAGTGTACGGTTGTAGGTACTGCCACTTTGGGTTTTCCTGATTGCATAAAC
>ENA-OREM01001675-OREM01001675.1-marine-metagenome-genome-assembly--contig:-NODE-1675-length-10612-cov-3.199241_pt1 | contig 10612 bp, 19 predicted proteins | sample MGYA00248623_ERZ508561 | MGnify/ENA primary metagenome ERZ508561 (study PRJEB26227, sample SAMN06264494) | marine metagenome | isolation source: Columbia River Estuary | place: USA:Columbia River...
AACAAGAAAACTTTCTTTACTTTTAAATTTAAAATCCATTTCTCTGTACTGAAAAAGCCTATCTACTGTTGCCTTTTCCATATCTACATACTTTGTAATGTCGTAGGCATCTTCGTTTTGATAATATACTTTTGCTAACTCTACATTTATATTATCTCCATCTTTATAAACAAGTAAATTAAACATCTTAAACAATCCGCTTAAAAAGTCTATTACTTTCATCTCTGGCATTTGTCTACTTATATCAAAAGTGTTTAACACATCTTGGTTAGTAGGTGTATAGTTAGCAGTCCATTGTGAAACGTATGTTCCAGAGCCTTGTGGTTTTCTTTCATATTCAACAGAAAGCGTTTGTGACATTGTTATTGTATTGCCACTTTCAACTTCAACAAGTAAGTCTAACAAATCTACATTATTTGGGCTGCTACCAAAAACACCACTTGTGTTTCTAAATTCTTCTTCAATATTAACTGTTCCACTTTGGTCTGTAAATTCTCTTGTTATAATCGGAGCACCAGTAGCGCCATTTTTTATTCTTACAGTATAATTCTCTGGTGTTGTTGTTGTTATTGATAGTGTTACATTGTAACGATTTCTTACTCCATTTGAGTTAAAATAAGGCAACAAATACAAAGTCCTTACATCGCCAATAGTACCAGAAGTATAAGTATATGTTGGAGCTTCATCGTCTTGGTGTCTAAATCTGTACAGAAATATTTACAGCGCCCTCTGGATTTGCGTTAGTTACATAACCCTCATTTTTGTGCATCCACATATAAAAGTTAAAAAACATTGAAGTCTTAAAGAAGCCAGTAAAACTTAACTCTGGATATGTTCTCTCTATTGCTTCTATAATAGCTTTTAATTTTATAGCTGGTTTTAAGTCTGTATAAACAAGACCAGTATCTGTAATGCTATCCTCATAACCATCAGTAGTAGAATAACGCATATTTTTACTGTGGTGTATATTAGGCACTATTATATCATCGCTTCCGTAAGTAGAAATTAGCGTAGATAAATTAGCAGTAAAGAAGTTCTCTATGTTTGTTTGGTTATATGTGAAGTTGTAACCGCCATCATATTTCAAGCCTTGTAGCGTTGTATCTCCTATAATCTCTTTTAATACTACTGCATCTCCAAAGAATACTACTTTATATGCGTGTGCTTTGTTGTCTTTTAATGTTACGCTTTTAAACTGTATCTTACCTTTTTTGTAGTCTATTCCATTTAGCTTTATAACCGCATCGTGTTTAAATCGTGCATCAAAACTGTTAAGCACATTTTGTTTCTCGTAATGTCTAAATAGTTTGTTGTTGGTTTTAGAAGCTGGTAGATTAAACTGCTGACTGAAAGGAGTAAATACCTTTCCTATGTCTTTAAGGTTTAGTAAGGTGTCTGTTATAGTTATGCTCTCATCCTCAAATAAATCTGCTCTAAAGTAATCGCTTTCAATTATGTATTGGTCTGTATTAGGGCTTGTAAATAAATCAGCAGAAAGGCTTAACTGCGTATCGCTATCAATAGCTGTAATTGATGCGGTTAGATGTGTTCTTTTGTTAGTAACAATATCTCCTACGCTTACGCTTGTATTAAATACACCAGTATTGTCTACAAGTTTATTAGATGCAAACCCAGTAATACCGCCCTCTAATCTATTATACCCTTTTATGTATAGTTCTATTATCTGCATCTATCGTATGTTGTTTATAGTATCGAAAGCAAAGTCTAACTCTATAGTATAGTTTATTAGTTTGTCGTTTAAGTGTGTTTTGTAGTTTAAACTGCTACTGCTTACGTTTATTGGTAATGTCTGTGAGTTTATCTCAATCCAACAATCTTCGCTTAACTGCATCTGCTTAAATACATCGTTGTACTCCTCTGGATAAAAGCCAGTGTTTAGCGTTAGCTTCTCGCTTCCGTTTTTAGTAAGTATCTTTTGCTGATGTCTGCTTGTATCGTAAGAGCCTCCTACAACTATATTACGCTTAAACTTTTCTGTTTTAGTAGATAGCACCTCGTTAGTCCTTTTGAAAAACCATAAATCTTGTAATGCACCAAACTTATTTACAAACGTTATTTTATATGGGTCAAACTTACATTCCTCAACATTCTCAACTGTTAGCTTTATTACTCCATCATCTGTATCAATATATATAGTATCAAAGTCAAATAAAGTAAAGTCATTAGCAAACTGCTCTAAACAACTGCTGCCCTCAAACGTACCACCATCTTGTATAACTCTGTCCTCAAACTCATCAGAGCCATTCACTCCGTTTGTAACGTATTCTATTTGCTCATTGTTTTCATTGCTACTTGTTATAGCTTTGGTGTATACTAATTCTCCGTTAAGTTCGTATGTTACTTGTGTAGTCTTTGATGTATCTACTGGTATTGTAGCTGGTGCATCATCTAGCTTTACAACCTTTGTGTTTGACTGTAATAGCCCTTGATTGTTTATTGATGTTGTTTGATTTTGCGCACCATCTTCATAAAAGCCATAACCATCAAATCCAGTTAGTTGCGTGTATGCTGTCGGAGTTTGTGCAGAGCCTTGTATATAGCTTGTAGTTCTATAATCCACCCACACATTGTCAGTTGCGTAATCCCCATCAAAAGTATTAAGTATATAATCTCTTACTATTTCACTAACCTCAAACGTTACTACATTGCTTATTGCAAAAGATGTAAGCGTAAACAAATTAGTTCTGTCTGTTGTTTGTGTACCAGTATATACATACAGCTCCATATCTACTTGCGTAAGATTTGCTACTGTTGGGTTTACACCAATAGTAATATAATATGGACTTCTTGCGTTTATCTTGCTCATTTCTTGTTTATGTTTACTTGTATTTGTTTCTCTAATCCTATTGAGTATGCTTTTACTAATTCATCTGGTAAACGCTTAAACGCTGCTTCAAAAGGTTTAGTAAAAAACAAACTTGCTTTAGTTCCTTTATGATATATACTTCTTGATATTAAATAAGCTGTACTTTCATAACTTAAAAATCTACCAGTTTTTTTATCCCTAAATTGTATGCCCTTTCTTTTAACATAGTCTTTCATTGATTTTCTTAAACCACCCTTTTTGCCACTACCCGTACCAAATCTATAAGGGCTATCTGGTGCTTTAGCACTTGATGACTTACCCCTTACACCTCTATCCTTAAATTTACCATAATCAGCCATTTTAAATGATAGTGATGTTGTATCTCCTTTTGTATCTACATCAGAACCTAAACTATTATATAGGTTTTTAGTATCATTAAAAGTGCCATAAGGCGAAGCACCTTTAGTTAAGTTGCTTCTACTTTGCTGTATAACGTATTTAGCAAACTTGTTAAGTTCATCCCTTAAATACTTATCTGCTAACATATTGTAATATCGTTCTTAACAAACACATTAAACGTAGCACTCCACCCAGCTAAACGATTATCAAACCTTTCGTAAAATGGTTCAAGCGTTGCATCGCCATCTAATTGGTATTGGTCGCTATATAGCGTGCCTTTTCTTAATACCATTACTAACTTGTTTAATACTGCTAATTGTGTGTTTAATATATCTTGTTCGTTGTTGTTTCCTCTAAATATGTCTGTAGTAGGTTCTTTGCTTTCGTCTACTATATCCATTGCTAATACACTAATGTTAAACGTAAGCGTTTGCTCTTGTGTTGTAACGTTGTTTATTATAATGTGGCTTAATGGGAATATAGACTGCTTTGCTAAATCAATATCGTATATATCGCCAGTAGTAACTGTGTTTACATTTACATCGCCAAGTAGTTGGTCTTTTATTGTTTCTGTTAGTAGGTAAAAACCTCTTATTCCTGTCTGGCTCATTTAAACTTGCTTTTTATTTGTCTTGCTTCTATTTCGTTTTTCTCTTTTGTGTATGTTAAGTATGTTAAGCACTCGTGTACACCTAATTTAGTGATATGTTCAAATTTTGTAATATCTCCGTTAGATAACCCATAGATTGAGTTGTACCACCCCCATTTGGCTGTGAAGTTAGATACTGCGCTAAAATCTCCTCGTTCTTCTTGTCCAAAGAGTTCAGCATAGCTATCGATAAGTCCTTGCCTAAATTGTAAAAAAAAACCACCGCACCAAGTACAGCATCTAAAGGCATATCTTTTGCCAGCTCGCTATTGTTAGGCTCGTAGTCTTTTATGGTGTATCTGCTTCCGCTTCTGTGTTCTATGGGTCTGTATAGTACGTTTACTGCTCTGTGCAGATTATCGTTATCCCCTATGAAAGTATCAAGGTCTACATACTCGCCAAAAGAAATATCTTCAAGACTTGGTATAAACCCATATTCCGTACCATTCATTTTAAACATACTTATAAGCTGGTGCTTTGTGTCAAACATACCATTTATAATACTGCATATCTCTACTATGTCTGTGGCTTTCATATTTCTAACCACTAACTCTGGTACGTTGCAGAATATCTCTATGGTCTTTAGTTGTAAGTCTGTTTCACTTAAATCAGCTAATTTGGCATACTCTTGGTACTGCCCTAAAGTTATCTCGTTGAGTGTTGTTGGTATAGTTAAATTAACTTTCATATTAATATATAAACGTTTTCAAATTATTTTAGTGGTTAATGTACTGCGTATTTACCTCTGTTTGGATTTTGTAGTTGATAGCCTACTGCATACCTAACTGCATCTATTAAGTGATTGTACTTATCTATTGGTGTGTTGCTCTTGCGTTCTAACCAGCAGTAGTTGTTTAGTTCTTTAATTAGGTTTGTACTGTCTGGGCTTACAACAAGGTCATAGTCTTGTAATAGGCTTATGCCATACGTTACACTACCTTGCCCTTTAATACTTGGCTTTACGTTACAATGCCTTTTAAGTTCTGTTATTAGTCTTGGCTCTGCACTATCAGCTACAATTAAACCATCCTTTGCGTGTTTCTGGTTTAACTCTGCTATTTGTGATGTTGTTAGTCTTGGTAAGTAAAAGCACTCTTTTAAATATATTGTCTTTGTGCTTGTGTTTATGTTTACCTCAACAAGTGTACTTGGGTCTGCTGCAAATCCGTAATCTTGCCCCCACACACTTACGCTGTATCTTTTAAACTCTCCTATTGTCCAGTTGCTAAATATAACCCCCTCTGCTTTGTTTAACCACGCACCTAACATTTGTTGTTTATACTTATCTGGTCTACGTTCACGCATCTGTGCTATTTGGTCTATATAGCTTTTAGATAAGTTGTCTATGTTGTCTATGTATGTGGTGTGTATGTAGGTTGTGTTGTCTTTGGTTATATTGCTTCCCTCTTGTACCCCTCTGTCCTCAAAAAAACGCTTGTATATAAAATGCTCTTTAGTTGTTGGGTTTAGTATTAGTATAACTCTGTTCTGTAAGCCTTTCTCCCTTACGGATAAATCTATGGTGTCAAACTTCTGTTCGTCTGTTAGTTCTTCAGCTTCATCTACCACCCAAGTAGTAATACCTTGTAAGGATTTAAGGTTTGCTGTTTGGTCGCCGCTTGAAGTCTTTATACCTCTGAATATTATTTTGCTACCAGTCTTTTTGTTTAGTATCTCGTCTTTAGTTATGTGAAAGTGTTCTATTGAGCCAAACTGTTCAAGCTTGTCTATAAACTCTGGTATGATAGATATATATGCAGATGTTAATGTATAGCGTGTAAATAGTATTGTATGACCTTGTTCGTAGGTAAGCATAACCAAAAGGGCGTTTACTGAAAATGACTTTCCAGAACCACGCCCACCACTTACAATGTAGTACCTACTGTCGCTTTGTACAATAGGCATATATTTTTTCTTTACCTTAATCAACGAATTTTAATAAATCTCTAAAATTAATGTTTAAGCCCTCCGATGAGTTAATGTCTACGCTATCTTTAGGTTTACCATACCTATACCCTAAATACAGTTGTAAAGCCCTCATATCGCCCTTTGTTACTAACTCTCCTAACTTACCCAATGCTTCGTCTTTGTCTATTATAGCATCTAACCGCTCTATTAGTTTCTGCTCTTGTGCTTTTGGTTTTCTACCAGCGCCTTGTCTTGCGCCACCATTATTTTTTCTTTTATCCATAATTGAAATAGATTGTTTATTCAATAATATATAAACAGAATTACTTTTTTTTACATCAGTATTTCTTCTATCTGTTCTATTTGCTTTTCAGTAGCCTTTGGTATCTGTTCCATAACGTATAGTCTATTGTCGCCTATTAGGGCTTTGTACATTAGTTCTAATTCTTGGTTATACCTTTTGTGTTGGTCGTAGGTGTTTAAGCTATGTATTATTGAAGCGTGTGTTGTTTTGTAGTTGTTCTTCTCGTATTCTCTTACTATTTCCATAAGTCGCATCTTGCTAATCTTATATAGGTAGTAGTTTGCTACGCTTCGCATTTCTATTACATCTCTACGTCTTGTTTGTTCAAAGATGTCTATGTTTGTTGTTTGTTTAATTGTATCTCTTACTGTTTGTAGTTTCATATCTAATCTATTTTAGTAAATTCTGCTGTTTGGGTTTCGTTTATTTCTTCTTTGTTGTTAAAGTATTGGTCTACTAATGCGTCTATCATTACTAACTCGTCTATGGTGGCTGTTTTTATTTTGTGTATCAGTCCATCTATTTTGTTTAGTACGTTTATGCACATCTCTGGGTTGTTGTGGTATACTGTATTAAACCCCTCTTGGTAGACTTGTTCTAATATTTGGTTTGTCTTACCTACTTGATACTTTACGTTTTGTTTAAACGCTTTGCTGCCTTTTAGGTCATCGTTAGCCTCTAATAGTAATTGACTTATTAGCACACACTTTAAATAGTTAAGGTGCTTGTCGCTTATTGGGTCTACTTGTTCTTCTTCTTGGTCTATATACGCATACTCATCTACAAAATCATCATCGTAAACACCAGCGTTGCTTTCTAATCTTTCAAGTTCTTGTTGTTCTATTTGTTCTTCTCTATCCATTTCTCTTGTTCGTTTCTTATGTATTCTATCTCTCGCTTTAGGTAGTCTGCTGCTTTCTCAAGGTCTTTTAGTTCGTTGTCTTTCTTTCCAGCTCTACAAACGTACTTAATTATATTGCCTCTATTGAAGTTGAGGTTGTAGTCTTTTATAAAGTCTATCACATCGTAGCCTTTTCCGTTTTCGTAGTGTAAGTATGTTGCTCTCATATTATAGCGTTATCTAATTGTTGTATAAGGTGTCGTATCTCACTACGTTCAAACTTGCCACTAATCTGTGCGTTGTAAGTCTTAAACGATAAGCTATACATATCCTTTTCTGTATCTCCTTTTTTTTCTTTCTTTCCTAAATACTCAATCTTTAAATCTAATTTCATTTTTTATAATTCTCCAGTTAAACAATAGTTATCTAAATCTGCACCCTCTATAAAGAATTGATTATATAGGTGTAGTGCTTTTTCTACTTTTTCTTCGCCTCTAAAATAAAAGTTTTCAGAGCAGTTAAAAATCCCAATGTCAAGACTTCCCTTGTCCAATACTAAAAAATAGAAATCTTTATGGTTCATTTTAAAGAGATTGCAATATAGATAACATTGAACATCATAAGAATATTTCTGTGCTGAATAGTGAAAGTCTTTAACGCTTGAAGATGATGTCTTCAAATCTACTATTCTATTAGTGGCTAATACATCTGCCTTACCTCTAAAGGGCATATCTAATACGTTGTCAATAGCTGGTATTTCAAACTCTGCTTTGGTTATTAGTTCCTTTGCGTGTTCGTTTCTATAGAACGCATCTACAAGCCTATCAGCATCGTTGCGCTCTTTCATTGTAAACACTCGTGGGTTTTCTGCTTTAGCTTCTTTAAACTTCTTCGTGTTCTTGCTTTGCACATCTATAAAGGTTTGTGCTGCAAATACCTCTGGCTCTAATATAGCGGTATGGAATAGCCACCCATCTCGCAGGGCTTGACTTTCGCCACTACCATACTTCAAACTAAAGTTATATGTCTTTGGGCTTGATAGAAGCTGTTTAAGGCTACTACTACTTAAAGCAAGGGTATTTAGTTCCCCATAGTAAAAGGTGTCGTCCTCCATACGCTTAAGCAGTTCTGCTCTGTCGTATTGTTTTCCGTCTAATAGTTTTATCTTATCCATATTATTCAAGGTCATAGTTTTTACAATCTTCCGAGCAGTATGTCTGTCCGTTTGTTTCTGTGTCGCACGTTCTACAAGTGCTTACTGCATCTGGTTCGTCTATATAGTGCATTTGATATTTGTTTAAATCGTCTTTTAATTGTGTTATTTCTTCTTGTTGTTTTTGTATCAGTTCGTTCTTCTGTTGTCTAATTAGCTGTACTCTTTTATGTAGTACCTCAACCTCTGTACGCAATCCATTTACAAATGTACCTATTTCATTCATAGCTTTAACGCTGTTGCGTAAGTCATTGTTTAATGGCTTGGCATCTTTCCACTCCATTATCTTGTCGGCTAACCAATTAAACCACAGATTATATGCTTGCTTTTGTAGTAAATCCATTAGCTACCATATCCAATCATAAACCCTAAACAAAACGTAAGGAAGGCAAGAAATAAAATAGATGCCATTACTACCAGCTGCCTTTGCTCTGCTTTTTTAAGTTCTTGTTGTTGTAGTTCTTTTTCGGTTAATACTTCAATTCTGTTTTTGCGTGTTTGGATATGTAATCCAGTCTTTGTCTTTTTCATTGTTATTGTATGTTATAAATTATACTTCTTATATATAGTTCTCTATCCTCTAAACGTTTCTTCATACGTTCAGTAACCCCTTCCATTTTATTAAGGTGGTGTAGCGTGGCTTCTATTTGTTGAAGCTCTTTTTTTAAGTCTTGTAGTTGTGTTTTCATACCGCAATATACAAAACTTTTTTTATTATAAACAAATTATAAACAAACTATTTTGTGAAACTGTTTAAATTAATTATTGATGCTTGTGCTTCGTCAAGCAAGTAACAAGGCTTTAATAGTTTCTTTTTAGTCCATAGCGTTGTGTCTGGGCAGTACATATCTTTCTTCTTCAAGTCTGTTAGGTTGTTTAGCCAATACATATAATTACCTTTGGGGTCATTAACAAAGTATAGAGCTATCTTACCAGTTTCTAATAACTTGTTGTACTTGTACACCTCTAACATTTTTTCTTTGTAGTATTTGTTTCTAAACTTCATTTCAATTACTACCTCTGTTCCTTTAGGGCTTGTGCCTATTGCATCGTAATGCTCAAAGCCATCGCCAGTATGTGTTAAGTTCCATCCATCTAAATTTAAAAGCATTATTACAGCTTGTTCCCACTTGTGTACATTTTTTATCATTTATTGTATAGTCTGTCAATATCGGCTATCCATCGTTTTAGTTCTTTGGGTCTGCAACTGCAAGGCTCATAATAAGCGTGATTAAAATACTTTGCGTGAAGCTTACATAATAGCTTGTATTGTGGTTGTGTTAGTTTGCTTGTAACCTCTGCCTTGAATTGTTCCCATTGTTTTCTGTGTTCTATTTCCATAAGTCTAAATCTATATCGTTCCACTCATCTCTGCGTTTATCGCATCCGCAATCTTCTTTCCATATTTTTTTCACTACCCAACGTATGCCAGTATAGTAAGTAATGTAGTATACTAAATCTCCTAATTTCATAATAATTCATTTAATGGTAATATAATTCCTTTACTCGCCATATTATCTCCGCCCTTTTTATCTCGACTTGTGTTTATATATTTTCTACATTTATCTTTTAAGTCCTCTGTTTTAATAATATATAATTTATCTAAATAAACATAATATATATCAGCTTTAGTGGCTGCAATTCCGCTTGGCTTACCATTACAAGAATACTCAACATAAAAGTTTCCAGTTACTTTATATTGTGCATCGCTTTTAACCTCAACACCTATTTTTAATTCTGGTATATATATATCCCAATCTAAACAATAACCATCTATTATATATGCTTTAGGATATTTTTTCTGAATATGCAATAAGGCTTTACTCTCATACTCTTTACCATTTTTTAAATCTTTCTCAAATTTAGTAGTCATAGCTGTTCTTTTATATGTTTCTTTGCGTTTGTGTATGTGTTGTAAAGTGAGTAATAACTTATACCAGTTTCTCTACTTAATGCTGCTACGCTTTTACCACTTGCGCATATTTCAAATACTTTTCTATCGTACCAGTATAGGTCATCTAATATGCCATCTATTTGGTCTTTGCGTTTAGCGTATTCTACTTCGTCTATTCCTAAATCTTCTGCTTGTTTTAGTTCGTCTATTTCTTCTATGTATTCTTTTATTTGCCTTGCTTCCTTTTTGTGGGTGTTTAAGTATATGCCCCTTAACACTTTCCAGCAATAGTAAATATTAACATCGTTATTATGCCATAGGTCTAACCCTTTATCTACATCTTGTATCAGTTGTATGTACATTTCTTGTACAATGTCCTCTGCGGTGCTTTTGTTACATCCAAAGGCATACACTACCCTTAACCAGTCTTGGTGTCTTAAATAGGCTATTTCAACAAGGCTTTTTTTCATTCTAAAATTTTATTTTTTGGCACTACAAAATATTCTAATGGGTCGTATATCTCGCCCACTACAAATGGTAGCCCAAACTCGTTAATACTAAAGCTAAAGGTTTCAAA
>ENA-OREM01001683-OREM01001683.1-marine-metagenome-genome-assembly--contig:-NODE-1683-length-10594-cov-2.856518_pt1 | contig 10594 bp, 5 predicted proteins | sample MGYA00248623_ERZ508561 | MGnify/ENA primary metagenome ERZ508561 (study PRJEB26227, sample SAMN06264494) | marine metagenome | isolation source: Columbia River Estuary | place: USA:Columbia River Estuary...
CCTTTTAAAGCAAAGTAGGTGAGTACAAAGTTCGTACCGGCTACAAACATAAAAAAGATGATAACATATTGTACCATTGGCATGGCATTCCAATAAGATAAACTATTATTTTTAGTAGAAAAACCTCCTGTACTTACGGTTGCCATTGCATGGTTTATAGCATCAAACCAATTCATTCCTGCTACTTTAAGTAAAAGAAATTCTATAAAAGTTAATAGTACATAAATTAACCACAAACGTTTTGCAGTGTCTGTAATTCTAGGATGTAACTTATCTGCAGAGGGGCCAGGTGCTTCCGCCATAAATAATTGCATTCCTCCAATTCCTAAAAGAGGTAGAATAGCAATGGTTAGTACAATAATACCCATACCACCAATCCAATGAGTAGCACTTCGCCAAAACAAGATTCCTTTTGGCATGGCTTCTATGTCAGTTAGAATGGAAGATCCTGTAGTAGAATAACCAGACATGGTCTCAAAAAATGCATCTGTTAAAGAAGGGATGGTTCCAGTAAACAAATAAGGCAACATACCTGTAAAGGATAATGTAAGCCAACCAAGAGTAACAATGAGATACCCTTCTTTTTTTTGAATATTAGTGGAGGTTGGTTTATTAAAAAAATAAAGAATAAGACCCATAAAAATGGTAACAATTCCTGCGTTTAAAATACCCATCTGAGCAGTTTCTTGGTGAAACATACTAAAAGGGAATGCTATAAACATAAAGACTCCGTTGAGAACTGCGGTTAGTCCAAGAAATCTGTAGATTATTTTGAGGTTAAGACTACCCATTTCTATCGGAATAAATCTTCAACAATGTGAATGGCGTCAGGTAAACAGAAAACAATAACTTTATCTCCACTCATTACCTGAAAATCTCCATCAGAAATTAATGCCTTTCCGTCTCTAATGATTCCACCAAATACTGCATCTCTAGGGAAATTTAATTCTCTGATAACCTTTTTAGTTACTTTGGCACCCGATAAAACCTCAAATTCAAAAACTTCTGCATCTATATTGTGAAGATTGGCCAAGGCAAGAATTTCACCTTTTCTAATGTGCTTAAAAATACTACTCGCTGCAATTAATTTTTTATTAATAAGTGTATTAATTCCTATGGTTTGAGAAATATTGATATAATCCATATTCTCAACTAGAGCAATCGTTTTCTTAACTCCTTTAGATTTTGCTACTAGACAAGACATAATGTTTGTTTCAGAATCACCTGTAACCGCAACAAAAGCATCCATTTCTCTAATATTTTCCTCTTCCAACAACTCAATATCTCTACCGTCTCCATTTATTAAAAGAGTTTCATTTAACTCCTCAGCTAAAAGCAATGACTTTTCTCGCTGTTTTTCTATAAGAGTTACTTTAAAGTTTTCTTTACAAAGGTTTCTGGCAGTTTTAGATCCAATAGAGCTACCGCCAAGAATCATCACATTCTTTATTGTTAAGTGTTCTTTTCCTACAATCGGGTAGAGCTTATCTACGCTGTAGTGAGGAACAGAGAAGTAAACCTGATCATTTAATTTAAATTCGGTATCTCCTCTTGGTATAATTGTTTGTGATACCCCTTCTCGTTTAATCGCTATGATAATAAAATCTACAGATGAAAACGTATCTCTAGCTCCTTTTACAGTGGTATTTAAAAGCGGAGATTTGTAATCTAGAGTAGTCCCCATTACATTAAATAGTCCGTTTTCAAAAGTAACAGTATCATTAAATGAAGATTGGTTTAACAGCATTTTAATTTCATCTGCAGCTAATTCTTCTGGTGAAATCATATAATCTAAACCAAATTTCTTGAAGTCAATATGATCGTTCTTTAAAAATTCTGGGTTGTCAATTCTAGCTATAGTTTTCTTAGCTCCTAAAGATTTTCCTATTACTGAAATGGTAAAATTAGTATTCTGAGATTCTGTAACAGCCAATAATATGTCTGTAGATTCTATACCAATTTCTTTGAGTAATTTTATAGATGTAGCATCTCCTTTTTTGGTGATAACATCTAGGTGACTGTTGATGTAGTTAAGTTTCTCTCCATCAAAATCTATAACATACGTATCCTGAGATTCGTAAGACAATAACTTTGCTAAATGAAACCCAACGTCTCCAGCACCTGCTATAATAATTTTCATAAATCGTAAGAAATATCATACAAATATATAAAACTTAGCATTGAGACTACTAAAATTATCATTGATATTGTTTTTCCCCAACTTTTGTATATATAAGAAAAAACCCCTACATGAAAAAAATGACTATAAAATCCTGGGCTGTAGACGATAGACCAAGAGAAAAACTAATTGCCAAAGGCCCCTCCTCATTAAGTGCTGCAGAACTGATAGCAATTCTTATTGGCTCAGGAAATAAACAAGAAAGTGCTGTAGATTTATCTAAGAGAATATTAATGTCTGTTGATAATAATATTCATCAATTATCTAAACTTACCCCAGAAAAATTAACTTTATTTAAAGGAATAGGACTAGCCAAAGCTATTTCAATTATTACAGCTCTAGAGTTAGGAAAAAGGCGACAGTTGGCAAATGTTGTAATAAACCCTAAAATTACTAGTAGTAAAGATGTTTATCATATCATGCAGCCTTTGTTAGGTTCACTTCCTCATGAAGAGTTTTGGGTTTTGTACTTAAATAATGCGAATAAAGTACTTTCAAAAAATCAATTGAGTAAAGGAGGTATTACTGCTACTCTAGTAGATGTTAGACTTTTGTTCAAAAAAGCCATCGAGATTTCTGCAGTGGCAATCATTATTTGTCACAATCATCCATCCGGAAAAACAGAACCTAGCCCCCAAGATAAAGTTCTTACCAAAAAAATTAAAGAAGGTGGGATAAGTTTAGATATAAAACTTCTAGATCATCTAATAATTACTGAAAAGTCTTATTTTAGCTTTGCCGATAATGGTAAAATTTAAATAGTACTGCAATCTTGATACTTGTTTACACGCATAAAATTACTCCAAGAATACGGTATATTTTTAAGCATATTTTTACTAGAATTCTTCTAAGCCCAGTATCTTTTACATCAAAAATTGAGGACTTTGTTGCCCATAATGGGCCTAAGCTAAGTTACACCAAGGTTCCTTTAGGGAAAGAATTTTTTATAAGAAGTAATGAAATCCTTTTTGAGCAGGGGGTAAATGACTTGGAAATTAATATTTCACAATGGAATGGTACTCCGTGTTTTTTTAATGCAGGATCTGGCTCTAGTATTCCGTTTGATATTTTTGCAGCTAGTTTTTATCTTATTTCTAGGTATGAAGAATATTTACCTCATGTCAGAGATGTACATGAGCGATTTACAGCAGAGCAAAGCTTGGCCTACAAATTTCGTTTTTTAGAAAAACCAGTTGTAGATATTTGGGCTCTTAAATTAAAAGATGCTTTAATAGAGCGTTTTCCAGACTATCATTTTTCTGATAGAGAGTTCTCTTACATTTCTACCATAGATGTAGACAATGCCTTTGCTTACAAATACAAAAGCTTTGTAAGAACCTCTGGAGGTTTTATCAACGATTTTTTTAAATTACACTTAAAGAGTTTTTGGGATAGATTGATGGTGTTATTAAGAATTAGAAAAGACCCTTATAATAATTTTGAGCATATATTATCATTAGGTAAAACCTACAACGCAAACACTATATTTTTCTTTCTTATTGCAGACTATACAACTTTTGACACCAATATATCTGCCACCAAAAGGCAATTTAGATTGTTAATAAAACACATCGCAGATTATGCAAAAATTGGGTTACACCCTTCTTACTATACAATGAAAAATAGTGCTTTATTAAAAAAGGAAAAAGAGCGTTTAGAATCCATTACAAATATTCCAACATCTCTTTCTAGGCAGCATTTTTTACGTTTTAGTTTGCCCGAAACCTATCAAAATTTGATTGATTTAGAAATTAATCAAGATTTTTCGATGGGTTATGCTAGTCATATTGGATTTAGAGCCAGTACCTCGATTCCTTTCTACTTTTTTGACTTAGATTTTGAAATTCAGACTCCGTTGCTTGTTCATCCTTTTGCATTGATGGATACAACTTTAAATGATTATATGGGTCTTACACCAAAACAGTCTTTAGGAAGAACAAAAGATTTATTAAAGGAAGTTATGGCCGTTAAAGGAACTTTTATTACACTATTTCATAATGAAAGTTTAAGCGGTTACCTGAGATGGAATGGATGGCAAAGAGTCTATGAAACCATGTTAAAAATGATTCATAAACATGTTAATTAAATACATTCAAAGAGAACATTTAGATGAGGAGAAATACAATGATTGTATCGAAAACTCAATTCAATCTAATAGCTATGCGTTTTCGTGGTATTTAGATATTGTTTGTGACAATTGGGATGTGTTAGTGCTAAATGATTACGAAGCAGTAATGCCAATTCCCTGGCGAAAAAAATATGGCATTAAATATGTGTACCAGCCATTATGGGTATTACAATTAGGAATTTTTTCTAAAGGTGATTTTACTCAATCTGATTTTATTTCAGTTGTCCAAAAAAGATTTCGATTTATTGAACTTCGACTAAATTTCAAGAATTTATTAGATACTGTAAATGGGCAAGCCTATATTAACGGAATTGCATGTGATTGAAATTTTAATAATCCATCCTTTATCATATGGGTCTTTATTAACAATTTCTGGATCGTCTTCTAATCCTTCATTAAATTCAACAACCTCTCCAGATAAAGGCATAAATAAATCTGAAACTGTTTTTACAGCCTCTACCGAACCAAAAACTTCGTCTTTATCAACCGTTTCGTCTAGCGTATCAACATCAACATACACGATATCTCCCAATTCTCCCTGAGCAAAATCAGTAATACCTATGGTAGCTGTATCTCCATTAATCTTAACCCATTCGTGATCTTTTGTGTACTTTAAATCTATTGGTATATTCATTTTTATATTTTTATTTATTTCCTCCTAAGTTGTATATAAAATTAAATCCTGCGTTTATTGACTGTCTTGGAAATGTAGTTGATATAGCATATCTAGACGTTTGATGATTGTAATAAAACGACGCAGTTAAATTACTATTTAATCTATAATCTGCAGTAAATTTAATTGAAAATAATTTTTGCCCACCACTTATTTGATCATTCTCTGAATTAACTGATCTAATTAATGTTAGGTTATCTCTTAATGACACATCAGCTCTTAGATTAATATCTCCTTTTAATGTTTGTTTTGTTCCTGTAAAAGAAGTTTTCACTTTAACATCCTTGAAAACATATCCAAAACCAAAAATATATTCCGTCCCTTTAATATCTGTTAGTGTGCTATTATTAAAATTCATGGTAAGAGTTCTATCTCTCTTGAGTTCTCCTCTCATAGAAAATGAATTTTTCATTTTCATATCTACACGAATAAGAGGTGAAAATTCGTCCACTAATGTAGCCGATGAAACTAGTGTTCTAGATTCAAAATCTCCTGCTGCATTGGTAATAGTTGGATTATCATCATCATACTGCAAGTTGTTTGTGAAACTAGACACAGTATAAGATGATTTATATCCGTGAGTTACACTGAAACTACTAAAATTCTCCTTAAACCATTTATATTTCATAAAACCTGTATATCTTAAATTCCATGCAGGTATAGGAATATCTCTAAATATCCCCAGCTTTACATTATTGGCATTTTTACCAGAGTAGGCTGCCAAAAAGGAAGGCAATAAAACATCTTGACTATTAGTGCCAAAACCAACAACTGTTCCGTCTAGTGGGTTAATGTTTGCTGGATCATCAACATCAATTCCAGCTTGTTCTCCTAATCTTCTTGAGATCGCAATTCTATTGGCTCTTAGTTGATCAAATAATTGATCCCCATTTTTAAAAGCTGTTGAAAACATGGAATAGCTAGTGCTAAAATTTCCTGTAATAAAAGCAGGGATACTTTCATCTATAAAGCCATTCCCTTCTGGATCGGTGGAGTCAAATCTTATATCTAATTGTTGTGCTAAACTTCTTGTGTTTATTTTGTTTCCTGTGATTTCAATATTTAAATCTTTGGCCGGTTTTAAAGAAAAATTATAGTCTAATTTATCAAAATGTGTTCTAGTATATGTTTTGTCATAATAATCCTCTCCATCCAATCTAGGAGCTACCAACCAACCATTTACCAGAGCGGTATTTCTAATATCTACTTGACTTCCAAAAACAAAACCTAAAGAGGGTGCTTGCCCTCCTCCAAAATTATTTCTTCCCAAAAAGCCAACTTCTGGTGCATACCCTGGCAACAACTGCCCATTATTTTCTGAATAGCTTATTTTTCCAGTTTTTACAGACGTGATGACATCATAAAATCCTCTTATAACTTTTCTTCCTAAAGGTTCTTTCTTTCTTTTTCGGGTAGAAACTTGTTTATTAGTTGTTGATTTGTCTAAGGAGTTTGGATTAGATTTTTTTCTATTTTTTTTCTTTAAAAATAAATTCTCAAATTTTGTGTCTTTGTATAATTTAGCAAAATTTAATGATCCAGTTACATTATGTGTATTTGCATTTTGAATTAAATTTCCAACTCTCTCTATAATTGATGCGTCTTGAGAGGTTGCTTTCCAGTCAAAATCTGCTGTATATGCATAATCTAAACTCATAAATCCTAAATAAGGTATTTTATTAATAGGTAGTTTATATGTGGTGTTTAGTTTTTGGTTGTATTGAGTTGGTCTACCAACATTGAAAAAATTATTGAAGATTTCTATGTCGTCACCACTTCCAAAAGCGTCATAAATGAAACTATTAGTTGCATTAAAATTAACTGCCAAAGATTTTGTGAAATTAAATGCAACAGCATAATCCCAATCAAATAAAAATCTTCTTTGTTTTAAAGTTGGTTGAGCACTTAATCCTTCAACTAAGTTTCTTGAGCGTTGCTCATTAAAATTTCTATTTATCCTTGAATTAATGGCAAGACTAGAAGGTAATGGATTAAAATTTATATCTCTTATGAGTTGTAAATATTTACTCTTAAATAATTCTTTTTTCTTAAAAGGCTCATAAAACTTAGGTTTAAAAGTAAAGTTGTAAGAAGCTGCCGCCATTACTTTCTGACTCAATGCCCCTTCTATATTATAATCTCTATGTGATTCTTCGTTAAAAGAATATGACACAGACACGTTTTCTACATCATAAAATTTCGGTTTTTTCGATGATTCTGGATTTCGGTTTTTTCTTACATTTATAAAACTTATGCTTGATCTTTTTGTGTAATTTCTGGAAACATCTGTTCCTCTTGGAATACTAGACGGTAAATTAGCTGCTTCAACATCTGCAAGTTCTATGTCTTGATATTGAGGGTCAAATTTGGGATCAATAAATTGTTCACCAACACTATAATTCATTGGTAATTCGATTCCCCATTTCTTAGGCATCATTTTCCCTATGTTAATACTTGTAGAAATATCATATTCTTTAGTTTCATCTAAAGATCGTTGGCTTACTCTATCCTCTACATTTCCAAAACCAACGGTTTGCATTCTTCCTGTCATTGAAAGCGAGGCAACATCAGCGAAATTTGCGTCTGCATTAACAACTGCAGCCCAACCTCCATCATTATCAAAACCAGCTGAACGCAATTCATTAAACCAAATTTCTGCACTTTTTTCTAAAGGGTTGTTGTTCCTAACACCCAACATAATAGTTCTAATTTGAGCTAAAGTTGGATTTCCTTTCACTCTCAAGACTAAGTCTCCAAAATCAATATTGGTTGATGTAAATAATTCATTTATTGGTGCATTAGCTACATCTCTAGCTAATTTTATTTTCCCTAGCTGTTCTAACATAGCGTCTAAATTGTTGGCCTCTGGCCACACATCTAATGGAGCTAAACTGCCATATGTAGATATTTTTAAAGGTATTTCTAGTTGATAAAAGTTGTCATTTAAATCAGTCCCTAATCTTACTATCGCAGTTAAATCGTCATCATCAACACCATTAATAATTGTTGATTCTGCATGAATGAACATCTTTAACTCTTTATATCTTCGAAGGTCAACACTTATATTTTTGTATATAGCTCTTATTTTATTTTGAGGAAGATTGTTGACTTTTAATGTTACTGATTGTTCATTCTGTTGTTGAACGGTTGTACTCCCTTGTAACCGCTCCCTTTCTATACCTGGAGGTAAAACATACCTACCCTCATTTTGCTCAATATTAACAACCCCTACTTCAAAATCATTTAACTCTTGTTGTTCTAATGGCTGATCTGGTGCAATAGAAGGATCAAGAGTTCTTGTATATCTTCTCCAATCTCCTCTTACCAAATCTAATTCTCCAAAACGAAGAACTACAGGCATTTTAAAATTGGTCATAAACATTCTAATAAATCGAATGCTATTAAAGTCAGATATATTATTTATTGGTGTTCCACTTCTTACAGGAATTCTAAATTGATACCATTTTGCTGTTTGAGACTCTCCGTTATCTAATGTAACTTGCGTATCTTTTTGATCAACTATATAATTTTGCCCAACAATTAAATCAGAACTATTTAGAGAAACTTTGTATTCAAAATAACTCTCAACTGTATTCATTGTTTGATCCTTATTAATGTCTTCAACGTCTGGATAGGTAGAGGAAGATGTTGGATAAGATTCTGGAGATTGATTTAGTGTTGGTGAATTTCCTTGAGTATTATTGAAAAATTTATATCTAGAAATTATAGAAGCATCTAAATCATCTAAATCACCACCTCTGTAATACTTAAAATTATCAGATGCCGGATCATCTAGACTTGCTAATTCGGGATATTTTTCTCTTTCCTCTGTGTCAGTTAGTCCATCCAATCCAACATCTTGTATAAGTCTTGAATTATCATCTTCATTAAAGGCGTATATAATAGATGGGTTTGTTGGAACTTTACCCCAAATAGTCTCTGTTGTATTTGTAGATAGCTCATCCTCTGGTAATCCATTTTCATACATTTTTCTGTTATCTTTAAGAATATCTTCAGAAATATTTCCTAAGTTGATGTATAAATCTCCTACTTGATTTTGAAGATCTTGTGGATTTATTCCTGATGGTAAACCTTCTGAATTGGTAATTGAATAATTTGTATAAGGATCCATTACCCAAAACTGTATATACTCTACATTGGCTTGTTCAAAATTATTAGTTGTTAAAGGGCGCATAATTCCTGCCCAACGATCTTCTGGATTTTCTAATCTTGTTGGATTTGAAATATCTGCAGGCTGTTCAAAATTATAAGGACCCCTTTCACCTGGAAAATATGCTAAATCTAAGGTTCTTATTAAAGACTGTTGGGTAACATCCAACTCTTGATTTGGAAATAATTCATCATAATTAATTTGCCTAGTCTCTGATCTTGAAAGAGCATCTGCATCTATATTCCCAGGAGTGTCTCCTGCACCATAAAAAATTGGATCTATCGTATACCAGGCCATCCTAGCCCTCTTATAATTATATCTTTTATCATTACTTAAGTTCCCGTTAAATTCGGGAAAGGTTGGAGTGTCTGGTGTACTTGATGTGTACCATTGTAATGGAGTTAATAAGCTTATAGGAATTTGAGAGGCCTCAAAATCGTCTATGTAAGAAGTTGCAGAACCCACAACATCTATTCCTTTTGGTGAGCCAGGTATCAAATAGGCCATATCAGCTCTTACTGATAGATTTGAGGGGACGTCTGTATCTACAAAAGGCAGCTTATTGGCTAGCTTAGTAAATAGAGGCATCTCTGTAGAGAAGTCTAAGTTCATACCAAGCATTGTATTATTAATTGGTTCACCACCAAAATTTACTTTTGGAGTTAAGGGCCTTTCATTAACATTCAAAATGGTTGCTCCTAATATAAAATTCTCGTTAAAATTATGTTCAACATCAACTCCCATAAATGTTTTTCTCTGCTGATTAAAAACAGCATTATTTTCAGTTGAGACATTAATTGGTATCCCTGATGATTGTAGTCCTGGGTCTAATATTTGCACGCGCCCTGCTAAATAATCAACAACATAATCAATCCCTTCAACTAATTGTCTTCCTCCAGCTGTGACAGTTACAGATCCTCTAGGAACATTATAGGCATTTAGAGGTATTCCTCCGCTATCCTCAGATTTAAAATACCCTTTCAGTAGGAATTTATCTTTATTCTGATTGTTGTTTTTTACATTAATTTTTGTGTCTAAATACAACTCATCAAAGACGTATAAATCAACATCTGATTGGACATCTAAAGATGATTCTAAATCATCTCCAAAAGGCTCTGCTTCAGGAAAAATAACATATCCTTTTTGAGAATTAATTGTTATTCCTTCTACATAATCAAAGTAACCGTCTGGGGTTTGATATTGAGTTTGATCTAGTCTATCTAAATTAAATACTTGTAGAAGTGGTTTAGTAGATATATCTACACTTTGGGCATTTTGGAGTGTATTTGAAGAAACTCCTGTTTGATCATCTCTGTATTGAATCTCAAAACGGAAACCATCTGGTGTTAATGGCGATGCTCCAAGAGCATAAATATTTTTCATCATTAGTTTCCATGTAGGAAATGCTTCCTCTACCCCTGCTATTGTTCTTTTTGTGGTTAA
>ENA-OREM01001686-OREM01001686.1-marine-metagenome-genome-assembly--contig:-NODE-1686-length-10588-cov-3.762725_pt1 | contig 10588 bp, 10 predicted proteins | sample MGYA00248623_ERZ508561 | MGnify/ENA primary metagenome ERZ508561 (study PRJEB26227, sample SAMN06264494) | marine metagenome | isolation source: Columbia River Estuary | place: USA:Columbia River...
ACGCATTACGAGTGAGCGGCGCGTAGCGCCGCTCACTCGTAGGGGGCACGTGGGCGGAAACGAGAGGCCCGGAGGCTCAGGGCGAGACAGCATTAGTTGAGACGTTGACAAGTGGGCATGTGGGCAAGGCCGCTGCAGAGCGGCCGAAGGTAGGGGCGCGATTTATCGCGCCCTCCCATTTCGGAGGGCGCGGCGAAGCCACGCCCCTACCTGGGTTCGCCCTGCGGCGAACTTGATTGGGTAGGGGCGCGACGGTGTCGCGACCGAGGATGACCGGGGCGGTCATCCCTACCCAAGACAGACTAGGTCGGCACGCAGTGCCGACCCTACCTTAAGACAGCGGATGCGATGTCATCGCATCCCTACCTCAAGACAGTTTCTTCAACTCGCCGGTGCTGTCGCCGAGCTGGACGTCGCGGATGTCCATGCGGTTGAGCATGCTGACCCAGAGATTGTTCAGCGGGGTCTCCTTGGGATACACGATGTGACGGCCCTGGCGGATCGTGCCGCAGCCCTTGCCGGCGAGCAGGATCGGGAGGTCGTCATGATTGTGACGGTCGCCGTCGCCGTTGCCGGAGCCGTAGACGATCATGGAGTGATCGAGCAGGTTGCCGTCGCCTTCCTTCACGGACTTCAGGCGGTCGAGGAGGTAGGCCAGCTGGGTGGCGTGGAAGACGTTGATGTCTTTGATCTTCGACAGCTTCACCGGATCGTGGCCGTGGTGGGAGATGCTGTGGTGGCCGTCGCGCACGCCGATGAACGGGTACGAACGGTTGCTGCCTTCGTTGGCCAGGACGAACGTCGCCACGCGGGTCGTGTCGGTCTGGAACGCGAGGACCATGAGGTCGGCGAGGAGGCGCAGGTGTTCGGCGTAGCTTTCGGGAATCCCCTTGGGCGTGAGGACGCCGACGGGCAGCTTGGGCTGGCCGGACGTGCCGGATTTCTGGATGCGCACTTCCATCTCGCGCACCGCCGTGAAGTATTCGTCGAGCTTGCGCTGGTCGTCGGCGCCGAGGCGCACGTTGAGCTCGCGGAAGTCTTCGCGCACCGCGTCGAGGACCGACTTGCGCTGCGCGTCGCGGCGCTGGCGCTCGAGGTCGGTGCCCGAGCCGAAGAGCCGCTCGAAGATCAGCTTCGGGTTCACTTCCTTGGGCATCGGCTGCGTCGCCGAGCGCCAGGAGATGTTGGACTGGTAGATGCAGGAGTAGCCCGAGTCGCAGCCGCCGGCGAGCTTGCTGGCTTCGGTGCCGATCTCGAGGGAGGCCAGGCGCGTGCGTTCGCCGATGCGGGCCGCGGCGAGCTGGTCGGCCGAGACGCCCGCGCGGATGTTGGCGCCGTCGGTCTTGCGGGGCTGCGCGCCCGTGAGGAAGGCGGACATCGCGCGCGCGTGGTCGCCGCCGCCGTCGCCGTGGGAACGGGCCTTGTCGGCCGTGAGGCCGGTGAGCACCGAGAAGTCGGACTTGTGGGCCGCGAGGGGCGCGAGGATCGCGGGCAGCTTGGAAGGCAAGGACCCTTCGTTGCCGACGCGCCAGCCGTCCATGTTCACCCCGTTGGGGACGTACAGGATCGCCATGCGGTTCGGCGCGGCCTGCTTCGTCGGCGTGTTGCCGGCGGCCCAGCCGGTCTGGAGACCCATCGCCTCGAGCCACGGCAGGGCCATGACGGCGCCGAGGCCCTTGAGGACCGTGCGGCGGGGGAGGAGTTCGGTCTTCATGACGGGGTGATTATTTCTTAAGAGGTTCCGACCCGGATTCAACCTGCGAAGTTCCCCGGCGGAGGCGGAAAGGGTCGCTCTGCACCACCCCCAGGACCAGGGCCGAGAAACGTCCGTCGACCTTGAGGGCCGCTTCGGTGATCTTGTCGACCGCCGGACCGTCGTAGTAATCGAGACCGCGACCGAGGCCGAACGTGAGCAGCTTCGAGGAGAGATTGCGGACCACCTTTTCCTTGTCGGCAAGGAGGAGCTTCTTCAGCTCGCCCGCGCCGGCGAAGGCGCGGCCGTCGGGCAGCTTGCCGGCGGGATCGATCGGCTGGCCTTCGTCGGTCTGGCGGACCTGGCCGACCGCGTCGAACCGCTCGAACGCGAAGCCGATGGCGTCCATGCGCGAGTGACAAGAGGCGCAGGCCGGATCGGCGCGATGCTGCTCCATGCGTTGGCGGAGGTTACCCTTGAGCTGCTGGCCTTCGAGGGTCGGGACGGAGGGCGGCGCGGGGGGCGGCGGCGAGCCGAGGATCTGCTCCAGGATCCACTTGCCGCGCTTCACCGGGGACGTGCGCGTCGGGTTGGAAGTCGCCGTGAGGATCGACGCGTGCGTGAGGATGCCGCCGCGCTCGCCAGGCGGGAGCGTCACGCGGATGAACTCGCTCTGGCCGCGACCGCGCGAGAATTCGCCGGACAGGCCGTAGAACACCGCCAGGTTGCGGTCGACGTAGGTGAAGTCCGCGTCGATCAGGTCGAGCACGCTGCGGTCCTCGCGGACGATCTCGGCGAAGAACAGTTCCGTCTCCTTGATCATGGAGGCGCGGACCGCGTCGTTGAAGGCCGGGAACATGGCCGGATCGGGCGAGACCGCGGACAGCTGGCGCAGCTGGAGCCACTGCAGCCCGAAGCCTTCGGTCAGGTAACGGGAGCGCGGGTCCTTGAGCAGGCGGCGGGTCTGCGCCTCGAGGTTGGCCGAAAGCTTCTTCGCGTAGGCCAGCTGGAAGAGTTCGTCGTCGGGCATCGAACCCCAGAGGAAATAGCTGAGGCGCGAAGCCAGCGCGAATTCGCTGATCGGATGCGCGTCCTTGGCCGTCGGGGTCTCATCCTGTTCGGCGCGGAAGATGAATTTCGGCGAAGCCAGCACCAGGGCGATCATCGCCTGCGCGCCGGCTTCCCAGCTGCCTTTGGCCTTCTCGGCGTCGAGGAACACCTTCACGTAGCGATTGAGCTCGGCGGGGGTGGCCGGACGGCGGAAGGCGCGGCTCACGAAGGAATTCGCGACCGCTTGGGCGCGGGCCGTACCGAACTTGGTGCCGATGACCAGGGCCAGGCGGCGCTGGAGTTCCGTGCGCGTGTCCTTCGGGCCGAGCAGGCGCAGGCGGAGGCCGGAGAGCGTGCGGGCGTTGCCGGTGATCTTCGCCGGCGGATTGAGCCACTTCAGCGTGAAGTCATGCGGGCCGGCCGTGAGGGTCACCTTGGCCTCGGCGACCTCGGACTTCTTCACCTGCTTGAACTGGTAAGCGCCGACTTCGCGGCCGTCGACGAGGAAGGCGACCTTCGGGGGCGGGTCGCCGGTGGAGCCCGTCGAACGGAGGCTGACCGAGATCACGTAGTCGCCGTCGCGCGTGGCCGTCATCGGGCCCGTGAGGGTCGGGGCGGGATCGAAGAAGCGCTGCTGGCTCTCGCGTTTGCCCTTGGGCGACATCTCGACCATCGCGAGACCCGTGCCTTCCATTTCGCCGGCCTTGTCGGGCATCGCCTTGGCGGCGATCGCCTCGCCGACGGACAGGAACCGCTCCAGATGGACCGGCGAGAACGTCAGCACGTCGCCGATGTTGTCGAAGCCATAGCCCGTGTCGTCGGCCGGGAAGTCGGCGGAGAAATTCTCGTCGAGGAAGCAGAGGTCGCGGATGGTCTGATTATACTCCGCGCGGTTGAGGCGGCGGATGGTCACGTCGCCCGGGTCGGGCTTCGCCTTGGCGATGGCGGCGGCCAGGAGCTTGTGGACGGAAGACTGGAGGGCCTCGACCTCGGCGGGCGACGGGCGGGTCTTCTTCTTCGCCGGGGGCATCTCGCCGGAGGTGACCTGGTTGACGACTTCGCGCCAGACGCGCTGATCGCGGAAGAAGCGGGAGTCGTCCTTGAAGGCCTCGAGGTTGAGGTGGCCCTTCTCGAGTTCGGCGTCGTGACAATCGTAGCAGTACTTTTCCAGGAACGGCACGACGTCCTTCTGGAAGTCTTGGGCGGCGGCCGGCGCGACGGAGGCGCAGAGGACCGCCCCAAAGACCGCGAAAGTCAGGGTCGGCCGAACCATGCGGAAGGCCAAAGGCAGCATCTACCAACAGACAAAACCACTAGGGTAAGGTTGCAAACCAAAGGCCTAATCCGTCAAAAAACTGTCAAAACGGAGTAAAACTCCTAACTATCTCTACGACAACAGATTATGAATATAAATCGGGGATTTTGGGTTCTTTCGGGCGGCCGAAAGAGCAAAACCCCTCATGAAAGCCGATAATACCTCGATTTAAGGCCTCTGGCACCCCAAGATTAGGCACTAAATCGGCAACCTAAGCCTCGGCTTGGTGTTTCACAGATACCCCCTTCCCTATTAATAAAATGCGTCCCCTTACTCGACCCACTTCCGCCCTGCTCATGGCGGGGATCCTGGGCGGCCTGCCGGCGTTCGCCTTGGACCTCGAAGGCCTGACCAAGAACTCGCCGTTCGGCGGCACCGGCGCGGCGACCGGACCGGGCGCGGCCCCGAGCTCGCTGGAGTTCCGCGGCATGTACCGCGAAGACGGCGTCAACTACTACAGCATCTACAATACCCAGACCAAGCAGTCGAGCTGGGTGGCCGAAGGCGAAGCGCCTTCCACGAACGTCCCCGTCGTCGTCAAGGGCTTCGATCCCGTGAACGAGACCCTGAACGTCGACAACGGCGGCCAGCCTCAGCAGATGGCGCTGCACCAGGCCGTCGTCATGACTTACAAAGGACCGAGCCCGGCGCAGCTCGCGGCCGTCTCGGCGGCGGCGGCGCCTTCCACGAGCGTCGGCGGGCCCACGATGGGCGGCATGCCGCAGAACCTGACGCCTGAGCAGGTCGAAGCCTTCCGCCAGCAGATGCGCGATCGCTTCAGCAAGTCCGGGCAGGGCAGCAACGGCAGCAACGACGGTCGTAGCCGCGGCCCGGACGTCGGCACCAGCAGCAAGTCGAACAAGAACGCCGCGCCGGTCCCGACCAATTCCAGCAAGCCGCCGAAGACCCCCAAGGTCCGCTGATCTTTCCTCCATGACCACCGTCCAGAAAACCACCGCCCGCCGTCTGCGCAAGGGCTTCACCCTGCTTGAGATCCTGATCGCCGTCGCGATCGTCGGCATGCTCGTCGGCCTCGCCGTCACGAACACCGACAAGATCCTCGGCCAGAGCCAGGAAGGCGTCGCCAAGCTCTTCGTCAACGAGTCGCTCAAGACCTCCCTCGTGCGTTACCGCATCGACAACGGCGACTACCCGTCGACCGAAGAAGGCATCAAGGCCCTGATCAGCGCGCCGGAAGGCAAGTCGGACAAGTGGCGCGGACCTTACATGGAAGCCAAGGGCGGGCGCTCGCCGCTCGACCCGTGGAACCAGGAATACCAGTACCGCTACCCGGGCACCAAGAACACCGAGAGCTACGACCTGTTCTCGTCGGGCCGCGACAAGAAGCCGGACACCGAAGACGACATCGGCAACTGGTGAAGTCGGACGCGCAGCATCGATCCGGCCAGCCGGAGCGCCGCGGCTTCACCTTGCTGGAGACGCTGCTCGTCCTCGGCCTGATCAGCATGCTGGCGGCCGTGCTCGTGGGCGGCTCGGCGCAGCTCCTCAAGGGCACCGCGCGTTCGGATCCGGAAGACGCGCTCATGGCGATGCTGCAGACCTTGCGTCGGCAGGCCGTCGAGCGCGGCCAGATCCTCGAGCTCTTTCCCGGAGAATCGTCCGACGAAGACGGCCCCGATTTCACCTGGCTATTTGAGAACGCCCCGGAAGACGCCGCCCCGCACGAGGAGAAACTCCCCAAGGTCGAAGGCGTGTCCGTGAAGATCCTCGCGCCCGAGACCATCGGGGCGATCCTGCTCGGCGGCGTGGCGTCGGAGGAGCCGCTCGCGCGCCTGCGCTTCTACCCGGACGGCACGTGCGACCGCGTGCGCCTGGACATCCGCCGCAACGAGGAACGCCGCCTCGTGCCCATCGACCCCCTCACCTGCGCGCCCTTGCCGGCCATCGACGCCAAATGAGACGCCGCGGCTTCACCCTCATCGAAGTGCTCATGAGCCTCGCGATCTTCGCGCTGGCCGCCGTGAGCCTGGGCGCCGCGTATTCGAACGTCCTCATGAGCCGCCTCGCGCTCAAGCAGGACGAACAACGGCTCGACGACCAGGCCCGCTGCCGCGCGGCGCTGCTCGAGACCCCGGGCTTCGACGACGTCGAGACCGGCGGCGAGATCCACCTGCCGGGCGGGCGCACCGCGACCTGGCAGGGCAAGATCGAAGCGACCTCCGTGAGCGACCTCTTCGCCGTGCAGCTGACGGCCGAGATCGAACCGCCGGACGGCGGCGAAGCCGAAGAATTCACCGAGACGCGCATGCTCCTGCGCCCCACGTGGTCGATCCCCGCGGACCGCCAGAAGATCCGCGACGAAGCCCGGCAGCGGCTCCTGCAGGAGCGCGGCTACCAGGAAGCCGACGGCAACTCCGCGTTCATCAGCGCGCCCACGCGCGGCAAGAAACTCGTCCCCTCCAACCCCGGCGCCAAGGGCGCGGCCGCGCGGCCGCCGGCCTCGACCGCCCCCGGCGGCAAGAACAGCGGCGGCAAGGGCGGCGCGCCCGGCAAAGGCGCCCCGCCTTCCCGGGCTCCGTCCCCGGCGGCCGCGCCGCGTCCCGCCCAATGAGCCGCGCCCGACTCCATCGCGGCTTCTCGCTGCTCGAGATGCTCGTCTCGCTCGCCTTGCTCGGGATCCTGATGGTCACGCTCAACACCTTCCTGTTCTCGATGAGCGAACTATGGGGCGGCGGGCGCGACCAGCGGCTCTTCGACCAGCACTCGCGGGCGGCGACCGCGCTCGTGCGCCGGGCCTTCGCGGAAGCGACGCTCGGACCGGGCGCCTCGGGCGTCGGGCTCAAGGACGTGGACAACGGCGCCGGCACGACCGAGCCGCGCCTCGGCTTCCTGCTGCCGGACGCCGGCCGACTGGCCGACTGGCCGGAAGCGCCGCTGCCCGACGTGGACTTCACGATGTTCGTCGAGGAAGGCCGCGGGCTCGTCTTCCAATGGCAGTCGCGGCTCGAGCTCGAACGCGACATCACCGACCGGCATGAGACCGTGATCAGCCCCTTCGTGACCGGCCTGCGTTTCGAATACTACGACCCCGAGCTCCGGGAGTGGACCATCGAGGACGAACCCGTGCAGGAGGCCGCGAGCACGGCCTGGCGCAAGCCGGCGCGCGTGCACCTCGTCTTCGAACGCGGTTCGCTCAAGACCACCAAGGTCCTCGACCTCCCCATCAAGCGCTCCGGCGCCACCGCCCCATGAAGCGTCGTCGCGGCTCCGTCATCATCGTCGTCCTCGTGCTCATCACGCTGGCTTCGCTGCTGCTGGCGCGGTTCATGGAGGACAACTCGCTCGAACTCTCCATCGCCACGCACGAAGCGGACCGCCGGCGCCTGCGGGCGGACGCGCAGAGCGAGCTCGAGCTGGCCTTGGCCGTCATCGCCGAGATCCGTTCGATCGACCTGAACAAGGTGCACGCCCCGACCCAGGGCTTCGACGACCCGCACACCTACGCCGGCTTCCCGCCGCGCGACGGCCTGACGGTGCAGTTCGATTACGAGGACGAATCGGCCAAGCTGCCGCTGAGCGTACTCACCAAGAACGACCTCATCCAGCTCCTCTATTCCCTCGGCATGGAGCAGCGCGACGCCGAGCGCGTCGCCGACGCCATCGTCGCCTGGCAGAGCAAGTCCTACGAGTCGCTCGAGGAAGAAGCCTCGGACGCCGCGTACCAGCGCGCCACGCTCTCCTTCCGTCCGGCGCGACGACCGATCCGCAGCTTCGAGGAGTTCCGCAACATCGGCGTCGCCAAGGAACTCTTCTTCGACGAACGCGGCCGGGCCACGCCGGTCTTCCAGGCCTTCAAGGCGTGCGTGAGCCTCTACACCTTCCCGCAGGCCAACATCAACACCGCCTCGGACGCCGTCCTCCTCTCGCAGGGGCTGGACGAGAACCAGCTGGCGCTGATCCGCGAGCGGCAGGCCGAGATCGGCCGACGCATCGTGGGCACCCCGCCCTACTTCCGCGTGACCAGCGAAGTGCGCCAGCTCATCGGCGGCGGGGCGAACCTCGCCAAGTTCGACGACGAGATCATCCTCATGTGGGTGCGCGTGACCGTGAAGGAAGGCCTCGCCAAATGCCGGGTCAGCGCCCTGGTCGCCATCCGCGAGGACGTCGCCTACCCCAGCGCGGCGGCCAACCCCGACACCAATCCGGACATCGGCCTCACCGGCCGGGCCCCCACGGCGACGACCCCACGAACGACGGGAACCTCGACAGCCGCCCCGCGGTCCACTACGAGAACACCCACCCCTTACCTCACCCCCGGCATCGAACCGCCCGCCAACCTGGGCAAGTCGACCATGAGCGGCCGGATCGCCAGCAACACGATCGCCTACCCCTTCCAGGTCCTCGCCTGGGAGGAAGACAACGGAGCTCCGCCCGAGCCGAAGCCTCCCGCCGAAGATTCTGAAACCGCGGCCCCGCCGCCCCCCACCAAATGACCACCCCCCTCAAGCGCATGTTCCAAGGCGCCCAGACCCAGGAAGCCGCCATGCTGCCCGGCAACCGTTTCTTCGTCCGCCGCCTCGCGGTCGAAGGCGAAGACGTCCCCGGCCAGGTGAACCTCGCGCTCGAGGCCGTCTCCCCTTTCCCGCTCGAGCAGATGCTCGTCGGGTTCGTGACCTCGACGGACGGCAAGCAGGTGCTCGCCTACGCCGCGCATCGCCGCCGCTTCACCACGGAGGAAAGCTTCGCCTGGCCGGAAGACTGCCAGGTCGTCCCGGAATTCCTCGCGCTGTGCGGACACCGCGCCGCCGCCGACGGCGTGATCGTGCATCGCGGCGAAGAACGCCTGACCGCGCTGGCCTGGAAGGCCGGCGAAGAGCTGCCCGCCGCGATCGCCGTGGCCGAGCTCGCCGACACGGATGAAGCCGGCCTGGCCAAGGAGGCCGCCGCCCGCGCCGGACTCCCGGCCGACGTCGCCGTCGAGACCGTCGAAGGCGCCCTCGCCGGTTCGCTCGTCGAAGGCGCCCTCGTGCTGAAGCGCGAAGGCAACGGCACCTTCACCATCCCGAAGAAGGGCTTGGACGACTCCGACATCCGCGACACCGACTTCTTGGCTGAGCGCCGGAAGAAGGAACGCCTGAACCTGATCCTCTGGAACGCCGCCCGCCTCGGCGCCGCGGTGCTCGTCGTCTCGCTCCTGCTCGACATCGGCGCCTTCGTCATCGGCATGCGCTCCGGCACCCTGGAGGCCGCCAACGAAGCCCGTCGCCCGCTCGTCGAAGACATCGTGGAATCGCAGAAGATCACGGACCGCATCCTCGAGCTCGGCGTCAAGCGCCTGCTCCCGATCGAGATGCTCGCGCTCGTGAACGAGAAGCGCCCCGCCACCGTCGAGTTCACCAACGTGCACTGCGAGCTCAAGAAGCCCAAGGACAGCGTCCTGACCAAGCCCATCATGACCGTCGACGCCCGCACGCCGAACGCCGGCGACATCTCGGACTTCCTCAAGGCCGTGCAGACCCTGCCGGAAGTCGAGTCCGTGACGAACAGCGAACCGCGCGTGCGCGACACCTCGACGACCTTCCGCCTCGAGATCACCTTCCGTCAGGCCACCCTCCTCAAGACGGCCGAAGCACCCCCCGCAGCCCCCCAAGCCCAATGAAACATTTCTTCTTCAGCCTGAAACCCCGCGAACGCTTCATGGCGCTCGCCGCCCTGCTCGTCGCCGCGACCCTGTGGTCGACCGGCGCTTGGGCGCGCGTGCAAGGCGGCTGGGACGCCTGGCGCCTCCTCGAAGAGGACGCCCTCGCGCAGAAGGTCTCGCTCGCCAAGGAGCGCGAGGTCCGCAACGCGACCGCGCTCGCCGTGCAGGGACTCGACTCCGGCCATGGCTACGATCCCGCCAAGCTCGTCGCCGAAACCGTCAACGCCACCCGCGAAGCCGGCCTGAGCGCGAACACCGACGCCCCCAAGACGACCAAGTCGGGTAAGTTCGCCGTGCACTCGCTGCAGTTCAGCTGCCGCAAGGCGGACATCGGCAGCATCCTCCGTTTCTACGACAGCGTGAAGGCGCGCGCGCCTTACCTCGCGATCGGCGATATGGTCATGACCACCGAACGCGGCAGCAACGGGACCGTGACTTTCAAGGCGACCCTGACCGCGCTCGAACTCATCGGCCAGATCCCCAGCGGGGTGAAGGCGGAGGGAGCGGAGGCGGAGGCCAAGTGAGCGCGGCGTAAGCGCCGCGAGTGGGCACGTGGGCAAGGTGACACGTGGGCAAGGGGGTGATGCAGTGCAAAGGTGCAACTGCGGCGGAGCCGCGTGCAAAAGTGCAAAGGTGAGAGGCACCATTACGGGTGGCAGGTGGCGGCCTCAGGTGGCGGGTGGCAGGCGGGGATTAACTCAAGGGGAAACCGGAGACCGGAGGATTGGCTGGGGGCACAAATAAAGCGCTGTGCAAAGGTGCAACTGCGGCGGAGCCGCGTGCAAAAGTGCAAAGGTGGGCGCGGCGGAGCCGCCAGGGGGCACGTGGGCACGGTGACATGGGGACACGAGGGCGAAGCCGCGAGAGG
>ENA-OREM01001689-OREM01001689.1-marine-metagenome-genome-assembly--contig:-NODE-1689-length-10583-cov-4.186750_pt1 | contig 10583 bp, 6 predicted proteins | sample MGYA00248623_ERZ508561 | MGnify/ENA primary metagenome ERZ508561 (study PRJEB26227, sample SAMN06264494) | marine metagenome | isolation source: Columbia River Estuary | place: USA:Columbia River Estuary...
ATATACTTAACTTCTGGTCAAAAAATAGTTTTAGAAGATCTAGTAAATTTTCCTTTTAATTCTTACGGAAAAGGTTTATCAAAGCAATCTCAAGTAATATTAGAAATAGAGCATGTTCCGATTATCGTATTGCTACCATTCTTTAAGTTGTATGTTGTGCCATCGAAAGCAAAATCGTCAAGTACTCCATTCTGAGCATGAGCATATGTGAAGTACTGTCCGTAAGACACTCCTGTATACTGTCCATCTTTTGTTTGAATGTCTGTAGTAGGATCGATCAGTAGTTTTCTAGCAGAAGGATTAATCACTTCACGTCCAAACACGTATGCTTTACCAGGATCTACAACTGCATAAGAGTCAGCGCCGTCTTGCTCAAGCGTTACTTTAAGACCGTTCGTTACATAGTTACCAGACTCATCGTAAGTTCTACGTGCGAGTTCATCACCCACTACGTTGAATTCAGTTCTGTCACGAATACGTACTGCTTCACCACCAACATAACGAACAAGAGCAAAGAATTCTTCAGGCTCTGTCGCTGTGGTGTAAGATACGAGTTGAGGTACTAACTGAAGTCTATCAGCGCCTGGTGCGTTTTCATTATTGAAGCCTGCGGCGTTATCAAGTAGAGTTGTATCTTGACTAGAGGTGATTAAGTTTTCAGCGATAGTGAAACCTACTGAAGATGCTCCAGGAATATTAGAGTACTTTGATACGATGATGAATTGGTTATCAACAAAGATGAAGTGACCTTTTTGGTAAACGACACCTTCTTCGCATGAAACACCAAACGATCTTCCTGCGTGACCAACAACTGTAGCAACTGTAACAGACTGAACTGTATTACCATTCGAGTCCTTAATGATTAACTGTTCACCTTGACCGAACTGCTTCACATCAGAAGTACTAGCGCCAACAACTACAGTATCATCAAATCCAATATAACTAATATAAAAAGTTTTAAGATCAGGATCTTGAGTTTGGAAACCATTTTCGCCTAGAATAATCTCAGCAACAAGACCACTTGTTTTACCTGTTACAGTGTAAGTAACCGAGTCAGTTTGGTTATATAGGGCTGGGTTAGTAAAGCCCACAGTGTCATCTAGTTTGACATAGAATATATCTGGACGTGAAGTGATGTTGATACCACTAATGATAGTACCTTCTTTGTAAACATTCGAACCGAATCGTTCGACCTGCTTCTGAAGAATGGTTTGAAGTTGTGTTAGTTCACGTGCTTGTACGGCTTTTGCGGGCTTAAACAGAATGCGGTTAAACTGTTTAGCTTCACTGAAATCGTCATAGTACGGATCAACGTTTAAGTCTGTATTAATGCCCATGTATTATACTCTTTTCCTAGAAATCGAAAATAAATTTAATTTTTTCTTTACGTGTCGCCTGTCTCTGAATAGGGTCAAAGTCTACAAAATGTAAAACTTCTCCACTATAAGCAGAGTATTTGCCATACGTAACGTCTGTACTAGCATTATTTATAGTAAGTGTACTTGACGTAGTTGTGGTCAAGTTAGGTTTTACTGAAATAATGCCACTCTGAAATGTATTCTGAAAGTCTCCATAGTAATCTACGAGATAGATTATAGTGTTGCCTCCAGAATAAACACTCTCATGAATTCTTGCTGTTATTGTTTCCTGATTAGAGGAGTCTAATGCTATCACTTGTTGAACGTAATGTCCAGCGATTGCCGTGCTTGTTTGGTCTCCAGAAATACTAATTGTTGTTCTGTTATCAAACTGAGAAGGCAAAGTTGCATCAGAGAATTTAGGATTCTTTATCAATCCTACTTTACTATACGAATTAGAATTAGGTATCGTAACATCTTCTCCAGAGAAGTTTGTTATAACTGCAAGCCTACTCATTGCTAATTCGTTGATGACATCAGATCCATGTCCACCCTTTGGTGAGATAACACATCTAAGATCAGCGGCTTGAGCAGGAGTATAATTGAGTACGAGTGCAGATGGAAGTGCCAGTTCTGCTGTCGCATACTTATACTCACTACCTCTACTCATAAATGCCACACTCTTAAGTGTACCGAACTGATCAATTACTCCATAAGCAACACATGGAGTACCAGTAGAGGTACTTCTTGTTACTTTAATCTTAGGCACAATCTGGTAAGAATTGGTTCTCCAGGTATCTGCATCGCCGTCAGTCGCATTTATTTTAAGTTTGACTCGTAGGTCGTCCGGTGTCTCACTACTCAATATTTCATATGCAGTTTTAACATTACCCGCAGTTCGTATTAAATACATTTCTTTGTATGAATCTCTAGCTTCATATAAATCGAAAGAAGGCTTTTGATATGCTGATAATTCAATCTCTGTTACAGTACTAGATCCCTCTACCAGTTCTGCTGATCCAAATATCATATTACTTGCACTGTCGATATGATCACCGGGACCAAATACATACTGTGAAAACAAATTAGTCTCTGTACTCTCAATGATGATCTGAGATATATTTTCCTTTGCAGCCGAGATAACTTTTTGATCTCCGTTTGCTGGATAAGGTAGAGGTAAACTATCACTAGTGCCAAATACTATATTGTCTGCTGATCTAACTGTGAATAGATATTTCCAAATATACTTGTCTGCTTGAATGATCTGCTCATAAGTATTTTCGTCAATGCCACTGAATGAGGGAGATACTAAAGAAGGACTACCATAATTGTTTTCAATACATTTAAATACATCATAGTCTCCTTCTAGATTCGAGACAGTAATGACACCATTAAGAGTTGCCATATCTTGAGTGTCATCGAAATCGTCATAGACTGTGTTCAGTGTCCAATCATTTTTATAGAACATATATCGAATACTATCTTCAGCTACTTTGTTTCCAAATATAACTCTTCTTTGAAACTCTCGCTTTTCGAATTGAGTGTTTGCAATTGAATTAGGCTTATCGACACTAGAGCCCATAATGTAGTATGCAGATTCAGGCATATTAGTTTCGAGTTGAGCCTCAACAATATCTTGAATAGCTTCTCTCTGAGGTGCATCCAAAGTTACGCCACTCGTATCAGTAACATATGTCTCCAAACCTGCCAAGAAGTTTGCCGCAATAGTTGGATTTACACTAGCAAAAGTTGAGAACGTTTCTTTCGTTGTCTCTACTTTAAAATTTTCTGTAATGATCTTTGCCATTATATTACCTTAAGTTCCTATCGATGATGTTACAACGTTACTCGCTGCCAAGTCTAGTCCAACAATCTCTGTTATTAAATTCTCCGATGAGCCACCTTCTGTCATCATATCTTCTTCTGATCCTTCTGTTACGTAGTCTTCGCTAGTTAGATCCCATATTTGAAATTCAACATCAAGCGTACTATTTAAATTACTGTTACTATTTATGAGAGGGGAACTGAAGACTTTCGTGCCAGCTACTCCAACAGTATCTTTAATTAACTGAGTATATTTTTCAGGATCAATTACTGTAGATATATCGTAAGAATATTCTTGATAGTAATCATTGTCATGTAAGTATTTAGTGCTGTCACTCAAGAAAGATGTACTAGAACTCCATTTACCTTCTGTTTTTCCTGGTCCAAGAGTTCGAACTATAGCAGTCGCTACGTCTTGACCACTTGAGTTTCGAATAATTACTTTTTCATTGTCTTTATATCTATAACCAGTATTAGTCACATCAACTCTTTCAATCTGTCCTTCTAGATAACTAGCATCGCCTGTTATCACAGCATTTCTGCCCATAGGTAAAGAAGTCATGTCAGGTCTGACATTTGTAAGAACGTATGAGTTGTTACTAACAGATATACTAAACGCTTCATCAAAATCATAGAACGATAGCTGACGGAAGTAGAAGTCGTTACCATCTCTCTTTAAGAATCTACCCTTTGCTGTGTAATCAACAAGGTCATCTGTTTCAAAAGATGGGTCTTCAATCCTAACAACTTGTGTTACAATTTGTCCAACTTCGATTAAGAAGTCTGGGTTAGCGAATGTAAGAATCGTATCTCGTTTATCGAACCTAGCAACGTCAAGGTATTCAATCTCACTAAACACATCGTTGACAAAATCAGAACCACTACTTGTCACATTAATACTTGCTATCGATCCAATCTTAATCTGTTTAGAATTGAAGGCATCTTTAATTCGAGTGTTCAGTGTCTCTGCGTTAAAGTCTTCAACAATCAATGTACCACTCATACCATAGTTAGTTGCAACTACGTCAGTCACAGTACCCGTACCTGTAGCAGGACCAGATGCAGTAAATCTTGTGCCTATGTTATTATCAGCCGCACCAAAGTTCGTATAGTCTGTAGTACCTAATGTTTCAATCTCGTAGATGCCTGGATTTTGCATAGCAGTCGCATTGATAATAACAGCAAGAGGTTTATCAGCAAAGTCACCAATGAAATCAGTAATCACTCTTACTTGTTCTGTGTTATCGATATTAGCTACTTCAAAATTAGCAGTCGCATTATATCCAGCTATTGTACTAATCCTAACTGAGGTATTACTACCAATTGTTATGTCAACCAATTCACTCGCTGGCAAAGCGTCAAACTTATATCCAAAGCCTTGAGCATAGATAGCAGGCAATAATCTATCTTCAATCCAATTAATATGTGCAGTATTAGTTAAAGTACCTGCTACATAAAGAGCGAATATAGTAGAGTCATCTAGAGTGATGTACCGACTTGTTATAAAGTCATAACCTGAATTAGATATATCACCTAGTCTATAGGCTGTGTCTTCTGTATCGATATTAAGTATGGCTAACATCTTTTTATTTGCAGTAGAATTACCAGCCGCAATAAGAGCAAACTGTGCTGATACGAAAGAAAGAAACTGTGCCTTAGTATGTGGTGTTGATACAGGAGTAGGGTCTTGTCTGTTTGTTCTAACATAGAGAAGCGGATGATTGTATGCTACAACTTTTCCTGCCCCGCTGATCGTTCCTGTTCCGGCGCCAACAGCACCTGTAATGGGGTCTACTGTGTATGATGACCCAGCATCAACCTCAATATGTTGACCTGGTTTAATCGAGTCGATAGTTGTAGTACCTGCTACAATCAAAGCTTGGTTCGATATTGATACATCGTTAACATCTTCAGGAGGCTCAATGACGTACCCGAAGCCGCCATCCTCTTTAATGAAATCAATCGTGCCAGAAGTCGTTGTTGATACTTCACTAATAGTACCTGTCGCACTTGATCCACTTGCAGTCGATACAAGTTTAACTTTATCACCTAATACTTGACCAGGAGAACGACTTGTGTTTTGTATAATATTCTCACTAATCGATCCTAATACAAGCTTACCATGTGCATGTGATACACCTGCTCTTGTTACTGTAATCGCATCATCTGATATGAATGTACCAGAAACGTTTGATAGATATGCAATAGGAGATATCGTACCAGAGAAGTTTACAAAGATGATATTGTCTACAAACGCAGAAGCGCCAGAAACGTCACCCTGTAGTTTGTCACCACGCTGAATAGGATAATCATCAACAGTGTTCACTGGCTTTAACTCTAAGTATATTGCCCCACCCCATATAGAGTCAGAAGGCTTTAGAATAGCAGTCGAGGGATAAAAGACTTCAATCTCTTCGTCAAAGAACATACGGAACAATAGCCGTAAACTTTCTTCAGAACCTTTTCGCTTGTATAAGTCTTGAATATGTTTTATAATGAATCGTGTATCAACAACAGTGTCAAGTGGTAATGATTGTAGATACTTCTTCTTAAAGAAGATAAGAAAGGACGCAAGAGTAGTGTCAACATCACGAAGCTTAGGAATATTTCTATCCATAATAGAATCGTTATACTCATAATAAGCCTTAACAAATTCTACAAGTACGTCACCCTCTTCTCTATAGAGTGCTGGAAACTGTTCAGCTATCGTAGGTGATATATGGTCTCTTACGTTTAACATTCTTTATTCCGTCAATGATGTTACGTTAACAGTGATGTCTTCACCACGTATTGTAATGATACGATCTTTAGGTGCTTTCACATCTTTCGCTACTGAGTTAGCAATGAACTTAATTGCACCGCCTTCGTAACTATCTACAATAAGATTTGACAACTTAATCGCACCTGTGCTATAGTTAATTGTACCAATGCTACGCTTGAATACAGACGTAGTGGCAGTAGAAGCAGTCACAGCCATCATCTTACCAGCACCATCGTCTTGTAGTGTCACAAGTGTGCCTTCGATTGTCAGCTTACTAGTACGTACAGCTGGTGTAAATCCGTCTAGACCTGTTGTAGCATCATACGCATATGGCTGTACGAGTGCTGTCTCATATGAGAAAGCGGGGTTCTGTATTGTACCTACAACTGGTACGAATTGAATAATAGGTGAAGCAAAGATACTTGAAGAGATAATCGAATTATCTACAGCATCCAATGCCGCTGCCAAACGAGACTGACGTAGTGTCTTATTAAAGTCATTGAGGTTCGTTGAAGAGTAAGCTGTAATAGCATTCGTAGCTTCGCTTCGTATCTGTGATGCAGACTTAGTAGTCAAGTTAGGATCGAATACTACGTCTACTACAGTATCAATGAATAGGAACTTAGCAGGTACAAACACTGGCTCGATAGTCAATGGAGTCTTGTCTTTGAGATAGTCACTGAATGACGCAATCTCAAAGTCAGCGGCACCTTCGCCGCCAGTAACGTCTACAGAGATAATCACCTTACCAAATTGAGGAGGGTCTACTTCGTCTCCACCATATACAGAGATAGCTTCGATATTAGGAAAACGATTACGTAGTAGTATCTCGTAGTCACGTGTTGTTACTGCACGTTCTTGTACTTGAAGAGCCTTAGGTGCGAATGTTCGAATAGAGTCACCTGTCTCTGATATCATGCCACCAGCTGACGCTGTATTTACTGTAATCGATACACCAGCAGAACCCGCTATGCCATTACTTGTCATAGAGTTTACACCATTCGCATCTGGTCCTGATGTAATACGATACTTCGCTGTAATGGTATCACCTGCTGTAGGCTGTTTACCAAACTTGTCTTGTCCAAACTGTAGAGAGTACTTCTCATCTTCTTCTGGCTGGAGATAGAATACTTTGTCAGTAGCAGTAATGCCAAATATGTCTGTCTTATATACGTACTCTTCACCATTCACTTCTACGTAGAGTGAGCGTGTGTCTATCATGTTATTAGATAGTACTGTGTCTGCAATGTCAAGTGTTTCTGTAAGTAATCTACCTTGAAATACTTCTACACCAGATACCGAATATGTGCGTGGTACGAGAATGATATCACCCTTGCTGTCACGTTGTAGTATCTGTGATGTGACTGCTGTATATGCTTTCTCTGTAAGGAAGCTGAATGTTGTGTTACCACACTTGCCGTTAATCTTCGTATCTTTTGGAATAATAAAAAAGTTTCCTGCTTGTGTAGCAGTAATGTTAATCGTCACATTTGCTTTTGCTGATCTACGTGAACGTGGTAGATAGTTTAATTCTTTTGCGTGTGATACAATACTATTACGTTCTTGTGCAGAGTCGAGGAACATCTCGCTTATCGCCATATTATAATAGTAGTTATTATAGAACGTATTATATGCGAGTAAGTCAAGCAATACATTCATGTTCGACCCTTCGAAGTCGTAGTCAGCAAACCTATCTTGATTGCTTAGATAAGTCTTAAGTGCTGACTTCGTTTCAAAGAAGTCTAAATTTTGTACTGGTGATATATTTGCCATTATCTTACCCTATCGATATCGATTGAAAGTGTTTGAGGTGTCTCATTATTTATGACATAGAATACAACGTTTATTCTTACGCTATTAGAGTCAATGTCTCCTAATACTTCTACGTCTTTTAAGCCACAGCGTGGTTCGTATGCTTCAAGTGCTGACTGTATTCTGTCACGCATAATAATAGATGTAACAGGACTTACGTTCTCGAATAGCAATGCTCGTATATCGCTACCAACAAGAGGCTGAAAGAGACGTTCTCCACGATCAGTGAGTAGTATATTCTTAATTGCTTCTTTGACTGAGTTCTCGTTTACTCTACGTGCAATATCATTACGACCAGGCAATAGAGCCAAGTCCTTATGGAAATCACTGTGGATCTCGCTACGTCTTGTAAGAGGTGTTATACTAGCCATTTAATTTGCCTTTTACTTTTATTTATGTTATACTGAACGAAGTTTGTCACGATCATGTCTCGAAACAAGCTCTACCCATCTAGTTGTCTGTGTGCGTGGTACTGGATAATCAGATGGTGTAGTAGGCTCTCCAGCTACCCATGCTCTACGTCCAGCGATGTCTAAGTGAATGAATGTACTATAAACACCAATACCAGTAAAGCCAGCACGTGAGGCAGCAACAACAAACTCTGCTCTCTTCGTATAGTCACCTGTGACTCGTACATCGATTGCTTGTCCTGTCATGTGCTTAGACTTAGATACGCCTCTACCTTTATTGTAATTAGGTGATCTATATGCAGAATTTATCTTGACTTCTATTCCCGTTTGGTCTAATGTACGTAATAGTTTAAACCATACTTCTTTTTGTACTTTCTTATAACCAGCGCCCTTGAGATACTTACCTTCGAAGTCGTTCTGATTTACAACTTGTGGTTCAAATGTGAACTTGCCTGGTATACCATTCTCGTCTAAGGCAGCAATTTGTTTCATCTCATCCATAGATGGACAGGTAGGACATTCGTAATTACCTGATGCTCCCTCTGATACCTCAGCAAGACTTGGTGCTTCGTTGTTGACTTTCTCGTTAGTTTCTGTTATAGTCTTTGCTCGTTCATCAGCAGATATTCTTAATGCACCTGCTTCTACTGCTTTCTTTGTCTCTACAAGACCCGCACTCTTAAGGGCAGCTTGCTCGATTGTCAATGCTGTAGCAAGTTTCTTAATACCATCGACTGGTGCAGTGAGTAGTTCTTGGATGACTTCACTTAACTGGCAGAAACGAAACATCATAAGTGCTACGTTCTCGGCTGTTAATCTTTCGAATTGTGCTACTAGCTTAGACATGAACTTCTCAATAGACTTCTTCAAGCCATCTTTATTGACTTCATCGAAGAATTCTTTGATCTGATCTGCGGCACCTTGTATATGAGCGAATGCAGACTTAGCGGCACACTTAAGATCGTCTGCCATGCCTACGACACTATCTACCACCCCCTGTACCTGCTTCATTAACTGTGCAATTACTTTGTCTACAATCTCTAGTATCGTATCCTTAATCTTCTTTAATACAGCAGTGAGAGTCAACGACTTCGCAAGCTTAATAGGATCCTTCTCTGATAAGTTCTTGATATCAGCTATTAATTCTTGGGCTGTAGAGATAAGAGTAAAGATACCACCAAGTGTGGCAAAGATATTCGCAAACGCACCACATAGTCCACTTGATATAGACTTGCCTAGATTCACGTTTAAGTAATAGTCTAGATCCCCTAGATAGGAATCAATAGGAGTAGAGAGACCTCCACTCATCACGGTAGGCGAATACGCACCTACTGCTAAGAAGATACCATCAATGTCTTGATTGTTTGACACAATAAAGTCAGCAATCTCAACAAACGTTAACGGTGCCTGTGAATGTCTATCACTAAGTGTATTATAACTGGAAGTATCGATGTTGTCAAGTAAATTATTCGTAGCATTTGTTAAATCTATGACTGTCTGCCTATTCAATCTCTCAATAGGATTGGCATTAAAGTCTACGAGGCGTGTAAAATCATCGATTTCATTGAACACATCAGAGCCAGCTGTGAGCAACGAAGCGTCAAAGCGAGAGGCTAGAGGTGTTGTTGATTCACATAAAGCTGTCATAGTTCTGTCCTAATTGTTGTAATTTTATTTATCACTTTATTCACCATCTGTAGTATCATCAGGCATACTACTATTCGAGGGTGGTGGTTTTCTCGTTCTTAAATTACCTTTAGTTGTATATCCTACAGGAACACGACTTGGAGGTATGTCGCCTGGATCTAATACTTTTGCAGTCTCTTGTATACCAACTTGTATAGGTGAAACTGCTGTAGTAGATTGTAGTAGTTGTGGCGCTAATGATGCTGTCACAGTACCCGTTGCGAGACCGGCTGTTGCTCCTGCTGTACCACTACCAATATTCACAAGAGTACCGTCTATATTAACAAGTCCACCTGCTCCTATGCCTAGCTGTGCACCCGATGACAAGTCCATAGTACCAACAGACTTGACTCCTAGGGCTGCTCCTGCGTTAATACCAAGCGCACCAGTAGCATTAATATTCATTGTAGCAAGGGAGCTCATACGTAGAGATGTCCTAGAATCAATATCAATACCCAGATGACCAATATCAGGATAAGGCAAAGTTCTCAGTGATGCGGATGGCAAGCCTAAACTGTATATCTTAGTGTATGTCTTGCTCGTTAAGTTCATCTGGGCACTATCGAGATGTACGTCACCCCATTCAGCTTTACCATATATGCCACCAAAGTTAATTGGAGTACCAGCTTTCATCTTGATGTTCGCATTAGCGGCTATGTTAACATCATCACTCGTAGCAAAGAGTCCTACTTTACCACCAGATATGTTCGTACCAGCGGCGGCATTGATATT
>ENA-OREM01001692-OREM01001692.1-marine-metagenome-genome-assembly--contig:-NODE-1692-length-10560-cov-3.045216_pt1 | contig 10560 bp, 9 predicted proteins | sample MGYA00248623_ERZ508561 | MGnify/ENA primary metagenome ERZ508561 (study PRJEB26227, sample SAMN06264494) | marine metagenome | isolation source: Columbia River Estuary | place: USA:Columbia River Estuary...
GACCCACGATTCGAACTGCTTTTCGATCCACAGACATCAGGTGGATTACTCGCGGCCGTTCCCGAAGCGAATGCTCAAGCCTGCCTAGCAGACCTCGTTAGAGCCGGTCACAGCGGTGCCGCGATTATCGGCCGTGTCACCAATTCAGGCGCTGCGGATTCATCGGTGGTATTGAAATAAACGCAGAGGCTTTTTACTAAAGAGACTGTGCCGCAATACTAACGCTCGACTAATTCTATCTCAAAGACGTTCGACCAGTATTTTCCGGTAACCAGCAAGCGGTCAGTCTCTTTGTCATACGCGATGCCATTCAGGACAGCCTCGGCACCGTTGCGCGCTGTCCGTTCGGCGAGGCCGCTGAGGTCGACAACGCTTCGCACTATCCCTGTAGAAGGATCGATGCGGACGATAAACTCGGTCTGCCAGACGTTCGCCCAAATTTCACCGTTAATGAATTCTAGCTCGTTAAGATTGGCAACCGGCTGGTCGTTGTAAGTCACCTCAAGCGTCTGTGTAAACGCGAATGTTTGAGGGTCTACTTTGTTCAGGGTCGAAGAACCGTCGCTTAAATACAGTGTCTTGCCATCGTAAGCGAGTCCCCAACCCTCAGTTGGATTGTAATGCGTTGCGCGCTGCTCGAACGTGGCGAGATCGTATTCATAGACGAGATTCGATTGCCAGGTGAGCTGGAAAATTCGATCGCCAACTATCTCGATACCTTCGCCAAAATAACGATTACTCAATGCGATGCTTTGCAGCACCTCTCCGGTCTCTAAGGCTTGTTTGGTGAGCCGCGATTGACCACGTTTACCCGTACCCAAATAGAGATGCCCTTCGTAAAAACTCAAGCCCTGCGTGAAGGCATTTATGTCCGAAGGATATGTGTTGATAATGCGATAACCGAAGCGTTTCATCGGTGCTTCTTGCGCAACGCTCATCGCAGCGATCAGGGCGAGGCCGGCGGCCAGGAAAGAAATACTGCACGCGCGTAAAGTGAGGCTATGTGACTTACCCTGTGGCTGCGAACCCATGCCCTCTCCTTCACTTTGCTCGGCGTCATCGACGCGCTGAAACTAGGCCCGAGACTAGGCCCGAGACTAGATAGTCGATTGCGCATAAACCTGAAATAATGCGGCTTACGGCGAAACCGCCACCACATCTACTGGAGGACCTAGTATGGCTACTGATTGCCTATTCTGCAAAATAATCGCCGGTGAGATTCCCTCAACCGAAGTCTATTCCGACGACGATATTTATGCATTTCGAGACATCAACCCCGCCGCACCAACTCATCTTTTAGTGATTCCCAAAAAGCACTTAACCGATGTGAAATCGGCAGACGCCGAAGACGAGGCGCTAATGGGCAAGCTGCTGCTCCGCGCAAATGACATTGCCGCGGAACAGGGACTAACAGACGACGGTTTTCGCTATGTCATCAACACGGGAAGCAACGGCGGCCAGACAGTGTTTCATCTGCATCTGCACATCTTAGGCGGTCGCCAGCTCGGCTGGCCTCCGGGTTAGGCTATAGAATCGCGCAGTTTGGTTAACGCAGCCTCGTCGGCATCGATGATGCCGCGCTCTGTAATCAGGCCGCTTACTAGCCGTGCAGGCGTCACATCGAATCCGTAATTACTGACCGCCGTCCCAGTTGGTGCCAGCTGAACGCGCGAGACACGCCCCTCATCATCGAGACCACTGATGTGACTGACCTCCTCGGCCGCCCTCTCCTCAATAGGGATTTCGGTTAGCCCCTCTCGCAGCGAAAAATCAATGCTCGACACAGGTAACGCTACGTAAAAAGGGATCCCATTGTCAGCAGCAGCGAGCGCTTTGAGGTAGGTGCCAATTTTGTTGCAGACATCGCCGAGCAGCGTTGTCCTGTCGCTGCCCACCACGCAGCAATCAACCAAACCATGCTGCATCAAGTGACCCCCGGCATTATCGACAATAAGGGTATGTGGAACACCGCGCTGGCCCAGCTCCCAACAGGTTAACGACGCGCCCTGATTGCGTGGCCGCGTCTCATCTACCCAGACATGCAGCGGAATAGCCCGCGCCTGCGCTTTATAAATCACAGCGAGTGCTGTGCCCCAGTCGACTGTCGCAAGAGCGCCTGCGTTGCAGTGAGTTAGAATATTCAGGTTCTCGGGGGCAGGCAATCCCGCCTGTGCGGCGCGCTCACCTTTCGCTTCCCATATTTCCTGCAGGCGCTGCGCGCCGTATTCACCGAGCATCGAACAGGCATTGATATCTTCGGCGTGCAATTCAAGCGCTGCTTGCAACGCTATCTCGGCTACGTTTTTTTCACAGCGCGCGAGGCGAGTCTCGATCTTGTCCAATGCCCAGCGCAGATTGATGGCCGTCGGGCGCGTAGCGGCGAGGGCCTCGATTACCGACGCGCTGAGACTGCGTGCGGTTTCATCGTCTTTGCCGCGAAGGCCAAGATACACGCCGAAGGCAGCGGTTACGCCTATTAACGGCGCACCGCGCACCTGCATTGAGGAGATAGCGTGACAGGCATCGGCTGACGTCTTCAGCTCAACCTCAACACATTCATGCGGCAGGCGTGTCTGATCAATGATCACGACGCGGTCGACCCCTGCATCGAAGCGAATAGTCAACGTGTGCGGCGATTGGTTGGCGCCCGCAGGAATACCGCTAAATGACTCGATCATTGCCTCCATCGACTGGTATCTGAGAGCCAGTTGTTTTGCCGAGCCGCGTGCCTGCGAATAAGAAAATTGCTTCGGCAACGTCTGCCGACGTTACTTCGGTGCGCAGCACATTTTTACGTTTATAGTCTTCGACACTCATTCCATAGGCGCTAGCGCGCGCGTCAAGCAGCTCATCTGTCCACAGCGCCGTGTCATACACCGCATCGGGATGCAGTGTATTCACGCGAATCCCCTGCCCACCCAACTCGAGCGCGGCAATCCTAGCGACTTGCGCAAGTCCTGCTTTAGCCGCTGAATACGCTGCAGCGCCGGGGCCAGGTGCCAGCACATTCTTGGAACCGATAAACACCACCGCCGGGTCGAATCCCAGCTTTAAAAGCGGAATACACAGCTTCAAGAGGCGCGTGTGAGCAGTGAGATTCAGCGCAAGCGAGCGCGCCCACTCCTCATCCCCAAGCTCCGCGAGCGATTGGCTAGAAGGGAAAAAACCAGCATTGCTAACCACTATATCTATGCCGCCAAACTGGGAAACACAGGCATCGATTGCTGAGTCTACTTGCTCGCTATCGGTTACATCACAGCGGATACCCAAGACACTTGGCAACCCTGTGAAAAGAGTCTCTGTCGACTCATCTAAGTCGAGTGCGCAAACCACAGCGCCTGCTGCAACTAGGCGCAGAACCGTTGCATGGCCAATACCCGACGCACCGCCTGTTACCAGTGCAACTTTGCCTTCAAGCTCGCGCGACGGATCGGCAGCGGTCGACGTAGACTTAAGCTTCGCTTGTTCCAGCTCCCAGTATTCAACATCAAACAGGTCCGTTCTTGGCAGCGGCCGCCAGCCACCTAACCGCTCACCGGTAAGAATAGCCGGAATAGTATGGGCGACAATATCTTCGACAATTTTTAACCTTTTGAGGCTTGGGGCGAACCTGACGATTCCACGCTCGATCCACACGCCAAAGCGGGGCATGAGGTCTAAGCAGCGATGTTCGGGATGCGCATGTACGCCGAAATAATCGGAATAGTCTGAACAGAAACTGCGCAGTCCCGCAACAGGGCTCTGCGGAAAAACCGCACCAAAGGGCTTCGTATGAATGGTGTGATCGGGCGTGAGAGGGCCACTCGCAACAAGTTGTCCAGCGGCCTTGTGGGCGGCAAAGCGCAGCGAATCAACTCCAGTATCGAGACTTGCCAACACGGCCGAGCCAAATACCTTGCCGGCCTCGTAGCGCAGTTCGGCGAACGCGAGCCTGTCGAACGGTCGAAGTGGGATGACAGACTCAGTGGCGCTGTCATCAACTTGTCCGGCAATAAAATCTTCTGCGCGAGTCACTAATTCGATCATTGCGTTGTAGCTGTCTTTCGCGTCCTCGGCGAAGGTAAACAATCCGTGGTTGAGTAGGACAATGCCGCGAAGCTTAGTCCAGTCGGTATCCGCCGTTGCCTCAGCGACCTGCTTCGCCAGCACGAAACCCGGCATCGTGTACGGAAGGATCAGCACTTCGTTACCGAAAAGTTCGGCGAGACGTGCCGCGCCGCCCTCCGAATTACTCAGTGTGACAACCGCATCGGTATGGGTATGGTCGACATAGCGATGCGGTATTAGCGCATGCAGTATTGCTTCGACAGACGGTGTTGGCGCCGTCGGGTCCAACAGTGCCAACCTCAGCTCACGCATCATCTGCGTATCGCTCAACTCGTTGAGCTTACCCAAGCGCTGCAAATAATTAAGGTCTACGGGTGGAAAACCCGCGGCTTCTATCGTCTTAAGGTCCCATCCCGACCCTTTAACATAGAGCGTCTCTACCGACTCGCCGAATACGGTAACACTCAACCCTTTGAGCGACGTATTGCCACCACCGTGTAGAACGAGGTCTGGATTCTGGCCCAGAAGCCTCGACGTGTAGACTCTGAGTGCGAGTTCGCCCCCTTCGGCCAACCGCTGAGCCGCGTCTTCATCACTCCAAAGAGACTTCATAACTTAGTATTTCCTATCGCTAAAACGCAAAACGCACCGCCTAGGCGGTGCGTCGTATACGAAGACTATCAACTGTTTGTGAAGCCCTGAAATTAACTCGGCTCAGCCGCTTATTTCGGCTCTACTATCGAGATGCTAGCCATGCCCGCTTGTCGAGCCGCGTCCATAACCATAACCAGAGTAGCGACGTCGGAATCATTATTAGGCTGAATGATGACAGAGGCAGCAGGGTTTTCGGCTTTGAGCTGGTCAATGTTCGAGCGAATCTGCGTCTGAATAATAGGCCGCGGATTACCATTGAGGATAATCTCATTGTTAGGCCCGATTTCAAACAAGATGTTTTTCTTGTCATCATCTTCTGGCGGCGGCTGATCGTTGTTGTTATCGCTGCTCGCGGCGCTGATCGATGTCTCCGAGAGGAAAGTCGCTGTTACCACAAAAAAGATAAGGAGGATGAATACCACGTCGAGCATCGGCGTGAGGTCAATCTTAGTATCGTCGGATTTCCGCTTGCCAGCAATTTTCTTCATTATTATGTCCTGAGTACTTAAATCGACGCGAGAACGCGCCCCCTAGTGCAGTCGAGTATAGCAATCCTAAGCCACGATGCAAAAGTGGGAATTGCACTTTCTGCGGGGCGCACCCTAACCCGCCTTACTTCTTGAGGGCTGCCACGCTAAAATCAAGCAACTCTTTCAATTGCTTAGCATTTTTACCATCTCGAGAATTAACACGCGCACCGAAAAGCGTGTTTAGTATCACGTCTGTCGCAAATTCGGCGCTAAAACCTTTCTTTATTTTGCCCGCTTTATGGGCCTCTTTCACCCGACCCAAGAGCGCCTTGCGAATAGTGGCCTGAGAACTGCGCACAACTTTCTTCATTTCTTTATCGTAATTGATGCTCTCGCACAGCGAATTGACCAATAAGCACCCAAGGCTGCGGTGTTTGTTGCTCACATCTACCACGGTCGCGTCGAGGTAGGCGGCAATTGCATCCCATGGCTTAAGCGCTTCGTTGCCTAACGTCGCTTCTATCTGCTTTGCACCCAATCGATTGTATTGATCGACGCATGACTTAAAAAATGTCTCTTTATCGCCAAATGAATTGTAGAGAGTGCCTCTATTTATTCCAGTGCAATCTAATAATTTCTGTACCGAACTAGCTTCGTAACCTTCTTTCCAAAATTGTTCCATTGCATTGGTTAGAACTTTGTTTTCATCAAATTCGACTGGACGCGCCATAGTAAAATACTCAAGAAGAGGGATTAGTTTAAATGAGACCCGCTCTTGGCGACGGGCTTCCTCCGATTAATTTGGACGCGCATTGTAGTACAAGAAAAACGCCAATTACAGTATCAACCGTATCAAATTGTGATTTTCTGCAGGGATTTAGGCAGGAAAGTAATACTCAGCGTTCAACGTGCTACACAGTGGTGCGCTTGGCGCTGTTTGAATGCTAAGTCAAAATCATTTCGCGCTGTTTGAGTGCAACGCTCTCTGATAGAAAATAATGATATCAATTGATACAAAAGATTTTTCTAGGCAAGCACGAGAATCTCAAAAATACTCACACCGAAACCAATTACTCCACCAAAGACTGCGCCCCAAACTACGAGCCAACCAAGGTGCTTCTTTATCATATTCTGAATAACGACCTTCACTATTTCGGGTGTCATTTCATTTAATCGGCCGTCAATCATCTCTTCCAACTTACCGCGAACAGAAACCGTGCCTTCGCCGCCCGTAAGCATTGCTTCAACGCGCTGCTGTAGTTGCTCAGGGGAGAATTGACTAGCAAGGTATTCTTTCATCTCGGCAATAAAAGGCTCTCTCAGCCCCGCTAGCGCGTCGCGCCCTCCTAGCATTCCCAACATGCCGCCAAACGACGACGCAAGAATCACATCGAGCAGCCGGTCGAACGCTGTATCAAGATCAACCGCATCAAGGCTTTTACCCAACTCGGTGGCGACACGCTCACCCATCGATGATTTGTCACCGCTGTCAGCAGAACCAAGGAAAGATTCGAGATCGATTCGGTCGAAGAATTGCTCCATGATGAGTTCGCGAATGCCGACCTTAAACTCTTCGAATCGAAGCGGAATAACACCCGACCCATAAAGGCCGGGTATGCGCTCAAACAACATATGTATTGCGAGCCAGTTAGTTACTCCACCCGATAAAGCAAAAAGCCCAGTACTGAGTACGATCGTGCCGAGAGCGCCGTCGAGGAACACACCAAGTGCTATGAGGAGAAGAGCGATGCCATTGCTCGCAATACTTTTATCGATTGTCATGAATCTTCCTAAATAAGTCGTCGCTGCTGCGCTATAGGCATGCGCAAGCGAATATCATCAACGCGCGCTAAATCAATATCGGCAATCGCAATGCCTTCGCCAGTGTTAACGCAGTCGAGCACCACTCCCCAAGGATCGATAATCATAGAGTGGCCCCAAGTCTCTCTTGTCTCGCTATGTTTTCCCCCTTGTGCAGCTGCCACGATATAGCATTGATTCTCGATGGCTCGCGCCCGCAGCAGTGGCTCCCAATGTGCAGCACCCGTCACCGCTGTAAACGCAGCGGGCACCGTGATTAATTGCGCACCAAGAGTCACTAACTGCCTATAGAGCTCGCCAAACCTCAGGTCATAGCACACGCTCAAACCAACCTGGCAGCCCTCGACTTCGACACACGCAAGCTCGCTACCCGCCTCGTAGCTCAAAGATTCAGAATACTGCGCCTGCGCATCACTCACTTGGACATCGAACAGATGGACTTTGTCGTAACGCGCGACTCTTTCGCCTTGGGCATTAAACACAAGACTACTCGCCCGGACGCGACCATCTTCTATTACGCTTCCGTCCTCTCGTGAGAGCAAAGGAATAGTGCCACCTACGATTACTAGCGCGTGTTTGGCTGCTTGTGAGGCAAGAAAATCTTGCAGGGGTGTGGCGCCAAGCGAAGGGATAGCGGGATGCGCTATCTCGCCAACCTCGGCAAGGGGGGACAATCCTTCGAGAGTCGCAAAGACTTCTGGCAGCACGATAAGCTCTGCCCCTTTCTCTGCGGCCTGTGAGATCAACCGAGCTGCCGCAAACAGATTCTGCTCAATAGTTGGCGTGCTCACCATTTGTATCGCCGCGACCCGCATTAACCACCCTCTTTTCTAAAAGCTTCTAGAGAACATTGATGAGCTCCCAAAACGAACTCCAGAGAAAGACTCTCCTAGTGAACTAGATTACGAACAATGGCTCCGAGATCCGTAACGCCGGCGCGAAACGCATCAACAGGAATTCGCTCATCGTTTCCGTGCACACCAGTAGGATCGTCGGCACGGGTAATCACGGGGCTGAACCCGTAGCTCACAATGCCAAGGTCGCGGGTAAAGTGACTGTCGGTAAACCCTGTACTTACCGCCGACAGCACCTGAGAACCTGGGTAGAGTTCTCCCGTAACATTCACTATCGATTCGAACAGGGTTGAATTCGTCGTCGAGATAGCAGGCGTAAAAGCCATAATCACTTCGACATTAACTCCGGTGCCCTCGAGCAGCGCTTCGACATCGGCAATCAACTCTTCGGCGGGGCGATCTGGGAGCATACGGCAATCCAATTCGGCCCAAGCCTCAGGAGGAATCGTGTTGATCTTGCTCGAACCGCCCATGCGAGTGATCGAACAAATATCACGCGTTAAGGCGTGATGCCCAGGGCGAAAATTTTGCAGCGCTGGCAGAAACTCAGGGTCTGTAATCGCGCGCCCCATGTCGGCATAAGCCTGTGCCCAGTCATCATCCATCGACACGGCGAGACCGGAAAAATAAGCATCAACGGCAGGAATGATGCGTGGCTCGAAAGGATTTTCTTTAATCCTGTTAAGCGCCTCGACAATGCGCAAAACCGAGGTCGTTGCACGTGGGGACGATCCGTGGCCAGGAACGTCTATTGCGTTGAGGCGCAGCCACACGGGGACTTTTTGAGTCACCTCAACGCCAAACACAATCTCGTCGCCACTGACACTGCCGGCGCCGCCTTCATTGATCAGCAGCCCTATGCCTTCAAAAATTTCAGGACGATTTTCTATAAGCCATCCTGCACCATAAAAACCACCGGCTTCTTCATCGGCTGTCGCCAGAAAAACCACATCGCGGTTGAGCGCGCGGCCGCTGCGATGGAGGCCGAGGAATGTGGCCAAATGCGCAATACCAGTGCCTTTCATATCGCGCGCACCGCGGCCTAGAATATACCCATCGCGCAATTCTCCCGACAGCGGGTCGGTAGTCCAGAATTCCTTATCCGCGGGCACGACATCGGTATGTTGAAGTAACATCAAGCCGGGCTCGTCGCCTCCCTCCAATCGCGCCCAAATGTTTCCGCGACCCGGTGCGCTCTCTACCCAATCGTATTCAATGCCTTCTGCATCAAATATCTCGCGGTAGAACTCAACCGCGCGCGTCTCATTGCCTGGCGGATTCACCGTATCAACACGAATAAAATCTTGCAGCCATGCAACCGCTTCATCTTCGATAGATTGCGCTGCCACGGCACTGGAAAACAGGATGAGCGACGACGCCAAAACGCCTGAGCCTAGGTTGTTTCTGAACAATCGTAATGTCACAGTTTCTACTCCCTTTCAATCGAAATTCTAGTTGCGTTTTTCAACACTGATTCTCAGAGCGAAAAACCTTCGCCCGCTCTAGTCGAGCAATGTCAAAGGCTGCGTTTCACTCGACGCAAGACTCCTAAGCCAATCACGAAAAGGCAGGCCGTATTGCGTGCCGGTGTCATAGGCGGCAGGGTCAGCAGACGCGAAGCGTTCGTAGCCATCCCCTCCAGCGTACATAAAACTATTAACGAGAACGCGATAGATTCGTTCGGCGACAGGCGACTCGCCTGTTGCAGTAAGGATCCACTCGCCCTCTCTTTGCGCGATTCCAGCAACACGAGGGCGACTACCTTCGTTAAGCGTTGCGACTAATTCTGCGCCCGAAATCTCGACTGCTACGATAGTGTTGTCGAAAGGCAGTATTGCCACGGTATCGCCAAGTGTCACCGCCCCGCTCGGCAATGGCGCACGAATTCCGCCGGCGTTCGTCACAGCCACCTCCGCAGTTGGATCGGCCCATAGCCAAGACTCGACCACAAGCTTATCTAACAGCGGCCCCCTCGGCACGGCTTCTTCCACATAGGCCAACACCTCAGACAGTGAGTCTTCTGAGAGTGACTGCCATCTTTCGATAATTGCTGCCAACTCCGGGTCGGCCGCGGCACCACTGTTCTCTTTGGTCGAAAAATCGACAGCTATTTTCCCGTCGACGTCCAACGCAAACGTCGCGCGCGCATAGGCCCCAAAATGAAAACCGCCGCCAAGAATCACCGTTCCACCGAGGCGTTTGGCGACGAGCTCGTTACAATGTCCAGCGCCGAACAGGTCAATATTAAGATCGATGACAGCAAGTGCAAGAGGCTCTAACTCATCGAGACACACATGCGAAATCACGAACGTGAGCTCTGCCCCTTGCGCCTTACTCTCCGGCACCACTCGGCGAAGCGTGGCTTCATAGTCGTTAAACTGAAGCGGTGCGACTGTGGCGGGATTTGTCGTGGTAGAGGTCTCTGTGGTCGTCAGGCCTATTACAGCAATCCGAACGTCGCCAGCCTCGACGATTCGGTATTCTACAATACCGAGATCTTCTGGAACGCGTCCTGTTTCGCGCCATGCTGTATTCGCGCTCACATAGGCATAATCGGCTTCGGCACTGCGCTGGCGTATTGTGTCGAGACCAAAATCGAATTCATGATTACCAACCGCCGACGCGGCATAGCCCATTGAGTTCATTAGCTCGACCATGCTCTCGCCCTGGTTCCAAGTAGAAATAGCCGGTCCTGTCCAATTATCACCGCCGCT
>ENA-OREM01001698-OREM01001698.1-marine-metagenome-genome-assembly--contig:-NODE-1698-length-10514-cov-17.416882_pt1 | contig 10514 bp, 9 predicted proteins | sample MGYA00248623_ERZ508561 | MGnify/ENA primary metagenome ERZ508561 (study PRJEB26227, sample SAMN06264494) | marine metagenome | isolation source: Columbia River Estuary | place: USA:Columbia River...
GGATCCGTGTAATTACTACAGACAACCCCGCTATCCATGGCTTCTTTGAGCCCTTCAATCATCTCTGGGGCCATCACTAAACCAGGAGCAACTACCAGATAATCATAAGAAATGGATCCGGAATTTTCTGTAGTGATCCTGTTTTGATCCGCTTGGAAGCTGATCACTTTATCTTTAATCCAATGAGCATTGGCTGGGATTAAACCCTTCATGGGTTTAGCTGTTTTGTCAAAATGATACGTGCCCGCCCCTACAAGCGTCCAGGCCGGTTGATAGTAATGAGTATCTGCCGGCTCAACAATTCCCACATCTAAAGAAGGATCATTTTTCAACAACTGTGCCGCGGTCATGATCCCGGCTGTTCCGCCTCCGATCACTAAAATTTGGTGATGTGTTTTCATACGATTGATTTAGTAAATCTCTAAATATAGATTATTGCGAGTATTTCCACCGTAACATGAGTGACAAATGAGGGATTTTGTCCAAAAAAACAAGAACAAACAAAAACTTGTTTTAAGTTTCAATTGAATGATTTAACAAAACAGACGAAAACAAAAAAGCCAAGCTAATGCTTGGCTTTTTTTGGTCGGGATGACAGGATTTGAACCTGCGACCACACGCCCCCCAGACGTGTACGCTACCGGACTGCGCTACATCCCGATTTCCATAAAGTGGGGCAAAAATACTACTTTTTTTAAGTGAACCAAGGAATATCTACCACAATTAAGGATCAGGGACCGACCAAGAAAAAAGAATTGTACTTTAGGGTTTTGCATGACTGCCCTATGGAACAAGAAAAATTATCAGCGCTATTCAACGGTTTAAAACAGGCTCAATATCAAGTTGGCGCCTACAGTTACACTAACCGAATAAAGCAATTAAAACAATTAAAAACCGCATTGGCCCATACGTATAGAACGCGTATTCATCAAGCATTACAGGATGATTTTGGCAAGCCAAGTACTGAGGTTGATCTCACCGAATTATACCCGGTCATCGGTGAAATTGACCAAGCCTGCCACCACCTAAAAAAGTGGATGTCCCCGACGCGTGTGCACACACCCATTTCTATTTGGGGATCAACTTCTTATTACATCCAGGAACCAAAAGGAGTCTGTTTAATTATGTCTCCATGGAATTATCCAGTTAACTTAGTCTTTAGCCCATTGGTTAGTGCCCTGGCTGCAGGGAATACTGTGCTGGTAAAACCCTCAGAACATTCGCCAAAAACCAGTGCCCTGGTCGCTGAAATCATCGAGTCCATTTGGCCTGAAAATCACGTTGCCGTAGTCCAAGGAGGCATCGATGTGGCCTCTAGCTTGCTGGAATTCCCCTGGAACCATATTCACTTTACCGGCGCTCCGAGTATTGGGAAAATTGTGATGGCAGCTGCCTCTAAGCACTTGAGTTCAGTCACCCTGGAACTTGGCGGTCAATCGCCTTTGATCATCGATCAAACCGCTGATGTAGCCGATTGCGCCCAAAAACTGGCCTGGAGTAAATGGATCAATGCGGGACAAACCTGCATCGCGCCAAATCACGTATGGGTTCATCGTTCAAAATACACGGAGTTGATTGAGGCCTTAAAAGATCAGATTAACGCCCATTACCAAAATACCACACAAAGAGGTGATAGCTACTGTCAAATTGTAAATCAGAAGCACTTTGATCGTTTATCACAGGCGTTAAACGAGACTGTTTCCGGTGGTGGAGAAATCGTTTTAGGAGGAACAACCATTGCGGAAGATCGCTACATAGCTCCCACGGTAGTGGTCGACTCACCACAGGACAGCCGCTTGATGAACGAGGAGATATTTGGTCCCATTCTACCTGTACTCCTGTTTGATGACGTACAGGAAGTGATTGAAGACCTGAAGACCAAAGAAAAACCATTGGCCTTGTACTTCTTTTCCAAAAACAAGAACAACATCGATCAAGTACTCAAATACACACGGGCTGGAAGCACGTGCATCAACCACGCTGTAGTTCAATACGCCAACGGTCACCTGCCTTTTGGAGGCAGCAACAACAGTGGTTTAGGTAAAAGTCATGGTGTTTTTGGATTCCAAGAATTTTCCAACCAAAGATCAGTGGTAAAAACCTGGAACAACGGGTTACTTCGCTTGGTATTCCCACCCTACACCCCACTAAAACAGAAGCTTGCCCAGTGGTCGATCAAGTGGCTGTAACCGGTAAATTTTAGGGTCGGGGCGTCACTCTAAAGACGCCTTTTGTTTCAACACCGATGTAAAAAGCGCCATCAGGTCCTTGGACTACACTGCGCACCCGCCCAATATCGGCCAATAACTTTAAGCGGCCGACCACTTTGTCCCCATCCATATCAAGATATTCTAGGTACTGGAAGGACAATGAACCCACTAAAAGATCCCCTTTCCACTCTGGGAATAAGGGACTGTCTATGTAGCACAAACTTGATGGAGCAATGGAGGGAACCCAATAATAGATCGGTTGCTCCATACCCACCTCCTCGGTTTTATCGGTGATCGGTGTACCGCTGTAATTGATTCCATAGGTAATCACTGGCCAACCGTAGTTGGCCCCTTTGCGCACAATATTTAGTTCATCACCACCTCTGGGCCCGTGCTCTGTATTCCACAATTCTTTTCGTTCAGGATGAAAGATCAATCCTTGAGGATTTCTGTGTCCAAAGGAATAAATCGCTTGTTTGGCCCCTGGCACACCGTACAAAGGATTGTCCTTAGGTATACTGCCATCTTCGTTTAATCGATAAATCTTGCCTCCATCTTTGGACGTGTCCTGGGGATTAATATCCTGTTCACCGCGTTCACCGATGGAGAAATAAACTTTGCCTTTCCCATCCAAATAAATTCGAGAACCAAAGTGTTGCCCTTTAGTGGTGTTGGGCGTAGCCTTGTACAACGTCTTTACATCGACCAATTGGTTGTTTTCCAAACGCGCACGGACTAAAGCTGTATGTGCTCCATTACCTCCTTCGGGGGAGGAAAGGGTCATAAAAATCAATGAGTTTTTCTGAAACTCTGGGTGTACTGCTATGTCGAGTAGTCCGCCTTGACCCCTGGAATACACTTCAGGTACACCGGAAATCTCCACCTTATTTGATCCGTCAAACCGATAGAGTACACCGCTTCGATCAGTGATCAGCAAATCTCCATTGGGTAAAAATGCCAAACCCCATGGAGTTTCTATACCTGTTACATAAGGAGTAGCCACCACCGGGTCAATATCAGGAGTGGTTACCTGATTGGGTTTGTCCTGAGCACAACTGATGAGTATGCCACCAAAAAAGAAACCGAACAATACACCTATTCTCATGAGATTATTTTTGTTTAAATATAGGAAGAAAACCACTGTAAATTAATCGGAATGTCTATATTTGCCGACCTCGGGGTGTAGCGTAGCCCGGTTATCGCGCCGCGTTTGGGACGCGGAGGCCGCAGGTTCGAATCCTGCCACCCCGACCAAAATCTACAATATCAGGAGATTAACTCAAAAAAAAACCTGTACGATCGTACAGGTTTTTTTTATGCTTACATCAGAATAAATCCTCCAAAATACCGGCAAGTCTGACACCCGCCCATAAAAGTCGTTGGGTGACTACTTCTTTATACTCATAGGTGTATTCGTAATATAGATTGGCCTCTGCAGGAGTTTTTTCGTAGAGTACCGCTGCGATTTCTTGCGACTCTTCCACCCAATCCAATAAGGAACTGCGTTGCAGCAATCGAACTTGTGCTTTAGTTATCCGGGGCAAATCTTGAGTCCATTCACTATACGACAGATCAAAATAATCGATCACTTCTGAATCCCAAACTCGATGTAGGTTTGAATTGCGACCGAACCATTTTAGTTTGATGTCATTTCCCCCTTTATCCTCGGCCCTACCTATGTGCATGGGCTGGTGCAGATCACCCACCAAGTGAACCAGCATCTTTAAGGCAAACTGTCGGTCAGCCTTAGGGAGCTTGGCATCTTTGATTTGGGCCACACAGCGATTAATGCCCTGTACTAAATCCCCTTGAACCGACGCTTTTGAAGCATCGTAGTCAGCGGTCAAGGGCATGTTGATGTAATGCCAGGGATCGTATGACTTAAATCGTTCATCAGATTTTATTTCGTCTGCGTACGTGGATACCCAAGCCAGCGAATGACCATCCAATAGTTCTTCTATGTTTTTTTGCGCTTTTTTGCTTAAATGTCGCGTAGCTACCGCGCCGACTACCCTATGTCCTGTTTGACCCCAATCATCTGTGTTGGATGTAGGAATCGAGGAAGAAAAAAGACTGAGTGGGAATACTAAAACAAGGATAAACTGGGTAATAAAATTCATGTTAAAAAATTTTTGTTAAAGATAGAACAGTTCGTGTCGCATACGGATTTTGACAGGTTAAATTTTTGTGTAGTTGTCTGGGGAAAAAATGTATTTTTAAGTTATGATATCGCACAAATTCTCCGGTCTATTAGGCCTTATATTCCTACTGCTCAGTCAGTGGACTTTCGCCCAAAACACACAAAAAGTAACCGTATTTAAAATTGACCAACCCATTGTTTTGGATGGACTTATCGATGAAGATGTTTGGAAAAAGGCAGAAAGTGCACAAAATTTCTATCAATACTTCCCCACTGACTCACTCCGTGCAGCCTACGATACCAAAATTTCGTTCCTCTATGACGACGCCAATTTATATATTGCTTTAGACGTCACAACTCCTGGGGACAACTACGTTATTCCCTCTCTAAAACGCGATTACAGAGCGGGCAACAACGATAACATCTCCTTAGTTTTTGATACGTTCAACGATGGAATCAACGCCTATTTGTTCGGTGTTAACCCATTAGGCGTGATGCGTGAAGCGCTGATTGCTGGAGGAGGAAACGATCTGCGAAACTTTACCACCAGTTGGGATGTTAAATGGCGATCCGAGATTCACCTGAAAGAAAAGGGCTATTACGGAGAGATCATCATCCCGTTAAACTCACTTAAATTCAAGCCGGGAAGCCAAGTATGGAGATTTAATTCTTACCGATTTGACATGCAATCGGGTGAGACAACCACCTGGGCCAATATTCCCCAGAATCAACAAATCTTTGGATTGGCCTTCATGGGTGATTTGGTTTTTGAACACCCTTTAGGTCAGTCGAGAACTCCCCTGGCTATTGTTCCTTTTGTCAATGGAATTGCTGAAAAGGGTGCTGATTTTGGGCGTGGACAAACGGTAAGCGTTGGAGCTGATGCCAAAATCCCACTGGGAAACAGCATGAATTTGGACCTGACCTATCGCCCAGATTTTTCCAATGTGGAAATAGATGATCAAGTAACCAACCTCACCAGATTTGAGTTACTGATGCCTGAAAGGCGGCAGTTTTTCATCGATAACAATGATCTGTTTGGCAATTACGGCAACAGTCAAGATGTCAATCCCTTTTTCTCCAGACGTATAGGACTGGCCAAAGATCAGGACGGCAATACCATTGAAAACAAAATCAATGCTGGTGCCCGGTTTTCTGGGAATCTATCTAATGGTTGGCGATTGGGATTGTTGCACATTCAGACTGAAGCGGATCAGGAAAATGAAATAAGCGGTAATAACAACTCTGTATTTGCATTGCAAAAACAAGTATTTGCCCGCTCGAGCATCAGCTTGATTGCCGTTCAAAGAGCCACCATCTCCGGGGATGAGTTTACCGAGGAAGCGGACAGATACAACCGAGTGATCGGGTTGGATTACAACTTAGCGTCTGAGGACAATAAATGGACGGGGAAGTTTTATTACATCCATACAGACAGTCCTGAAATTGGCCCTCATTCAGGAGCCGCTGGTGGGAATCTGGAGTATTTGACCAAAAATTTTGGCGCCGGACTGCGTGTTTCTTATGTTGGCGAGGATTACCGCGCTGATTTAGGGTATACGCGTAGGTATGATTTTTTGGTGGTTAGGCCCTACATTCAGTACAATATATGGCCACAAAAAGGGGCGTTTAATCGGCATGAAATAAGATTTAGCCCCAATAAATTGTGGCGCCCAGGTATGGATTACCAAAATACAGACCGCAACACTTCTCTTTCTTGGGAGGCTTCCATGAATGATTTGAGCAAATGGCAGATTCGCGCTACCCAGCGTTACACCTATTTAACCGACAGCTTTAACCCAACAAGAAATGACGAAAATTTACCCATCCCGGCACAAACAGGCCATACCTACACTGAGGTTGAGTTAGAATACCAATCGGACCCAAGAAAATCTTTATTCTACACACTAACACCCAGTAGTGGTGAGTTTTACAATGGCTGGCGCAATGCCCTTCAAGCGAGAATATCTCTGCGCATGCAACCCAAAACAACGATCAGTGTACAAACCGAGTACAATCAATTATTATTTCCTCAACCCTACGCTGATGCCACATTGTTTTTTATCAGTCCCAAATTGGATTACACATTTTCAAAATCGGTATTTTGGTCCGCCACAGCACAATACAACAACAGCGGTGACTATTTAGGGGTAAATGCTCGATTGCAATGGAGGTTTGCTCCGCTGTCAGACTTATTTGTCGTGTACAACGATCAATATCAATGGACTGACTGGTTACCTAAGTACCGATCAATCAACCTAAAACTAAGTTATTGGCTCAACATATAAATTTTCCCCATAAACACATCAGCGCATTCAAAGCGCTTTGCTTTGACCTAGACGGAACTTTACTGGCTTTAAAATCTCATATGACACCTAAAGCCTATGATTTTTTAGGCACCCTTAAAAGCAAACACCAACTTCTGTTGTGTTCTGCAAGAATTCCTTCAGGAATGCGTTACCACCAGGAATCTATTGGTATTCTTGGGGCGCCTATGTTGTGCTATAATGGGGCTCTATCACTTGAAGGTGAACGTGTAGTATACAGTAAAACCATCACTGAATCAGCCCTGGAAACCATTAGTTTACTTCTTGACCATCTGGATGTCGATTGGGGGCTGTACGCTTTTGACCAATGGTGGGTATCCAAGGATAGTGAACGGGTGCAAAAGGAGCGATATAATACCCAGACAGAACCACTTTGGGGAGAAACCCGATCCACCATAAAACGACTGGTGGATGAATTTGGCGGAGTCCATAAAATCATGTTGATGGGCGATAAAAATAACATGGACCTGGCCATGGAAGCAATGGCACCTTTACAGGGTGCTTCATTGGTGTATTTTCGATCCAACGACACCTTGATTGAGATCGCCCCATCGGGAGTAGGAAAAAAGGAAGGAGTGACCCAACTGTTAGGAGACCACGGTCTTTTAGAAGCGATGGCCTTTGGAGATAATGACAACGACATAGCCTTGTTAGACGCATCTGGCTGGGGTGTAGCTGTTCAAAACGCCAAACCGCTGGTCAAGTCAATCGCTGACGCGGTAACCCCGCTGAGTTGTGCTGATGATGGCGTGATAGACTACCTGAATATGTGTTATGGACAATAAACTAACTCCGTTAATCACTGACGATACACTCGTATTAGGGCTGATTGCAGCCTGTTTGGGTTTTGTGTTTTTGACACAACAGATAAAAAAAACCTTTTGGACCAGATTTTACAGCATAGTTCCTCCCGTCCTTTTATGTTATTTATTGCCTGCCCTGCTCAGAAGCACTGGGATCATCAGCGATGAATTCAGCGGACTTTACCACATCACTAGTCAATATTTACTTCCAGCTGCTTTGGTGTTGATGACCTTAAGCATGGACTTAAAAGCGATTATTCAACTAGGACCCAAAGCACTCATTATGTTTTTAACGGGTTCATTAGGGATTGTTTTGGGCGGCCCGATAGCGTTGTTGATTGTTTCTTGGATCAACCCATCATGGACAGAAGGGGTTGGTTTTGACGCGATTTGGCGAGGACTGTCCACCATTGCCGGAAGTTGGATTGGCGGTGGGGCCAATCAAGCGGCCATGCTCGAAGTATTTAAGTACAACCCAGAAAAATACGGAGGAATGGTATTAGTCGATATCGTCGTGGCCAATATCTGGTTGGCCTTATTACTCTTGGGGGTGGGCAGAAAAGAGCAAATAAATCGGTGGTTAAAAGCGGACAATTCCTCCATTACCGCACTGCAAGAAAAAGTAGGAAAATTTACCCAAAGCATCACCCGGGTACCTAGCCTGACCGACTATATGGCCATTTTAGCGATCAGTTTTGTCTCCGTGGGTATAGGACATGCACTAGGCGGATGGTTATCCCGTTGGGCGTTAGGTTTTGACGTAGTTGCCCAGAGTACTGGATTTTTATCCTTTCTCAGTTCTTCATTTTTCTGGATGGTTGTGGTGGTGACGCTGTTGGGTATGTTTTACTCAACAACTTCACTGAAAAATTACGAAGGTGCAGGAGCCAGTAAAATAGGGAGTGTTTTTGTCTATCTATTGGTTGCCTCTATAGGGATGAAAATGGATTTAGGAGCGGTTATTGACCAGCCGGGACTCATAGCCATCGGTTTTATTTGGATGCTGATACACGCAGGATTAATGATCTTCGTAGCTAAATGGATTAAGGCTCCTTATTTCTTCTTGGCTGTGGGAAGCCAGGCCAATGTGGGGGGTGCCGCATCAGCACCCATTATCGCTGCTGAGTTTCACCCTGCATTGAGTTCTGTAGGTGTGATTTTGGCTGTTTTTGGCTATGCAGTGGGTACTGCTGGTGCGTTGATTTGCGCCTACTTAATGGAAATCGCCTCAACGCTCACCTAAAATTCCGTCATTTTCTGTTTCTTTGCCCACAAATTGAGTGATATGAAAAAAATAATGCTTCTGTGCGCCACAGTTTTATTAGGCGTTTCTTGTTCGGGTGACGCCAACCAATCCTTGCTGAGTGGAAATATTCGCGGCATCAAAAAAGGGACTCTTTACTTACAACAAATAGTGGATACCACGGTGGTTGTTCTTGACTCCGTAGTGTTTGCGGGGGATGGTCAATTTGAATTTAACCCAGAAGTTACTGAGCCCAGTCTTTACTACCTATACCTGGATCGCAAAGATGAAAACCCGTACAACGATCGATTACCTATATTTTTAGAAGACAGTAAAATTCAAGTGGATGCTGCCTGGGATACATTTGCCGTTACCGCTAAAGTAAGTGGATCAAAAACCCATGATCAATACACCGAATTCCAACAAATGATGTCAAAATTCAATCAGCAAAACCTGGCCTTGATGCAACAAGCCATGGCTATGGATCCGAAAACCCAGCAAAAGGCTATGGATTCACTATTGGATAAAAACAATAAGAATGAACTCAGAAGATACCTTTTTGCCATCAACTACGCGTTAAATAACAGAAATTCAGTCATCGCCCCATATGTAGCTGTTGTCGAAATTCCAGAGGCTAGCCCCGTATTTTTGGATTCCATTTACCGATCGCTACCCACAGAAGTAGCGCAAACTTCTTACGGCAGGGCATTGGAAGCACTACTTCAAAATTCAACCAAATAAAAAGCGTATCTTTGCCAAAAATTTTGACCTATGGCCAGTATTAAAGACTTAAAAAAAGATGTAAACTATGTATTAGGCGACTTAATTGAAGCGGTATACATTTGGGAGGGCATCAACAAAAAATACGACTCAAAAGAAGCTCAATCCATCATCGATGAGGCAATCAGCTCTTTTGATCAATTGATCGAGCAGATCAACGACAAAAAAGTAGAAAACAGAGGGAAACACTTACGTGCGGTTAAGGGTCAATTAGAGACTGTAGCACAAGGTTTGGTGGCTAAAATCAACACACTCTCCTAACTTCTGAAGCTAGACTCATCCAAGTGATGAGCGTACTGCTCAAAAATAATGCGAAACCAGGCCGTATATAGGTCTGGTTTTTTTTGTAGGTCATTTTTGATCCATTCTAGAGACTTCCATGACCAGTCAGCCACTTCTTCTCGGTTGATCACAGGTACCCCATCGTACCTACCCACCACTACATGATCCAGTTCGTGCTCTGTGAGTCCATTGTCAAAAGAGGCTTTGTAAATAAAATGAAACAGCGGCGTCAACTCAGTATCAAAACCCATTTCTTCATAAAGTCTCCTATGGGCTGCAGCTAAAGTTGTTTCTCCTGCCCTTTGGTGGGAACAACAGGTATTGGTCCAGAGTCCAGGTGAGTGGTATTTTTCATGGGCGCGTTGCTGTAACATGATCTCGCCTTGACTATTCGTTATAAACACAGAAAATGCACGGTGGAGTACTCCCTTTTGATGCGCCTCTAGCTTACCCATCAAGCCAATCGGCTCATCGTCTGTATTGACTAAAATTACTTGTTCCTCTGTCATGAAGTAAAAATAAGGGATTTGCCTATAACGTTCGGCGCATCCCTTTATTTTGATGTATTTTTGTCAAAAATTTTTACGCCATGAGCCTACAAAAAGAGCTCCTCAAACGACGCACTTTTGGAATTATCTCCCACCCTGATGCGGGAAAAACTACCCTAACTGAGAAATTATTGCTTTTCGGTGGGGCTATTCAGGAGGCTGGAGCAGTAAAAAACAACAA
>ENA-OREM01001700-OREM01001700.1-marine-metagenome-genome-assembly--contig:-NODE-1700-length-10510-cov-2.485862_pt1 | contig 10510 bp, 10 predicted proteins | sample MGYA00248623_ERZ508561 | MGnify/ENA primary metagenome ERZ508561 (study PRJEB26227, sample SAMN06264494) | marine metagenome | isolation source: Columbia River Estuary | place: USA:Columbia River...
GACTGGCCCTTGTTGGCCGCCGTGGCCCACACGGGGGGTGCTGGTGCCATCATGATGACACTCACCTACATGCTGAGCCGAAGCAAAACGCACTGACAATGAACATGATTATTTTGACAAGAAGAACTATTGCATGAGCACCGCTGCCGAATTACAAGCTGGCTCACCTTGGCGCCAGTACTACGCGCTGATGAAGCCGCGCGTGGTGCAACTCATTGTGTTTTGCGCCCTGATTGGCATGGTCTTGGCTGTGCCGGGTGTGCCCACATGGAAAGAAGTGCAGTTGGGCTTCATTGCTTGTGTGGGTATTTGGTTGGTAGCAGGCGCTGCTGCTGCTTTCAATTGCTTGGTTGAAAAGACCATCGATGCTCAAATGAAACGCACGTCTTGGCGTCCCACTGCCAAGGGTCAATTGAGCGACATGCAAGCCCTGTTGTTTTCTGCTGTGCTGTGCAGCATAGGCTCGGTTATTTTGTATTTTGCAGTCAACCCGCTCACCATGTGGCTCACCTTTGCCACCTTTGTGGGCTACGCCATCATTTACACCGTGATCTTGAAGCCACTGACGCCGCAAAATATTGTGATTGGTGGCGCATCAGGCGCCATGCCACCCGTGCTGGGATGGGCCGCCATTACCAACGATGTGGGCCCTGAAGCGCTCATTCTTTTCTTGATTATTTTTTTGTGGACGCCGCCGCATTTTTGGGCGCTGGCTTTGTACCGTGTAGAAGACTATCGCAAGTCGGGCTTGCCCATGTTGCCAGTGACTCACGGCAATGAATTTACGCGTCTTCAAGTTTTGCTTTACACCATTGTGCTCATGGCCTCGTGCCTCATGCCCTTTGCTTATGGCATGAGTTCTTGGTTGTACCTTGCTGCGGCTGTGATTTTGAGCGTCATGTTCATTGGCTATGCCTGGGCCTTGTGGCGCAATTACTCTGATGAGTTGGCGCGCAAGACCTTTAAATTTTCACTCATTCATTTGAGTGTGTTGTTTGCGGCCTTGTTGGTCGATCACTATTTGTTTTAATGCGAGCAAAAATTCTCATGTTCAACAGCACACGTTTCTCTGCCTTTTGGTTTAGGTTATTTGGCGCCTGTGCTTTGGCGTTATCTTTGGTGGGGCTGACTGCTTGTTCAGAACCCAAGCCCGCATTCAAAGCCGTTGACATCACCGGTGCCGATTACGCCAAAGAGTTGAACCTGCCTGATCAAAACGGCCAGGTGCGCAAGCTGAAAGACTTTTCAGGCAAGTTGGTGGTGGTTTTCTTTGGTTATACCCAATGCCCTGATGTGTGTCCTACTACCATGCAAGAGTTGGCTGAAGTGAAGCGCTTGTTAGGCCCTGACGGCGACAAACTCCAAGCTGTGTTTGTTACGGTTGACCCTGAGCGCGACACCACCGAATTGTTGAAGGCTTATGTTGAGAATTTTGATGCCAGTTTTGTAGCCTTAAGGCCCACGCAAGAGCAATTGCCGGCCATTGCCAAAGAATTTAAAATTTACTTCAAGCGGGTAGAAGGCAAAACACCGACTAGCTACACCATGGACCACTCTGCGGGCAGCTATACCTTTGACACACAGGGTAGAGTGCGATTGTTTAACCGCTATGTCACGGGCCCGCAGGGGCTGGCAGATGATTTCAAGTTGTTGTTGAAAAAATAATCTACGCCTCAGCGTATTCCGTCAAAGCTGCTTTCATTTTCTTCATGGCCGCCACTTCAATTTGGCGAATGCGCTCTGCGCTCACGCCAAACTCATCGGCCAAGTCGTGCAGCGTCAAACCGCCCGAGCCATCGTCGTTCACTTTGAGCCAACGCTCTTCCACAATTCTGCGGCTGCGTTCGTCAAGCGACGCAAGGGCTGTGGCAATGCCATCGCTGGCCATCAGGTCGCGCTGGTGCGCTTCAATCATGGCGGTGGGTTCGTGGTGAGCATCTGCCAAGTAGGCAATAGGGCCATAGGCCACTTCGCCATCGTCTGAGGGTGATGGGTCTAGCAGCACATCACCGCCAGACATGCGCGTTTCCATTTCCATCACTTCTTCGCGTTTGACGTTCAGGTCTTTGGCCATGCTGTCAATTTGAGAAGCAGTCAAGGTATCACGGTGTGTGCCAGTGGCTTCATCGGCTTCGGCTTTCATGCCTTGCTTCATAGAGCGCAGGTTGAAAAACAATTTGCGCTGTGCCTTGGTGGTAGCCACCTTGACCATGCGCCAGTTCTTCAAGATGTACTCGTGAATTTCGGCCTTGATCCAGTGCATGGCGTAGCTCACCAAGCGCACGCCTTGATCGGGATCGAAGCGTTTGACGGCTTTCATCAAACCGATGTTGCCTTCTTGAATGAGGTCGGCATGGGGCAGGCCATAGCCTAAATATTGACGTGCCACAGAAACTACCACGCGCAAGTGTGATAGCACTAACTTACCAGCGGCTTCGAGGTCGTTTTCGTTTTTCAGTTTGCGCGCAAACTCTTGCTCTTGCTCGAGGGTGAGCATGGGCATGCGGTTGACCGCAGAAATATAAGCATCGAGATGTCCCAGCGATGGCACTACGGCCCATGGATTCTTCAGGGCGAGTGCAGTGTCGAGGGATCCAGCGAGGTTTGTCATACCAGAACTCCTTTCCATAATGGATCGGATTTTAGCACTCTCTTAGAGGGAGTGCTAAATTTATAACTTATTGATATTGTTGATATTTATCAATATTCCTGACTGGAAATGAGGTCTTTCTGGGCTTCTACAGGGATGAGTGCCGCGGTGCTTATTCGCCGTGAGGTGCGATTTTGACAAAAGCACCGCCTTGGAAAAGTGCGGCCTTGTCATGTCTGTCAATGTGCGGTTGACGTGCTTCGACTTCGTGTCTAAAAACATCCGATGAATCAAGCGCACGGTAGCCAATGTGTTTGGCATGCGTGTTGTCCCACCAAGAAGTTTGATTGTCTGACATGCCAAAGATGATGGTGTGGCCCACGATGGGGGCCGTCAGAGCAGAGACCACCAAGCGCTCTAAATCATCAAAGCTGATCCAAGTGGACAGCATGCGCCGATCTTTGGGCGCGGACAGTGCTGAACCAATGCGAATGCTGACAGTTTCAATGCCCCAACGCGCCCAATACAACTCGGCGACATCTTCTCCAAACGCTTTAGACAAACCATAAAAACCGTCTGGCTTAGGCGGCATTTTGTTGTCTATGACTTCATCTTGTCGATAAAAACCAGTGACATGATTGGAGCTGGCAAACACAATTCGTTTGGTGCCTTGAAGCCTAGCAGCCTCGTACAAATTGACCATGCCCACGATGTTGCTGGCCAAAATAGGCGCCCAGGGTTGCTCTGTAGAAACGCCGCCTAAATGGACGACGGCATTCACATCTTTAAGCAGCCTTTGCATGTCCGATGCAATGGCCAAATCTGCTGTTTGAATTTCTTCGCCAACTGCCGCCTCACCCAAATCATTTTGATCACTGACCCGAAGCACATCACAGTAAGCCTTTAGGCGCGGACGCAACTCACGACCCAATTGCCCTGCGGCACCTGTGAGCAGAAGTCTTGGAAATACGAGGGGAGACACTTTGGGGTTCAGCATGCAAGCTTCCTTGAAATGAGTCGTTTATCTGACCATGGCTGGCATTTTGGGGTTGAAGGTCCAGCCAGGTATCAAATATTGCATGGCCATGGCATCGTTGCGCGCGCCCAAGCCGTGTTGCAAATAAAGTTGATGCGCCGCTTCCACTGCGGCCATGTTCAGCTTGACGCCCAAACCGGGTGCCGTGGGGACATCGATCATGCCGCCCTTGATTTGCAGCGGCTCTTGTGTGAGGTACTGCCCATCTTGCCAAATCCAATGCGTGTCAATGGCCGTGACTTTGCCAGGCGCTGCCGCAGCGCAGTGGGTGAACATGGCCAAAGAAACATCAAAGTGGTTGTTGGAATGAGAGCCCCATGTAAGGTCGTACATTTGGCACAACTGAGCCACACGGACAGAGCCTTGAAGCGTCCAGAAGTGGGGGTCGGCCAAAGGAATGTCGACCGACTGCAATTGAATGCTGTGCGCCATTTCCCGCCAATCGGTGGCGACCATGTTGGTGGCCGTAGGCAGTCCTGTGGCCCGTTTGAATTCGGCCATCACTTCGCGGCCAGAAAACACGCCCTCTGCGCCACAGGGGTCTTCGGCATAGGCCATGGTGTTGCGATGATCGCGCAGCAAACGAATGGCGTCTTTCAGCAACCAACCACCGTTGGGGTCCAGCGTGATGCGCGCTTCTGGGAATTTTTCATGCAAGGCCACAATGGCCTCGACTTCTTCTTCGGCGCGTAGGGCGCCGCCTTTAAGTTTGAAGTCTTGAAAGCCATAGCGGGCCTGCGCCGCCTCGGCCAGTTTGACCACGGCTTCAGGCGTCAAGGCAGGTTCGCTGCGGCGCTGCATCCAGTCGTCAGTGGGCGCCTCATCGACGGGGTAGGGGAGATCGGTCTGGCGGCGATCGCCAACATAAAACAAGTAACCCAGCACTTGCACACGCGCGCGTTGCTGCCCATCGCCCAGGAGGGCTGCCACCGGTACATCTAAAAATTGACCGAGCAAGTCGAGCAGGGCGCTTTCAAGCGCGGTGACCGCGTGAATGGTGGTGCGCAGGTCAAAGGTTTGGTTACCACGCCCGCCGCTGTCACGATCGGCGTAAGCAGCACGTACCTGATTCAGAATCCCGTTGTACTGGCCGATGGGTTGGCCCACAACCGAAGCCTTTGCGTCTTCAAGCGTTTGCCGGATTTTCTCGCCGCCTGGCACTTCACCAACCCCGTGGCGACCCGTGTCGTCTTCAAGTACCACCACGTTACGGGTGAAAAATGGTCCATGCGCACCACTGAGGTTAAGCAGCATGTGATCGCGCCCAGCCACGGGGATGACCTGCATCTTTGTCACACGGGGGGCGTCTTGCTGGGTAAGTTTAGTCATCATACAACTGCTATTGGATGGTGTCGTGAGGTGTCACGACAAAGTGGATTGGCGGGCTCTCAAGCGATCGCGGCTATTGGACAGATGGGTGCGTGATGCGGCACGTGCCGCTTCGATATCTTGGTTTTTGATGGCGTTTAATAAGCTGGCGTGCTCATCGTGGACGCGTCGCAAGTAGGCTCGCTTGGTCGCATCAATGGGCGTCCGTCGCTGGGCGCGCGCGCGGGGGATCAAGGTCTCGCCGACTTGTTGCATGAAATTGGCAAAGTGGTTGTTTTGAGTGGCCTTTGCGATTTCGCAATGGAAAGCGAAGTCGGCATCCACCGCATCATGCCCCTCGATGATCGCCCGACCAAACGCGGCGTGCGCCGCCTCCAGTCGGGTCACATTGACCATGGTGCGCCGCATAGCGGCCAGAACAGCCGCCTCGGTCTCAAGCGCGATACGCAGTTCCAAGAGGGCGATGGTGTCGCGTAACGAATCGGCTTGATCGGCTGAAAAACTGAAAGGCGATGCCTCAATGGGGACAGTGACAAATGACCCGATACCGTGACGGGTGTACACCAAGCCGTGCGCCTGCAGGTGGGACAACGCCTCACGCACAACGGTACGGCTGACGCCAAACTCAGTCATGATGCGCGCCTCTGTGGGTAACTTGCTACCTGGCGCGTAGATGTGCTCGTTGATGCGCTGGCGGATTTGTTCAGCCAGTGTCGTCGAGCGGGTTTTTGATGGCGAGGTAGGCGACATGGTTAGAAGAAAGCGCCAGTGCGGTGGTGTAGGATAGTTGTACGACAACTGATGATACCCGCCTTTCTGAATTTCAGGGCATCATCAACGTTTTGAACCAGAGGAGTCCTTATGACCGTCGCGATGGGCAGTGCCGTGAACGTGGCCTTCACCCCCAATTCCCGTTACCCAGACCCCGCTGTTCGGGTGTTGGATGATCGGTTCAAAGCATTGCGCTTGTTCAGCTCCAGTGTGGAGCAGCTGGCCACCGGTTTGCGTTGGGCGGAAGGCCCGGTGTGGTTTGGCGATGGGCGCTATCTCTTGGTCTCGGATATTCCGAACAACCGCATCATGCGGTGGGATGAAACCTCAGGGGCGCTGAGCGTGTTCCGCGAACCGTCTAACAATGCCAACGGCCATGCGCGTGATCGGCAAGGGCGGCTCATCAGTTGCGAGCACCTCACGCGGCGCATCACGCGGACCGAATACGACGGCCGCATCACGGTGCTGGCTGATCAATTTGACGGCAAGCGTTTCAACTCACCCAACGACATCATTTGCCAATCAGACGGCAGCATTTGGTTTACCGACCCCACATTCGGCATATCGGGTTGGTGGGAAGGGGAGTTCGCCACCCCTGAGCTACCGCATGCGGTGTACCGCATTGACCCCGTTACGGGCGCCGTCGCCCCCGTCATTGATGACTTGGCAGGGCCCAATGGCTTGGCGTTCTCGCCCGATGAAAAAATCCTCTACGTGGTCGAAAGTCGCTCGGAGCCCCATCGCTTACTGTGGGCCTATGACGTCGGTCCCAACGGTCGCCTCAGCAACAAGCGCTTGCACATTGACCCCGCTTGCTATGGCGCGCTTGATGGCATCGCGATCGACGTACAGGGCAATGTTTGGGCGGGTTTCGGCAGCTCGGGTCAGTTAGATGCCGACCTCGAAGACCTCGATGGTGTGCGCGTGTTCGACCGTGATGGTCGCCCCATTGGCCACATCCACTTGCCTGAACGCTGCGCCAATGTCTGCTTCGGGGGGCGCCACCGCAACCGCTTGTTCATGGCCAGCTCACATTCGATCTACAGCCTCTTCGTTAACGTGCAAGGCGCGCTCTGATCATGGCCCCCGCGCCTGTGCTGCTGCAAATGAGCCCCGACGACAACGTCGCGATTGTCGGCAACGCGGGTGGTCTGCCATTAGGGGCGGTGTTGCCCGATGGCACCACGCTTATCGATGCGGTGCCGCAGGCACACAAAGTGACCTTGTCTGCGATTGCGCAGGGCGAACCCGTGCGCCGTTACGGCGTCGTGATTGGTTATGCCACGCAAGATCTCGCAGCTGGTCGGTGGGTCCACGACCGCTTGTTGTCCATGCCCGCGGCGCCTGGGCTGACCGACCTCCCCAAAGCCACCCGAACGGCAGCGACCGGCGCGGCAATGCAGGTGCCCGATACGGTGGCGCGCGCCACCTTCATGGGCTACCGCAACCCCGATGGTTCGGTGGGCACGCGCAACCTGCTGGGCATCACCACCACGGTGCAGTGTGTGGCGGGTGTGCTGGCAAATGCCATGACACGCATCACGCAAGAGTTGCTACCGAAATACCCGAATGTGGACGGTGCGGTAGCGCTTGATCATGCCTACGGTTGTGGTGTTGCGATTGACGCGCCTGATGCGATCATTCCCATCCGCACGGTGCGTAATATCAGCCTCAATCCCAACTTTGGGGGTGAGCTCCTGGTGGTGAGTTTGGGCTGCGAGAAATTACAACCTGAAAGACTGTTGCCCCTGGGCAGTATTCCGGTCGCGGCCGTTTCGGACGGTGCCTGTGAGGTGCCGGGCCTTGACGTCGTTCGACTGCAGGACAACCAGCACGTTGGCTTTCAGGCCATGATCCAAGCCATCGTTGATGCAGCCGATCGCCATTTACAGCGGTTAAATACGCGCCGCCGCGAGCCAGTGCCCATTAGCGAGTTGGTCGTGGGCGTGCAATGCGGGGGCAGTGATGCGCTCAGCGGTGTCACTGCCAACCCATTGGTCGGGCGTGTGACCGATTGGTTGGTTGGTGCGGGTGCGACCGTTATGTTCAGCGAAAACACCGAGGTACGGGATGCGGTTGACCAACTCACCGCGCGCGCTGCGACTGTCGAGGTGGCTGATGCCATCGTGCGCGAATTGGCTTGGTACGACGCCTACCTGCAACGCGGTCAAGTTGACCGCAGCGCCAACACCACGCCGGGTAATAAAGCCGGCGGTTTATCGAATATCACCGAAAAGGCGATGGGGTCGATTGTGAAGAGCGGTCACCGCGCCATTGACCACGTGCTCAGCCCTGGCGAAAAACTCAAGCCCACTCAAAAAGGCTTGGTCTTTGCGGCGACGCCTGCCAGCGACTTTATCTGTGGCACCTTGCAATTGGCTGCCGGTATGAACCTGCATCTTTTCACCACGGGACGCGGAACCCCTTATGGCTTGGCGGAATGCCCAGTCCTAAAAATCGCCACGCGCACCGACTTGGCTAATCGTTGGCACGACCTCATGGACGTCAATGCAGGCCGTATTGCAGACGGCGAGTGCACCCTCGACGAAATGGCCTTGACGCTTTTTACCCTCATGGTCGATGTTGCCAGCGGTCGTCGCAAGTCGTGGGCTGAACATTGGGGGTTACACAACCAACGGGTCTTGTTCAATCCCGCTCCAATTACCTGATCCCCTAATGAGTCGCACACCACAGCCACTCGACGCACGCCGATTCGCGGGCACGGTGGATGGCAAGCCCGTCTCGCTGATTACCCTCGAAGGTGGCGCCGGTGTCTCAATCGGCATCTGCACGTTGGGCGCGCGCTGGTTGCAGGCCTTGATCCCGAATGCAAGTGGCGCGCCCATTGACGCGGTGTTAGGCGCTGACAGCCTTGACGGTGTGCGGGAAGGCGTGCTGTCTATGGGGTGCATCATTGGGCGCTATGCCAACCGGATTCGGCAGGCGCAATTCAGTCTCAATGGCCAGCGGTGGCACTTGCCCGCCAACGAGGGCGCGCATTGCCTGCACGGTGGCGTCGGCGGTACGCGCCATCAGGTGTTTGAGGTGGTTGACCAGCAGCCTCACAGCGTCACTTTGGCGCACCGGTTTCGCTCATCGGTTGATGGCTTTCCCGGTGACTTGGATTTTCGGGTGACCTACGCCATCGAAGCGCCGCAGACCATTCGCATTCGCTTCGAGGCACGTGCGCTCGACGCCGATACCGTGGGCAGCTTCACCAGCCATGCATTTTTCAATTTAGACGGCGCGGGTAGTGGCCCCATCGACGGCCATCGCCTGCAAGTGAACGCGCCCGCTGTTTTGGCGCTTGACGCCGAGCGACTGCCGACTGGTGCGATTGTTCCAGTCGCCGGTACCCGTTTTGACTTGCGAACCAGCGACGTGCTTGCCATGCAACCGGGTTGGCTCGATGGTCAAGGGGGTGTGGGCTTCGATGCACCGTGGGTATGGCCCGCGCGTGCGGCAAGCCCGCGCCTGCAAGCTACCTTAATCGGCGCCACGTCGGGGCTGGCGCTATCGGTGTACTCGGCCGCGCCGAGTTTGCAGGTTTACACAGGCGGCGCCTTAGATGGCAGCCTGCCCAAACACGCAGGCAAAGCAGGGCAGGTATATGGCCCGCGCGCGGGGATTTGCTTGGAGCCACAGGGCTACCCTGATGCGCCAAACCACGCGCACTTCCCCTCCGCGGTGCTCCGGGCAGGAGAGACTTACATAGACGAAGTCACCTACGCGTTTCACTGGATTTGATTTTCTTGGCGGGCACTGCTATCGTCTGCGGCTCAATTTAAATAACGACACGCGCACACCCATGGCCCCCGTAATCGACTACTTCATGGTCCCCAACAGCCCCTGGACTTACTTTGGGCATGACCGATTGGCGGCACTCGCCGCCCAACATGGCGCTGAAATTCGCATCAAGCCGATCGATTTGGGTGGGCAAATTTTCCCTGCGTCTGGTGGCCTGCCACTGGGGCAACGTGCGCCACAGCGACAAGCCTATCGGCTGGTCGAGCTGAAGCGCTTCAGCGAAGCCCTGGCCATTCCCATCAACATACAGCCTCGATTTTTCCCGGTCCCGGGCGACCGTGCGTGCACCCTCATCGTGGCAGTGCAACTGGCGCATGGCGACGCCACCGCCATGGCCTTCGCCAGTGACCTGCTGCGTGCCGTCTGGGTAAATGAGGAAAACATCAACGACGACGAGCTCTTGCAGCGCAAACTCCATGACCGGCAGTTGCCCGACAGCCTCATGGCCGCCGCACAAAGCGAGGCGACGTTGGCCCGTTTCCAAGCCAACACCGACGAGGCACTGGCAACTGGCGTTTTTGGCTCGCCAACGTATGTCTGCGCCGGTGCGCTCTACTGGGGCCAAGACCGCTTGGACTTTTTAGCGCGCCAACTGGCCAAGTAGTTCTCCCGAAGCGGGCGCGGTAGCCGCTAAAATAGCGGGTTTTGGCATCTGCCCGACCGCACAAAACCCATGACTGTCCATATCACGCTCCCGGACGGCGCCGTCCGTCAATTCGATCAAGCCGTAACGGTTGCCGAGGTTGCTGCCTCGATTGGCACGGGGTTGGCCAAAGCGACGCTGGGTGGCAAAGTCGATGGGGTATTGGTTGATGCCAGCTACCGGATCGAGGCCGACGCCCGCCTCGCCATCGTCACCGCTAAAGATGCCGAAGGCTTGGAGCTCATCCGCCACTCCACCGCCCACCTGCTGGCGATGGCGGTGCAGGAGCTGTTTCCGGGGACCCAGGTCACTATCGGCCCGGTAATCGAGGACG
>ENA-OREM01001701-OREM01001701.1-marine-metagenome-genome-assembly--contig:-NODE-1701-length-10509-cov-3.339724_pt1 | contig 10509 bp, 10 predicted proteins | sample MGYA00248623_ERZ508561 | MGnify/ENA primary metagenome ERZ508561 (study PRJEB26227, sample SAMN06264494) | marine metagenome | isolation source: Columbia River Estuary | place: USA:Columbia River...
TGGACGGTGCCGCGCACGCGCCGGGTCAGGTAACCGTTAAGACATACAAAAAAGCGGTGCAGCATTTGGAAGGCGGTTTAGTTGGTTCGATACTCGCGCAGAATGGCGATGTCGTTGAAGCAGGTGAAGCACTGCTCGAGATGGATGACACACAGCCACTCGCGCAACTCGAGATCGCCAATTCGCAGTTGGTCGCACTGCAAGCGCGCGAAGCGCGTCTCTTGGCCGAGCGCGACGAGCTCACGTCGATTGATTTTCCTGCCAGTCTGTCGGGCGCAAACGCCACCGAAGAGGTTGCCTCGCAAACATCTATTTTTGGCGCGCGCAAAGCCTCACGCGAAGGCAGCATCGAAGTATTACAGCAACGCATCGGTCAGCTCGAGTCAAAACTCGTCGGCCTAGCCGCACTCAAAGACAGTAAAATTGCACTCGCCGCATCATTTGCAGACGAACTAGAAGACACGCGCGCACTGCTCGACGAAGGTTTCTCAGACAAGGCGCGTCTGCGGTCGGTTGAGCGTAACCTTGCAAGCTATCAGGGCGAAGCGGCTGATCTCTCAGCAACTATCGCCTCTACCGAAGTGCAAATAGGTGAAACCCGTTTGCAGATACTTCAGTTAAACCGCGAGTTCCAAAACGAAGTCGTTAACGAACTCGGCGAAGTGCAAACGCGCCTCAAAGATGCGCAGGAACGCAGCACAGCCCTGCAAGATATCGTTAGTCGCACAACCGTTCGCGCGCCCGTTGCAGGCGTAATTAACGGCATGCAAGTACACACAGAAGGCGGCGTTATCGGCCCTGGCACTGTGATCGCCGAGATTGTGCCGCTCACCGAAGAACTGATTCTCGAAGTCCAAGTGTCGCCGCTCGACATAGACCGCGTCTACGAAGGGCAAGAAGCGATGATTCGTTTTTCGAGCTTCGGCAATCGAACGCCTACCATTTTTGGCTCGCTGCTCAGCCTCTCTGCTGATGCCATTCAAGACCCTAACACCGGCATGACCTATTACCTTGCGCGCGTCGAAGTATCGCCCGAAGGCATGGCAGATCTTGGTGATCTCGAGTTGTTACCCGGCATGCCTGCCGAGGTGTTTATTGCGACTGGCTCACGCACATTGCTGCAGTATTTGTTTAAGCCCTTCTCAAACGCCATGGCGCGAAGCTTTATCGAAGACTAATTTAGGCTAACTAAAAAACTAAGAAGAGGCGAACGATTGCGCCCCGACGGCACGTTCGCAGCATAGTCATAAAAAGATTACCGGATAATATTGTGAGCAGAATCAACCGACAGACCACCGCGAATCGCACAGCTCATCGTCTAATGAGTAGCGCGGTGATTAGAAAGGCAGCTCTTAGCGCGAGCTTGCTTGTTGGATTGTTCGGCACAGCCGCGCAGTCGGCAGCGGCCGAGCTGCCTTCACTAGGCTCGAGTAACGCACCGGTTGTAGGCGAGACACTCCAAGACTTTTTTAGCGCCGCACTCGATTTTAGCCCTCGTCTGCGTATCGCCGAGCAGAATCTAAACATCGGCGCGGCACGGCGCAGTGCGGCTACCGGTCAGCTGCTTCCGCAGGTACGTGCGAACGCGAGTCTGTCGGACAACACGCGCGTTCAATCCGGACAAGAGACGACGTTCGACGGTAACCGCTACTCTTTACAGCTCACGCAGGTGCTGTTTAATTGGCAGGCGTTTGCCGCACGCGCGCAGGCGGTGCTGCGTGAAGACCAAGCCGAGCAGCTTTACTACAGCGAACTGGCGATTCTTTTAACCGATGTTGCAGAGAAGTTTTTTGACACGCTTCAGGCACGTGACGCCCTCGATTCGATTGCATCCGAATACGAAGCGGTCAGCAATCAGCTCCAGCAAATCGAGTCACTTTACGCACGTCAACTCGCGCAGATCACCGACCTCTATCAGGCACAGGCGAGTCTCGCCTCGGTCGAGGCGCAGCAAATTCAGCTCGAGAGTCGTCTCGACATTCAGCTCGAGGCGCTGCGTTCGGTAAGCGGTATCGAACCGGGCGAGCTGTTTCGTTTAGCCGAAGGGGCGAAGGTGCCGCCACTGGAAAACAACCTGCATTATTGGGTTGATCAGGCGGAGAAGAACAACCATTCGATTAAAGCGCAGCGACTCGCATTCGAAGCCTCTAAGAAAATGATTTCGCAGCGACGCGGTGCGTATATGCCACAAGTGTCGCTTGTACTACAGCGCCAAGACTCGGACGTAGGCTTTGATAATATGCCGCTCCAGAGATCGGATAACACTTACATCGGCGTCGATGTATCGGTGCCTATTTATGCAGGCGGAAGTAATCGCGCGGCAGTGCGGGAGGCTAACAGCCAGTCGCTTATTGCCGAGAACGAGCTTCGTGGCGTGCAGCTCGAGATTGGCGAAACAGTGCGCAGTGCTTATTTGCAGGTACAGGCGAGCGAGAAAATCATCGGTGCTGCGCAGAAGCTAGTCGAATCGACTGAGCTTTCTGCCACGGCGATGCAGCGCGGCTTCGAGCTAGGCGCCGTGACCAGTGTCGACGTGCTCAATGCGATTCGCGATCAGTTTGGCGCGCAGCGCGACTTGCAACAGGTGCGCTACGAACATGTTAAATTTTTGCTTCTGCTCAAGCGCGAAGCAGGGCTACTCACTGCCGACGACCTTATCGAGGTAAGTACTTGGCTCGAACCGTCTACCGGCCGTTAGCCAACCTCTATGCCCACTCCTGTCGACAAACTTCAGCGCGTAACGAGCATTTATTCGGACACCGAAGACCGTTTCCGCGTAACGGGTGAGGTCAATGCTGACTCTACGCGCTGCCTGTGGCTAACGCAGAGACTGTTGATGCGCTTGGTGCCACCTATGTTGGAATGGCTTAACGAGATTGCACGCGCCGAAGGCAAAGGCGATAGGGGTCAGGCAGAGTTAATGCAAGACTTTGCCCAGCAGGCAGCGAAGGCACGCCTCGAACCTCAGGCAGCCGTGCCAGTGCCGAGCATGCCAGACCCCAACGCACCAATCGAGACGACGCCCGGCGCTGGCGCGTCTGCGCGGCTTGACGATATTTGGCTTGTGAAAGAGGTCGACATCAGCAAGTCGACCAATGGCGTGCTAACGCTGATCTTTAAACGTGAAGGCGCTAACGGCGCGCAACTCTCGATGGCACCTATTGAATTGCGGCAATGGCTAATTATTCTCCACAGCCAATGGCTGCAGGCTGGCTGGCCTGCGGCAATTTGGCCTGAGTGGGTCGACACCTCGCCTAAAGCAAGCGAGCAGCCCATAAAAGGCCTGCACTAAATCCCGCTCTCAACGCTCAGAAAAGCCGCTAATTAGAAATAAAGCTCGGTAATGTCGAGCACGACCTCACGCAGCGTCTTACCGCGCTGCTCCTCGCTGTACGCATAGAATCCTTCGCAGTGTCCGACCTCTGGCGGCATAGTGAACGTGCGGCCTTTATCGAGCGCTAACACCAAGTCTTCGTAATTATTCTCGGTATTCTGACTGTTATAACAGGTCATCACGCGCGCTTTCTCAGTGATCACCGCGGTCGTGTCGATCATCCTATTGATCGGATTCTGATTGCCAATCTCGTAGGACAACGCAGTAACGCTAAGCTCTGGCGAAGATTGCAATGCCTCCCACACGAGTTGTGCTGCGGCGCGATGATCGGGATGCGCTTCTAACGGGCCCGGGAAAAACACCGACTTTGGAGAAATTTTCGCAATTTCTGCAGCAGTTTTAGCGACGAGTGTGGGCGTGGCTTCAAGTCCACGATCTGGTTCATCCCAGCACTGCAGGCTCGCTAAACCGAGTTCGCGTGCCGCGTGCTCAACCTCGTTGCGACGAATCGCAATCAACCCGTCTTGCTCGCCACCGAGTGCCCCGTCGGTTAACACAATAACGTGTGTGTCTATCCCTGCTTCGCGAGCGCGGAGGAGGGCGCCTCCCATGCCATAGGTTTCGTCGTCGGCGTGCGGCGCAAAGACAAGCCAAGGGCCCTCTGGCAAGTCGCTGATCGAATAGGGTAAGAGTACGTTTTCTGGGTTTAGCATGGTCTGGGATCTCGGTAGTGCCGGCGCCGTTTTTTCATCACGTCTTTTTATGCGAGTCTTAGTGTACAATTATGGCGTCGCGGTGGCTAAGAATTCGCGGCCTTTTTGCCTGTACTAGAATACGCTGGAACGCCGATGTCGCTCGCCTTACTTCGTGATTGGATTGTTACGCCACTGTCAGACCGCCGCTTGGTGAGCAACTTTGCGCGGCAGGAATTCTATGCACAGTTCACCGCGTCGATGGGCGGCTTCCTCTGGCTGATACTGACGCCCATTGCCAATATCTCGATTTACGCGTTCGTCTTCAGCTATATTTTTAAGGTGCGTGCCGCTGAGGGCTTTGGCGAGACCGCATTTGTTCTCTTTATGATGATTGGCTACCTGCCCTGGTTTGCTTTCGCTGATGCCATCGGGCGATCGACGTCGCTCCTGCTTGAGAAGGCGCCGCTCATTACCAAGGTCAAGTTTCCCGTGCAGGTGATTCCTGTTGTCGGCACGCTCGTCCCGTATATTACTCACGCGATCGGTTTTTCGCTGCTGCTGCTGTATTTAGCGACCCAAGGCTATGTCAATTCACTGTGGGTTTTGCTTCCGTTTATTTTCTTTTTGCAGATGCTTTTTACTGCTGGGCTTGTCGCGATTCTGTCATCGCTAAGCGTTTTCCTGCGTGACCTTCAGCAGCTTGTTGCACTCGGAATTAACGTCTGGTTTTTCTTAACACCCATCATCTATCCACTGTCGATGATTCAGAGTGACTCCGTTAAGGCATACTTCCTTCTCAACCCGATGCATAGTTTCGTCAATCTGTATCGCGAGATTGTTCTACGCGGCGAACTGCCTCTCATCAATCTGCAAATAGTTATTGTCGTCTCGCTTGTCAGCTACTTATTTGGCGGCTGGCTATTCATGCGTATCAAACATGCCTTTGGCGACGTTCTGTAGATTTCGAGGACAATAAATTGATCCATACGCCACCTCGAATTATCGTCGAGAACATCAACAAAGATTTCAAGATCTACACCCGTCCGCAGGATCGGCTCGCCGAGATTCTTCTGCGTCGGCCTCGGCATAAGCTCTATCATGTGTTGCGCGATATCTCTTTTGCGGTGCCAGACGGTAAAAGCATCGGCATTATCGGCGACAACGGCGCAGGTAAATCGACGTTGCTCAAGCTGCTCGTCGGCACGCTGCAACCGACAAGTGGCAGCATTCAAACCCACGGGCAGGTCGCGGCCTTGCTCGAGCTGGGCGCGGGCTTTCACCCCGAATTTACAGGTCGCCGCAATATCTATCTTAACGCCTCACTGCTTGGCGTCCCCGACGATGACATCGCCGAGTTAGAGCGGGGCATTATCGAATTTTCCGAACTCGGCGACTTTATCGATAGGCCGGTTAAAACCTACTCCTCGGGAATGTATGTTCGGCTCGCGTTCTCGATTGCGACCATGGTGCGTCCAGACATACTGGTTATCGACGAAGCACTTTCGGTCGGCGACCTCGCCTTTCAGAAAAAGTGCGTGCAGCGGATGAACGAATTTCGTCAGCAGAATAAGACAATGGCGTTTTGTAGCCATTCGATGTTTCACGTCCAAGAACTCTGCGATATCGCAATCTGGATCGATAAAGGTGAGATAAAGGAGATGGGCGACAGCCACAAGGTGGTTGGCGATTACGAAAATTTCTGCAATAACAAAAAGTCTTATACCTCAGTGCAAGAAGACCTGCCCGCGGTGCACACAGAAAAGCAGCCTGACCAATCGGTTGGCACTGAGGAGGTCCTACAAGACTGTAAAATTAATTCGCTTTCGGTGTGTAATACAGAAGGCGAAGAAATTACAGCCATCGACCCACTAAGCGATCTGGTTCTCGAAATGGAAGTCGAGGTGCTCAACGACAACATGGAAGGCCACTTTGGCTTCGCGTTTATGCGGTCGGCCGAGGAACCCATCGCCTCGTTTCTCACAACCAACGCCGAAGAAATCGAACTGCGCCGCTACGCGCGCGGCGAGGTCTTTAAGGTTCGCCTGGTCGTCGAAAAAGTAGCGATGCGCGTGGGTGAGTTCTACGTGTTAGGCGGCCTTGCCGATAAAAGTGGGCTGCTGTGGTATGAAACCAAATTCAGCACGCAGCTATGCATGAATGCTAACAAGGGCGTCGGCCCGATGACAATGCGAGCAACCTGGAATCTAGACGCTTAGAATCTAGGTGCTTAGAATCAAGGTGCTTAGAATTTGGGTAGCGTGGCGTAAGGGTTTATCTGATAGACGCGCGGCGGCGAGTCGCCACCCGTAAATTCTACAACCGCACTGAAGGCCTGTCTTCCAATACCGGGTGCAACCTCCCAAGGATCTTCGTCTCGCAGCAGCGCTGCGCTTTCGGCTAGCGCCTCTGCATTCGCCTCACTACTCGCTACCGTGCCATCGCCCACACGAGATTCGTTCATTAAGGGAACCTCGAGCGGATAGTCTTGTGGATCGAACTCGGCAGCATTTCTTCGCCTGTCGCTCGCGCGAGCATTGGGCTCTACTTGTGCTACCGACGCAGGTCTGCGGTAAACATAGATAGTATAGAAATCGCTTGTCTCATTGCTTAGCCAAGGCGAAAGCTCGGTTAGATTCTCGAACGGAATCACCTCGCCAATTTCGCCACGATTGCTAAACGTATCTACCGCGCGCACCCCTCTAAGATCTTCGATGAGGTCAGGTGTTAATCCTGGGAGCAGAAGCATCGCCTCACGCGTCGCGAGATTGAGGTTTACTTGCCGGCTATTACCGTAAATCGTGAACGCGGCGTCGAGATCGATACCTTCAAATAATTCGGCGAAGCCGCGAATATGGTGCAGCTCATAAATGCTGTCTAGCTCGGGATTATTGCGAGGCAGATACGGCGGATCAAGCGCTTCGTAGAATTCGCGTTCGGCGCCATTAATCCCTTCGAGATCGTTCAGATCAGTCCAGTCGGTCCACGCCGCAAGCAGGTCTTGCACCTCCTCGGCATCGGCTTCTTCGCCAGTGATATCCTGCAGACGTTTCTCTATAAGAAGCTGCATGCTTGCTCGCGGAATGCGATTAAGATTAATCATGCCACTGTGATTGATAATGCGCACCACCATGCCTTCGGGTGTTGGGTAGCTCAATCGAAGTGGTCGTCCATCAAAGCGCAGCGAGCGATCCAGCAACTCGCCTTCGCTATTGGTCTCGATCGGCGCGTCTAGAGGTGATGACATTCGCTCGAGTAGAATGTCTATCTCGGCGCTGTTGAGTGCGCTCATCATCTGCGTGTAATCATCGGCAGCCAACTGATTATTAAACGCAGTGCGTGCCGAGAGGCGTACTTTGCTTGCCATGGCGGTAACGAGAATCGTTAGTAATACTGCGGTCCAGAGAACGATCAGTAATACCGAGCCGCTTTGCTGCTGCCTTTTTCTCATTGCCCTAGCCCCGCGCCAAGCGAGTTGGGCATTATACTGCGGTGGCGCCACGCTTTGATCGGCGCGATAAGCTCATAGTCGCTACCCTCAGCGCCGGTTGCGCGAAAAAGAATGTGAACCGCCAAGGGTAGCGCCCCCTGCTCACTGCCAAGCCATTCGTCGGTCCATTCCCGCGTCAGGGCATTGGGCTCGCGAAGATAGCTAATCTCGAGGTCGTAGCCGGGTAAGATAACCCTCGTCTCTACGTTATCAAGTCGCGCGCTGGGGTCATCGCTAAACGCTGGCGCTGTTCGCACGCCAATGCCTTCACCTATTCCTTCATCTGAGACCGCGTCGATCGACCACGCGGTCAGTCCGGCCAGACGCTGCGGCGACACGGTGCTTACCCAACTTAGGCGGTCGTCTTCACCGTCGAAATAAACCTCTCTCAGCAGCGTCTCCGTGCTGTTAAAGCTATGGGGGAACGCCGCGATAAGAGCCCGTTCGATTTGCAGTATCGCAAGGGATTCATCGAGCTTTGCATCGAGTCTCTCGGTATTCTCGTTCCAGTCGCGTGCGACGACATACATACCGGTACTGAGTAGAGTCAAAAGCAGGGCGGTCAGCGCGAGAGCGAGCAGCACCTCGATGAGTGTAAAGCCGCGCTGCGGGTTTTTAGCTCGATGCTCTTTAAATCGTCGCATGTCTGGACTCATAATCCACCCGCGCCTGGCTGCAAACGTATCCAGCGGGTCGCAACCGCTTCGACGTCACCGTCCTCCGACACAAGTTCGAGTGCGCGCAGTGTGTACTGCAATGACTGCGTCTGCCGGTCGGGTGCCTCGATATCGTCTAGCTCTCTTACCTCGTAATAGTCGTCGTCGAGTATGGCCTCTAGGTCGGCATACTCATTATCGAGCAGGGCGAAATTCCACGCGGCACGCTGCTGTATCGCGCGCACTAGCGCCTCTTCGGAGCGCCAAGAGAGCTGCTTGCTACCGCCGACCAAAGAGAACAGGCCACCAAGGAGAAATCCGGTGATCGTCAGCGCGACGATCACCTCGATCAGAGTGAAGCCCTGCTGATTTTTGCGGCGCTTGCGGGGTGTGTTTTGTTTGCCTCTGTTACCGTTCATCTTCGCGGCTCACAGTAATGCGTCCCGTAAACGAATCGATGGCAACCCATGCGCGCTGAGTTTCCTGGCTAAGCCTTAGTCTGCCACCGGTTGTTCCGCCCTCGGGATAAAAGCTCACTACCAAGGAATCGATTGGCTCATAGTCGGCCTCGCGTCGATCGTCGGCGCTAAACGCAAGGCTTATCGAATCGCTAGACCACAGGTTTCCTGCGTGGGGCTGAATCGTGTTTGCATCGGTAGTCTGAACATCCTGAGCGCGCAGCTCGATACTGGACACCTGCCCCGAGACAATCGCATTACGCCGCGCGTAGTTAAGCTGCGCGCCAAGATCGCGCAACTGCGCATCGAAATTGCGCGAGTCGAGGCTGGTAAGGTTTGGCGCCACCAACGCGGCCGCCAATGCAACGATACCCATCACTAAAATGAGCTCGAGCAGCGTAAAGCCGCGTTGAGAATTGGCGCTAGAGAGAGATGTCGGCGTCATCGCCTTCGCCGCCACGATCGCCATCCGCGCCATAGGAGAGAAGCGTAAACTCACGGCCGTTCGACTCGTAAGCATAAGGGTTATCCCATGGATCATTCGGTACGCCGCGGCGCAGGTAAGGACCGTTCCAGCGCGCGCCATTGGTGTCGTCTTCTTCCAGACCCTCGAGAGAATCGGGGTATTCGCCGACGTCGAGGCGATAGGTATCTAACGCGCCTTCTAATGTCGAGATTTCGGACAGCGCGACGTCGCGCATAGCCCCCGCCTGCTGATTAAAAATATTGGGCGCGACCATAATCGCGAGCATAGCGATAATCGCCATCACGACAAGTATCTCGATCAGCGTGAAACCCTGCTGGCGCCGCCGCATAGGTCGAGCTGCGTGAGTGAAGCGAGTACCTGTAGCAAAGCAACGGGGGTAATTTGTCATCGATATGTCCTCTGCGTCTTTGTCACGCGTTAGTTTAATACACTTGCGCTGGGTAGGAGTTTCGCCCTACTCGCGCCGCGCCTGCTCACAAACTGTGAGACAACCGCGCTAGATTCCAGCCTCTTCTATAAGCTGTGTTGCCAGCTCGAAGCGTTCGAGAATATCGCGGTACTGCACGCTCGTCTCCGAATTCAGGTTGATTATTTCAGGCCTGAGCACGATGAATAGCTCGCGGCGCTGAATTGAATTCTGCTGATAGGAGAAAAGCCTGCCAAGAAGCGGCACTCGGTTAAGCCCTGGCACGCCTGTGTTTAGATTTTCCGTGTCGGCCTGAATTAATCCACCGAGCACAACGTTTTCGCCATCGCGTACGACAACCGTTGTGTTAATTTCTTGATTATTAAACACCGGATTATTGTTCACCCCTTCGGAGCTATTATCAACCGACGACAGCTCTTGGCGAATGATCAGATTCACGATGCCATCGTCATTAATTTGCGGTGTGATCGATAGCACGATGCCGGTGTCACGGTATTGTATATTGGTGGTCGACACGCCTGCGCCGCCGATTGCTTGTCCCTGTTCGACCGGCACCTGCGAGCCGATCTGAATCTCGCCCTCTTGATTATTAATCACCGTCAGCGAGGGCCGCGCGAGCAGCTGAACATCGTTGTTAACCGAAATCGCCTCCAGCGTCGCGTCTACTTGTGCCGCGCCATCGATAAACGATTTGCTAAACATCAAGCCGCCGCGGCCACTTGGCGTGTAGTCTGTCGTCGTCTCTGTCGAGATAGGGTTCAGCGTGCTATCCACGGCGATACGGCTCCAGTCGACACCAAATTCATTTCCTTCGGTGAGTGTAATCTGGGCAATCACGGCGTTAATCATGACCTGCAGTGGCACTGCGTCTAATTGATTAATCGTCGTAAGTAGCTGCCTATAGTCTCGAGCCGTACTGCGAATCAATAGGCTGTTAGTTGCCTCATCAGCAACGATTTTTACCG
>ENA-OREM01001703-OREM01001703.1-marine-metagenome-genome-assembly--contig:-NODE-1703-length-10490-cov-2.617785_pt1 | contig 10490 bp, 10 predicted proteins | sample MGYA00248623_ERZ508561 | MGnify/ENA primary metagenome ERZ508561 (study PRJEB26227, sample SAMN06264494) | marine metagenome | isolation source: Columbia River Estuary | place: USA:Columbia River...
GGCGTCAATGGGCGGCCGCGGGAGTTGCAATGTAGCCGGCACGCGGCTGCAAACATCGGCGGTCGATGCCGCCCTTGCAAACGGCATGATGGCGCATGGCGATGAGACCGACGACTCGCACTTAGGCGGGCGCTTTCACCCAGGGTGCGGCATTGTGCCTTGCGTGCTTGCTGCCGCCCAATTGAAACCTGCCAATGGCCTTGCAATGCTTCGAGCCCTTGCCTTGGGGTATGACGTGGGTGCGCGATTCAATGTGTCTTTGGGTCCTCGCAAATTGTATGCAGGAGGACACAGTACACACAGCGTGGGACCCTTGTTTGGTGGCGCTGCTGCTGCTGCAAGCTTGATGCACTTGAACGAGGAAAAGGTCCGTTATGTATTGGCGTACACCGTACAACAAGCTTCGGGCGTTCAATGCTGGTCCCGCGATGAGCATCATGTAGAAAAAGCCTTTGACTTCGGTGGCATGCCGGCCAGAAACGCTATGGCCAGTGCCACCATGGTGAGCAGTGGTTTTACAGGCGTGCCTGATGCGCTGGCCGGACCCAACAATTTTTTCTCGGCTTTTTCGACCGACCCTCGACCCAAAGAGCTGGTTTCTGAACTGGGAAGTCGTTATGAAATTCTTCAGGCAACCATCAAAAAATGGTGTGTGGGCTCCCCTATTCAAGGCGCCATTGACGCTGTGCTTGCCTTGATGAAAGACCACGGTTTAACTGCAAGCAATTTGCAGCAACTGGTGATTGAATTGCCAGACGATCGTTGCCAATTGGTCAACAACCGCCACATGCCCAACATCAATGTGCAACACCTCGTGGCTTTGACCCTTGTCGATGGTGGCTTGAACTTTGAGTCGTCGCACGACCATGGCAGGATGTTGGACCCAGCTGTTTTGTTGGCCAAATCAAAAATTGATTTGCAGCCCAATGAAAGCTTGACCAGCGCATTGCCGCCGCGGCAAGTCATCATTTCTGCGACAACCCACGATGGCCGAGAAATTCGTCACCATGCTAAGGCCGTACGGGGCACCCCAGACGATCCCATGACGCGTGCTGAGGTGATGGAGAAAGCGATTGATTTGATGGCCCCCATTCTTGGAACGGCTCAAGCCTCAGAGTTAACGCAAGAGGTGATGAACCTCGACACAGTCAACAATGCGGGTGCGCGTTTAGGCGCCTTAATTTCTGCAGACCCAGCATGACACCCTGTTGCTTAGACTGAACGATGTCATAAGAGGGCCAATCTTTAACTTGCGCTGCTTTTGCAAGAATTGGGCAGGTACTTCACGTCCAATGGGTTGGCCGCTGCGGGGCCGCAATTCCAAGCGCTGATGGACTTGCCGCCGTCGGTGCTGCCGTTTAAAAGATTGCTGCCTGTTTGCACAGGGACGAGCGACAGGGCATTGGCCGTAGCGCTGGTATTGCCGCGCAGGGTGTTGGTGTTACCGGTGACGGTGATGACACCATTGGCGTCTACCACCATGCCGCTCACGTATTTGGAAGTTTGTGTTTCACATGCTCTAGGCAAAGCTGCGCTGACATCGGCTTGGGATGCGGTGCTGACCGCTTCGGTGACGGCCGTTTTGCATTGCGTGGCCGCCAACATCATTTCAGAGACTTTGGCTCGCACCGCGTAGTCTTGGTAGGCAGGCAATGCCAATGATCCCAATATGCCAATGATGGCAATGACCACCATGAGCTCGATCAGGGTGAAGCCGCGAAAATAGAGGGAGCGTTGGCGTGTCATGGTGTTCCTAGGTGGTGGTTAATTTTAATCTTGAAGACCCTGATTAGGACGTAAAAAAGCCGACCACGGGGGGTCGGCTTGGCTACAAATGCTTGCGTTAAGTCAAGCAGATTCGTCGGATTTTTCTTCGCTTGCTTGCTTGCTTTGAAAGAACTTGCCAATGCCCAACACAGACAAAGCGCCAGCGGTGGCCGCTGCGTAATGAAGCCATGGGTTGGCTTCCGAGAACTCACGAAGCACCACGTCACTGGCAATGGTTTCGCCGCCCACCCAACCAATGAGGCAGGCACCAAAGGTGACGATGATGGGAAAGCGAGCCATGAGCTTGATCATGATGGCGCTGCCAAAAACCACCATGGGGATACTGATGGCCAGACCTAAAATAAGCAAGGTCATATTGCCCTTGGCTGCAGCGGCAACAGCAATCACGTTGTCAAGGCTCATGACCAAGTCGGCAATCAGAATGGTTCTAATCGCCACCATCAAGCTGGCTTTTTCTACATCGCCCTCTTCATGATCGCCATCCTCGCTTAAGAGTTGGGCGCCGATGTACAAGAGCAAGATGCCGCCAATGATTTGCAAATAAGAGAGTTCTAGCAGCGCAGCAGCGACAACAGTCAAGGCGATTCGAAGCACAACTGCAGCGCCTGAACCAAACATGATCGCTTGGCGTTGTTGATTTTCAGGCAAGGAGCGAGCGGCCAAAGCAATGACCACGGCGTTGTCGCCAGACAAGATGATGTTGATCCAGACGATCTTCATCAAGCCGATCCAAAAGTCGGCTGTTTGTAACATTTCCATGAGAGTCCCTTTGCATTTTTAGTAGGAATAAGAAATGGCCCTTAAGGGCCATCTCTTTTGTCGGGACTTGAATTTTAACGGCCCGACTGGGCCGTGGGGTGCGTAGTACTGCTTATGGCTTTAGAGCATGGCCTTAAGCAAACGGGCCATTTCGGAAGGGTTGCGGGTAATTTTGAAACCGCATTCTTCCATGATGGCCAATTTGGCATCGGCTGTGTCGGCGCCGCCAGAGATCAAGGCACCGGCGTGGCCCATGCGCTTGCCTGCAGGGGCCGTCACGCCAGCGATAAAGCCAACGATCGGTTTTTTCATGTTGTCTTTGCACCAGCGAGCGGCTTCGGCTTCGTCGGGGCCGCCAATTTCACCGATCATGATCACGGCATCGGTGTCTGGGTCGTCGTTGAAAGCGCGCATCACGTCGATGTGCTTCAAGCCGTTGATAGGGTCGCCACCAATACCGACCGCAGAAGATTGGCCCAGACCGATTTCGGTGAGTTGCGCCACAGCTTCATATGTCAATGTGCCTGAACGAGACACCACGCCAATGCGGCCTTTGCGGTGAATGTGTCCGGGCATGATGCCGATTTTGATTTCGTCGGGGGTGATCAAACCTGGGCAGTTAGGGCCAAGCAACAAAGTCTTCTTGCCGCCAGCCGCTTCTTTGGCGCGCATGCGATTGCGAATTTCGAGCATGTCACGGACAGGAATACCTTCGGTGATGCAGATGGCCAAGTCGAGGTCGGCTTCTACGGCTTCCCAGATGGCTGCAGCCGCGCCAGCGGGCGGCACATAAATCACAGACACCGTGGCGCCTGTGGTGGAAGCCGCTTCTTTGACGGAAGCGTAAATAGGAATGTTGAAGATGGACTCGCCCGCTTTTTTGGGGTTCACACCTGCAACGAAACAGTTTTTACCGTTGGCGTACTCTTGGCATTTTTCAGTATGGAACTGACCGGTCTTGCCGGTGATACCTTGGGTAATGACTTTGGTGTCTTTGTTGATAAAGATAGACATGTAATTAACCTTTCACCGCTTTAACGGCAGCTTGTGCTGCTTCTGCCATGGTGTCCACGGAAATAATGGGCAAACCGCTTTCTTGGAGCATCTTCTTGCCCAAGTCTTCGTTGGTGCCCTTCATGCGAACGACCAATGGCACGTTCAAGTTCGTGGCCTTGCAAGCGGTGATCACACCGGTTGCGATGGTGTCGCACTTCATGATGCCGCCGAAGATGTTGACCAAAATGGCTTTCACTTTGGGGTTCTTCAACATGATCTTGAAAGCTTCTGTAACCTTCTCGGGGGTGGCGCCGCCGCCCACGTCCAAGAAGTTGGCTGGCTCGGCGCCAAACAACTTGATGGTGTCCATGGTGGCCATGGCCAAGCCCGCACCGTTGACCAAGCAACCAATGTTGCCGTCCAAGCTGATGTAGGCCAAGTCGAATTTAGAAGCTTCCACTTCTGCAGGATCTTCTTCGTCCAAATCGCGGTATGCCACGATCTCTGGGTGACGGAACAAAGCGTTGGAGTCAAAGTTGAACTTGGCGTCCAAAGCGCGGATGCCGCCGTTGCCTTCCAAGATCAAAGGATTGATCTCGACCAAAGACGCGTCAGTGTCCATGTAGCACTTGTAAACCTTTTGCAGCACGTCGGCGGCTTGGGCCGTAGAGCCAGCAGGCACGCCAATGGCGTCAGACAACATCTTGGCTTGCGCATCAGTAAGGCCCAATGCGGGGTCAACGATTTCGGTGATGATTTTCTCGGGTGTGTCGTGTGCCACACCTTCAATGTCCATACCGCCTTCGCTAGACACGATCATGGCCACACGTTGTGAGGCACGGTCGGTGACAGCGGAGATGTAATATTCTTTTTTGATGTCGGCGCCATCTTCAATGAGAAGGCGACGAACCTTCTGACCTTCTGGGCCAGTTTGGTGCGTGATCAACTGCATGCCCAGAATTTCTGTGGCCAGTTGTTTCACTTCATCAATAGAGCGAGCCAGCTTCACGCCGCCGCCCTTGCCGCGGCCGCCCGCGTGAATTTGTGCTTTGACAACCCACACTGGGCCGCCCAATTTTTGAGCGGCTTCCACCGCTTCTTGCACTGTAAAGGCCGGAATGCCGCGGGGCACTGGCACACCAAATTGACGCAAGATTTCCTTGCCTTGGTACTCGTGGATCTTCATGAGGTTTCTCTCAGAGGGTGGTTATTTTCACCAGCCAGTCAGGGTGATTTGCCCTAAACAAGCACTGGACACTTCAGCCGGCGACTGTATCATGTTGCAACGCACCAATCTTGAGCCGCGTCACTTACATTGACATGACGGCGGCACGAATTTTCTTGGGAGAGCCCTGAATGGCCAAAATTTTCATCGATGGCGAAGCTGGAACCACCGGACTCTTGATCCGTGAGCGTCTGTTGGCCATGCCTGAAGTACAGCTTGTGAGTATTGCGCCCGAAAAACGCAAAGACCCCGAAGCCAAGCGTGAACTCATGGCCCAAGTCGATTTGGCCATTCTGTGCCTGCACGATGATGCCGCCCGAGAGTCCGTGGCCATGGTGGACGCCTTATCTGGCCACAAGCCGCGCATCATTGATGCCTCCACAGCGCACCGTGTAGACGACAGCTGGGTCTTTGGTTTCCCAGAAATGCGCGCAGGCCAGCGCGAGGCTGTGGTCAAGGCGCAACGTGTCAGCAACCCGGGTTGCTATGCCTCCGGTGCCATTGCCATCTTGGCGCCCTTGGTCAGTGCGGGTGTCCTGCCCCCTGATTTTCCAGTAGCCTTGCCCTCAGTAAGTGGTTACTCCGGTGGTGGCAGAACCTTGATTGAAGACTTTGAAGCGGGTCGCGCACCTTTGCATGAAGCCTATGCTTTGGGCCTTCAGCACAAGCACGTCCCCGAGATCATGAAGTACAGCGGACTCAAACGCCGGCCTATTTTCTTGCCTGCGGTTGGTAATTTTCGGCAAGGCATGTTGGTCGAGTTGCCTTTGTTTTTAGACGACTTGCCAGGCCGACCCAAAGTGTCTGATGTGCACGAAGTGTTGCGCGCGCACTACGCAAGCAGCCAAAACGAGGGCGGTTGGGTGAGCGTGGTACCTGCAGAAGAAAGCGGCAAGTTAGGCGCCACAGGCAACAACGATTCCAACAAACTCGAAATTCGGGTGTTCGGAAACGAGACCCACAGGCAGGCCGTGGTGGTTTCTCGCCTAGACAACTTGGGCAAAGGCGCCAGCGGCGCTGCAGTTCAAAACCTCAAGCTCATGCTGGGCCTCTAAGGCGCTTGTCCCGAAACTCAGTGCTACGAAACTTAGCTTTCGAAGTCCTCGTCGGAGGCGCCAGATAGTTTCACCACCTTGCGGACAACTTCTGAAGAGAAGCCGCGAGTGAGTAAAAAGCGGTAATGCTTGGCGCGCGCATTGGCGTCGGCAGCCGGTGAGCCAAACTTGCGCTGCCAAACGCCTTGAGCTCGCGCAAATTCAGAGTCTTTTAAATCGTGCATGGCCTGAGCCACCGATTCAGGCGCCAAGCCTTTGGCTTGCAACTCTTGCTTGATGCGGCCATTGCCCAGCTTGCTTGCACGGTGATTGACGACGGACTCTAGAACGCGAGCTTCATCGATGAAACCCTTGGCATGCAAATCGTCTAAAACTTGGGTCAATTCACCTGGCACTTCTTCGTGTGGCGACAGTTTGCGAACCAGCTCAGCCCGTGAGTGTTCGCGCTGCGACAAAAGCCGCAGCGCACGTCCTTTGAGGGACAACTTAAACCCGGGCTGAGCCATTGATCAAGGAGCGCAACTGGAAAAAAGACTTAGCAATGCAGCCGCTTAGGCGGCGTTAACCGCTTCGGCCAACAAAGGAATGCCCAAAGATTCGCGAACTTTGTTTTCGATCTCGGCGGCCAGCTCTGCGTTTTCGCGCAGAAACTCACGGGCGTTGTCGCGGCCTTGGCCAATTTTTTCGCCGTTGTAGGCATACCAGGCGCCCGACTTATCGATGATTTTGGCTTCGACGCCCATGTCGATGATCTCGCCGTGGCGGCTGATGCCTTCGCCAAACAAAATGTCGAACTCGGCTGTTTTGAAGGGCGGCGCCACTTTGTTTTTAACCACCTTGACCTTGGTCTCGTTGCCAATGGCCTCGTCGCCGCGCTTGATGGTGCCGGTGCGGCGAATGTCTAAGCGAACAGACGCGTAAAACTTGAGTGCATTGCCGCCGGTGGTGGTTTCGGGGGAGCCGAACATGACGCCAATCTTCATGCGGATTTGGTTGATGAAAATAACCATGCAATTGGTTTTCTTGATGGTGGCGGTGAGCTTGCGCAAAGCTTGGCTCATGAGGCGTGCTTGCAGGCCAGGCAGTGAGTCGCCCATGTCGCCTTCGAGTTCGGCTTTGGGGGTGAGCGCGGCCACAGAGTCGATGACGACCAAGTCGACGGCGCCTGAGCGGACCAAGCTGTCGACAATTTCAAGGGCTTGCTCGCCGGTGTCGGGTTGGCTGATGAGCAGGTCTTGCAAGTTGACGCCCAGCTTTTGGGCGTATTGGATGTCCAGGGCGTGCTCGGCATCGACGAAGGCGCATTGGCCGCCCACTTTTTGCATTTCGGCAATCACTTGCAAGGTGAGAGTGGTTTTGCCAGAGGACTCTGGGCCGTATATTTCAACGACGCGGCCGCGAGGCAAACCGCCAACGCCTAAAGCGATGTCCAGACCCAAAGAGCCGGTAGACACCACTTGGATGTCTTCGATGACTTCGCCTTCGCCCAAACGCATGATGGTGCCTTTGCCGAATTGTTTTTCAATTTGGGCCAGGGCTGCTTGCAGGGCTTTGGTTCTGTCGCTGTTTTGCTCGCTCATGAAAATCTCCTTGAGAATCAACGGGTTAAAAAGTTTGCATTCAGAATGTTGATCAAAGACTGGATGCTTGAACAGTACTGTAAACGCATTGTCTCAGCCAGTAAATAGATTTTTTAGTCAGTTTGCTTTACTATTAGCAAATGCCAGTCAATGACAGTTCAGCACCGAATTTAGAGCCCAGAGATGCGCTGACGGCATCGTTGGACGACCGCTGGCGTGAGACCCATTTGGGTCGCCTACTGGGTCATGCGATGCGCAGATTTGATGCGCGCGTTTTGAGCCTGATGGCCAACAACGACCAAGTGCCATTGGCGCTGTCCAACTTGGCGGCCAGAGATCAAATCAGTGCAGCCCACATTCACATCACGCGCCATTTGTCGCTGCAGGGCTCAAGGCTGACAGAACTGGCGCAAGCGGCCGGCATGAGCAAGCAAGCCATGGGCAATTTGGTGAACCAATGCGAAGCATGGGGCTTGGTCAAAAGAGAAAGTGACTCAAGAGATGCCAGGGCCAGGCAGGTCGTTTTTACGCCAGCAGGCTTGGCATGGTTGGCCGCATTTCAAATGGCTGTGGCACAGGCGGAAGAAGAGTTCAAGGCCTCTGTGGGCAAGGACGTTGCAACGGTCGTCGCGCTTGGATTGGAAGCCTATTGCATGTGAAGCGTTTGCCGAGTGGCAAGGCACACGAAAGCAAACTAAGCGCTTGAAGAAAGATTCGACTGCAAAGACCCAGAGTCGCCTAAAATTTGTCCCTGACCCTCACAGGGCCTCGCAAAGCCGTTCAATGGCAATAGCAGGAGACGAAGATGCGTATTTTGATTGCAGAAGACGATCAGGTATTGGCCGATGGCTTGTTGAGAACCTTGCGCAGCAGCGGCGCCGCAGTGGACCATGTGGCCAGCGGTTCAGAGGCCGATGCGGCCCTCATGACCAACAGTGAATTTGATTTGCTCATTTTGGATTTGGGCTTGCCCAAAATGCACGGCTTAGAGGTTTTGAAAAAGTTGCGCTCACGGGGCTCTACGCTACCCGTTTTGATTCTCACTGCAGCCGACAGCGTGGAAGAGCGCGTCAAAGGCTTGGACTACGGCGCAGACGATTACATGGCCAAACCCTTTAGCTTGCAAGAACTTGAAGCGCGCGTGCGAGCACTGACACGCCGCGGTATGGGTGGGGCCAGTTCACAAATCAAACATGGGCCATTGATCTATGACCAATCTGGCCGTGTCGCCACCATTGACGGCAAGATGGTCGAGCTCTCGGCGCGTGAATTGGGCTTGCTTGAAGTCTTGCTGCAGCGCGCGGGACGTCTGGTCAGCAAAGACCAATTGGTCGAGCGATTGTGCGAGTGGGGTGAAGAGGTGAGCAACAATGCCATTGAGGTGTACATCCATCGCCTGCGCAAAAAAATTGAGAAGGGTCCTATTCGCATTGCAACCGTGCGGGGACTGGGTTATTGCCTTGAAAAAATACCAGGATAACGGTGCCGTGAACACCGTGGGTGAATGAGCCGTAAAAATTGGCAAGTGTCTTTTTTTCGCCGCGAGCAGCGCTCGTTGTTTGGCGAAATTTTGGATTGGATGCTCACCCCACTTCTGCTGTTATGGCCAGTGAGTTTGGCGCTCACTTGGTTGGTGGCGCAGGGGCTTGCCAACAAACCGTTTGACCGCGCATTGGTTTACAACGTCCAAGTGCTTGCGCAGTTGGTCAAGCTAAGCCCCGATCAACAACGCATTCAATTTAACTTGCCCCAGCCCGCCAGCGAATTGCTGCGCGCCGATGATGCCGACTTGGTTTACTACCAAGTCATTGGACCCAAAGGCGAGTTGCTCGGTGGCGATCGCGATTTGCCGCAACCTCAAGATGAGGAAAAACTGGGCAGCTACGATGTCAAAATTCGCGACGATGAAATGCGCAGCCTCGAGGTTCGGGTGGCCTACACCTGGGTTCAGTTAACTTCTGAAAAGTCGACCTCAGAATTAGGCTCTGTCCTTGTTCAAGTGGCTGAAACCCGAGAGAAAAGATCAGTCTTGGCCACTGAAATTATCAAAGGCGTCATGCTGCCTCAGTTTGCAATTTTGCCCCTGGCTGTTTTGCTGGTTTGGTTGGCCTTGGTCCGCGGCATCAAGCCGCTGTCGGAATTGGAAGAACGCATACGCGCTAGAAAATCAGATGACCTGAGTCCTTTGGATGAAAAAACAGTGCCATTGGAAGTGGCCCCCCTGGTGTCCTCCGTCAATGATTTGTTGCGTCGATTAAAAGAGTCGATAGGCATTCAAAAAAGATTTTTAGCCGACGCTGCGCACCAATTGAAAACACCCCTTGCAGGTTTGCGCATGCAAGCTGACTTGGCGCAAAGAAAAGAGGCTGGAGAAGAAGAGTTAAAACAGTCGCTGCAACAAATTGGTCGTGCGAGTGTGCAAGCCACGCACACCGTCAATCAACTGTTGTCACTGGCTCGGGCAGAAGGCGCTGGGTCCATAGACTTGCAGTCGTGTGACATGGCGGCCTTGATCAGCGAGGTGCTCAATGACTCATTGCCACACGCCATGGAAAAGGGCTTGGACCTGGGTTATGACGGCGTCGACACGGACAAAAAACGGCGCTTTTTGACCTTGCAAGGCAACCCGACGCTGCTCAAAGAGATGATTCGAAATTTGGTTGACAACGCCATTAAGTATTCAAAAGAAAAACCATTGATTCAAATTTCGACTAAAAATGTGGAGTCGGGAATTGCCATTTCAGTAACTGATCATGGAATTGGAATTGGTAAAGAAGAACAGAAAAAAATATTCGAAAAATTATATCGTGTGCACACCGGAAACCTTCATGATGTAAAAGGATTTGGCTTAGGATTGAGCTACGTTAAAGCTATTGTAAATCAACACCAGGGCGAAATTCAAGTGAAGAGTCAGTTGGGCGAAGGCAGCACATTTATTTTATTTATCCCTAAAACACAAAGTCATGAGCACAGAAAAAACTAAAATTTTATTGGTGGAAGACGACCGTAATTTGGGTAATCTTTTAAAAGATTATTTACTTGCAAAAGGTTTCGATACTACTTTAGAAGTAGATGGCGATAAGGGCT
>ENA-OREM01001705-OREM01001705.1-marine-metagenome-genome-assembly--contig:-NODE-1705-length-10483-cov-2.701230_pt1 | contig 10483 bp, 10 predicted proteins | sample MGYA00248623_ERZ508561 | MGnify/ENA primary metagenome ERZ508561 (study PRJEB26227, sample SAMN06264494) | marine metagenome | isolation source: Columbia River Estuary | place: USA:Columbia River...
GTTCAAGAAATTTCTTACGAGCAAACTTAGGATTAGTTTTCTCTAAGGCATCAGCTATATCTATAAGATGTGAAGGCCAAGTAACCATTGGGCCCATCAGATCTGCTATAAATTCGTAGTGCTGCCGAGTCATCGGCGGTGATTTAATTGTGTGTTTCATCTGGCTTTGCCTCCCATACGAGTTGCTTATTATTATCAAAGTGCATTGTTATATATTCATCATTGCCTTTGGTGTCAGTTATCTTGAGCTCAAGAGCAGTAAAATCTTTGAAGACTTTACGCACTTGTGTAATCTTACTTACATTCATAATAGTTATATTCATTATATGTCCTCTGTAATAATAGGTTCTGGTCTGTCTTGGTACTCTGCTTTGAGACTATATCGACCAGCATCATGCGTGTCGTTCCATTGTCTACAAAAATCTATTGCCTCTTGCTCGGTGAAGAAGGCATGTGTTTCACTATAGAGCCTATGATTAACCAAGGCTCTAAATATACTAAATCGTTAAGTGATGGTTGGACTGTTGAAACCAAAGATGGACGAAACTCTGCTCAGTGGGAGCATACTCTGGCTGTTACAAATAACGGTGTTGAGGTTCTTACAAAAAGAGCAGAAGAGTTGATATGACAGAAGAAATTGCCCATATAAATAAAGAATTTTGGGACAATTTCTCATCAATATATTCAGATCCAATACAAACAAATAATTACCTACATAGAGTCTGCTCTTCTGTTGAAAAGAAAATTAAAAGAGATTTTAAATTAGCAGGCTTGCATGAAAATTACTCTCTTTATGCAATAGGTGGATTTGGCAAAAAAGAAATGTTTCCATCTTCTGATATAGATATTTCGATCATTAAAAAAAATAAAGATGTAAGTAAGGTGTCACAACTTGAAGCCTTTATAGCATCAATGTGGGACTCAGGTTACAAGATTGGTTGCTCTGTAAGGTCAATGAATGAACTGAAGAAAATAATAAGAGAGGATGCTAAAGAACTTACAACTTATTTAACGATAAGGCCCTTAATCTCAGATATAGAGGAGTATAAAAAAATTCAAAAAATTATTAATCAAGCCTGGACAAAGAAAAAATATTTTAGAGCCAAGTCTGAAGAAAAACTAAATAGGCATATATCATTTGACTCCTCTGCGCTTAGCCTAGAGCCAGATCTAAAAGAGTCTCCAGGAGCTATGCGAGATTTTCATAATTCTGAATGGATTCTTAAATATTGTTTTGATTTAGGTAGCTTTGATGAAATTAGATTATCTGATGATTTTAAAGAAGATTTTGATTCAGCTCTGATTTCTTATGAATTTATAAAAACTTTAAGATATGCGACGAATATATGTACAAAAAATAAAAATAGACTTAACTTTGAATCGCAGATAGATATAGCAAAACGGGCAATAACGAAAAACTTAAACTACAAAGATAAGGTAGAGTTAGTAATGAAGAGTTTCTATTCTCATGTCCAAAATATTTTAAGTTTTAATGAAATGGTTTCACAAATATTTACAGAACAAAGCTCAATAGGTATTAAAAGAAAAAAAGGATCTTTTTTTATTAAAAATAACCAAATTGGTTTTTTAGACCTTGATTTAAATACTGATAATAGAGGGCTGATATTCGATATATTTATTGAGCTTGGCAAAAGTAAAAAGATAAATGAGATCAATTCACAATCAATCTCTACCCTAAAGAGATCTAATAAGTTAATAAATAATTCATTTAAAAAAGATAGGCTAATATCTAAAAAATTTATTCAAATCCTTAAGTCTGAACAAAACCTATCGTCAATCCTAAGAACGATGAAGAATGTAGGTGTCTTACAATCATACATTCCAGATTTTGCCGAAATAGTTGGTCAGATGCAGTTTGATTTATTTCATATATTCACAGTTGATGAGCATACCTTCAAAGTAGTGAGGAATATGCGTCAGATGAAAATTAATTACTCAGATGAGTTTAGGCTTGAGAATGAGCTTATAAAAAAAATACCAAAGATAGAAATACTTTACATTGCTGGCTTGTTTCATGATCTTGGAAAAGGCAAGGGAGGCAATCACTCAGAAATTGGAGCAAAAATCAGTAGAGATTTTGCAAAAAGATTGGGCTTATCACTAGCTGATTCAGATTTAATTTCATGGCTTGTTCTCCATCATTTAAAAATGTCATCTATTTCTCAGCGTCAAGATATTAGTGACACAAAAACCATATCTGAGTTTGCAGATATTGTTCTTAATACTGAAAGATTAGACTATTTATATCTCCTCACAGTTAACGATATTAGATCTACAAATCCAAAATTATGGAATGCTTGGAAGCATGGTTTGCTCAAGGATCTATTTCTAGCAACAAGATCATTTTTAAATAAAGAGCCAATAAAAACATCCAAAGAAATATCTAAGGATAGACAAAATTTTGTATATAAATTAATGAAAAAAGATGATCAAAGGTCTTTGCAATCAATCTGGTCAAATTTTGATGATGTTTTTTTTAACAAGCATTCCTCCGAAACTCTTTTATGGCAAAGTAAGCTTGTTCTATCCTCATCTAAAAATGATATTAAAGTTTCTTGTAGAAAATGTTACGACAATTATCTTGAAATATTTATACATATTGATAATGCAGATGGTTTATTTCTTAAACTTGTAGAGGTGCTTGATAATGTTGGATTGGAAGTTATTGATGCAAATATAAGTACGAGTATTGACAAGAAAATAGCACTCAATACTTTTATCACTAAATTCCACTCGCATGACAACCCTTTATTAAAAAGCGAAATAGACACAATAACAAAAAAAATAATAATGAATTTTGATAAATTTATCTCTTCAACCAATACTTCAAGAATAAAAGTGAAACAGGGTGCTTTTAAAAATATGTCCAGAATAAGTAATATTGAGGATATTGATAGAAAAAAAAACCTACTTACTATCGAGGCTCTCAACTCAACCGGACTTCTTATAAAAATTGCAAAAACATTTAATGAGCATGGAATTTCAATACAGTCTGCGCGAATAAATACTCTTGGTGAAAAAGTAGAGGATACCTTTGAGGTTGAAGATTTTACTTTATCAAGCGTATCGCAGAAAAAAATTAATAAAATTACATCAGTATTAGAAAAGATTATATAAATAATTAGTTGTTCAACTTATAATATGTTCATGGAAATTAATGCTAAAGGCTTTGCTTCTACATCGAGTGCTGGAAAGATCCTTGATGTTCATTTTTATGCTATCAAATCTAAAAATTTTGATATTGAATTTAAAGTGGATGAATTATCAATAGTAAAAAAAATAGATCTCTATTTAACCTCTGCTGATTTAGATAGCCCAATTAGCTCTGTCGAAGAGGCATATTTAAAACTCCATTTAATATCACATAAATTATTTAAGCCAAACTCTCTTAACCTTGATGGTTTGTTTGAGCATTTACCTAATGTTGCATGGACAAATAAAGGCCCAATTGCGGCAGATGAAATTAATAATAAGCTATTAAAATCTAAGCTAGAGGGTAAGCCCTTGCACCTAGTTTCATTGGATAAATTCCCTCAATTAACTAATTATATTGTTCCTAAAAACGTAAGAATAGCTGATACCAGTAGAGTTAGGCTTGGTGCCTATTTGTCTGAAGGAACAACTGTAATGCATGAGGGGTTTGTAAACTTCAATGCAGGAACTCTCGGAAGTGCGATGATTGAAGGAAGAATTTCAGCTGGGGTAGTGGTTGGAAATAATTCAGATCTAGGAGGAGGATGCAGCACTATGGGAACCCTTTCTGGAGGTAATAATATAAAAATATCTATAGGTGAGAACTGCTTGCTAGGTGCTAATTCTGGACTAGGTATACCATTAGGCGACAACTGTACTATAGAAGCTGGTTTATACATTACATCTGGATCAAAAATTGAATTACAGAATGAAGAAGGTGATAAATTAGATATAGTTAAAGGTTCTGATCTATCAAATGCAAACAATATACTTTTTTTAAGACATTCTATTGATGGAAAAATAATAGCAAAGCCAAATAAAAAAAGCATAGAGCTAAACAACAGCCTACATAAAAATGATTAATTTTTTACAAAAACTTATACAGATTGAATCAATATCTCCTAAAGATATGGGTTGTTTCGATTTAATAGAGGAGCGCCTAAATAAACTCAACTTTAATTGTGAAAGGATTAACTATCTAAATGTTGAAAACCTGTATGCGACATTTGGTGATAAAGGTAAGCTTTTTTGTTTTTTAGGTCACACAGACGTTGTGCCAACAGGGCCGGTTGAAAACTGGACATATCCGCCCTTTTCAGCCCATATAGAGAATGGGATGATGTATGGAAGAGGTACTGCTGACATGAAGGGCTCTATTGCAGCTTTTCTTGATAGTGTTGAAGAGTTTCTTGATGAAAATAAAGAGCCTAATTATAGAATTTCTATCCTTCTTACAAGCAATGAGGAAGGTAATGCTTGCGATGGTTTTATAGATAGAATTGTTGACGATATGATTGAGAAAGCAGATGAGATTGACTATTGTCTTGTCGGTGAGCCAACTTCTAATGAAAGACTTGGTGATAGTATAAGAGTTGGAAGAAGAGGTTCGCTAAGCGGTGAGCTCAGAGTAAAAGGTAAGCAATGACATATTGCCTACCCAGAAAATGTTAAGAATCCAATATTTCTATCAAGCGATCTGATTGTTCAATTAAAAAATAAAGTTTGGGACAATGGAAATGCAATTTTTCAACCTACAAGCTTCCAAATTTCTAATATTGCATCTGGCACAGGTGCTAAAAATGTAGTTCCTGGCCATTTAGATATGGTCTTCAACTTTAGATTTTCAACTGAATCTACAGAAAGCTCTTTAAGAGATGAGTTTGAATCGATACTTCACGAATTAAATCTTGATTATGAAATTGATTGGTATCTGAGTGGACTTCCATACCTTACAACAGACAGCACTTTGAAAGATATTGTTGTTAAATCAATAAAAAAAGAAACTGGAATTGATGCTGATAAAAACGCAAAAGGTGGCACATCTGATGGTAGGTTTATTGCAAAAATGAATACTGAAATTATTGAGCTTGGGCCTCTAAACAAAACAATTCATCAAATTGACGAATGTGTCAGCGTCAAAGACATTGAAACTCTAAAGGCAATATACCTTGAAGTTCTTCGAGAGCTAAACTGATCTTCCTTTTATATATCAATCAATTTATACCGTGCATTCCCTTTTTAAGTAAAGGTGAAAGCATAGCTAAAATAAACCCTACAGTAAGTGCTATCAATCCAACGCTTGTATAAACATCAATAAAAGCAGCTTTTTGATTTAGTGAAAATATAACCTCTTCACCTGCCATCTCCTCGCTTGCTGTAGCTCTTGCAATCAAGCCAGCAACATAGTTGCCAGCTGCAGAAGCGCAGAACCACATTCCCATCATCATGCCAACTATTCTTTGCGGTGAAAGCTTTGTGACTGAAGATAGTCCTACCGGGGACAAGCATAGTTCACCTATTGTATGAAGAAGATAGATAAGCATTATCCAGATAACCCCAGTTTGAAGTCCAGTGCTATTATTCATGCCATACACAAGAACTAAGAAACCAAGACCAACAAACATAATGCCAATAGCAAATTTGAGTGGCGTAGAGGGCTCTATATTTCTTTTAGATAGCGCAAGCCACATAAATGCAAAAATTGGAGCAAGAGTAAATATAAAAAATGCATTCAATGACTGAAACATTGATGCAGGTACAGCCCATCCAAATATTGTTCTGTCAACACCCCTATCAGTAAGAATGTTTAAAGATGAACCAGCTTGTTCAAATAAAGCCCAAAAAATCAATGAGAATAAAATAAGAACACCTACAACTAACAGCCTATCTCTTTCTTCTGCAGAACATTTAAATAAAGCATAGAACAACCAAAATGCTACGCATATTGCACCAAATCCACCAAGAAGATTTCCGACAACCTCTTGATTTTGAATTAATAAATACGAAAAAATTACCATAGCTATGCCGCTGATGTATGCCCAATATTCGTAAGATATATTAAACTTTGTTTCCTTGTAAAAGTTGCTCGTAGGCTCTGCATGTCCTTCTAAATAGTCTTGCCCCCATAAAAATATAAATAAACCTATAAGCATCCCTATGCCTGCAGCACCAAAACCATAAGACCAACCATATGTTTCTCCTAGATAACCACATAACAAAGAAGCGGTGAATGCACCTATGTTTATACCCATGTAAAAAATGGTAAACCCAGGGTCACGCCTAGGGTCTCCTTCTTTATACAAAGCACCTACCATTGTTGAAATATTAGGTTTTAAAAAACCTACTCCAGAAATAATTAATGCTAGAGATAGGTAAAATATTTGTATGCTGCTTTCAAATGCCATGCCGGTATGGCCTAAGACAAGAAGAATGGCCCCAAAAGTAACTGCTTTGCTAGAACCTAGAATTCTGTCAGCTAACATGCCGCCAATAACCGGCATGATATATACCAAAGATGTATAAGCTCCATAAATAATATAACTTTGTGCATCTGAGAAATTCCAATGCTTAGTAAGATAAAGTATTAATAGCGCACGCATCCCATAGTAAGAAAAGCGCTCCCACATTTCTGTAGCAAAACAAACAAAAAGGCCTTTCGGGTGTCCTAAAAATTCTGATGATGATAATGATGTATTCATAAATTATTTATTATTAACAAAGTTTTAAGTACTATAGCATCATGAATTTAAAAACACAGTTTGTATCTCCTGTTAAAAGATTGGCTGCAACTATTTATGATGTTTTTTTACTTTTAGGAGTTTGGTTTGGTGTTGGCTCTATAGCTCTGTGGTTAAATGACTTCGAGATACTTCATCCTGGTGTTGGTCTAAGCATTGTAATAGTAAGTGCATGGTTATTTTATTCTTTCTTTTGGATGAAAGGTGGGAAAACCCTTGGTATGGCTGCCTGGAATATCGAAATATATTCTCTTAATGGTAAAAATATTAACTTTATACAAGCAACACTCCGTTTTTATACCAACTTATTGATTGTTATTCTTATTGGGGCACCCCTACTCCAAATATATTTCTCAAAAGATAGATTGGCTATAAATGACAAAATCTCTAAGACGGGCTTAAGGTTAATTTAGCCTTCTGTACATGACAAAGCTGCAAAGCAGCAAGATAAGCGCAGGAAGGCATATGCCTATAAATAAAAATATATTAAATGAGATAACAATACTTATAGTTAGGTCTTGCATAATTTGATACACAAAAGCCCCAAGAACTGATAACACAATTTTAGATCCGGATGATGAATCCCTCAAAGACCCAAATATAAAATAACCAAAAAACAAGATTAGTATAGTTATAGAAATTGGAACAAAAAAGAATTTATAAATCTTTTTTTCAACATGTGCTTTAAAAATTCTATCTTGCTTTCCAATATCTCCAGACAATATCTGGTTTAGACTATAACTTTCTCTTATTGTAAGACTGTCTATATCACGAAGATTTTTTGAAATAATTTTTGGGAAATTAAAACTTTTATTAAGCATCTTTTCATTGAGTTTTTGCGACAGATTCTTATCTATAGTTGTATATAGCGAATCATCAAATTTTATTTCAGAATTTTTTATTTCAGCCGATAGCGCTGTTTGAGCTAACATTATTTTATTATTTTTTAGCTCAAAATATTGGATCCCAAAAATTTGATCTCCTATTTTTCTTTCAAAATTAAGAAACTTATTACCGTCAATTAACCAAACTGATTTTTCTTTAGTGTTATTGGTGCTTGAGGTTATTATCGTTTTATTAATCTCTGCCTTGTTTCCAATTTCTTTAAATATAAATTCACTGCCAAGTAAAAAAAAGAAAGCTATGCTTAAAGGCCCAATAGAACTTAGAATCACTATTTTTAATGGAGAAATTCCACTAGATCTCAAAACATTTAAATTGCCTTCTTCTTGAGATAATCCCATTGCAATCATGAAACCAAGAAGGCATGAGCCCTCTATAAAAGCATAAGCTCTATCAGGAATAGATAACATAGAAAAATTAAAGGCCTTTATGAATGTGTAGGTTAAGGATAAATCTTCAAGCTCCCCAATAAGATTGAATAAGAAATCAACTAATATAAATAACCCAAATACAAAACAAGTTATTACCAGCGATCTCTTGATAAGGTAAGTAATATAAATACTCATTTTAAAGTAATGTCCACAAAATAAATAAAATCGAAATAGTTGCTAGAGTCGTTTTATATAAAGAGCTCTTATTGCTAATAATTGAAATAAAAAATTTATCTTTTAAATACAACAATATTGCAAAAAGTATGAAAATTAAATGAATGAAGATTAAATTGAATTGAGTTTGATCGTTCTGAGCGACATAGTCTCTGCCAAGCAGCAAAAGACTTAAGTAAAATATATAGATTAGCATCCCAGGTAAGATTACAGACAGTCTGCCTTGTCTTGGTTCTACTTTTCCAATGTATATAGCAATGACCATTAGTACTAAGATGGTAATAGATAATGAAATGCTCCATTGAAACCCTAATGAGTCATCGATATTTATTGAACTAAAAATATTTTCAAAGTTTGCTCTGGTGTCGGTTTGTTTATTTGCCATTGGGAATTCAAACTTTTTAAAACTTGAGGTCATTTTTGCATCATTTGAAAAAATACCTGCAGTTAATGATCCATTTTCAAACAATAACTCATAATCTGGCTTAGGGCTTGAGATGCTCAATACATCAGCAGATATTAGAATAGAATCTTTTCCAACATCATTAAAAAAGATTACATTTTTTAAGTTGGTCTCGTTATTTTCGCCAACTGTTATAAAACTTTTTGATCCTTTTATGTCATAAATCTCTCCTGGAGCAAGAGATGCTATTTGCTCTTCGAAGGTATTTACCTTTAACAGCTCATTTGATATTTCCTTGCTTACTGGGGCTATGTAGAGACTTAAGATGAGCGTAACAACCATATAAATAATGGCCTGAGGAAAAATAAATTTTATTAGTGTAATTGGTGAGATGCCAGTAGAAAAGTAAGCATATATTTCTCTGTCGGCATAAAGCCTGCTCACGGTAATTAATATACCAATAAAAAATGAAAGTGGTAGAAGTAGAGATATAAAATCAGGAACCCTTAAAAATACTGCATACAAAATTACAGATGGATCGATGAGCCCTTCTGAGGCTTGCTCAAAATATGATACAAACCTTGACCCAATTACTAATAAAAATAATATTATTAATATAGATGTGGTAGATTTAAAAACTTCCAAATTAAAACTTTTTGAAAGAATATTATTTTTAAACATGCCTTGAGAACTATGATGCATTACAATAAATATCTTATCAGTAAATACTATAAATAGGAGAGCTTAAATGCCATATAAAATCTTAACTAACGTAGCAGTTAAAGACACTTCAACAGTTGATTTAACTTCAGTCAAAACTTCGCTTCTTGTTATCACAGTTAATAAGGATACTCTAAAGGATGCTGCTTTTAAGGCTATAGATAAAGCATCTAAAGGTTTTCTAAAAAATTCAATATCCTCTCATCTAAAAGAAGAAGGGTCTTCACTTCTTCTTCCTAGGGTAAATGGTGTTGAGGCTGAAAGCATTTTGATGGTTAAGGCCTTAGAAGCTGATGCTCCATTACATAAATGGTTAGGTTCATTAAAATCTATAACCAAACAAGCAAACAAAATAAAAGCAAAAGACATTTCATTGCTTTTAAGCTCCTCGTTGCCTCAAGGTAAAGACATTTTCTGGGTGATAGAAAATACTGCCAAGACTATTGAATCTAATGCTTATATCTTTACAGAGACAAAAAATAAGACTGTAAAGAATCCAACCTTAAAAAAACTTGTTATATATGGAAATGATCTAACTGGCTCAGACCTCAAGAAAGCAAAGGAATCAGCTAAGAAAGGCTTCGCAATTGGTGAGGGGGTTAATACTGCAAAATACCTTGGTGACCTTCCTGCAAATCATGCCACTCCAAAAATTATTGAAAAGAAAGTAAAAGCTATGACTAAAGACTTTCCAAGCTTAAAAATAAAGTCATTCAATGAAAAGGATTTAGCAAAATTGGGAATGGGATCTTATTTGAGTGTCTCTAAGGGAAGCGATGAGCCGCCAAGAATGATGGTCATAGAATACAAGGGTGGAAAAGCTTCAGAGAAGCCAATTGCTCTTGTTGGAAAAGGTATTACTTTTGATACTGGGGGCGTATCCTTAAAACCACCTCAAGGAATGGACGAGATGAAGTGGGATATGTGTGGAGCTGCAACTGTTTTCGGGGTAATGTCCACACTAGCAAGGCTTAATGCAAAGGTTAATGTTGTAGGGATTATGGCTTGTGCAGAAAATATGTGTTCTGCAAAAGCAACCAAACCAGGGGATGTAGTTACCTCTATGTCAGGTCAAACTATTGAGGTGCTCAATACAGATGCAGAAGGTAGATTAGTTTTAT
>ENA-OREM01001706-OREM01001706.1-marine-metagenome-genome-assembly--contig:-NODE-1706-length-10475-cov-5.566167_pt1 | contig 10475 bp, 11 predicted proteins | sample MGYA00248623_ERZ508561 | MGnify/ENA primary metagenome ERZ508561 (study PRJEB26227, sample SAMN06264494) | marine metagenome | isolation source: Columbia River Estuary | place: USA:Columbia River...
ATACCCAACACCTCGGAGGCGATGGTGTAGCCGCGCAAGTGGCAAGCGCCGCGGTTACTGGTGGCGTAAGCCAAGCCGATACCCTGGATCACACGACCGTCATAGGCGGGGAACTCCTGGCCCTTCACGCTCATGCTGAGGTCGGGGTGGCCGTACTTGGCTGTCAGGCGCTTAGAGCCTTGGCCAATCTCCTTGCCAAAACCCTCGCCGCGAGCGGTCATGTCGGCGAACTGGCACAAAGCCTCAGCAGAGCCGAACTTGGCGTCGATACCGATTTGCTCTTTGGTCAGGGCACCGATCTCATACAACTCCATGACGGCACCGATGGTGGCGCCGAAGCTGATGGGGTCAAAGCCCTCTTCGTTACAAATCAGGTTGGCGTACTGCAACGCCTCCAAGTCGTTCACGCCGTTTGCGGCACCCAAGGCCCAAGCAGCTTCGTACTCGAGGCCACCGTTAGCGCCCCAGTACTCGGGCTTGTTTTTGACTGAGAAGTGCCCTTCGTCGATCTTACTGATGCGACCGCAAGCAATCGTGCAACCAAAGCAGGCCTGGTTCGTCACCAGGTGCTTTTTACCGTCGGATTCGCGCGGCGTTACCATCGCCTCAGCCGAGATGTCTTTCGCACCCTCGAATTGCACATCGCGGTGGTTACGGGTTGGCAAACCACCGACCTCGTTAATCACGTTCATCAGCACTTGGGTGCCGTAAGCGGGCAAGCCCTGACCGGTCACGCCGTTTTCGGCCAAGATCTTCTTCTTCTCGGCTGTGACTTGCATGAAGCCTTTGGGGTCGCGGATGTTGCCCACACCAATGGTGCCGCGCACAGCAATCGCCTTCAGGTTCTTGCTGCCCATCACAGCGCCAACACCAGAGCGGCCAGCCGCACGGTGCAAATCATTCACGACGGCTGCGTAGAGCACCTGGTTTTCACCGGCTTTACCAATCGAGCAGACGCGCAACAAAGGATCTTGGTGACGGCTCTTGAGTTCGCCTTCCGTCTTCCAAACGCTCTGGCCCCACAGGTCGGATGCGTCTTTCAGCTCGGCATCGCCGTCAACAATTGACAGGTAAACCGGCGTGGGCGACTTGCCCTCGAAAATAATCATGTCCCAACCGGCCATCTTCAACTCGGCGCCCCAATAACCACCGGAGTTTGAGCAGGCGATCGCACCCGTCAGCGGGCTCTTGGTGATCACGGTGTAACGGCCACCGGTGGAGGCCATGGTGCCGGTCAGCGGGCCGGTGGCCCAAATGATCTTGTTATCGGCAGACAAAGGATCGACCTTCGGATCGACTTCATCAACGAGGTATTTGGAACCCAAGCCACGGGAGCCGATGTATTCACGGGCCCACTGCATGTTGAGGGGTTCAGATTTAACGGTGCCTGAAGTCAGGTTGACGCGGAGGATTTTTCCAGCCCAAGACATAATGCGTAACTCCTTGTGTTGGATTAGGTTGCTGAAGGTTGATTGCCGAGCTTGTCAGCCCACTGCTTCATCTTGTCGAGGCCTGTCCAGTTGGCATCCACATAGGTGATGGCGCCAGTGGGGCAGGCTGATGCGCAAGCAGGGTCACCGCCGCACAGGTCACACTTTTGGACCTTGCCGGTTTCCTGCACGTAGTTGATCGTGCCAAATGGGCAGGCAATCGTGCACACCTTGCAACCCACACAGGTGCTTTCGTTGACTTCCATCGCCCCGGTCACCTTATTCTTAGTGATCGCTTCCACAGGGCATGCATGCAGACACCACGCCTCGTCACACTGGGTACAGGTTGATGGCACCTTTTTCCCAGTCTCGTGGAAGTCAAAGACTTTGATGCGCGATTTCGCTGGTGCGAAAACGCCGTAATTCTCATACGAACAGGCCATTTCGCACTGCAAGCAGCCCGTGCATTTGTCTGGGTTGATGTGCAACACTTTTTGCATTTACGACTCCATTCAGGATCAGTCAACGAAGAAAACGAGAAATCATTGTGAAGTCATTTCGCATTTCTATGGGGCAAATTTCGCTAGTGATAACCCTATGAACCCGAATGTGATCCAGATGAATTGACCCCGCAAAGCCCGAGGCTAGCAGTTGGCACGGCGATGGTCGGCAATGGCCCGATCGTGATATTTCATGTCGGGACTTCGCAGTGCACGGTGCTTCGTTTTTCGCCCCTTCATGCGGGTCCGCCACATGCGAAATGAACTGGGCGTCAGCTCAGCACGCATGATGCGAATCACCTCAGGCTCTGTGACCCCGACGCGCTCAAAAATCGTCTCGAAAGTGGTGCGATCCTCCCAAGCCATCTGGATGACCGCGGAAACATCGCCCGGGCTGAGCGTTCGCTGGAAATTTGAAGGTTTTCTGGACATGCGGTGCACCCATCTCTTGGGTTTTTGATAAAACTTATCTTTATCAAGATACCATGCAGACAAAAACCCCACACCCATGACCGACCAAGCCCTCAACGTCCTCGGCACCCCCTTGGTTGCCTGCTCCTATGACCCCCTCACCGGTTACTACCGCGATGGGTGCTGCAACACCGACCACAACGACCACGGCAGCCACGTGGTGTGTGCGAAGGTCACGCAGGCCTTCTTGGACTTTTCAGTCAGCCGAGGGAACGATCTCGTGACCCCCCGTCCGGAATTCCGATTCGCGGGCCTGAAAGCGGGCGACCGCTGGTGCCTCTGCGCGAGGCGTTGGCTGGAGGCCTTCGAGGCAGGCGTTGCGCCGCCAGTGGTGCTCGCCGCCACGCATCGAAAGGCTTTGGAGATCGTGACCATCGAACAATTGCAGGCCTGCGCGTTGGTGGTCTCATGAAGCAAGGCTTCAAGGGCAACAAGCAGCACCTCCCCAGCAAGCCCTGCACGGTCTGCGGGCGAGAGATGACATGGCGCAAATCATGGGCGAAAAATTGGGATGAGGTCAAAGTTTGCTCGGACGCCTGTCGAAAAAACAAAAAGCGAACGCCTGCATGACAGCACCTGCCAAAAGCATCCGCAATCTCGTTTTGGTGCTGGGGGACCAGCTTGACGAATCTGCCAGCGCACTCGCCGACTTTGATGTGACACAAGACGCCATTTGGATGGCCGAGGTTCGCGAGGAATCGACCCACATTCCCTCCTCGAAGCAGCGAACCGCTGTCTTTCTCAGTGCGATGCGTCACTTCGCGCAAACGCTCGAAGCACGGGGCATGACGGTGATTTACACCGCTCTGGATGACCCACACAATACCGGCACGCTGGGTCGCGAATTGACCCGAGCCATTGCCACTCACCAGCCCCAAAACCTCATCATGACGGCGCCGGGCGATTGGCGCGTCCTGCAAGCGCTGCGCGCTGCGGCAAGCGAAGCGGACCGACCATTGGCGATTCGGGATGACACGCATTTCTTCACCACGGTTCGGGATTTTGCGGCACACGCAAAAGGCCGCAAGCAACTTCGCTTGGAATACTTTTATCGCGAGCTTCGGCAAAAGACGGGCATTCTGATGACTGGAAAGGATCCAGTCGGCGGGCAGTGGAACTTTGATGCCGATAACCGGGGTAGCTTCGAGAAAGGCGGACCGAAAGATGTCCCGCCGCCCACGCGATTTGCACCCGATGACATCACACAAGCCGTCATTGCTCTGGTGAATAAAGAACTGCCAGACAACCCCGGCAGCCTCGACACCTTTGGCTGGCCCGTCACACGCGCGCAGGGCCTACAGGTACTCGACGCCTTCATCACCCAACGCTTGCCCCTTTTCGGGCGCTACCAAGACGCGATGTGGTCGGGCGAGGTCTGGCTTTACCACTCACACCTCTCCTGTGCACTGAACCTCAAGTTGATCCATCCACGCGAGGTGGTCGCAGCGGCCGAACAAGCCTACGCGGATGGCCATGCCCCGCTGGAAGCGGTTGAGGGTTTCATCCGCCAAGTCATGGGCTGGCGCGAGTACGTGCGCGGCATCTACTGGACGCAAATGCCAGACTATGCCGACAGAAACGCACTGGCAGCAAACCAGCCACTACCCGACTTTTTCTGGACTGGCGAGACGGACATGGCTTGCCTGAAAGACGCGGTCACCCAGACGCTGCAACACGGTTACGCCCACCACATCCAACGGCTCATGGTGACGGGTTTGTACACGCTGTTGTATGGCGTCGCGCCGCGTGCGGTTCATGAATGGTATTTGGGTGTTTATGTCGATGCGATTGAGTGGGTGGAGCTACCAAACACCATCGGCATGAGTCAATACGCCGACGGCGGCGTGATGGCCAGCAAGCCTTATGTCGCCAGCGGTAAATACATTGACCGCATGAGCAATTACTGCAAAGGTTGTCGATACAAACCCGCCGAATCAGTTGGCGACAACGCGTGCCCCTTCACAACCCTATACTGGGATTTTTTGAATACACACGCTGACAGCTTGGCGAAAAATCCACGCATGGGCATGCAACTCAAAAACCTCAACCGGCTCGACGCCGATGCCCGTGCGCGCATCGCCGCCCAAGCCGCCGCACACCGCCACGCGCACCAGCCCCAAAGCCCCGTATGAAAGCAGACCTCAACGAGCGCATCACCCGCATTGGCCCCGGCACCCCGTGTGGCAATCTGATGCGTCAGTATTGGCAACCCGTGGCGCTGCTGGATGAATTCGATCCAGTCTTAGACCCCCGAATGGCGACACGCCCGGTCAAACCGGTCCGATTGTTGGGACAAGACATGGTTTTGTTCAGAGATGAAAGTGGTCGCTTTGCATTGCTCGATCGCGACTGCCCGCACCGCGGCGCCGACCTGTCGTTTGGGCGTTACGAGGGTGACGGTGTGCGTTGCCCATTCCATGGTTGGAAGTTTGATGCGACGGGTCAGTGCATCGAGACACCGGGCGAACCAACGGGTAGCAAGCTGTGCACCCACGTGAAACAGCGCCATTACCCACTGGTGCTTCACAGCGGGATTTTGTTCGGGTGGTTTGGCCCCGAAGGCAGCGAGCCGCCGCCCTTCCCTTCACTTGATTGTTTTGTCGCACCGAACACGCACACGTTTGCATTTAAAGGCCTTTGGCGCTGCAATTGGCTACAAGCGTTTGAGGTCGGCATCGACCCGGCGCATACCTCTTTTTTGCATCGATTTTTCAAAGACGAATCGCTGGACGACACCTACGGCAAACAATTCCGCGCCGCAAGCGTGGGCGACATCGGTGGGGAACGTTGGCCCATGACGAAAATCATGCGCGAGTTTCACCAACCCAAAATCACGGTTGACCCTGCCCCATTTGGGATGCGCCTGACCACCCTCCGCGAGATGACTGGCGATATCAGCCACGTGCGCGTCACCCACGCCATCTTCCCGCACACGTTTGTGATTCCGTTGTCAGAGACCATGACCATCACCCAGATGCATGTGCCCGTTGATGACGTCAACACCTATTGGGTTTCTATCTTCACCAGCTTTGACAAGCCCGTGGACAAAAAGACAATGCGCGACCAGCGCACCCGTTTCATCAGCCTGCCGGATTACATCCCCAATGTGGGACGCCACAACAACTGGGGCTACGACCCCGAGGAACAAGCCACCCGCACCTACCTGGGCATGGGTGAGGATGACATCAACAGCCATGACCAGTGGGCTTGCGAGAGCATGGGGCCAATACAAGACCGCACACGGGAACATTTGGGGACCAGTGATGTGGCCATCATGACGAATCGCCGTAACCTGATGAAGGCCATCGACGCCGTCGAAAAAGGCGAAATGCCGCTCGGACTCGCCCAAGCCAACATTGCTGCGCAACGCTTCGGCCCCGACACGGTTGATGGCATCGCACCAGCAGCCGATTGGCAGGCCTGGTGGCAAGGGCGTGCAGCCGAAAAGCGCGAAGCGGCGCCGTGGCCCGCCGTCATCCCTGCGGCCCAATGAGCGCCTCGCAAAATCACATGTCAGCTGCATCTGATCTTGCCGACCTGATCGCCGCCAGCGACCTCGAAAGGGTTCGGTTTCTATGGTGTGACCCGCACGGCCTCTTGCGGGGCAAGTCGCTGACTGCTGATTTCGCGGCCAAAACTTTACGGAGCGGCACCGGTATTGGCATGGTGAGCACGCTGATGCTCAAGGACACCTCAGACCGAACCGCCTTTAAGGTGTTCGAGGCGCAGATCGCGCAGGATCTACCCGGCTTTGAGTTTGCAAACAACCTCTTGCTACACCCCATTGTTGACAGCTTTCGGGTGCTCTCGTGGGCAAATAAAACCGCCTGGATTTTGTGTCAGCCGCATTTTCAAGACGGTGCCCTCGTACCGTTTGACACCCGGTCGCAACTCCAGCGTGCATTGGCGCGACTGGCCTCGCACGGGCTTGGTATGACATGCGGTTTGGAGGTGGAGTTTCACATCTACCGCCTTCAGAACCCACATCATGACGATGCCCTCAATCCGACGCACGCTGCGTGGCCAGGCGATGCGCCGGCGGTGAGCATGATTCATCCTGGTTACCAACTTTTATCAGCGCACGGGTTGGACGCGTGCGAAGAGCCTTTGTGCATCGTCCAAGACACCGCCCAAGCGCTCGGTCTTCCGCTGGCATCGTTGGAAATTGAGATGGGGCCCAGCCAAGTCGAGGCGGTCTTTGCCCCCACTGACGCCCTCACAGCGGCAGACAACATGGTTCAGTTCCGAGGCGCTGTTCGACAGGCGCTTGCGCGAGCGGGTTACTACGCCAGCTTTGTCTGCCGCCCGCCGTTTCAACACATCATGTCAAGCGGATGGCACCTGCACCAATCCTTGGTGAACCTTGAGGACGGTCGCAACGCGTTCATGCGCACCGCACCAGCACCCCAAGCAACCGCGCGAGACGCGGCGTATTCGTTATCAGACATCGGCACACATTACCTGGCTGGACTGCTGGCGCACGCGGCTGGCACAACCGTGTTGTGCACACCGACGGTTAACGGCTATGGGCGCTTTCAGCCTAACGCGTTGGCACCGCAATCGGTGGTTTGGGGCCGTGACAACCGGGGTGCCATGCTGCGTGTCATTGGCGGGGTGAAAGATGTCGGCACACGCATCGAGAATCGGCTTGGTGAGCCAGCGGCAAACCCATACCTTTACCTCGCATCGCAGATACACGCGGGTTTGGCCGGCATAACGGGTAAACATGAAGCCCCTGCGGCAACCGAATCGCCTTATGCCAGCGACGGCGATCGCATCCCCACATCGCTCAGCGCCGCCATCACCGCCTTCGAATCAGACACCGCCATGTCAGATGGCTTCGGTCCTGAATTTATTAGGTACTATGCGCAACTCAAGCGGGCGGAAAGCGAGCGCTTCAACGCCGCCACCGATAAAGATGAATTCCAGCGGCGCGAATATTTCAGCCGCCTTTAAACCCACGACGCTCACATGATCCGCATCACGTTTTTTGAAAATCCACAAGACACCACGGGTCGAACCGTTGAGGCAGCCGAGGGCATCAGCGTCATGAAGGCAGCCATCGCCGCTGACATCGAAGGGGTCGCCGCCGATTGCGGTGGCACCTTGTCATGCGCGACGTGTCACGTCATGGTCCGCGCCCCTTGGTCTGATCAACTGCCACCGATGACGGATGACGAGGACAGCATGCTCGACTACGCGGCATCACCGCGCCAGCCGAATAGCCGTTTGTCATGCCAACTGGTTCTCACGCCGGCGATGGACGGGGTGGAGATTGACTTACCGCCAACCCAGTACTGATCAGCAACAACGCCACAGCCACGGCGGGGTGGGCTCGCGATCTCGCCAAATGCCTTTTCTTTGCGCACGCGCCATTTTCTCGGCCTCAACGTAGGCGAGGTCATCGCTATCAGCGGCCCACGCCATGCCGCGCAGCAACTGCATTTTTCCAACGTCGATCTCACCCACAAACACCTGCGCGCTGACGTTGTGACTAAAAGTCTCAGCAACCAGACGCACTTGTTTGAGGTAGACCATGTCCTTCAGGCTGAAGCGTGATTTGCGGCCAAACGCCTGCAATAACTCAGGCGCATCGATCCCCGAAAGTTTGACCGTGTGTTGCCTCTGATCGCTGTCTTGCACAACCAAGGTGTCGCCCTCACTGACAGACACAACTTCGGCCATCATTTCTGCCGCATGGCCGCCAACCCAAGGCATTGCGGCTAAACAGACAGCAAGGACACAACGCCTCATGGCACCAACCAAACAATCCCGCCATCCGGTGTCAACCTCGCACGGCGATGACCGTCTTTGCGTAAAGCGAGCCAATCCATTGCGGTTACTTTGAAGCTGAGGATCGCAAGGTGATGCGCCTGCAATGTCCGATCAAGATCGTCCGCGTCGGCATCCCCCTCGGTCTGCACATGACCAGGCGGCAAAGGGCTCAAATAGTCCGATGCGGCGCGTGACTGCCTCACCTTCTCCCATGCGACCCCAACCGCCGGGCTTGACGTATCCACCGTCGCCACAGCCGATACACGCAGCTGCCAATTGAGCCGCTTACTCCAGAAAATCAATTGTGCTTTCGGTTGAGCCACCAACTCTGCACATTTTGGCGTGCGTGCATCGGTATACATCTGTAATTGCCAACGATTGGCGTCCGCCTCGCGAAGGACAACCGTTCGCGCTTGAGGACCCGTTTGCCCCATACCTTGGGTTGCCAAGATGGGGGTTCGCCAGTCATGGTGACGGTCATGGGGCGCACGGGTCAACTCGCGCCAAACACGGTCAGCCAGTTGATCGGACGCGGTATCGAGATGGTCTAGGGACATGCGAGTGGCTCGGCGTCAATTGCAGCGGTTACACACGGGGGCACGCATTTCCCCTCAGAAGCGACGCGCCAAGACGACCGCGGATGCGGACCCCTTGCCCACGATCCAACACCATGCCCTCAAAATCCAGCTGCCCTGGGTGCCTGCCAAATCCGCGGCCTCGTCACGGTGGTGCTGTTCGTCCGCTTGGCATCGCACCAAAAGCGCGAGCAAGCCTGCCGGCGCCCCAAACTGTTTGATGTGGTCAATCTGCTGTTGGTAGTGGTGGTCCACGAACGTCTCGACCGCCGCGATGGTCCCGTAAACAGCCCGGCGTCCAAACAACGCAGGAATCGCCCCAGTCAACCAACCAGCCAAGCGCCATGGTCCCAAAAGCACGCTTCTTTGATGCGCTGGCAACCAATCCTCAACCTGCCGCAAATGATCAGCCTCGGTCGCCCCATGCGCTTCGGCAAAAGCAATCAACTCGTCGTCGCCGCGCCAGCGCGCAACCGCAACAATGCCCTTGTAAATAAAAACGGCACCCGTCTCACCAGCATGGTCAGACCGCAATTCGCGCAAGAGATGGGGTGAGAGAACGCCGCCTGCCCGCGCCTGCTGCGCGTCAACCTTGAGGCGCACACCCAAAGACCCGTTGCCTGACCTCACGGGGGATTTTCTCAAGCAGATCTCGATGTGCTGAATTTCCGGGTACGCCGCGCAGGCCCCTGCAATGCGCGTCATCAACCGCTCCTGCGTTTCGTAATGACCATCTGCTGCCAACCGATCAATCTCGACGATCAAGGGGTCATAGTCAAACACATGCGCCATGCCGTCCTCGGCAATCAACACGCGGTCCACTGCAATCCCCAACGTCAGATCAAGGATGTGAAAGTCAGGGCGCGTGTCATTCGGCCCATAGGTGCCGATATCTGTATTGAGGTGTAGATCACGCAGTTCGATGACTGCCGTGGTGGTTGCTGTCATGGGGTTGCGGGTTGGGTGGGGGTGGGGGTGGGGGTGGGGAAGAGTGCGCGATAGTTGATGCAGGAGACAGACGCGGGGAGATTAGATTTTATGTTGGTAATGGTTCGAGAGGATTTCGCCTCGCAACTTCACTTTAAAAGGTGCGATCACAACCCTCGGGTAAACCGGCTTCGGGTAATTGAACAGGGCAGCGCCACTCGTGCGGTGAATCCGCAGCTTTAACGACGCAGAAAATGCGGTGTTTACCTTGACTGTGCGGTGAAAGCCCAGCACAATCACCGCATGAAGAGCGAAGATAAGCCTTACATTTGGCAAAGAAGCGACTGGCCGCACTGGGTTTACGACCACAAGCGACTGGCACCGCTACTCGCTCAGATTCACATGGCGCAGGGGCATTTGCTCGGTCGAATGCACGACCTTGGACTGAATGTGCGCGACCAGGCCACCTTGCGTGTCTTGACGGAAGATGTGCTCAAGACCAGCGAAATCGAAGGTGAGAAACTCAACCCCGACTCGGTGCGTTCTTCTATCGCTCGACGTCTGGGTGTCGACGTCGGTGCTTTGGCGCCAACGGATCGGCATGTCGATGGCGTGGTGGACATGGTGTTGGATGCCACTCAGCGGCACAACTCGCATCTGACGACTGAACGTTTGTTTGGCTGGCACGCAGCCATGTTCCCAACCGGCTACAGCAATCTCAGGAAAATTCGTGCGGGTGAATGGCGTGACGATGCCTATGGCCCGATGCAAGTGGTGTCAGGGCCTACTCATCGACA
>ENA-OREM01001707-OREM01001707.1-marine-metagenome-genome-assembly--contig:-NODE-1707-length-10466-cov-2.859563_pt1 | contig 10466 bp, 8 predicted proteins | sample MGYA00248623_ERZ508561 | MGnify/ENA primary metagenome ERZ508561 (study PRJEB26227, sample SAMN06264494) | marine metagenome | isolation source: Columbia River Estuary | place: USA:Columbia River Estuary...
TGCACTGCCTCGTGCAGTTCAAATTCTACCATCGATGGACCGCGGACGTGCAGACCTTGCAGTGCCTGAGGGAACTCGACCGTATCTATGCCGGCGAGTCCCTGGTGGAGCAGAAATACCGCGAGGTCGTGCTCGGTTCCGAGGCGCCTTCGCTGCTCTACGCCATCCTGTTCCTGCACGACATCGCCAAGTCGGGCGGCATCGAAGGCCATGCCGAACGTGGCGTGCCGATCGCCGACCGCATCCTTGAGCGCCTCGGTTTCGACGCCCGCGAACGCGAGATCGCGTCCGGCGTCATCCGCCATCACCTCGTGATGGGGCTTTACTGGCAGCGCCACGACATCGACGACCCCGCGAACATCGAACGTTTCGCCCGGCTCATGGGCGACGAGCAGGTCCTGCGCAGTCTCTTCGTCCACACGCGCTGCGACGCGCGCGCCACTTCGCCCGACCTCTGGACCGACTTCAAAGACGGCCAGCACTGGTCCCTCTATCGACGCACCCTGGCCCGCCTAGCCGACGCCGCCGACGACGAACACGCCGACGCCGCCGCCAAGCTGCGCGCCGCGACCACCGCCCTGGTCGGGCAGGAAGTGCCGGAAGACGAGATCGAGGCCCATTTCACCACGATGCCGCCGGGCTATTACCTGCACGCCGCCCCGGAGGACGCCGCGCATCATCTCCGCATGATCCATCGCCTGATCGCCTCGGTCTCCGCGGCCGAGCCGGATGAGTCGTTGCGCCCGATCGTCGAGTGGCATGATGACGCGGGGTCGGGCCAATCCCTCGTGACCGTCGTGACGTGGGACCGCGCCGGCCTTTTCAGCCGCATGGCGGGCGCCTTCGCCGTCGCGGGCATCAATATCGCCTCCTGTCGCGCCTTCTCGCGTGAGGACGATGTCTCGATCGACTTCTTCAAGGTCGTCCTGCCGCTCGGCAAGGAACCGGTCTCCAAGGAGCGCTTCACGGCGGCCTTGGAGAAATCGTTGCTCGCCGGCACCGACCTCCTCACCGAGGTCGCCGCGGAGGAACAGCACGCGCTGCTGACCGCCCCGCGTCGCAAGGCCTTCGTGCCGCTGGCCGCCAAGGTGGAGGTCTACTACGAGGTCGATCTGGCCCGCACGGTGATCGAGATCCAGTGCAACGACCGACTCGGTCTCTTGTTCCGCATCGGCCGGGCCATTCAGGAGGGCGGCTACGCCATCACCTTCGCCAACATCGCTACGGAGCAGGGCTTCGCGATCGATACCTTCTACGTCATGCCCGAGCGCGGCCTGACTCGCGATCCGCAGGCCCCGGAAGGCTTGGCGGACGTCCTCCGGGGGCTGGTCAGCTGAACGGCGTCCCCCCTTGCCTTGGCGGGGAAACCCGCCAACCTCACTGATAGCCATGAATCCGCTGCTTTCGCTCCTGAAATCTGCCCTCATCGTCCTCGCCGCCGTCGTCTCCGTGCGCGCGGCCGACTCCAAGCCTTCCGTCATGACTCCTCCTAAACTTGAGAAAGCCACCTTCGGCGCCGGATGTTTCTGGGGCGTCGAGTACCAGTACGCCAAGATCCCCGGCGTCGAGTCCGCCGTCAGCGGTTACGCCGGCGGTAAGACCGACTTCCCGACTTACGAAGAGATCTGCGCCAAAGGCACCGGTCACGCCGAGGTCATCGAGGTCACTTTTGATCCGACCAAGGTCACCTACCGCACGCTCGTGGAGTATTTCTTCAAGATGCATGACCCGACGCAGGTCAACCGACAGGGGCCGGACATCGGTGACCAGTATCGTTCGGTCATCTTCACCCATTCCCCCGAGCAGCAGAAGATCGCCGATGACGTGAAGATCGGCCTGACCCTCGCCAAGGCCTTCAGCCGTCCGATCGCCACGCAGATCGAGAAGGCCCCGAAGTTCTGGAAGGCGGAGGAATATCACCAGAAGTATTACCAGCTGCGCGGCAAGAAGCCCTACTGCCACCTGGTGCCCTTCGCGGAAGAGAAGTAAGTCGTGGCTGAACGCCGCCAGGGGTCGGACGATGCGCTGCCTGGCCTCGGTCAGGGGGTGCCTGACGCCATCCCGGAACGTCGCCGGCCGCTCGCCTCGCGGATGCGTCCGCGTAATCTCAGCGAAGTCGTCGGTCACGCGGCCTTGCTGGGCCCGGAGGCCTTGCTGCCGCGCCTGATCAAAGCCGACACCTTCGGCTCGCTGCTCTTCTACGGTCCGCCCGGCTGCGGAAAGACCACCTTGGCCGAAGTCATCGCCGCCGAGACGCAATCGTTTGTCGTGCGGGTCAACGCGGTGCTCTCCGGTACGCCTGAACTCCGCGAGATCCTCGCCGACGCCCGCCGCCAGCCTTCGCGCAAGACCGTGCTGGTCGTTGACGAGATTCATCGCTTCAACAAGGCCCAGCAGGACCTGCTCCTGCCGGACGTCGAAGCCGGCGTGGTCCGTCTCATCGGCTGTACGACGCACAATCCTGGGCTCTACGTCGTCCCGGCGCTGCTCAGCCGCAGTCATCTCTTCCGCCTCGATCCGCTGACCCCGCCGGAGATCGCCGCTTTCCTCGGCACCGCCCTCGCCGACAAGGACCGCGGCCTCGGCGCCCTCGGCGTCAAAGCTTCGGAGAAAGTCCTGCAGCAGGTCGCCGAGATGGCCTCCGGCGACCTCCGTCGCGCGCTCAATTGCCTCGAGACCCTCGTGCTTTCCGCGCCCGCCCTCGGCAGCGTCACCGACGAAGCCGTGGCGTCCTTCGCCCGCGAGCGTCGCATCCGTTATGACGACGGTGGCGACGACCATTACGACACCGCGTCCGCTTTCATCAAGTCGGTGCGCGGCGGCGATCCGGATGCCGCGCTCTACTGGCTCTTCCTGATGCTCGAAGGAGGGGAGGAACCCCGCTTCATCGCCCGTCGCCTCGTCATCTGCGCCTCGGAAGACATCGGCCTCGCCGACTCCCGCGCCTTGGGCGTGGCTACCGCGGCTTTCCAGGCCTGCGAGATGGTCGGTATGCCCGAATGCGAATACGCACTCGCCCATGCGACGCTGTTCCTGGCGCTCTCACCCAAGAGCAATAGCACCACCTCGGCGATTTCCGCAGCCAAGGATGCTGTCCGTAATATGCCCCGACAGGAAGTACCCCTGCATCTCAAGGACGCGCACAACAGCGTGAACAAGAGCCTTGGGAACGGCGGAGCCTATCGGTACAGCCACGATTACCCTGAGGCCATCAGCGGCCAGGATTACCTTAGTCGTCCGTTGTCGCTCTACCATCCCGGCGACGCCGGCGCCGAGCCGCAGATCGCGGAGCGTCTCGCCCGTTGGCGTGAGCTCAAGGCCGGCCTGAAGAAGAAGGACGGCCGCCCGTGAGCAAGGTCGCGCCGCGCCTGCCGTGGTTCGGTCCCGGCAAGTTCCCGCTCTACCTCGCGCCCATGGCGCGCCATACCGACGTCGCTTTCCGTCAGCTCTGCAAAGAGCAGGGCGCCGACGTCATGGTCACGGAATTCGTCCAGTCCGAAGCGCTGATCCGCGACAACGCCAAGGCCTGGGAGATGGTCGACTTCACCGAAGGCCAGCGCCCGATGGGCGTCCAGATCTTCGGGGCTACGCCGGCCTCCATGGCCAAGGCCGCGCGGTTGGTGTGCGACCGGATGAAGCCGGACTTCCTCGATCTAAATTTCGGCTGCCCCGCCCATAAGGTCATCGAGCAGAACGCCGGTTCGGGCCTCCTGCGCTGCACGCCTTTGCTCTACGACCTCGTCAAGGCGGTGAAGGACGCCATCCCGGACGTCCCGCTGACCGCGAAGATGCGCCTCGGCTGGGATCATGCGACCATCGTGGCCGTCGAGGTCGCCGGTCGGCTCCAGGAACTCGGCGTGGAGGCCATCGCGGTCCACGGCCGCACGAAGGAGCAGGGCTATTCCGGCGAGGCCCATTGGGGTTGGATCGCCCAGGTCGCGGCGGCGGTCGATATTCCCGTCATCGGTAATGGTGACGTGAAGGACGGACCCTCCGCTTTGCTCCGTCAGAAGGAATCAGGGGTCTCGGGCCTGATGATCGGCCGCGCGGCGCTGGGTAATCCTTGGATTTTCGCCCAGATCAAGGCGGCGTTGGAGGGCAGGGCGGGGGAGGCCACCGAAACGGGCGTCCAGGCCCGCTGGGATTGCATGATTCGCTTGGCCGAGCTGACGATCGAGGTGCATGCCTCTCGGCTGGGCCATCGCGACGTCCGTTGGATGCTCGATCGACTCCATCCGCTCACGCATGGTCTGCCCGGTTCGCGCAAACTCCGCGACCGACTCCGTCACTGCCTGAGCTTGGATGACTTGCGTCGTCTGCGGGACGAACATCTCGTCGAAGCGACGCAGTGAATTAAAACCCCTATTCACAGGGTAACGGTGCGCGTGTGACGGCCGTGCAACAGAAACCTCACATTCTTATCACCATGGGGGCTGTTAATAACCTGTGCAGGGCTTGCACTTGTCCCTCGTCTCCGTGCGTCCACAAAGGTGTCTCGATTCGCACCCCTCGGATCGGCACCGGCCTCTTCTCCGGACACTAAACGAAGGAATCCCTTTTTAACCCTTCCAAACCACCTTTCATCAACGACTTACGGCGTGAATCCTTTCTGTCCCAAATTTGGCACAGAAGCAGCCAAAGAGTCGAGTCCGTCACCTTGACGATTGTTTTACAAAAATACCTCACTTTCGGGCTTCCAAAGAGCCTGTGAACAACCTTTCTCAACCCTCCCCCTTTCTCATGTCCTCTTCCGTCAGCCACCTCTCCCTTTGGGAAACCGCCAAAAGCGAACTCCGTAACGCCCTTCCTCGCGCCGACTTCGAAACCTGGATCTCTTCTCTGCAACCGATCGGCATCGTCGAAGGCAAAGTCCTCGTCCTGGAAGCTCCGTCGGTCCTCACCGAAGCTTGGGTCAACAGCAACTATGCCGAGATGCTCCGTCGTCAGCTCACGCTGGTCGCCGGGCGTAACATGGACTACCGCCTGACGGCTTCCGTCGATGCCGCCCGGGAAGTCGCGCCGGCGCCGGCTCCGGTCGCCCGTGCTTCGCGTCAGGCCGCTTCCTCGCCGGCTCCGGCGATCAAGGCGACCAACACTTTCGAGAACTTCATCGTCGGTCCGGAGAACGAGATGGCCCATGGCGCTTCGCTCGCCGTCGCCAAGGAGCCCGGCCACTACTACAACCCGCTCTTCATCCACGGCCCGACCGGTCTGGGTAAGACCCACCTGATGCACGCCATCGCGCATTCGGTCTACGCCGCCAACCCGCAGGCCCGCATCGCCTACATTTCGTCCGAGACCTTCACGAACGATTTCATCCAGGCCCTCCAGACCGGCAGCGTCGCTCCTTTCCGTCGCCGCTACCGCGAACTCGACCTGCTCCTCATCGACGACATCCACTTCCTCGCCGGCAAGGAGTCCACGCAGGACGAGTTCTTCCACACCTTCAACGAGCTGCATAACAATCATAAGCAGGTTGTCCTGACCAGCGACCGTCCGGCTTCCGAGATCGCCAAGCTCCAGGAACGCCTCGTCTCCCGCTTCCAGTGGGGCATGGTCTGCTCCATCCAGGCCCCCGGCCTTGAGACCCGCATCGCCATCCTGCGCAAGAAGGCGGCCGCCCGCGGCCTCGACCTGCAGCCGGAGATCGCCGAGTTCATCGCCTCCCGCATCGCCCGCAACGTCCGTAACCTCGAAGGCGCCGTCACCCGCATCGTCGGCCTCGTGGGCATGACCCGCAAGCCCCTCGAACTCGCCCAGGTCGAGAAACTCCTCCACGACATCCTCGTCGAAGAAGCCAGCCATACCCTCACGGCCGAAGTCATCCAGCGTAAGGTCGCCGAGCATTACCGCATCCAGATGTCGGACATGACGTCCAAGCGCCGGATGCAGAACATCGCTTTCCCCCGTCAGGTCGCCATGTACCTCGCCACCCAGCTCACCGGCATGTCCCTCGTGTCGATCGGCCAGGCTTTCGGCGGTCGCGACCACGGTACGGTCATCCACGCCCGCAAGACGGTCGTGAACCAGATGGAAGTGGACGCGAACGTGCGCCGCACGGTCGAGTATCTCCGCGCCCAGCTGTCGATGAACCGCTGATTTTCAGTGCTCAGTGATGCAAAAGGGCCCGACGTGTGTCGGGCCCTTCCTTTGGGGAGACTCAACCGCGCCTCAGAGCATCTTGATCGTCGCCGGAAAGCGGTAGATCTTCCCCTCGGTGGCCTTCACCAGTCCGATGATGGTCAGGATGAAGGCGGCGATGCCGACGACGATGAGGAGTGGAATCCCGATGAGCACGAAGCAAAGCGGGACGCAGGCGATGGTGTAGATCAGGAAACTCAGCTGGAAGTTCAGCAGTTCCCGGCCTTGGGCGTTGATGAAGGGGCTCTCGTCCTTCTTCACGAGCCAGACGATGAGGGGGCCGATGAGGCTGAAGCCGACGAGGCTCAGCACATGCATGATGAGGCCGAGGTTCTTCTCGTCTTGGGTCGGGACGGGGTCGGCGGGCAGGCTTGGGGGTTCCATGCTGGGTTTCTCGGCTAGCCGGACGCCTTGGGCGAGCCTTTCCCGAGCAAGGTCTTGCTACTTGGGGGCTTTCCACCTTCATCGAAACGTTCCTTCCTAGTCTTTCCCAGGGGAGTCCGTGACCGGACTGAGATGAGGCTTGGCCTCGAACCCTCGTACCTGATGCGCCTCGGCGCCGTAGGAAGCGGATTGTGCAGCCCATCATATCCCCGTTTCCGCGAACCTCCCAGGTCCGCGCGGACAGCCTTTGCCTCCGGCCCTCGGGCCCACCTTTCCTCCATCCCACTATTTCCCATGGTCTCCGACAACAAGCCCACCACCTTCCCGAACTCGACGCGCGTCACCGTGCCGGGTTCGCGCCCTGACCTCCTCGTGCCGATGCGCGAGGTGAAGCTGGCCGATACCTCCCGTCCCGATGGCGCGAAGTCGGCCAACGAGCCGGTCCGCATCTATGATACGTCCGGTCCTTGGGGCGACCCCGCCTTCCATGGCGACGTCGAGAAGGGCCTGCCGGCCATCCGTGCCGCTTGGATTCTCGAACGCGGCGACGTCGAAGCAGTCGCCGGCCGTGAGCTGAAGCCGGAAGACGACGGTTACCTTTCCTGGAAGCACGCCGAGACCGCCCAGCGCGCCACTTCCCGCAACCGCCTCGTCCAGTTCGATCGCGCCGACCGCAAGATCTATAAGGGCAAGCCGGGGCAGCGTCCGACCCAGCTGGCCTACGCCAAGCAGGGCATCATCACCCCGGAGATGGAGTACATCGCCATCCGCGAGAACATGCGCCTCGCCACCGATCAGCCGGAGTCGACCCGCCGCCATGACCTGACCTTCCAGCACAAGGGCGAGTCCTTCGGCGCCGCGATCCCCAAGGTGATCACCCCCGAGTTCGTCCGCTCCGAGGTCGCCCGCGGCCGCGCCATCATTCCGGCCAACATCAATCACCCCGAGCTCGAGCCGATGATCATCGGCCGCAACTTCCTGGTGAAGATCAACACCAACATCGGCAACTCGGCTGTCGCGTCCTCCATCGAGGAAGAGGTCGAGAAGATGCGCTGGTCCATCAAGTGGGGAGGCGACACCCTGATGGATCTCTCCACCGGCAAGAACATCCACCAGACCCGCGAGTGGATCCTGCGCAACTGCCCCGTCCCGGTCGGCACCGTGCCGATCTATCAGGCCCTCGAGAAGGTCAACGGCCGCGCCGAAGACCTCACCTGGGAGATCTTCCGCGACACGCTGATCGAGCAGGCCGAGCAGGGCGTCGACTACTTCACCATCCACGCCGGTGTCCGCCTGGCTTATATTCCGATGACCGCCCGTCGCGTCACCGGCATCGTCTCCCGCGGTGGCTCGATCATGGCCAAGTGGTGCCTCTCGCACCATAAGGAGAACTTCCTCTACACGCACTGGGATGACATCTGCGACATCATGGCCGCCTATGACGTCAGCTTCTCGATCGGCGACGGCCTCCGTCCCGGCTCGATCGCCGACGCCAATGACGACGCCCAGTTCGCCGAACTGAAGACGCAGGGCGAACTCACCACCCGCGCCTGGGAGCGCGGCGTCCAGGTCATGAACGAAGGCCCCGGCCACGTGCCGATGCACATGATCAAGGAGAACATGGACAAGCAGCTGGAGTGGTGCCACGAGGCCCCGTTCTACACGCTCGGACCCCTCACGACCGACATCGCCCCGGGCTACGACCACATCACTTCCGCCATCGGCGCCGCGATGATCGGCTGGTACGGCACCGCGATGCTCTGCTACGTCACGCCGAAGGAACACCTCGGCCTTCCGAACAAGAACGACGTCCGCGAGGGCGTCATCGCCTACAAGATCGCCGCCCACGCCGCCGACCTCGCCAAGGGCCATCCTGCCGCGCAGATCCGCGACAACGCGCTTTCCAAGGCCCGCTTCGAGTTCCGCTGGCCCGACCAGTTCGCCTTGGCCCTCGACCCCGAGCGCGCCCAGGAATACCACGACGAGACCCTCCCGCAGGAATCCGCCAAGACCGCGCACTTCTGCTCCATGTGCGGCCCGAACTTCTGCTCGATGCGCATCTCCGACGACATCCGGAAGTTCGCCGACGCCCAGGGCGTCTCCGAGACCGAAGCCCTCGCCAAAGGCATGGAAGAGAAGTCCAAGGAATTCCGCGAAAAGGGCGGAGAGATTTATCAGTAACCAGTAAGAGGTTTCTGCGGTTAGCGGTAAGCGGTTGGCGGTTAGGATAATATCCTAGCACTTGCCGCTGACCGCCTGCTATTTGTCTCATCCATCCGCCAACCGCTAACCGCTGACCGCTTTGTCTTCCTCGAAACAATCCTCCACCGCCTGGTACGACTCCCCGTTGTATTACGACATGGTGTATGCGGACTATACGCCGAAGGAGACCCGCTTCATCGAGGGGATCATGCAGAAGCATGGCCCGAAGCTGGAGGGGCCGATGCGCGTGTTCGAGCCGGCCTGCGGTTCCGGGCGTCTGCTGGAGTCGCTGGCCGCCCGCGGGCATGTCGTCCATGGCTTCGACCTGAACAAGCACCAGGTCGCCTTCGCCAAGAACCGCCTCAAGGCCAAGGGGCTGAAGGGCAGGGTGTGGCGCGACCGCCTGCAGGATTTCAAGGTTCCCAAGGGCGCCCGCTATGACGTCGCCCACTGCTTCGTCAGCACGTTTAAGTATATCGACACCGAAGCCGGCGCGGTCAGCGCTTTGCGCCGCATGGCCGCCTCGCTGCGTCCGGGCGGTCTGCTCCTCCTTGGCCTGCACCTGACCGATTATAAGAACAGCCCGCCCGACCATGAGCGCTGGATCGGCCGTAAGCCCGGTATCCGCGTGGTCAGCGATACCTGGTCGGCCCCGGCCGATCGGAAGTCCCGCACCGAAGCCATGCGCACCCGCATGCGTATCACCGAGAAGGGGAAGACCCGCATCGAGGAGACCCTGTGGGATTTCCGGACCTACTCTCCGGCTGAGTTGAAGGCCTTGCTGGCCAAAGTGCCTTCGCTGCGTCTGGTCGCCTGTCACGATTTCCACTACGACCTTACCTCAATCCGTAAGATCGATATGTCCTACTCCGACGTGCTGCTGGTGTTGCGCAAAGCCTGAGGCTAAGCGGCTCAGATCCGCTTCATCACCGACTTCGCGATGCCCTGGATCGTCAGGGAGCTGGTCGGGATCAGGTCAGGGTAATTCTGGTTCTCCGCCTTGAGGAAGACCTTGGAGCCCTGCTTGATGAGGCGCTTGAGGGTCGTCTCGCCGTCGATGAGCGCGGCGACGATATCACCATGCTTGGGCGTGCCGGGTTCGACGATGACGGTGTCGCCGTCGTTGATATCGGCGTCGATCATGGAGTCGCCGCGGACGCGGAGGGCGAAGGATTCCGGAGCACGACGACGGGCGCTGGGGGAGAGGGGGACCTGCATCGAGTCGAGGACGCCGGAGGATTCGGTGTAGTCGGGGAAACCGGCGGCGATGGAGCCGGCGAACTTCACGTTTTCGAAGGCGATGGCATCGTCGCCGGGGCCTTCGTAGCGGATGACGGTCTCAGAGGTGTCGCTGAGGACTTCGGGGACGATCTTGTAGGCGCGGGCGGCACCGGGGATGCGCTGGAGGACGCCTTTGCGCTCGAGGGCCTGGAGGTGACCGTAGACGCCGTTGGTGGAGGCGAAGCGGAACTTGGCCTGGATATCGCGGATGCTCGGCCAGTAGGAGTGCTCAGCTACATGCGCTTTCATGTAGTCGAGGATGGCCCGCTGCTTCTTGGTCAGTTCTTCCATAGTGAACGCATGTTCGATGAAAACTTGTTCACTGTCAAGCCGACAGGCCAAAAGGCCATATAATCGTCAAAATCCGCCGAACCGGGCCTCGAATTCGGCCACCGTCCGCTCCATCCCGGGATAGCAACGGGCGGTGATGGCCAAGGACTGCTCGCGGATGGCCTTGG